>JACCDQ010836611.1_pt1 | contig 45647 bp, 39 predicted proteins | sample 7446031 | NCBI WGS metagenome assembly JACCDQ01 (sample SAMN15323442, study PRJNA562643) | freshwater metagenome | isolation source: river surface water | place: USA:Blue River Watershed | collected 2017-08-17
AAGGACCCTCTGATTAACAGTCAGATGCTCTAACCAACTGAGCTAAGGAGGAAAGTGTATTTCACTTTTAAAGCGGTGCAAATATAGGGCAAAATTTGATTTTCGCAAATAATTTGCTCTAAATTTTTATTTTTTTTTACTTGCCCACAATGGCTTTATAAATGTCATTTCCATTAGCAAACAACAACAAACTGATAAGTAAAACAAAACCAACCATTTGAGCGTTTTCTAAAAATTTATCACTTGGTTTCTTTCCACTAATGATTTCGTATAATAAAAATAGTACATGACCACCATCTAAAGCTGGAATAGGCAACAAGTTCATCACTCCTAACATGATCGATAGCAATGCCGTAATGTTCCAAAACACTTCCCAGCTCCAAGTACTTGGAAAAATATTAAAAATAGCAGCAAATCCACCCACTTGTTTGTACGCTTTGGTTTCTGGATTAAAAATCATTTTCAATTGTTTGCCATAACCCACTAACTGGTCTGCTCCTTTTTGAATTCCAACAGAAAATGATTCCAAGAAACCAAACTCTTGTTTGCTTACCTTGTAATAGCCTAGTTTTTCTAAAGAGGCCAAATCTAATGCCGCCAATTGTACTCCCAACTTTCCATCAGCATCTACTTGTACAGGCACTTGTATTTCTTTGTCATTTCTTAAAATTCCAGCAATAATCAATTTGTTTTTATTCTTTTCCAAGATTGCTTTGGCTTGATCTAAGTATTTAGCTGGTTCTTCGTTCAAACGCAACACAACATCTTTAGGTTGTAATGTTTTATTTTTTGATTCTTCGGAAACAGCTCCTACCACAAACGGCATTCGGATTGTTGCCAACGAACCTTTTTCTAATTTTGACAATTGGTCTACAAAATCAATTGGCATAGTAATGGTTTGTTGTGCTCCATTTCGTTCAATTACAACCTGTTTAGCCATTAGGATTTGAGCATTCATTTGATTGTCAAACTTTAGTACCTTTTCACCGTCAATAGCTACAATTTTATCTCCTGTTTGAAAACCTGCTTTTTGCATTACTGGGTTCTCAATTAAGAGTCCGTCTTTTAAATCATTAGTAGCAATGAACATGTCGCCGTAAACAAATGTCATTCCAATGTAAATAACAAAAGCTAAAATAAAATTAACAGTTACACCACCTAGCATAATAATCAAACGTTGCCAAGCCGGTTTAGAACGAAACTCCCAAGGTTGAGCAGGCAAAGCCATTTGTTGCTTGTCCATACTTTCATCAATCATTCCCGAAATTTTGACATAACCGCCCAGTGGCAACCAACCTATTCCATACTCGGTTTCTCCGATTTTCTTTTTCCAAATCGAAAATTTAACATCAAAAAACAAGTAGAATTTTTCTACTCGGGTTTTAAATGCCTTGGCTGGGATAAAATGCCCTAATTCGTGTAAAATAATCAATAATGATAAACTCAATAAAAACTGAGAAAGCTTGATAACAATATCCATGGTGTTGTTTTAATTCGTATTTCGAAGCACAAAAATAGGTTTTTCTTTTCTATTTCAAATAGTATAAGAATGGGGAGGTTGCTAAAAGTTTGTTAATTCAATTGACGAGGTGGGATTTACGAGATATGATTTAAGAAGTACGAAGTACGATATACGATTTACGAAGTGGGACGCAGATTGAAAAAATTAGAGAAACTAAAAAAAACGTTTAATCGGTTTAATCCGTGGCAAGATGGTTTAAAAACTTCAGTGCTTTGTATCTTTGCGGCAGAAAAACCGTTACTTTGCATACGGCATCAAAAACAAAAAATCATGCAAAAAATTAAAACCGCTTTGCTTTCTTACGGAATGTCTGGAAAAGTGTTTCATGCACCATTTTTGGATCTTCACCCAGGATTTGAACTGTTAGGCTCTTGGGAAAGAACTAAAAAATTAATCCAATTAGATTATTCGGGAGTAACCAGTTACCCTAGCTTAGAAGCTGTTTTGGATTCGGATGCAGAACTAATTGTAGTAAATACTCCTGTAGGAACCCATTTTGAATATGCCAAAAAGGTCTTGCTAGCCGGCAAACACGCTATAGTCGAAAAAGCCTTTACCACCACCGTTGCCGAAGCGCAAGAATTGACCGATTTGGCTAAATCCAAAGGGTTAAAGCTCGCTGTTTTCCAAAACAGACGTTGGGATAGCGACTTTAAAACCGTGAAAAAAATTCTAGACGAAACTATTTTAGGGGAAATTGTGGAGGCCGAGTTTCATTTTGACCGCTACAACCCTCTTTTAAGTCCAAAAATTCACAAAGAAACAGCTAACGATGGTGCGGGAATTCTAAAAGATTTAGGGCCTCATTTAATTGACCAAGCCTTGTGTTTGTTTGGAATGCCAAAAAGTGTTTTTGCTGATATTCGTATCACTCGCAAAAATTCTATCGTAGATGATTACATCGATATTTTACTATTCTATTCGGATAAAAGAGTGCGCTTGAAAGCTGGTTTTTTTGTGCGCGAACCCAATCCGTCGTTTGTGCTGCACGGCAAAAAAGGGTCGTTCTTAAAACCTCGTGGCGATGTGCAAGAAGACGAATTAAAACTAGGCAAAAAACCGAATACAACTACTTGGGGAACCGAACCCAAAGACAAAGAAGGGATCTTACATACCGAAATCAACAACACGATAATTCGTGAAAAAATTCCAACCCTTCAAGGCAATTATTACGACTATTTTGATGGGGTGTATCAAGCCATCACTCAAGATGTACCTGAACCTGTTACTGCTCAAGAAGGTACTAATGTAATGCAGATTATTGAAGCCGCGATTCAAAGTAATGCCGAGCAAAAAGTAATTACATTAGGTTAGATTTACGATATACGAAGTGTGATTTGCTAACTATGATTTACAATAAAAAACACCAATTAAAGAAATCGGGGAAATAATAAAAATCTCCTCATTGAGGTTGGGGATACCGAGTAATAGATTGCTTCTTCGTTTCTCCTCGTAATGACTAAAAAATCCGTTGAATCTGTTGAATCCGTGGCAAAATTTTGTGTCTTTGTGTCTTAGCGGCAAAAAATTATAAACAATAACGTTGTAATTCAATGACATTTCGAATTTATCCTTTTTGAATCCCGTGTTTTTGTATTTTTGCAATAACACAATGCTAAAGAATTCATTTTGATAGATTTAAACTTTTTAGGCCGATTCAAAGGCAAGGGGAAATACAAAAAAAGCTACCGCGAAGCCAAAGCTTCTTACTTGAATAGAATCAGATTAGGAGTGGGTTCTTTTTACTTCGGAATGGGATTGTGTTTTGCCTCTTGGGCAAGCCGTATTCCTGATATTAAAACAACTCTTCATCTTAGCGAAGCTACTTTAGGTTCTATTTTATTTGCCGTTCCTGTAGGACAATTAGTTATGATGCCATTTTCGGGAAAAATAGTCACCCGTTTCGGCAGTCATCACACCTTAGTTTTTGCCATCATCATGTATACAATTAGTTTAACTAACTTAGGTTTGGCTCCCAACCCTTGGCTCCTCGCTCTAGGATTGTTCTTTTTTGGCGTTTTTGGAAACTTGTCTAACATTTCGGTAAATACCCAAGGTGTCTATACCGAAGGTTTGTTCAAAAGAACCATTATGTCTTCTTTTCACGGAATGTGGAGTTTAGCAGGATTTACTGGGGCGTTTGTTGGTTTAGGAATGTTGGCTCTAGAACTAACCCCTTTTCAGCATTTTGCTACAGTGAGTATTTTTGTTGTATCATTAATTTCGTTCAATATTAAATACCTCATCAAAGCGATAGAAAAACCGCAGCCGAAAAAAGAAAAAGGATTCAGAAAACCAGATAAAATGTTGTTATGGTTGGGTGTCATCGGGTTTTGTTGTATGGCTAGCGAAGGAGTTATGTTTGACTGGAGCGGTGTGTATTTCAAAGACGTAGTAAAGGCACCCGGACCATTAGTGATTTTAGGTTATACCTCATTCATGATTATGATGGCCAGTGGTCGTTTTTTAGGCGATCGTTTTATTCAAAGATTTGGTCGAAAAAGAGTCATGCAAATCAGCGGTGTCGTTATTTCCAGCGGCCTTTTCACGGCAGTATTTTTTCCGTACTTAATTCCGTGTACCATTGCATTTATGTTTGTAGGATTGGGTGTTTCAACTATTATACCTACTTTATACAGCATTGCAGGGAAACATCCTGAGATTCCAACTGGCGAAGCGTTAACAGCTGTTTCTAGCGTTAGTTTCCTAGGGTTCTTGATGGGGCCACCTATTATTGGTTACATTGCCGAGGCTTTTGGATTGCAATTTTCGTTTGCTTTTATTGGGATTTTTGGAGTATTTATCTCTTTTATGGTTTCTAAGATTAAAACGGCGGAGTAATTTATGATTTACGAGGTGTGATATTCGATTTACGATTTGAAACACAGATTGGAGAAATTGGAGAAATCAAGAAAATTAAAAACCCTTACTGTTTAAAAACTTGGTATCCTTGTGCCTTAGCTGAAAAAAGAAAACGCAGATTGGAGAAATTGTAGAAATCAAAAAAAGCTTAATTTACTTAATTCTTTAATGGTTAAAAACTTTGTGCCTTAGAGACTTCGTGGCAAAAACACAAAAAAACTAACCAAAAAAGTCAATCAATAAAAAATTTCACTACTTTTAGCTTTAGAATTGGAATACAATACCACGCTGCCAATTCCTTTTTTCAAAAACACCCTTTTTACTAGTTATTTTTCAAGACAACACACTCATTATTGTTTTGCAAAATTCTATTTTCATTTTAATCCCAAATTGTATGAAAACCCGCTGCCCCAAACTCTTTTTCCTATTGTATGCAAGCCTGCTCTTTGCACAAAAAGAAACCATTATTTCTGGGAAAATTCTTGATTTAAAGTCACAAAATCCTTTGATTTCGGTTGTGGTTACTATTCAAAATACCAACCAAATGCAATTGAGTGCTGCCGATGGTACATTCCAATTCAAAACAGCACTACAAGGCAATCAATTACTGCTTTTCCATAACCAAGGTTACAAAGACAAACTAATTTCTGTTAAAATACAGGAAAATAAACTAATTGACTTAGCCACCATCGTTTTAGAAGAAGACGATAATGTCAACGAACAAGCGAGTGTCATCTCTATTTTAGATAATGATTTGGATGAAGACAACGGCGGCTCTGAAAGTACTTCTGGATTATTGCAAGCTTCCAAAGATGCTTTTCAGCAAGCGGCGGCTTTTAATTGGGGTCAGGCCCGATTTCGGGTTCGGGGTTTGGATAGTCAATATGCCCAACTCCTATTTAACGGGATAACAATGAACAAAATCTATGATGGTAGACCGCAATGGGGCGACTGGGGTGGCATCAACGATGTGTTGCGCAATCAGGAAATTGCCATTGGCAGCAGCCCCTCCGATTATACTTTTGGTGGGGTTTTGGGAGCACAACATATCAGCACACAGGCTTCTACATATAAGAAAGGAACTCGGATAGCGTTCTCTGGAACCAATACCAATTACCAGTGGCGAACCATGCTTACCCATGCCTCTGGAATGAGTGAAAAAGGCTGGGCGTTTGTAGTTTCGGCAGGAAAACGCTATGCCAACGAAGGCTATTTTGAAGGCACAACCTATGATGCTAATTCTTTTTTTACAAGTGTCGAAAAAAAATTAACTGACCAACATTCTCTCAACTTCACCGCTTTTTTTACACCCAATTCTCGAGGGAAAAATTCGCCCAATACTGACGAAGTTACCGCTTTAACCTCTCCAAAATACAATTCGTATTGGGGTTTTCAAAACGGACAACAACGCAATTCTCGCATCAAAACTATCGAAGAACCCGTTTTGATGCTGAACGATTATTTCAAAATAAATTTAACCACCCAACTCCATTTAGGTGCGCTTTACCAATTTGGTAAAATCGCCAATTCTAATATTGATTACCAACATTCCAACAGCCCCGTTCCCTCTCATTACCGAAAAATGCCCAGTTACTTTAGTTCGTTATATGCCAAAGATGAGGGGGAATTTTCGGGTGCTTTTACACCCGATTTGGTGAATGCCGAGTTAAACAAAAGAGCCTTTCTAGCACAACCTCAAATCGATTGGGATGCGATGTACCAAGCCAATCAAAATCCGATTATAGATGCTAATGGAAAAATTACGGGTTATGAACCAGCACAAAGTAAGTATATACTTTACGAGGATAGAACCGATGACAAAACCCTAGCTTTCTCTGCACTTTTACATACAGAACTCACCGAAAATATTCGCCTCAACGCAGGCGCTTCCTTCAACAAATTACAGTCTCACAATTATCAAAATGTTTTGGATTTATTGGGCGGATTGTATTTTGAGGATATTGATCCTTTTTACAAAGGATCTCAAGCACAATCGGATTTGAACAACCCTAACCGACAGGTGAAAGTGGGCGATACTTATGGCTACAATTTCAATTTATTTGCAACCCGTTTTAATGGGTTTACCCAATTTCAATTTCGGTATAAAAAAGTCGATTTTTATTTAGCACAAGAGTTTTCAACCTCAACCTATCAACGCGAAGGCTTATACAAAAACGGGATTTATCCAACCAATTCCTTTGGCGAAAGCCCTATCCTACATTTTGAAAATTTTGGTTTCAAAGGTGGATTAACTTGGAAATTATCGGGCAAACAATTGGTGCTTTTTAATGGTTCACACGCTTCCAAAGCACCCAGTTTAAAAGCTGTTTTTCCTAATTCTCGACTCAATAATTCCATTGTAGAAGGAATTGAAAGCGAAACCAACAGCAGTCTAGATGCGAGTTATGTGTACCGTTCGCCCCAATTAAAAATGCGCCTTACAGGGTATTTTAGCCAAATTAAAAACGCCACCGAAACTTCCTTTTTTTATGCCGAAGGAATTTTTGACAACGGGGCAGGCAACAACAGTACCAATGCCTTTGTGAGCCAAACTTTAACCCATTTAGACAAAAAGAATTGGGGTACCGAACTGAGTTTTGAATACCAAATTGACCCCACTTTAAAAACTACTTTAGCAGCGGGTTTTGGTGAATATATTTATAGTAATAACCCCAATGTAACAATTACCAATGACGCCAAAGCCTCTATTGAAAATACAAATCCTGTTTTTGATTTTGGTACCGCTGCGCTCAAAAATTACCGACTAGCTGGAACACCTCAAAAGGCATATTCATTGGGATTGGAATACCGAAATCCTAAATATTGGTGGCTGGGTGCCAATATAAATTATTTGGCTAGTCGTTACGTTGATATCTCGCCCATTGCACGAACGTCAATATTTTTTATCAATCCCGTTAGCGGATTTCCTTTCCCAGAAGCCACCGAAGAACGCGGCAGAGAACTCCTCAAACAAGAAGAATTAGCTCCCGTAATGTTATTGAACTTGGTTGGAGGTAAATCGTGGCGAATTTTCAAAAAGAACCTGAATTTGTTTTTTAGCATCAACAATCTTTTGGACACTTCTTTTAAAACGGGCGGATATGAACAAGCTCGAAATGCTAATTTTAGACAACGCAATCAAGACATAACCAGCGGAACTCCCAACTTTGGCAACAACTATTTTTACGGCTACGGAAGAACCTATTTTGTAAGCCTTTCTATTAACCTATAAATCCCAAATTACTATGAAATCTTGTATCCCAATTCGCTTTTTTTGTATTATAATCGCTTTATCAACCACCTGTTGTGTCAAAGACGATACCTCAATACCGCCTATAGAATGCACACAACCGAATTTCACGGTTAACCGTAGTGTAGAAGAAGTGCGCAACACCGCCGATGCTATTGTAGCACAATACAAATTCGACGATATTATCGAAGCTTATGTAGTTTCGTCAGACGAACACGGAAATTTTTTCAAAACCATTTCGTTTCAAACCTTGGCAACAGCCACAAAACCAGCCATTGGGTTTAGCGTCCCTGTGGATGTGAGCAACACCTATATTGATTACCGGTTGGGGAATAAAGTCTATATCCAACTCAAAAATCAATACACCGATATTTTCTATGGAGGCTTGCGAATTGGGAACATCTATGTGAATTCGTTTAACGAAGGAAGTGTTGGGCGGCTTTCGCCAAATGTGTACAAAACAGTACTCCACGCCTCTTGCACCACAGTGAATGAAACAGTGTTAACAAAGTCGGTTACTCTTAGTGAATTGCTCAACGATGCTTACCTCAACACTTTGGTTGAAGTAGCTGATGTTCAATTTTCGGCGGAAGCTATTGGAAGGCATTATTATGAAAGCAGCAACGATGTAGGAGGTGGAACCAATTGGTATTTGGAAGACAAACTAGGCAACAAAGTGTTTTTTAGAACCAGTAGTTATGCTGATTTTGCATCGGGAATTGTTCCTTCAGGGAGTGGAAAAATCAAAGGTGTTTTGACCAAATTTGGTACCGATTATCAATTACTCGCGCGTTCTGAAAAAGACGTTGCTCTAAATAGCAAACGCAATGCGCCCTTTTTTACTGAAAATTTCGAAAGTGTGGTTGCCAATACCACTATCAACTTGGCGGGTTGGGCCAATATCGTTCAGAAAGGAAGTTTGTATTGGAAAGGTTCGGTTTATTCAGGTAATGGGTGTGCTGAATATGCTATTAGTGGCACCAAAGTAGCCTCAAACTTGGGTTGGTTAATCTCTCCCAAAATCGATTTAGACATTCATACTGGCGAAATTTTGACGTTTCGTGCTGCTCAGCATCATTTAGATGTTGATTCGCCTTTGAATGCCTTAGATGTCTTTATTTCCAACAATTTCGATGGCTTAACTATAGCAACCGCCACTTGGATTCCGCTCAAAGCTAATTTACCCACGCAAGCCACACCTTGGTATCAATTTGTAGGTTCGGGCGGTATTGATTTATCTTCCTACAAAGGGAAAGTAAACATTGCTTTTCGCTACACGGGTTCTGGAAAAACACTCACTTTAGACGGTGCCTTTCAAATTGACGATATTCAGATTTATGGTGAGAAGTAACAAATCAGTATGAATTTTTATATTTTTACATACATCTATTAAATTAAAAATATGGCAAAAATAAACCCTCATATTAATTTCAATGGTAATGCCGAAGAAGCCTTTACCTTTTACAAATCGGTTTTTGGCGGAGAATTTGCTATGGTCATGCGTTTTTCAGACTTATCAAGCCCAGAATTTCCAGTTGCAGAACACGAAGCTAACAAAATAATGCACATTGCACTTCCAATAGGAGATTCTGTTTTAATGGGTAATGATGTTCCCGAAATACTAGGAAAGACCAATGAAAACGAAAACAGAAGCAAAATTGCAATCAGCGCTGAAAGTAAAGAAGAAGCAGATAAACTATTCAATGGCCTTTCAAAAGGTGGAACTGTTGAAATGCCCATCGGCGATAGTCCTTGGGGATCCTATTTTGGAATGTTTAGAGACAAATACGGTATCGAATGGATGGTCGATTATGATGCAAAATACCATAAATAAGTAAAATAATAGCTCTGCTTTGAAAATCGATACGCGATGCAGATTTAACCAAATAAGTAAAAGCAAATGATTAAATTTGTGGCTTATTCAATGTTATGTTAGAAAAAGAGGTATTAAATTTCGAGAAAACCGTCATTGTTGGGATTGTTACTCAAAACCAATCAGAGGAAAAATTATCGGAATACTTAGACGAATTGGAGTTTTTAACCTTTACCGCTGGAGGTCAGGTAGTGAAACGCTTTTGGCAAAAAATGGACAAGCCCAATCCTAAAACGTTTTTGGGTACTGGAAAAATCGACGAAATCAATTTGTATGTCAAAGAAAATGGGGTTTCGACCGTAATCTTCGATGACGAATTAAGTCCTTCACAACAAAAAAATATCTCTCGAATTATTGATTGTAAAATTCTCGATCGAACCAATTTAATCTTGGATATTTTTGCCCAAAGAGCCGAAACCTCTTATGCGAGAACTCAAGTAGAATTAGCACAATGTATTTATTTATTGCCTCGTTTGTCAGGGCTTTGGACGCACTTGGAACGCCAAAAAGGAGGAATCGGAATGCGTGGACCGGGAGAAACAGAAATTGAAACCGACCGCCGTATTGTTCGTGATCGTATTTCTCTCTTAAAAGACAAAATCAAAACGATTGACAAACAAATGGGTATTCAACGCAGTAACCGCGGTGCTATGGTGCGTGTGGCTTTAGTGGGTTATACCAATGTAGGGAAATCGACCTTGATGAATGCCGTAGGGAAAAGCGAAGTTTTTGTAGAAAATAAATTGTTTGCTACTTTGGATACCACTGTTCGTAAAGTGGTGATTAAAAACCTGCCTTTCTTACTTTCGGACACGGTAGGATTCATTCGAAAATTGCCTACACAACTGGTAGATTCCTTTAAAAGTACGCTGGATGAGGTGCGCGAAGCCGATTTGTTATTACACGTTGTGGATATTTCGCACCCCGATTTTGAAGATCACATTGAAGCGGTAAATCAAATTTTGCAGGACATCAAAGCCAACGAAAAGCCCGTAATTATGGTGTTTAATAAGATTGATTCGTACCAACATTTGACTATTGACGAAGACGATTTAATGACCGAAAAAACAACAAGACATTATACTTTAGAGGAATGGAAATCGACTTGGATGAACCGTGTGGGAGAACAAAATGCCTTATTTATCTCGGCCACGCAAAAAGAAAACTTCGAAGAATTTAGAGAGCGAGTATATGAAGCCGTTAGACAAATTCACATTACGCGTTTTCCTTATAATAAATTCTTGTATCCGGATTATAAAGACGCTATCGAAAAAGAAGAATAAAAAAAGCCCTTTTGAAAATTCAAAAGGGCTTTTTTATTCATTAATTGAATCCATTTATTTTTTCGCTTTATACAAAGGTACTGCCGAACAGGCCTCGCCAAACATCACGCTTTTGGAAACTTTAATTAATTTTTGAACTGCCAAAGTATACACTTGATTGGGAACTTGTTTTTTGGAACAACCCTTCAAAATAACTGGTTTTTCAAAATAATCGGTGTAATCGAGTTTGTTTAAAATGTCTTGATACCATTCAATAATAGCCATTTCTTTGGCACCATGAATAATTTTTAAAGCAAATGGAGCCAAATGAACGGTCACTAAAGCAAAAGCCCAAGCGGGTAAAATAGCATCTGTGGAACAATATAAAGCGACGTATTTATCTTCAAATGGAGCCCAATCCATTGCTTTTAATTGTGCTCTAAACTCGGTTTCTCTCAAGAGAAATCCTTCTGTTAACCACTGCGAAACATCTAAATCAACCACATGATCATCTGGATAGTAATCTTCTAAATCGAATACTACCAAGGAACTTTGGGCTACTTTATTAATGATTTCGTCTTCCATTTTATAGCATTCCCAACTCTAATTTTGCTTCTTCACTCATCAAATCTTTACTCCAAGGTGGGTCAAACGTAATCTCTACATCGGCATCTTTTACATTTTCGATGGATTTTACTTTTTCTTCCACTTCTCTTGGCAAACTTTCTGCTACAGGACAGTTAGGAGAGGTTAAGGTCATTAAGATTTTCACTTCATAATCGGTATTCACCATTACATCGTAAATCAAACCTAATTCGTAAATATCAACAGGAATTTCAGGATCGTAAATCGTTTTTAGTTTTTTTACAATCGCTTCTCCTAATTCGTTAGTGTCTATTTCTTGTGTCATAATTTTTATGTTTTTGAGTTGAATGCCAAAGCATACATTTTTATATTTTTAATCATCGAAACCAATCCATTAGCACGAGTGGGAGACAAATGTTCTTTTAGTCCAATTTCGTCTATAAAATCCATATCGGCTTCCAAGATATCTGCTGGTTTTTGATTGGAAAAAACCCGAATCAAAATAGCAATTATGCCTTTGGTTAATATGGCATCACTATCTGCGGTAAAAACAACCTTGTCTCCTTGTTGTTCCCCTTGCAACCACACTTTAGATTGGCAGCCTTTAATAATATTCTCTTCCGTTTTGAACTCTTCTTTGATTAACGGTAAGTTTTTACCCAGTTCAATGATGTATTCATAGCGCTGCATCCAGTCGTCAAACATCGAAAACTCGTCAACTATTTCGTCTTGTATTTCTTTTATTGTCATATTGACTTCATTTATATTCGTACTTCTTTACTTTACAAAAGAAGTCATTTTATTCACTATTTTTTCTATTCCCGCAGGCGGATAACCGTGATCAAAACTTTGGGATTCGTATAATTTTCCTTGTTTTGTTATTTTCAAAGAAGCTATCGCTGCACCGTCAAACAATCGTTTTTCGGTAGGTGCTTTCATTTGCGAAAGTGTTTCCAAATCTAGTTCTTGGACAGCCAAAATTACGCTTTTCCAATCAGCAGTTGAAAGTTTAGCAACCATTGGTTTTTCCTCTCTGTTTTTGGCTACAAAAATCATTTGGTTTTCAACCCTAATCGTTTGATAAAATCCTCTTGAATACGCTTTATATTCGATTTTTATCGAAATATCATCTGCTTTTTTTTGCCCAGCACATCCTGCAAAAAATAAGGTGATTAACAATACAATGATGCTCTTTTTCATTTTTCAGTCGTTTTTAAGACAACATCATTTTGGCTTTCTTCACCGCTTCGACCAGGATGTCAATCTCTTCTTTAGTATTATAAAACGCAAACGAAGCGCGAATAGTTCCCGGAATTTCAAAGAAATTCATAATCGGTTGTGCACAATGATGTCCTGTTCGAACTGCAATACCTAATTTATCTACAATTGTTCCAATATCATACGGATGAATTCCCTCGATATTGAATGAAATCACCGAAGTTTTAGCTTCGGCCGTTCCGTATATTTTCAGTCCTTCAATGGCTGATAATTGTTTAGTGGCATACGCCAATAATTCCAATTCTTGTTTTTGGATGTTCTCAAACCCAACGGAATTTAAATAATCAACGGCAGTTCCTAACACAATTCCGCCAGCGATATTCGGTGTTCCTGCTTCAAACTTATGAGGCAATTCCGCATAGGTCGTTTTCTCAAAAGTGACTTCTTTAATCATTTCGCCACCGCCTTGATAGGGTGGTAATTTATTCAACCACGCTTCTTTTCCGTACAAAATTCCTGTTCCTGTTGGACCACACATTTTATGTCCTGAAAAAGCATAAAAATCACAATCCAATTCTTGTACATTGGGTTTTAAATGCGGCACCGCTTGTGCGCCATCAATAAAAACGGCGGCGCCAAATTGATGCGCTTTGTCAATGATATATTTAATCGGATTAATCGTTCCCAACGCATTGGAAATATGATTGACCGTTACGATTTTTGTTTTATCAGAAAGCAATTGGTCGAAGTCCGACATCACCAATTCCCCTTTTTCATTCATTGGAATAACTTTCAAAACAGCTCCCGTTTTCTCGCACAACATTTGCCAAGGCACAATATTACTGTGATGTTCTAAGGCCGAAACCAAAACCTCATCCCCTGCTTTCAAAATCGATGCAAACCCATTGGCAACCAAGTTGACACTGTGAGTAGTTCCCGAAGTAAAAAGTACTTCGTGAGCAAATTGAGCGTTGATATGATTTTGGATTTTGGCTCGAGACTCTTCATAGGCATCGGTGGCTAACTGGCTCAACGTATGCACCCCACGATGAATATTGGCATTGATTTCTTGGTAATAGGCCGCAATCGCATCAATTACCACTTGCGGTTTTTGCGAAGTGGCTCCGTTGTCAAAATACACCAAAGGCTTTCCGTTTACCTGTCTGGAAAGTATCGGAAACTCGGCTCTTATTTTTTGAATGTCAAACATTTATTTAGAATTTTTCTAAATACAAAAGTAGTAAAATAGACGCGGATTTTTCAAAATTATTTTGCTTGTTTTTAGGAGCACTTATATTGTGTTTCAAAGGCATTTTGTCCCGCTGTACGCTCTATCTTTTGGGCGATTAGCCCAAAAGGATGCCGCTGCTATCGGGGCTAAAAGAGATCCTTTTGTAGTTTACCTCCGTTTTATTTCCAAACTTGCCACCATTTTTTATTTTCTATTCTGCTTTTACTTTTTTCATTAACGGTTTCTATCATTGCTGAAATTCTCTTTTCTGCTTCTTCTTTTGAAATTCCATTATAATAATCTCTCACGAATGGATGATCAAAACTTTCATGTGGAAATAATTCAGGTCTCAAACCATTACTTTTCAAAACAACATTCATTGGAATGCTTTTCGAAAAGTCATATCCAAAAAACGCATTGCAAAGCCACCCAAAATAAACTTTTTCTTCAATTTCCTTTTGATATGTTTCTTTATAATCCAAAAAACTATTTTCACTTAACGAAACCCAAAGTCCATACTCTAAATCTTCGCAATAATCATTAACTTTTTGATTTAACGTACAACGAATAAATCTATCTGTTTGGTCTTCATAATTAATTACACAAAAATCACTGTCTAAAGAAGCAATACTTTGTTTTTCATTTTCTGATAAAAAATAATAATTATCTGGAGAATTAAATGCCAATGCTGGCCATTCTTCATGATTTTGACCACAACAACTACAACTGAATTTGATATTTTCAGACATATTTTATTTATAAAATTACCTTTTTTACAATCCTTCAAATATAACGAATCAGTTATATAAATACATATCATGAAAATGGATGAAAATAATTTCTATATTTTTTTTACATTGCATCAATTTCAAATCACTCCAAATGAAAAAATCACTTCAACTTATTGGTGTTGCAGCAGTTATTGGACTGTTGTATTTTGGGTTTACCACCTACCCCAAACTCGATTTAATATCTGGTTTTTCAGCCAAGAGCATTGCCTCGGGGCATTTTATCGACCATCGCTCGCAAACACTCATTGAACAAGGTGATAACGACATCAACCTCATCGATTTAGCACAAAATACAATTGATGAAACAGGGCAATTCGCTACCGCTTCAGTCAATGGTGTAAAAGAACGCAAAGCAATTTATCGCGAAGGTTTGGGCGCCACTCTAATCAACGATAACTTTGATACCACACAACCGTATTTGGTTCCTAAAAGAACTTCGGCAAATGCCCACTTGGTGTATCCGTATGGTGATGCGGAGCAAAAAGACACGGTGTTTTCCAACATTGATTACGACCAATTGAACCGAACGGTAGCCAACGCTTTTGACAAAAAAGGACAAAAAAACAAACGCACCCGCTCTGTAATTGTAATTTACAAAGACAAAATTATTGCCGAGAAATACGATACGGGTTTCAATAAAAACAGTAAAATTTTGGGATGGTCTATGACCAAAAGTATTACCGCTACCTTATTTGGAATTCTAGACAAACAAGGAAAATACAATATTTACCTGCCCGCTCCTGTTCCGGAATGGGCAAACGATGCGCGTAAAAAAATCACCACCAACGATTTATTGCACATGAACTCCGGTTTAGAATGGGAAGAAAATTACGGAGCGATTTCTGACGTTACGAAAATGCTTTTTCAAGCCGAAGACATGACGCGTTCGCAACTCGAAAAACCATTAGCTTTCCAGCCAAACACCCATTGGTATTATTCTTCTGGAACTACTAATTTACTTTCTGGAATTCTACGAAAACAATTTAAAACCCACCAAGAATATTTGGATTTTTGGTATTCGGCTTTAATTGATAAAATCGGGATGCACTCCATGCTAGTCGAAACTGATATGGCGGGCAATTATGTGGGGTCATCTTATGGATGGGCTACCACACGCGACTGGGCAAAGTTTGGTTTGTTGTATTTACACCAAGGAAATTGGAATGGAGAACAACTTTTTAAACCCAATTGGGCAAAATATGTGGCCACGCCCACCAATACATCCAACGGACAATACGGTGGGCAATTTTGGCTCAATGCAGGTGGACGTTTTCCTGACGCGCCTAAAGATTTGTATTTTGCTAGTGGATTTCAAGGGCAAATGGTTGCCATTTTCCCAAGTCACGACCTAGTTGTAGTGCGCATGGGACTCAAAGAAGACCCAGAGTTTAACTTTAATGGGTTGCTAGGCGGAATTGTTAGGAGTATAAAAAAGTAAAAGAAGGTGTCTAAAAAGACTTATTTTGTCATTCCGTCCCGAAGCTTCGGGATATTTCGGAATCTATAAATTCTTTAAATCAATACTTCATAGAAACTGAAACAAGTTCAGTTTGACAAGAATACATTTTTAGACACCCTCTTAAAATTATAAGATTGCTTTGCCTTGCAATAACTATAAATCGAAACCTAATTTTACGCCTAATTTATTAGCAATAATAGTCGTGATTCTGTTTTTCAATTCTGGAATTTTGATGTTTTCAATAACGGCATTAGAGAACGCATATAGCAATAATGCTTTGGCTTCTTTCTTTGGAATTCCACGTTGTTGCATATAGAACAAAGCCGTTTCGTCTAATTGCCCTACCGTACATCCGTGAGAACATTTTACATCATCGGCAAAAATCTCTAACTGCGGTTTCGCATTAATAGTCGCTTTATCACTCAACAAGATGTTATTGCTTTTTTGGAAAGCGTTGGTTTTTTGTGCTTCTTTTTCTACATACACTTTGCCGTTGAACACTCCTGTCGAACGGTCTGAAAAAATACCTTTGTAATCTTGGAAACTTTCGCAATTCGGTTGTGCATGATGTACCAAAGTGTAATGATCCACGTGTTGCTTGTCACCAATGATGGTGATTCCGTTCAACGTACTGGTTAAGCGTTCGCCAAAATGATAGAAATTCAGGTTGTTTCTGGTCAAATTCCCTCCAAAAGAAAAGGTTTGTACCGAAACGTGGCTTTCTTGTTTTTGAGACACGTAGGTGTTATCAATCAAGTTGGCTTCCAGCTCGTCATTTTGAATTTTATAGTAATCCACAATGGCTCTTTTTTGGGCAAAAATCTCAGTAACCGAGTTAGTCAAAACCGCGTTTTCATTCAAACATTGGTGTCTTTCGATGATTTGCACGTGCGAATTTTCACCCACAATAACCAAATTTCTTGGCTGGACCAAAAGTGCCGCCTCTGAACCAGTAGAAAAATACATAATTTCAATTGGTTTATCCGCAACTTTGCTTTTCGGAATGTTAATGTAAGCTCCTTCATTGGCGAAAGCCGTATTCAAAGAAGTCAAGGTTTCGTCTTTGCTTGCAATTTGGTTGAAATAGGTATCAATTACCATTTTGTATTTAGGTTTGGTCAATGCCGAAGACATCAAACAAACATCAATTCCGTCATGCGTAGTGGAGGACAAATGCGAACTAAAAACACCATCGATAAAGACCACTTTGTAAGTGTCAATTTCGTGCAAAAAGTATTTTTTTACATCCTTGAACTCAATAGTGACTTCATTTTTTGGGAATACACTAAAATCTTTTTTTAGAATTGCATTCAAAGACGTGTATTTCCACGCTTCGTCTTTTTTGGTTGGAAACCCTTTATTTTCAAAGTTTTTTATAGCCAAAGTACGCACATCATGAAGATCTGTTTGAACATCCACGCGCTCTTCAAAAGCCATAAAAGACGATAGTAATTTTTCTTTTAATTCCATTTTTTAAAGTTATCGGTTGTCAGTTGTTGGTTGTCCGTACAAAAACGGAAAACAGAAAACTGAGAACATTTTAAACCAATTCTTCCTTAATCCAGTCGTATCCTCTTTCTTCTAACTCTAAAGCCAATTCTTTTGTTCCTGATTTTACGATTTTTCCGTCCATCAAAACGTGAACAAAATCAGGAACAATATAGTCTAACAAACGTTGATAGTGCGTAATTACCAACACCGCGTTGTTTTCATTTTTTAGTTTATTAACACCGTTAGCTACAATTCGTAACGCGTCGATGTCTAGACCTGAATCGGTTTCGTCCAAAATAGCGATTTTAGGCTCTAACATTGCCATTTGAAAAATCTCATTACGTTTCTTTTCTCCTCCCGAAAAACCTTCGTTTAAAGAACGTGATAAAAACTTTCTGTCCATTTCTAACAATTCCGATTTTTCACGAATTAATTTCAACATTTCATTCGCCGGCATTTCTTCTTGACCGTTAGCTTTACGTTTTTCGTTAATGGCTGTTTTGATGAAATTAGTCACCGAAACTCCTGGGATTTCCACCGGATATTGAAACGACAAAAACACGCCTTTGTGCGCTCTTTCTTCAGGTGCTAAATCTGCTAATTCTTCACCATCTAGGAAAATTTCTCCCTCGGTTACTTCATAATTTTCGTTTCCAGCGATGATGGAAGACAACGTGCTTTTTCCGGCACCATTAGGTCCCATAATAGCATGGACTTCTCCCGCTTTTACTTCAAGATTGATTCCTTTTAATATTTCTTTATCGCCAATTGAAGCGTGTAAGTTTTTTATCTGTAACATTTTTTAGTTTCAGGTTTAAAGTTTCAAGTTTATAAAATGTTGTTATTGAAACGTTTATATTAAATTAATTTTAAATTCTATTCTAATTGTTTTTAAGTTCAGGTATAACTTGAAACAAAACTATCCTACTGAACCTTCAAGCGAAATTTCTAGTAATTTTTGCGCTTCAACGGCAAATTCCATCGGTAATTTATTCAAAACGTCTTTGCTAAATCCGTTTACGATTAACGCAATGGCTTTCTCGGTTGGAATACCACGCTGATTGCAATAAAACACTTGGTCTTCGCCAATTTTACTCGTAGTGGCCTCGTGTTCTATTTTAGCCGTTGGATTTTTGCTTTCGATATACGGAAAAGTATGTGCGCCACAGCTGTTCCCCATCAACAACGAATCGCATTGCGAAAAATTACGAGCATTATCTGCTCTGGGACTAATTTGAACCAATCCGCGGTAACTGTTTTGTGATTTTCCTGCTGAAATTCCTTTAGAAATAATGGTTGATTTAGTGTTTTTACCCAAATGGATCATCTTGGTTCCTGTATCAGCTTGTTGGAAATTATTGGTGACAGCAATCGAATAAAATTCGCCCACCGAATTATCTCCTTTCAAGACACAAGAAGGGTATTTCCAAGTTACAGCCGAACCAGTTTCTACTTGAGTCCACGAAATTTTCGCGTTTTTCTCGCACAACCCTCTTTTGGTTACAAAATTGAATACTCCCCCTTTTCCTTCTTTGTTCCCAGGATACCAGTTTTGAACGGTAGAATATTTAATTTCAGCATCATCCATAGCAATCAATTCTACAACTGCTGCATGCAATTGATTTTCGTCACGACTTGGTGCTGTACATCCTTCCAAATAACTCACATAACTCCCTTCGTCAGCAATTAAAAGTGTGCGTTCAAATTGTCCTGTTCCTGCTTGATTGATTCGGAAATAAGTCGATAATTCCATCGGGCATTTAACTCCTTTTGGAATGTAACAAAACGATCCGTCTGAAAATACCGCCGAATTCAAAGCAGCATAGAAATTATCTTTCATTGGGACCACAGTTCCTAAATATTTTTGAACTAACTCAGGATATTCGCGAATGGCTTCAGAAATACTCATAAAAATGATGCCTTTTTCAGCCAATGTTTTCTTGAAAGTGGTAGCTACAGAAACTGAATCTACTACAATATCCATGGCAACATTGTTCAATTTTTTTTGCTCATCGACAGAAATACCTAACTTTTTGTACATCGCCAAAAGTTCTGGGTCTACATCGTCCAATGTTTTGTTTGGATCTGCTTTTTTAGGAGCTGAATAGTACGAAATGGCTTGAAAATCGGGTTTTTCATAATGCACATTAGCCCATTCTGGTTCTTCCATTTGTTCCCAAGCACGAAACGCCTCAATACGCCAATCCGTCATCCATTGCGGCTCTTCTTTTTTCTTAGAAATAGCGCGAACAATCTCTTCATTTAACCCAATAGGAAAAGTCTCCGAATCTAGTTCGGTATAAAACCCGTACTCGTATTCTTTGTTTTCGAGTTCAATTTTTAAATCGTCTTCTGTATATTTACTCATATCAGCCCCCTAGCCCCCAAAGGGGGAACTCCTATTAGGGGTAAATAGGATTTTTATTTTTTAATGTAATTTAAGCACTCAAACAACTCCCCCTTTGGGGGCTGGGGGGCTTTTTATAGAGAAAAAGACTCTCCGCACCCACAAGTTCTACTTGCGTTGGGATTGTTAAACACAAATCCTTTTCCGTTTAATCCTCCTGAAAATTCCAAAATCGTTCCTGCTAAATACAAAAATGATTTTTTTTCTACGGCAATTTTCACGTTATTATCTTCAAAAACCTTGTCGTTTTCAGTGAGTTCTTTGTCGAATTTCAATTCATAAGACAAGCCTGAACAACCGCCGCTCTTTACGCCCACACGAACGTAATCTTGAGTGGCATCAAAACCGTCTTCTCGCATCATTTCAATGATTTTTTTGCTTGCTGTATCTGAAACTTTTATCATGTGCCAAATAGTGTTATTTTTATTTTTTCTAAATAAAGGACAAAGATACTATCTTTTAAAGGAATTGCCATACGCAATAAGATTTTTATAACTAATGTTAATATAGAAAAAATTGATTTCAAGAATTAGAATCAAAGTATTTAGTAATTTGCAAAGGTTTAAACACAATAAACAATGAAACTATACCCTATAGAAACTGGAAATTTTAAACTCGATGGTGGCGCTATGTTTGGCGTGGTGCCCAAAACCATTTGGAACAAAACCAATCCTGCTGACAACAACAATTTGATTGATATTGCCGCACGTTGCTTATTAATTGAAGACGGAAACCGACTGATTTTGATTGATACCGGAATGGGTAACAAACAATCGGACAAGTTTTTTGGTTATTATTCCCTTTGGGGAAGCCATTCTTTGGACAAATCTTTAGCTAAATATGGTTTTCATCGCGATGATATTACCGATGTTTTTATGACGCATTTGCATTTTGATCATTGTGGCGGAAGTATTCAATGGAATAAAGACAAAACCGGCTACGAACCCGCTTTTAAAAACGCTGTTTTTTGGAGTAATGAAAACCATTGGCAATGGGCCACAGAACCCAATGTGAGAGAAAAAGCATCGTTTTTGAAAGAAAATATTCTTCCGATGCAAGAAAGTGGGCAACTCCGATTTGTTCAACGCCCTGAAGAAGACTATTTAGTGAAATCCGAATTGGGTTTTGGAATTTTATTTGTAGACGGTCACACCGAAAAGCAAATGATTCCACACTTGCAATACCAAGACAAAACGATTATTTTTTGTGCCGATTTATTGGCGACAGCCGGACACATTCCGATTCCGTATGTAATGGGTTATGATACGCGTCCGCTACTGACCATGCCCGAAAAAACGAAATTTATGAATGCTGCAGCCGAGAATAATTATTATTTATTCTTACAACACGATGCTTATAACGAAATTATCACGGTGGAAAAAACAGAAAGAGGTGTTCGCTTAAAAGAGGTATTTTCTGCGGACGAGATATTAAAATAAAGTTAATCTTTGCGATTAATTTACATAAATAAAAGTATTTTTGAATAATCATTAAAAACCAATCCGATGAAAAAAATAAACTTATCCCTTTTATCACTTGTTGTGATGGCTGGTTTGTCGTTTTCGGCAACTGCGCAAACTATTACTAAAAAAGCGAAACTAACCGAAACCGAATTGAACCGATGGAGTCATTTGGATTTGGCCAAAGACACAATTCCAGGAATGAGTGTAGATAAAGCCTATGCCGAGTTGTTAAAAGGTAAAAAAGGAGTTCCGGTTATTGTTGGAATTGTAGATTCGGGGGTAGATATTGACCACGAAGATTTAAAATCAGTCGTTTGGACTAACAAAAAAGAAATTCCTGGAAACGGAATTGACGATGACAAAAACGGATACATCGATGATGTTCACGGATGGAATTTTTTGGGTGACATCACCAAAGAAAATGTAGAATACGAACGCATAATTAAAGACAAATCGTTGGTGGATGAAAAAACCTATTTGGCCGCCAAAGCGATGAATGATAAAAAAGTAGCCGAAGCCACTCAAGGAAAAGCGCGTTTGGAACAAATGTTGGCAACCCTTGCTGAAGGCGATGCTACCTTGAGCAAACATTTAGGAAAAACCACCTACACTGTCGAAGAAGTAAATGCCATAAACTCTGATGTGCCGGCAATACAAAAAAGTAAGGCTGATATGCAAAAAATGCTTTCTTTTGGAATGCCAATTGCAGAATTGAAAGAGGCAATTCAAAAACAATTAGAAGGGTTTATTGCTTTGCTAAATGGCGACAATCTTAAAACCGATTACCGAAAAATATTGGGAGACAATCCAAACGACATTACTAATACTAAATACGGAAACAATAATGTTATTGGCCCAGATAAAGAAGAAGCGCGTCACGGAACCCACGTGGCTGGAATTGTAGCTCAAGGAAGAAACAACCATCTTGGAGGAGACGGAATCGCTACTAATGTCCAAATTTTAACCGTTCGCGCCGTACCTGATGGAGATGAATACGACAAAGACATTGCCTTGGGTATTCGCTATGCGGTAGACAACGGAGCTAAAGTAATTAACGGAAGTTTTGGCAAACCTTTTTCGCCTCATAAACAATGGGTATATGATGCCATTAAATATGCCGAAAAGAAAGACGTTTTGATTGTTCACGCAGCTGGAAACGACGCTAAAGACATTGATTACAACGACAATTTTCCAAATGATTCCGATGATAAAGTAACTGAGTTTGCTGATAACTTAATCACTGTTGGTGCTTTGAACTACGAATACGGAAACAAAGTAGTGGCTCGTTTTTCTAACATTGGAAAAACTAATGTAGATGTTTTTGCTCCTGGAGTAAAAATCTACGCAACTACGCCGAATAACACTTATAGTTATTTACAAGGAACTTCGATGGCATCACCAAACGTAGCAGGAGTAGCCGCTTTAATCCGTTCTTATTATCCAAAATTAACGGCTAAACAAGTAAAACACATATTAATGGATTCAGGAATAGCAATTGAAAGCGATGTGATTGTGGGTGGAAAACCAGCTGATACACGTCCGTTTTCAGCTCTTTCTAAATCTGGAAAAATCGTAAATGCCTATAACGCTTTGCAAATGGCTGCAAAGATGTCTAAAAAATAATTCAAAATTAGAACCAACTCGGAAGGGCTATTGCCCTTCCTTTTTTATTTTATATCATGAAGAACCTCTTTTTAATCGCTGCTTTTTCTTTTGGAATAACTGGGATGGCACAAAACACATCCTACTGGCAACAACATGTTGACTATAAAATGGACGTGAAAATGGATGTAAAAACCTACCAATACAAAGGAAAACAAGAATTGGTGTACACCAATAATTCGCCAGACACCTTACGAAAAGTGTATTACCACTTATACAACAATGCTTTTCAACCAGGAAGCGAAATGGATGCGAGAATTCAAAGTATCAAAGATCCAGATGCACGAATGGTTCGTAAAATAAAAGTTGGCGAAACCGAAGTGAAAGAAAGCCGAATCAAAACGTTGCAGCCTAATGAAATTGGGTATTTGCACGTGACTAATTTCAAACAAGACGGACAAACTGCTTTGGCAAAAGAAGTGGGAACTATTTTAGAAGTGACTTTGGCTAAGCCAATAATACCGCATTCCAAAACCACTTTTAGCTTGGATTTTGACGGTCAAGTGCCTGTTCAAATTCGTCGTTCAGGAAGAAATAATGCTGAAGGAGTTGAATTATCTATGGCACAATGGTATCCAAAATTAGCCGAATTCGATTTTGAAGGTTGGCACGCCGATCCTTACATTGCCAGAGAATTTCATGGCGTTTGGGGAAATTTTGATGTAAATATTACTATTGATTCTAATTATATTTTAGGAGGTTCTGGGTATTTGCAAAACAAAAACGAAATTGGTTATGGCTATCAAGATGCGGGAATTACCGTGGTACAACCAAAGAAAACAAAAACCTTAACCTGGCATTTTGTAGCCCCAATGGTTCATGATTTTACTTGGGCAGCTGATAAAAACTACCTTCACGATGTAGTTCAAGGACCAAACGGTGTGGCAATTCACTTTTTGTACAAAAACAATCCTGCGATTATCGAAAATTGGAAAAAACTTCAGCCTTTAATGGTTAAAGTAATGGGCTTTTACAATACAACCGTAGGAAACTATCCGTACAAACAATATTCTTTTATTCAAGGAGGCGATGGCGGAATGGAATATGCCATGTGTACCTTGATGCTCGGAAATGGTACTTTTGAAGGTATTTTGGGAACAGCGGCACACGAGTTGGGACATTCTTGGTTCCAACATATTCTAGCTTCTAACGAATCCAAACACCCATGGATGGACGAAGGTTTTACTTCGTTTATTGAAGATTTAGCGCTTAACGAATTTGCCGAAAAGAAAATTGCCAATCCTTTCAAAGGAAGTTATATGGCCTACACCAAATTAGTGGAGTCGGGCAAAGAACAACCGCAAAGCACTCACGGCGATCGCTATGATGAAAACCGCTCGTACAGCATTTCGTCTTATGTAAAAGGAAGTATCTTTTTATCGCAATTGGGGTACTTAATTGGGCAAGATAAACTAAAAGAAACATTACACCGTTACTATGCCGACTTTAAATTCAAACACCCAACGCCTAATGACATTAAACGCTCTGCAGAACGTGTTACAGGAGCTAATTTGGATTGGTACTTATTAGACTGGACAGAAACTACTAACACTATCGATTACAGCATTAAAGACGTAAAAGACAATGCTGCAACTACTACGGTAACGCTAGAGCGTATAGGAAGAATGCCAATGCCTATCGATGTTTTAGTAGAATATACAGACGGCACTGTGGAAAGTTTTTATATCCCATTACGTATGATGAGTTTTGAAAAAGAAAACCCAACTCCAACCATCAAAAGAACGGTTTTAAACGACTGGACTTGGGCATATCCTACTTTTGAATTTAGTATTGCGAAACCCAAAGCAAGCATCAAAAAAATCACCCTTGACCCAAGCGGTTTAATGGCAGATGTGAAACTAGAAAACAATAGTTATTTAGCGAAATAATTCATTCTCAACAGAATCAAAAAGGTCTAAGCAATTAGGCCTTTTTTGTTGATTCAGAATACAATATAAATTTGTAAACTATTTTTTTTATATTTTAGCTATTCAAATTATTGATCATATTCGATCTATTTACCACAATTGAGTTAAATAATATCTACAAATAAAAGAACAACCAAGAACTCTATAACTTTAATATTAATAATTATGAATGGAATTATTTTCGCTCTTTCTTGTGCTTTTATATTTATCCCCACAATATTTCCTTCTACACATAAAGTTTTACGAAAACAAAAAGAATTTAAATATATTTTGTTTTTTGCAATATCTCTACCCGTTTTTTCAATTTTACTATTAATTTTTGACCCAGATGAAATTGAAAATCACAATTCTTTTATGTCACTTTCTCCATTGTTTTTTATACTACTTTACAAATATTATGACAATATCATTTTGCGTAAATACGGGAGACATATTTATTTTTTTGTAAGTGATAATCATGCTTTATATAGTGATGATGAATCCGATGAATCTACAAGTTTAGAATTATGGCTTCAACTTTCTTTAACAATTTTCCCTTTTTTATTATCCGCATTTATAAATTTTATAATTCTAGATTTGATATATAAATACTTATTCTAATAATAGCAATTATATTGTAAAATTAATTGTTCACAAACATTACATATTTTATTCAAATAAAAACTAAATCTATAAAATGAAAAAAGAAAAAATTATTTTTTGGACAGCAACTACTCTAATTGCTTTATTTGAAGGGCTGCTACCTGCTTTAACTTCACAAACAGAACTAGCAAAAGAAGGGATTCGGCATTTAGGTTATCCCGAGTATTTTGGAAATGCCTTGGTTGTTTTTAAAGTTGTAGGAGTACTTGTCTTAATTATTCCTCAGGTTTCTAAACGCATAAAAGAATGGGCATATGCAGGTTTTGCTTTTGACTTTATTTTTGCATCGATTAGCCACGGAGCTGTTGATGGTGTCAATGGACAAACCTTTTTCCCGTTAGTCGTTTTAGGGATTTTAGCGGTTTCTTACGTTTACTATCACAAATTAACCGAAACTAATTAGTCAATCAGTATAATATTTAAGCCAATTTTGAAAAATAAAGAAATCGTTAAATCATTCTTAGAACAAGTTCGCTCAGGAAAATTTCCTGAAAAAGCAGGGTTGTATATGACCGATTCCATTCTTGCGCATCAAATGAATGCCGAAAATGAAACGACGGTGATTAGAACACCACAAAATTATTCAGAACATATTGATGAGTTTGTTACAATGTATGGTCAATTCTCTTTTGAAATAACAGAGCTTATTGCTGAGGATGATAAAGTATATGCACGTTGGAAACAAATAGGAAATCATCTTACGGAAATTGATGGTTACAAACCAACTGGAAGTACTTTAATTGAAATTGCTAGTTGTGTATACCGACTTGAAAATAAAAAGATTGCCGAATATTGGATTCAAATCGACCGGCTGGGTTTTGAAAAACAATTACATCAAAACCGTTAATTGATAAAAAAGAACAGAAATCTTGTGAAAATGAAGCAAACTTTGCGAAATTTGCGCACAAGAAAAAACAACCATGGCAAAAATACTTACAGGGGTTCAAAGTACAGGAACTCCCCATTTAGGAAACTTATTAGGCGCAATCATTCCTGCTATTGAATTGTCTAACAATCCTGCAAACGAATCATTTCTTTTCATTGCTGATTTGCATTCGGTTACCCAAATAAAAAATGGCGAAACCTTACGCGCTAATACGTACAGCACGGCGGCAGCTTGGTTGGCTTGTGGATTAAATGTAGAAAAAGTGGTGTTTTACAGACAATCGGATGTACCTCAAACCGCTGAACTGTCTTGGTATTTGAGTTGTTTTTTTCCGTTCCAACGATTGACTTTGGCACACTCTTTTAAAGATAAATCAGACCGTTTAGAAGATGTCAACGCTGGATTATTTTCATACCCAATGTTAATGGCAGCCGATATTTTATTGTATGATGCTGAGTTTGTTCCTGTGGGAAAAGACCAATTGCAACACCTTGAAATTACCCGTGATGTAGCCTCTCGTTTCAACCATCAGATGGGTGAAACTTTTGTCATTCCTGAAGCTAAAATCCAAGAAGACAGCATGCTAATTCCTGGAACTAATGGCGGAAAAATGAGTAAATCAGCTAATAATGTCATCAATATTTTCTTAGACGACAAAGCATTACGCAAGCAAATTATGAGCATAGAAACCGATAGCACGCCGCTGGAAGATCCAAAAAATCCAGACACTTGTAATGCTTTTGCTATTTATAAACTCTTAGCTTCTGAAACTGAAATCGAAACTATGAAGGCCAATTATTTAGGCGGTAATTACGGTTATGGTCACGCCAAACAAGCTTTGTTTGAACTGATTGTAGAAAAATTCAAAACCGAAAGAGCACAATACAATTACTACATGAACAACCTGACCGAAGTAGATGAATTACTTCGAAAAGGTGCTCAAAAAGCAAGTACTGTTGCGAATGGTGTTTTGGCTAGAGTGAGAGAAAAATTAGGTTTCGAAAAAGTGGGCTAACACAAATTTCACGGATTTTTTACCATTAAGAAATTAAGTTAATTAAGTAGTTTGTCGTTCGACAAAGGAGGAATTTCTTTTAACCACATAGACACATAGAAAAGATAGTTTTGAAAGACTTAGATAGGCGTTTTACTTTTCACATAGCTATGTGAAAAATAAGGTTATTTCTATTCCTTCTTTTTAGTTGCATTTTCAATCTATGTTTCTATGTGGTTACATTTGTTCAATTTGAGTTCCAAATCGCACATCAAAAATCGTATATCGTAAATCATATATTATATTGCTTCAAACAACTTACCCGGCAAAGGCCTAACTACCCCTTTCAACTCCATATTTAACAGGATTCCCGATATTTTATAAATAGGAAAATCACATTGCAGTGCAATTACATCAAGTAGTTCTTTCCCTGTATTTAAAAGGTAGTCATAGATTTTTTGTTCGTCTTCATTCAAAGCTACAAATAGTTGTTTCTGAACCGATTTCACTTCTTTTTCCACGTCCCAATTCAGCATATAAATCAAGTCGGCAGCACTAGTAAGAACATTGGCTTTTTGAGTTTTAATCAGCGTGTTGCATCCCTGGCTGTATTTATCGGTCACGCGCCCTGGAACGGCAAATACATCTCGGTTGTAATCATTCGCCAAATTGGCTGTGATTAACGAACCCCCACGCTCTGCCGATTCAATGACAATCGTAGCCTCGGTCATTCCAGCAACAATTCTATTTCTTCGCACAAAATTCTCTTTATCAGGATTAGACGAACTCCAAAACTCAGTCATAAAACCGCCATTTTCTTCCATTTTGGTCACATATTTTTTATGGGCTTTGGGGTAAATTTGGTTCAGCCCGTGAGCCACCACACCAATAGTTTGCAGATTGTTTTCCATTGCCAATTGATGCGCCACAATATCCACTCCGTAGGCAAATCCACTAACAATAACAGGATTTAACGGCGCTAGGTCTTCGATAAATTTGCGACAAAACTCTAAACCATAAGAGGTAATTTGACGTGTCCCTACAATGCTGATTGTTTTCTTGTTTTTTAAATCAATGTTACCCGAACTAAACAATACAAGCGGACTGTCAAAACAATGTTTCAACCGTTCTGGATAATCAATATCTTGAAAAGTAGTTGCGTTTATTTGATTAGAAGCAATGAATTGTAATTCGCTTTCCGCTTTCGCAAAAACAGATTGATCTTTGAAATTCTTTAAAAGAATAGTTCCTATTCCGTCAATGGACGCTAATTGCGACGATTTAGCTTTGAAAACCGCTTCGGCAGTTCCTAAATGGGTAAGCAATTTTTTTGCGATAATATCGCCAACACCTTCTACACGTTGTAAGGCAAGTAGGTAAAATAATTCTTGTTCATTCATTGGGGGTAAATTTGGAGCCTAAATGTAATTATAAAGTCGTAAAATCAGTTCTTTTTTGATAAAAATTAACGCCAAAAATTCGCGTTTCTTTATTTTTGAAATTAACGACATAGTAGTAACTCCTTGAAATTGAAATAACTGTAAAAATAATTTCGATTGTTAATAAAAATTGTGAATAAAATTTTGATAACTATTTTCGTTGTCTAACTTTGTTACTATGAAAATCGAAAATTACATCGCGCAACTTTTGTATCGTTACCAATGTGTAACTGTACCTGGTTTTGGGGCTTTTTTAACCGAAATCCAATCCGCTCAATTAGTGGAAAGTTCCAACTCGTTTTTTCCACCAAAGAAATTAATTTCTTTTAATTCCTATTTAAAGAATAACGACGGTTTATTGGCTAATCATATTGCACAAACTGAAAAAACTTCATACGAATATGCAGTTAGTGCTATTCAATATGAAGTGTTTAATTGGAAAAAAACCTTGCAAGAAACCGGTGTTTTCTCTATCAAAAACGTAGGTGATTTTTGCCTGAATGCCGATAGAAATTTAATTTTCACGCCACACGATCAAACCAATTATTTGAGCAGTTCTTTTGGTTTAAGTCCGTTTGTTTCTCCGCTTGTAAAAAGAGAACTTTTCGAACAACAATTAGAGGCTTTAGAAGAAACAGCAACAATCCAATTAGTTCCTGAACACAAAAACAGATATACTTTCTTGAAATATGCGGCTGCTTTTGTTTTGGGTCTAGGACTATTAGGAACGGTGGGCTACCCTATTTATCAAAATGAAATAGAAACCCAAAAAATAATTGTGGAAACGGCGGTTCAAAGACAAGTTCAAAATAAAATACAAGAGGCTACTTTCTTTATCGAAAGTCCAATTCCAGCCGTAACCCTTACTGTTAAAGAAGGTAAATTACCGTATCATGTAATGGCGGGCGCTTTTAGAGACGAAGATAATGCACAACGTATCTTTGAAGATTTAAGTGAAAAAGGATACAAAGCCAAGCGAATTGAGCGTAACAAACACGGTTTATATCCAGTTCTTTATGGCAGTTTTTCTACTTATGCCGAAGCTGAAAAAATCAAAAATGAAATTAGAGCAAAAGAAAATCCTGAAGCTTGGATTTTAATTGAATCTTTATAAAATACAAACCGCCTTTCGAGGCGGTTTTTTTATTTACTATATGTTCAAACTTGCTTTAAACATTTTCGCTTCTTCCCAACTGAATTTATCGCCGTGTTTTTCCATTAACGTATTCAAAGATTCTTCTTTATACCCTTCAAAGGCAGCAGCAAGTTCGTCTAATGTATCCGAAGGGAGAATGTCTTCAATAGCAACTACTTCAGTTTGTATCAAACGAACGAAATGATTGTAAATCGTTTGTTGGGTCAACATTCTGATGGAAGCGATTTCGGCTATTGAATTGTTTTGTTTCCACAAATCGTAGGTTTCTTCCACCGTTGTTTTTTTAGTGGGTGATTTGATTTTCTTTTTAGGAAGATAGCGTTCTTCGTCTAGGTCGTCTTCGATCAAATTGGCATTTACCTTTTTAAATGTGGCTTGAATAGCGGCTGTTTTTCGGCTCACGTACATTTTTATTTCGGGAGAAGACAATTTTTCTTTCGAAATAGTTTCGCCAGCCAACACCGTTTCTATTAAAAGCTTGGCTTTCATCAAACGTAAAACAGCCTTGGTTTGAAGCTCTTCTAAAAGGACTAATTCTTCAAAATATGCCTTGGCTTTTTTAAGTCGTTTTACTTCTTCCAATTTCCACAAAATCTCAAAAACCAACTCGTCCATTGGATTAAAAAAGTAGGTATACGCGGCTTGAATTCGCTCCGAAATATGATTTAAATCGACCGTTTCTTGACTAAATAACACGTTCAATTGCTGAATGAATTTTTTAGCAGGTTCGACCACTTTTTCAATTCTTTCGGTTTGTTCTGTTGCCCAATACGAATAGTTAGCTTTGGAAGATGCCTCCGATTTTTCATTATAACTAAACTTGTGATTGCGCCATTCTTGAGCTAAATTATTCCATTCAAAAGTTTGAACCAAATAGTGATGAATAAAGTTCTTTGTTTCAAAATGCAAGGCATTTTCTAAATGCGTTTCCGAAGCTTTATTCAACGAATAATCCATTACGTCCTGATCGTTAGAAATGCCGTTCATTTGTAGCGGAGAAAGCAAAATAAGCCCATTTAACGAACGTAAACGCGATAAAGCTACATAAGCTTGTCCGGGAAGAAAAACTTGCGATACATCCAGCACTGCTTTATCAAAGGTTAACCCTTGACTCTTGTGAACGGTAATTGCCCAAGCCAATTTGATTGGATAATGCACAAAAGTGCCCAAAACCTCTTCCTCTATTTCTTTGGTCGTATCGTTTACTTTATAGCGAATGTTTTGCCATTCGTATTTTTCAACCTCAATAGTTTTGTCTTCTTCGGGAAAATAAACCAAAATTTCTTTGGCAGAAAGCGATTTAATCACCCCCATTTTTCCGTTGAAATATTTTTTGTCGAAAGACAAATCATTTTTAACAAACATGATTTGGGCGCCAACCTTCAAGCGTAACATCTCGTCAACTGGATAAATTTTATCTGGAAAATCGCCTGTGATTTCTGGAGCATACGCCCACTCTTTTCCTTCTAAGTCTTCCAAAGACTGCGAATTCATAGCATCGGCTTTGGCATTATGTGTAGTCAAAGTGATATAGCCTTTATTGGCTTTCAAATCAAAATTAGGTTGCACATATTGATTTAAGGCAACAATATCTTCATTTGAAATTTGATTGTTGCGAAGGTTATTCAAAACCGAAATAAACAAATCATCCGTCTGACGGAAGATTTTATTTAATTCAATGTATAAAGGCGGATTTTGTTGGACCACCTGCGAATGAAAAAAGAATTTTCCTTTGTAATACTTTTTTAATGTGCGCCACTCCTCATCCCTAATGACAGGGGGTAATTGTAATAAATCACCAATAAATAACACTTGAACTCCGCCTAACGGTTTGTTGTTTTTGCGTACTGTTTGCATCATAAAATCCATCGCGTCAAGTAAATCGGCACGCAACATACTTACTTCGTCAATGATCAACAATTCCATATTACGGATTACGGATTGTTTTAAACCGCTCATTTTGAAATGACGTCGCAAGGTAGCTTTCGATTCAAACTTGGTGCTCTCTGAAAAATCAGGTGCTGAATTGTCGGGTAAAAATCCGCCGAAAGGCAATTGAAATAGAGAATGAATGGTAACTCCGCCAGCATTCAAGGCCGCAATTCCTGTTGGGGCGACAACAACGGTATTTTTATGAGTAGTTTCGATGATTTCACGAAGAAGCGTTGTTTTTCCGGTTCCCGCTTTACCGGTAAGAAAAACAGAGCGTTGCGTCTGATTGATAAATCGTAAAGTATAAACGGCGGCTTCGGAAATAGTTTGCATTGGGCGTATCGATTTGAGAAGGCTAAAATATTGAAAATAAAAATGAGTTCCTTTTTTATCTGCAAAAAAAATGCCTTCAATCTATTTCAAGACGAAGGCATTTTTAAGAAGTAAATTTTACTTATTTTTTAGCTGGGGCTTTTTCTTCTTTAGCTCCACTTGCTTTGTATTTTTCGTTTAATGCTGTGATTAACTCTTTTGTAATATCGTATTTGTCTTCAGCATATAAAACAGACGCTACATCACCCGTTCCAAAGATGTAAGCGTATCCTTTTTCTTTTCCATAGGCTTTGATGAATTTTTTTACACCGGCAACTAAAGAATCCATTTCTTTACCGCTTTCCTGTTGCAATTGTTGAGACAATTGTTGTTGAGCGTAACCCAATTGTTGTTCTCTTTTTTGTAATTCAGCACCTCTTTGTTGTGCCCAAGCTTGGCCGTTAGCTTGTGCTTGTGCTTGAAAATTTCCAGCATCTTGTTTGAAACGATTAATTTCTGCTTCTAACAGCCTTCCTTTTTCTTCTGCTTGTGCTTTGTATTTTGCTTCAAGATCTTTAGCTTCTGTGTATTCATTCATTAATTTTGAAGTGTCAACATAAGCTGTTTTAATTTCTTTAACCTCTGCTTTTTTGTCACAAGCAATAACCGAAATTGAAAGTGCAATAATTACTAATACTTTTTTCATTTTGTGAATTTGTAAATTTTAAGTGTATCAGACAAAAATATAAAAAAATAGATAGTCCTAACAAAAACACAGAAAAATGCTGTATTATTTAGCAAATCAGTTTTTGTTATAGTGGTTAAACTTGTTATAAATCAAAGTTATTGAAGCCGGCTTTAAACAGCTTGGTTTAAAAGAACTTCTTTTGAAAAACAACAAAACCTTTGCGTAAACACAAAAAAGTGCTTTAAAAGCGCTTTAAATGATTTTTACCAATTTTTAAGGACATAAATATGGGAAGAATACTCCAAATCTGATTTTGCTCTTATATTTGACCATAATCCAATTAAAAACGCCTTTATAAAATTCATTCTTCCTGTTTTGTATTTTTCAGATAATAAACTCACATAAAAGGAATCAAATTTCATTGGGAGAATTTTGACTAATTCCATTTGTTCTTTTTGAAACAATTTTTGAATGGCTTTTTTTGAGAAATGCCAAAAGTGAATAGGTACATCATAAGCTGCCCAAAATTTTCCATAATATTCTGCATCAAACGATTTGAAATTAGGCACTGCAATAATTAAAGAACCTGTTGGTTTTAACAACCGTTTCAATTCTTTTATTTGAAGATCCAAATCAGGAACGTGTTCCAAAACGTGCCACATCGTAATTACGTCAAAAGAACGATCTTCTAATTGCGCAATAGCTTCTACAAAAGAAACTCCTTTATTAATGGCAATCTGTTTGGCTTTATCACTAGGCTCAACGCCGGTGGTTTCCCAACCGTTTTGTTTCGCCACCGAAAGAAACTCTCCTGTGCCTGCTCCAATATCAAGAATCTTTCCTTTATTAGGTTGTAACGAATTAATTAAATTCAATTTATTTTTTAAGGCAATGCCTTTTACAAAATGATAGGCTTTTTCAAACAAAGAACGCTTACTGTCTGTATGCGAAATATAATCAGCACTTTCATAATATTCCCCTAACACATCCAAACTAGGTTGTGGATGCGTAATCAACATGTCTAATTCTTCATCATGATACAAGTCAAAAATTTCTTTGGAAACAGAATAATCGGTAACGGTAAGAAAATGTTTTTTGTTTGAAATATCCATTGTAAATTATCTTCTTTTATTTTAAATCCTTTTAAAAACAAGCCTTCGCAAAGTAGTTTCACGTGGAACATTTGAAATAAGAAAGTAGAGGTTAGAAATAGCAAAATAAACTAAACACTTCGTGTTTCAAACTTCTAACCTCTACCCTCCAATCATCTTCCCATATAAATCAATAATACCGAAACATCACTCGGCGATACCCCGCTTATTCGAGAAGCTTGGGCAATAGTAGTGGGTTTGATTTTACTTAACTTTTGTTTGGCTTCAATAGACATCGATTTGATTTTATTATAATCAAAATCTTCCGGAATCTTAACTTCTTCTAAACGCGTTAATTTATCAGCGTTGTTTCTTTCTTTTTCGATATAACCCGAATATTTTACTTGAATCTCAGCTTGTTCTAAGACTTCTTGATCGATATTGTTTTCTTCGATATAGGCATTTACTTTTTCAAACTTCAAAATATCTTCCAAATCTATTTGAGGTCTAGAAAATATTTTAAACATTTTATCGCCCTGAGATATAGGCGCAGAAGCTTTTGATTCTAAAATAGGATTCGTTTCTGCAACCGAAACACTTGTTTCTCTAAAAAAATTCACCATTTTCTCCGACTCTTTTAACTTAAATTCCATTCGGCGTAAACGCGCTTCAGAAGCTAATCCTATTTCATACGACATCGGTGTCAATCTAAAATCGGCATTATCTTGGCGTAATAACGTTCTGTATTCAGCACGCGAAGTAAACATTCGATACGGTTCTTCAGTTCCTTTAGTAATCAAATCATCAATTAAAACCCCTATATAAGCCTCATCTCTTTTCAAAATCAAAGGCGCTTTTTCATGTACTTTTAAATGCGCATTTATTCCCGCCATTAAGCCTTGAGAAGCCGCTTCTTCATATCCTGTTGTTCCGTTGATTTGTCCTGCAAAATACAGTCCTTCTACCAACTTAGTTTCCAAGGTGTGTTGGAGTTGTGTTGGAGGGAAATAATCGTATTCAATAGCGTATCCTGGTCGTAAAAACTTCACGTTTTCAAATCCCGCCACCGAACGCAATGCTTTAAATTGAATGTCTTCTGGTAAAGACGTAGAAAAACCATTCACGTATACTTCGCAGGTTTTCCACCCTTCGGGTTCTACAAACAATTGATGTCTTTCTTTATCTGCAAAACGATTGATCTTATCTTCTATTGAAGGGCAATATCTCGGTCCTAAACTTTTAATTCGGCCATTAAACATTGGCGAACGATCAAAACCTTCTCTTAAAATATCGTGCACTTCTAAAGAAGTATAGGTCATATGACACGATCTTTGATGAATCAACGGAGACGTTACATCCGAATACGAAAACTTATCTGGTTTAGCATCTCCTTTTTCTTCGTTCATTTTAGAATAATCCAACGAACGTCCATCCACACGCGGAGGGGTTCCTGTTTTCATTCTTCCTGCTTGAAAACCCGCATTTACCAAATCTTCTGTGATTCCATAAGCAGCACTCTCTCCTGCTCTACCACCACCAAATTGTTTTTCTCCAATATGAATCAATCCGTTTAAGAAAGTACCATTAGTTAAAACGACTGATTTAGCTTTAATTTCAACCCCAAGAGCTGTTCGAATTCCCTTAATTTTTCCGTTTTCAATACTCAAACCACTCACCATTTCTTGATAAAAATCAAGATTTGGAGTTCCTTCTAACATCATTCGCCACTCCTCAGAAAAACGCATTCTATCACTCTGCACTCTCGGAGACCACATTGCAGGCCCCTTTGATTTATTCAACATTTTAAACTGAATTGCGGTTCTATCCGATACTATTCCAGAGTAACCACCCAAAGCATCAATCTCACGTACAATCTGTCCTTTTGCAATTCCACCCATAGCGGGATTACACGACATTTGCGCAATGTTTTGCAAACTCATAGTTACCAACAGTGTTGCTGACCCTAAATTCGCAGCGGCAGCAGCGGCTTCACAACCTGCGTGACCCGCACCCACAACAATTACATCATACTCGTTTAAAAACATTTTCTTATTGATTTAACTACCAAATTTGGATTATGAATTGACTATTTTTTAATGTTCCACGTGAAACATTTTGATTGTAAATTAAATTTATTAGTTATTGTTCCACGTGAAACATAGCTAATTTTTCATCTTCTTTTGAACGCATTAATTGCTCATCAGATTCTGTTTTGTCCTTATATCCACAGTAGTGCAACACCCCGTGAACCAAGACGCGTTTTAACTCTTCTTCAAACGAAACCTTAAAATCATTAGCGTTGTCTTGAACTCTTTCTACCGAAACAAAAATATCACCATTCAGTTCGTTACCCATCGAATAATCAAAACTAATAATATCAGTTAATGTGTCGTGATTTAAGTATTCCAAGTTGATTTTTAAAAGATAGTCGTCGTCACAAAAGATATAATTAATCTCTCCTTCTTTCTTATCTTCTGAAATAATTACTTGAGACAACCAAGAAGAAATCGCCTCTTCATTCTCTAAAGTAAAGTTGGTTTCGTAATTGAAATCGATCATTTTTTATTGAAATAATTTTGAACCTTTTCGTTAAAATTCGAGCGCAAAGGTAAGGATTGTCTATTTAATATCTCAATGCTATTCAAATATTCTAACAAAGGCTTAGGTAAAACATTGGCCGAATTTGAAAATTGTTTTTTATTAATTTCCGATTGGCGTTTGTTTTCTTCTCCTTGTTGTTGTAGCGCTGATTTTAATTTTAACAATTCTTGCTGAATAGCTGCTGATTTCTGAATAGTTTCATTCTTAAATCCTTTATTCAACAATTGTTTTTCCAACTGTTTCATTTGTTCTAAAACCGATTGTCCTTTGGTGCCCAGTCCTTGCTTTTCTAATTCGCCTTCTAAAGTCTCTCTCAGTTTGCGTTGCTCTTTGTAAATTTGCATTATAGCTTCCGCATCTCCCTCACCATCTTCTCCTCCTTGACTATTCTTTTGTGATTTACCCGATTTACCTTGTTGTCCATTCTCTTTCATTCCTTGCTTCATTTGTTCACCCAAGCCCTGTTGCTTTTTAATAATGTCTGGTAATTGCATTCCTTGACCTTGACCTGGCTTCGGTTTTCCGCTACTCATTCCGGATAAAGATAGTTGCATATTGAACAACATATCACTCAATCTATCCGCTAATTTGTTGGCATCAGAAACAGCGTATTGCTGATGAGAAACTCCTTTTGCAAACTGAGAATTAATCAAGGTCTCAATAGCTTTATCGATGTTATATTCCACATTGCCCACTTGTTTTGTAATCTCTTCGGCTATTTTAGGGTTCCGCAAAGACATCGCAAACAAACTGTCGTCAACATGTTTGAATTGTTGTTTTAAATTCTGTTGAATTTTAATGTTTTTATTAAACGAAGGCGAAGCTGATTTTATCGTCTTAAATTGTTTCATCACCTCTTCTTGGGTAGTAGAAAAAGCCAAAAGATTGTCTGTAATTTGGCGCAACATTTTTACGTCTTCCTGCAATTGTTCCATTTCAGATGCTTCCATGCTGTCTTGCATTTTTTGAGACAATTCTTTCATTTTTTTAGCCGCTGTTTTTTGTTTGGTTTGTGCTTTTGGAGTGTTGTTTTGCTGCAATTCTTCCAATGCTTTTTTCAAATCGTCGTCAATGCTTTTTTCTTTAGTCTCATCTTTGGGTAAGTCCAATGGCGCTTTTAATTCTTTATTGTCTTTTTGAAGCTCCTTCAACTCTTTTTGAATCTTATCAAAAGCTGTGTTAATTTCTGCTTGTTTGTTTTGTGTGTTTTCAGTTTCCTTTTTAGATAATTGTTCTTGCTTATCTGAAAGCTGATTCAATCTAGACGCTAATTGTTGGGCTTTTTTCTCTACATAAAAGCGCTTGGTAAGCTCCACCAATTGCGCTAAATTTTTAGTTTGGTTTTTACTTTGCTGTTTGTAATTGTCTAATTTTTGAAGTAACTCCTCTGCTCCTATTTTGTTGTTTAATTTTTGAAGTTCGTCTAACAACTTTTTATTTTTATCCGATTCTTGAGTGGCTTTTTCAAGACGTTTTACCAAGTCGTCTTTCAACTGATCTTTTTGTTCCGACTTAAAGTTTTCTAAATTCTCTTTCATCTTCTCGGCAAATTCCTGCATCATTTGTTCTTGATTTTTTTGACGCTTCAAGAAATCCTCCACTTTTTGTTGTTCTTTAAATTCAAACTCATTTTTTTCTTTACCCAGTTTTTTCAATTTATCAAGTTCGGATAATTGCTTTTCTTGAGATTGTAACGACTTTTCTAATCCGTTGCTGTTTTCATTTTGCTGTTGTAATGATTGTTGTTCTTTTTCTTCGGCTGTGGCCAAACGAGAAGAAAAAACAGCTGATTTAGTGCGTTTAAAATGATGTATTGCATCGTTGTCAAAAACCTCAAAATAGTATTCATAAACAATTCCGGGCTGAACTGGTAAATTACTTGGAAACGAAAAAACAAATTGGTCAAAAGCAGCTGACTTAATAGTAATTGTTCCACGTTTAGCATTGGCAGGCTTATCTTTAGGGTAATACACTACTTGTAGTCGAGACAAGCCGTAATCATCTGAGATTTGACCTACACAATAATTGGTTCCCAACTTCAAACTATCCGGAGCGTGATTGACTTGAATGGACGGATACTGATCTTTTACCACAGCAAGTTGATAATTTAGTTTTTCGTGTTGTTTTGAAGTAGAATTGGAACTACTAATTTGATACTCTGTGTTTTGAAGAATCGTTTTAGCTAAAACAAATTGGTTTTCATTTTTAACAAAAAAAACCGCAGTTCCTGCGCTTTTCCAATCCATCTTTTGAGTAGCTTGGGTACTAATTTTCCATACCACTTGCGTTCCTTCAGGAATAATAGCATTACCTGTTCCTTGAATGATTTCGAGTTTCTTTTTAAAATACGACGGAAACCGCAATTGCATTTCAAAATTAGTTATTGAAGGCAGCTTAACTACTTCTAATTCGTACTCGCTTGAACTAACATCATTGGCCTCTAAATGAAAAGAAATGTTCTGTTTGGGATGAGTAATTGTATATTCAAATTCGCCTGGACGAATGGTTTCCATATAATAACTTTCATTATTAATAAAAATCATTGTTTTATCTGGAACCACATTTCCATCGGTACGAACACAAATTGTAAAATCTTTATTTTCTTCGGTAGTTAAATCCGTGTTGAGAATTTGAAATTGGAAAGGTGCAGGCGGAGCAAATGCCGTGTTAAAATGCACCACTCGATTAAAACTTTGAAACAACACACTGCTATTGCCTGTTACATAAAAAAACACAACACAACTTATTGGTACTACTACCCAAGGTAAATACTTCTTGTTGGCCTTAAAATTAACTGCATTACTAAACGGAATAGGTTGTAATTCGATTGATTTTTGTTGAATAGACGCTAATAGCAATTCGGATTGTTCTTTGTTTTGTGCCAACTGAAGAAAATTAGTCAGCTTATCTCCTACTTCATTAAAATGATTACCAATGATATCAGAAGCTTGCTGGTAATCAATTCCCTTTTGCAGTTTAACCAACTTGAAAATAGGAAACAAAATCAACCGAACTACTAAAAATAGTTCTACCAAAACAAACAACCAAAATAAAAGAGTTCGCCCTATTGGCTTCAGCCAAAGGAAATATTCGATACTCAAAGTGAAAAGAAAATACAACAAGCCTAAACCGAAAAAGAAGATAATTCCCTTGATCAATTCATTGGTATAAAACTTCCTGATGAAAGCTTCTAATTTTTGATATATTACTCCTTCTGTTGACAACTACCTGAACTTTATTTTTAACCACTAAAAGTAGTAATTTATAAGAATACGCCACTGTTAAAATAGCAATCAAAAAAATCAATTACAATATCCCGTATTTTGACGCTATATTTGCAAAAGAATAAAAAGATAAAAAAGCTATCATGTCAAAGCCAATTCGTGTGCGTTTTGCACCTAGTCCAACAGGACCTTTACATATCGGTGGAGTTCGTACCGCCTTATTTAATTATTTGTTTGCCAAAAAAAATAATGGTACTTTCTTTTTGCGAATTGAAGATACCGACCAAAATCGTTTTGTTCCTGGTGCCGAAGAATACATCTTGGAAGCTTTAAATTGGTTAGGCATTGCTCCTGATGAAACCGTTGGAAAAAATGAAAAATTTGGGCCTTACCGCCAAAGCGAAAGAAAACAGTTGTACCAACAATATGCCGATCAATTAATCCATTCTGGCAATGCATATTATGCTTTTGATACTGCTGAAGCGTTGGATGCACACAGAAAACAACACGAAGAACAAGGAAAAACATTTATTTACAACCATCACAATAGAGAAAAATTAGATACTTCGTTAGTGCTTTCTAAAGAAGCAACCGAAAAAAGAATCGCCGCAGGTGCAGACTATGTGATTCGTTTTAAAACTCCGGTTAACGAAACCTTGCACTTACACGACATTATTCGTGGAGACGTAAAATTTGAAACCAATTTATTAGACGATAAAGTACTATTTAAAAGTGACGGAATGCCTACCTACCACTTGGCAAATATTGTTGATGACCATTTGATGGAAACCTCTCACGTTATTCGTGGTGAAGAATGGTTGCCTTCAATGCCGTTGCACGTTTTGTTGTACCGTGCTTTTGGTTGGGAAGCGCCTGAATTTGCTCATTTACCTTTGATTCTAAAACCAATTGGAAACGGAAAATTATCTAAAAGAGATGGTGATAAAATGGGATTTCCGGTATTTCCTTTGGAATGGAAAACAGAAGAAGGAATTTCATCGGGTTACAGAGAAAAGGGATTTTTTCCAGAAGCGGTGGTGAACTTTTTAGCTTTATTGGGTTGGAACGACGGAACCGAAAAAGAATTGTTTTCTTTGAAAGAGTTAGTTCAAAATTTCGATTTAAATCGAGTACATAAAGCAGGGGCAAAATTTGATCCTGAAAAAAATAAATGGTTCAATCACCAGTATTTAATGCAACAAACAAACGCTGATTTGGCGAAAGCCTTCGCTCCTATTTTAAACGAAAAAGGAATTACTGTTGAAGAAAATAAATTGATTACTATTGTTTCTTTAATTAAAGAACGCGCCCATTTTGTATCTGAATTTTGGGAATTAAGCGATTACTTTTTTGAAGCGCCAACTTCTTATGACGAAAAAGCGACTAAAAACTGGAAAGAGGAAACACCTGCGCTAATGCAAAATTTAATTGCAGTTTTAGAAGGTATTCAAGATTTTAATGCTGCAACCATTGAAACTGTTGTAAAAGAATGGATGACGGCAAACGAAATTGGAATGGGAAAAATAATGCAACCGTTCCGTTTGAGTTTAGTGGGTGCTTTAAAAGGACCTCACCTATTTGACATTGCTGAATTAATTGGAAAACAAGAAACCATTCAACGAATTCAAAAAGCAATAGCTAGTTTTTAATTCTAGATGAATATAAAAAGAAAAGAGGCTTAATTGCCTCTTTTTTTATGGATTAGCCAATCAATAACATACGGAATGGCTAGTTGTAAAATAGTTACATACGAATTAGAAAACACCTTTTTGCAGGAGGTTAATGCTTCTTGAAAAAGATTTTCGGGTTGTAGCGTTTCTTTTGTTTTTTCCACGCCCAACAAAATGTGTTGTTTATGGATTTCTTTTTCCAGCTTTAGAATTTCTAAGTCGGCATTAATTTGATCGTAGGATGAATATTTTTTAGACATAATTAATCATTAAAAAAGATGGCTGAAAATTTCTCTAAAATAGGTCCTTCTACAATTTTATCTTTCACTAAAAATAATAAGCCTGTGAGAATTAAATAAAATCCCCCAACAATTAGGAAACCCAAAGCGGTAGAATCAAAATAATTTCCAATAGCAAAAGCCGCTGCAATAGAACCAAACAAAATTACCATACTTAAACAAAGCACAATTAAAAGGAATTTAACAATCATGGTGGTAGATTGCATTAAAACTTTAAAACCACGAAGTTTATAATACTCAATATTGGTTTCAATATACCCTTTTGCGTGTTCTTGAATTTGTTCAGTTTGATTTTTTATTTCTTCAAAAGCCATAATTGTAGGTGTTTGAGGTGGAACTTATTTTTGAAGCTTGGCGTTTTGCTCTTTCAATTCGGCCAATTTTTGTTCTAAAAAAGAAATAACATCTTCTGTTTTATAGCTCATATTAGAAATCAAATCTTCAAATGAGTCTTCTAAATTATCTTTTGAATGTGATAATTTGTTTTTAAGTTGCTCTGAAACTTCATCTAATTTTTGTTTCAAATCGTCTTTTGCCTCTTGAAAACCATCTTTTATTTTTTCTCTTGTTTTTGAACCTTTATCTGGAGCAAATAAAATTCCAACTCCTGCGCCAATTAATGCACCTGTTACAAGTGCCAATAAAGAATTTCCTGAAGTACTTGACATAATTTCTATTTTTTATCAATTGCTACCTTAAAGATACGCTATTTTTTTCTTTTGTGAGTTAAGAACTCGTTAAAGTGTCCTTTTACAAGATAAAAAGCAAATAAACGCGTTTAAACAGCTTCTTTTTACAAAATAGTGTTATGTGTTGTGAAAAGAGAAAAAATCGCTAAAAATCGATTTATTTAGGTGGTTTTTAATTGGTTTATTCAATTAAAAATAAAATAATAATAAGGATTTATTATTATAATAAAAACCCACTATAAAGCGGGTTTTTAATTTATAAAATTGATATAGTAACTTTTTTAAATTTGGTTCAAAAGATACACCACTGTTTCATTTTTTTCGGTTGCTTTCAATTCAAATAACATCGGTTTAAAATTTTCTAAATGAATCGTGTCGTGAATCAAATTTTGTAAAACAGCGATTCGAACTAAAGCTAATTGACTTTTTAAAGACATCGTATATAATTTTGATAACGCCTCTGAATCAATATCAGCTGGATTTACTTTGTCTGAATATTCCAAAATCAAATTAGCAAACAATAACGAATTATTGTCGTTTTTAATATTTTTCACAATCGTTTGATTGACCAAACTATAATTATCAATTGTTTTGATGTTTTCTACAATCGTTTTCAATATAGCTTCGGCTGTTGAAGTGTCTTTCTCTTTAACGTATTTGTTGATTTCTTTTTGAGTATTTATCAATACATTTTCTTCCTTCTTGCCTTTTTCTTCCCAAGCGTCTTTCAACCCTACGGTTTTATTGAAAACTAATTTTTCAGCCGTTGAATCCTTGTCAACATTGAAATAACCCAAACGTTGGAACTGAAATTTATCGCCCGCTTGAACGGTTTGTAAACTTGGTTCTACAAATCCGGTACTAATTTGCAATGAATTTGGATTTATAAACTCTAAAAAATTCTTTTCTTTATGACTGTCGGGAGCTTCATCAATAAACAAACGATCGTACAAACGTACTTCAGCTTCTACCGCGTGAGCAATGGAAACCCAATGTAAGGTGCCTGACACTTTTCTTTGACTAGCTTCGCTTCCACTTCCACTTCGGCTATCTTCATCATACGAAACATGAATTTCGATAATGTTTCCATTAGCATCTTTCACTACAGATTCGCCTTTAATGATGTACGCATTTTTCAATCGGACTTCTTTACCCAAACTCAAACGGAAAAATTTAGCAGGAGCTTCTTCTAAAAAGTCCTCTCTTTCAATGTATAATTCTCTTGAAAAAGGTACTTTTCTAAAACCAGCACTTTCGTCTTCTTGATTATTTTCGGCATCCAACCATTCTTCTTTTCCTTCAGGATAATTGGTAATAACCACTTTTACAGGGTCTAACACTGCCATCACACGAGGGGCTGTTTTATTCAAATCTTCACGTAAGCAAAATTCTAAAAGGGAATAATCAATTACATTTTCTCTTTTGGCAACGCCAATAATATCACAAAATTTACGAATTGAATTCGGCGTATATCCTCTTCTTCGTAAACCAGAAATCGTTGGCATTCTTGGGTCGTCCCAGCCGTCAACAAAGTTTTCTTGAACCAATTGCAAGAGTTTTCTTTTACTCATTACCGTATAATTCAAGTTCAAACGTGCAAACTCATATTGATTAGGTCGCACTTTATTAGCATCATAAATTTGGTCTAAAAACCAATTGTATAATTCACGGTGCATCACAAATTCTAAGGTACAAATGGAATGTGAAATTTGTTCAATATAATCACTTTCTCCGTGTGCATAATCGTACATTGGATAGATTTTCCATTCGTTAGCCGTTCTATGATGATGACGGTGTAAAATACGGTACATCAATGGGTCACGCATCAACATATTTGTTGAAGTCATATCAATTTTAGCACGCAAAACGTGAGTTCCTTCTGGAAAATCTCCGTTTTTCATAGCTTCAAATAAGGCTAAATTTTCTTCAACAGAACGGTTTCTATACGGACTATCCACACCTGGTTGTGTAGGTGTTCCTTTTTGAGCCGCCATTTCTTCTGAGGTTTGGCTATCTACATAGGCTTTTCCTTTTTTAATCAATTGAATTGCCCAATCGTATAATTGTTTAAAATAGTCAGAAGCATACTGTTCATTAGCCCAATTGAATCCTAACCATTGTAAATCTTCTTTTATAGCATCAACATATTCTTGCTCTTCTTTGGCTGGATTCGTATCGTCAAAACGCAAATTTACTGGCGCGTTGTATTTTAAACCCAAACCAAAATTCAAACAAATTGATTTAGCGTGACCAATATGCAAATACCCATTAGGCTCCGGTGGAAAACGAAAACGCAATTGATCCTGCGGGAAACCTGAGGATAAACTGTCTTCTATAATTTGTTCAATGAAATGCAATGATTTTTCTTCTGATGCCATTTTAAAAATTTTGAAAAGCAAAGTTATCAAATTTGTTGGTGATTCGTCGATATATAAGGTGGTTTATTCGGCTTTACAACTAAAAAAACAAAATAGTTTGTACTTTTATCCCTTTAAAACGATAAAAAATTATCCAGAAAATAACATCAATGGGAACCATCAAACTAAAAAATATTCGCACTTTTTCGTATCACGGTTGTTTGGTAGAAGAAGGAAAAATTGGGTCAGATTACTCTGTGGATTTAGAAATAAAAACAGATTTGCGTAAATCGTGTATTTCAGATGATTTAGCAGATACTGTTGATTATGTGCTTTTAAACCAAATTGTAGTAGAAGAAATGGCGGTTCGTTCTGATTTATTAGAACATGTAGCCCATCGTATTATTGTTCGTGTTTTTGCAGAAGCGCCTTCTGTTTCCCGAATTAAAATTGGTGTTTCAAAATTAAATCCTCCTATTGGTGGTGACGTTGAAGCAGTTACCATTGAAATGGAAGAATACAGAACTTAATTTGTAAAAGGGACTGTTGTAAAGTATAAACTTTTTGTTATCTTTGCCACCCAATAAACAATTGGCGTCGTGGCCGAGCGGCTAGGCTGGGCTCTGCAAAAGCTCCTACTCCGGTTCGAATCCGGACGATGCC
>JACCDQ010413675.1_pt1 | contig 45641 bp, 35 predicted proteins | sample 7446031 | NCBI WGS metagenome assembly JACCDQ01 (sample SAMN15323442, study PRJNA562643) | freshwater metagenome | isolation source: river surface water | place: USA:Blue River Watershed | collected 2017-08-17
CAGCTACATATGGTGCAAATCCTACTAACATTCAATGGACGGTTGTCCGTGGTGATACCGCCAAACTTCGTATTGAGTTTCTTGAAAGCGACGAGACTACAGCACAAGACACATCCACTTGGGTCTATGCTGCCACCACTTTTGACGTGAAAAGCAATACATCTAGCGAACTCGAAACTGTAGCTGGCGTTGGGTATGTAGACATTATTGCTTCTCCTGAACTGACAGCAACTTGGAGTGCAAGTAGAACAAGCACATCTATAGCAGAGCTATCATTCGACCTACAAGTCACAATTGATGCAGAAACTGTTTGGACTCCAATTATTGGAAAGATCACGGTACTTCCAGATGTTACCGTTAATCCAGTAACTCCCTAATGTCAACAATTAGAATAACTAATTCGCCAGCAAATACAGACGTTCAAGTAATCACCATCGGCTCAGTCGCTGATGTGGTAAAGGTAAGTACTGTATCGGATGCAAGCCCAATCATTCGTATTGCATCTACTGCCAATCCTGGGTCTATTAAAATTATTTCAGATTCCCCAGAAAACACAACCTCAATCAAACTTACTCCATATCCTGGAACACAGGGTCCAAAGGGACAGGATGGAGATATTGGTCCAACAGGACCTCAAGGCATTCAAGGTCCCACAGGACCAACTGGACTAAACGGACTAAATGGAGCAACTGGTCCTACAGGTCCACAAGGTGCAATTGGTGCTACTGGTCCTGCTGGCTTACAAGGTATTCAGGGTGTTCAGGGACCCACAGGACCAAGAGGCTCTACTGGTCCGCAAGGTATCCAAGGCGTTCAGGGAGAAAAGGGAGACCAGGGTCTTTCAGGTACTAATGGTATTCAGGGACCTACTGGACCTACAGGCTCTCAAGGTGTTCAAGGTATTCAAGGCTTAAGAGGAGAGGTAGGCTCTACTGGTCCAAAGGGTCCAGTTGGAGATACTGGTCCTATCGGTGCTACAGGTCCGCAAGGCTCTCAGGGACCAACAGGACCAAGAGGGTTACAGGGAGAACAGGGTCCAACAGGGGCAACAGGTGCAGCAAGCACAGTTGCTGGACCAACAGGTCCTACAGGACCAAGAGGTTTGCAAGGTCAGCAAGGTGTGCAGGGTGATACTGGTCTCACAGGTCCAACAGGACCAAGGGGTTCTACAGGACCAACAGGACCTCAAGGAGAGCAAGGTGTTCAAGGTATTGCTGGACCTACAGGATCTCAGGGACCTACAGGTTCTCAAGGAATTCAGGGAATCCAGGGTGACCGTGGTCCAACAGGAAGTATAGGACCAACAGGACCTATTGGAATGACAGGACCAACTGGTCCTCAAGGTATCCAGGGTGTTCAGGGACCAGTAGGATTACCAGGAGACGACGGACCTACTGGTCCTACAGGAGCACAGGGTCCTAGAGGATATAAAGGCGATACTGGTTCTCAGGGTCCAACAGGTCCAGATGGACTTCAGGGACCAACTGGTCCTCAAGGTGATACTGGATCAACTGGAAGTCAAGGACCTACAGGTCCACAGGGAGAGCAGGGTCCAACAGGACCACAAGGAGACCAGGGTATTCAAGGTCCAATGCCATTTAACTACATAGGTGAGTATGACAATGGGTATGACTATACATGGGATGATGCTGTAACATATTCAGGTTCTTTATGGATTAGAACTGGAGAACCAAATCCTGGATACCCTCCGTATGTTGGTAGTCCATACTGGACACTGCTAGTGTCTGCTGGCGAGCAAGGTCCTACTGGTCCTGCTGGTGCAGATGGCGTAATGGGTGTTGACGGTGCAACAGGACCTACAGGACCATCTGGATTGCTGACAGCTACAAGTCCAATAGTGTATAATGATATTAGCAAGGATGTCTCGCTAGATCAATCAGCACTTGAAGATATCCTTGACATTATCTACATCAGGATTGATGGGATAATAGATGGAGGAACACCTTAATGGCAATTATTCAGCACCGCAGAGGAACAGCTTTAGAATGGAGCACTTCTACTTACGTACTCGCTGACGGTGAAATTGGTTACGAGACAGACACAAACTTGTTTAAGTTTGGTAACGGAATTGACGTATACCCTGATTTGCCATACGCTACAACTGGTGGCGAGCAAGGTCCTACAGGACCCACAGGACCAACTGGTCCAACAGGACCTACTGGTGCTGCAAGCACAGTTACAGGTCCTACAGGTGCTACTGGACCAACAGGTCCAACTGGTCCTCAAGGATTGCAGGGTGCTACAGGTTTAACAGGTGCTACTGGTCCTACAGGTGCTACAGGCTCAATCGGACCAACAGGTCCAACTGGAGCAACAGGAAATATTGGACCAACAGGTCCTACAGGTGCTCAGGGTATTCAAGGTATTCAGGGTAACACTGGAGATACAGGACCAACAGGTCCAACTGGTCCACAGGGTATTCAGGGTGTTACAGGTCCTACAGGTGCTACAGGAGATACTGGACCAACAGGACCTACAGGTCCGCAGGGTATTCAGGGTATCGAAGGTCCTCAAGGAACATCAATTAATTTTATTGGCTCAGTACCAACAGTAGGAGACCTACCAAGCACAGGCAATGATAGCAATGACGCATACATTGTTGATGCTGATGGAAATCTATATGTTTGGAACGGTTCTTCATGGACTGATGCTGGACAAATCGTTGGTCCACAAGGACCTACTGGAGCAACTGGACCACAAGGAATCCAGGGAGAAGTGGGACCAACAGGTCCTACTGGTGCTACAGGTTTAACAGGTGCTACTGGTCCTACAGGTCCTCAAGGTGCTGTCGGTCCAACAGGACCTACAGGTCCACAGGGCGTACAGGGTATTCAAGGTAACACTGGTGACACAGGTCCTACTGGACCTACAGGTCCTCAAGGACTACAAGGTATTCAAGGTGAAACAGGTTTAACTGGAGCAACAGGTCCTACAGGACCAACAGGTGCTACTGGACTAACTGGTGCTACAGGTCCAACAGGACCTATAGGAGCCACTGGCGATACTGGACCTATTGGACCAACAGGTCCTACTGGTGCTCAAGGTATTCAGGGAGAAATTGGTCCAACAGGACCTACTGGAGCAACAGGATTAACTGGAGCAACAGGAGCCACTGGTCCTACAGGACCCCAAGGTCTCACTGGTGATACAGGTCCAATCGGTCCAACAGGACCAACAGGTGCTACTGGTGCAGATTCAACTGTCCCAGGTCCAACTGGTCCTACAGGTGCTACTGGTGGTCTTGGTCCAACAGGACCTACAGGTCCAGCAGGTCCAGCAGGTGAAGCAGAAAATGGTGTTCCATCTGGAGGTACAGCAGGACAGATCTTATCCAAGGTAGATGGAACAGACTACAATACTGCTTGGATTGATAACTATGCAACACAAGTAAAGCATGATGTAAAACTTGGTGAAGCAATTGCAAAGGGACAGGCAGTATATGTTTCATCTGCAAACGGAACTAACATGATTGTCTCTAAAGCATCGAATGCTACAGAGGGAACATCTTCAAAGACCCTAGGTCTTCTTGAAACTGGTGGAGCAACTAATGATATTGTTAAGGTTGTTACAGAAGGTTTGATTGCTGGTCTTGATACATCTACCGCTTCTGCTGGAGATCCAGTATGGCTTGGGACAAGCGGTAATCTAATTTTTGGTTTATCTAATAAACCAGTACCTCCAGCACACCTAGTATTTATCGGTGTGGTTACTCGTGTTCAGTCTGAAAATGGTGAAATTTTTGTTAACATTCAAAACGGATTTGAACTAAATGAAATTCACGATGTAACTATGACTGGAAAACAAGATGGCTATGTTCTATCTTGGAATGCTACATCTGGTCTTTATGAATTTGTATCGCCACAAAGTGGACCTACTGGTCCAACAGGACCTACAGGTCCACAAGGTGCTGATGGATACATTGGTGCTGATGGTGCAACTGGACCTACAGGTCCACAGGGTCCACAGGGAGACACAGGTCCTGCTGGTCCAACAGGCGACACAGGTCCAATGGGACCAACAGGCGACACAGGTCCTGCAGGTGCTACAGGTGACACAGGTCCATCTGGCGTTGTGGCTGCAACAAGCCCATTGTCATATAACTCTGGAACACAAACAGTCAGCATAGCTGATGCAAGTGCATCGTCTTCTGGTGTAGTGACAACTGGAGCACAGACATTTGCTGGTGCAAAGACTTTTAATGATGGTATAGTTGGTGTTTCTGGTAAAATTATGACAGTAGCATCTTCATATTCTGGTTCTGCATTTAATGGCACAAGGGTTATAATGACAGCTACTGTCCAAAATGCAACTGCTCCATCAAAACGACCAGATGGTGTAACAGATCTTCAAGCTGGGGACATTTGGATTAGCTGGTAGGAGAGTAAATGGCTTCCGTATTAACAACACTTGGTGCTCAGACATATAACACATGGACATCTGAGGCTTCAGGTACTGACAAGGTATCGCCATATGATCCATATGACGATTATGCGTCTGCATTAACTGGTGCTATTGGAGACTCATACTCTAGACCAATTCTGTTTAGATACCTGCAAATTTATACATGGCAGGATAACGCAAACGGCAGTATCGACCTTGAAATTGCAACAGCATCTACTGGTGGTGGAGGTACTCAGTCAAGTGCAATCGCAAACTCAGACGCTGACCCAGACTGGAACGTAACAGATTCTTCAACGTTTGGTCCTCTGCAATATGCGGCATTTGCAAAAGACTCTGCAAACACAACTTTAAGATACTACTATGGTTTTTATAAGAACGATGCATACCAGGTAAGCTATAACACAGGTGCTTCAACAGATACAGCAGCAAACCCAAACTCAGTTTATAGCAATGGTACTGTTGAATATTCAACTCGTGTTATTGCTGGACGTATTGGTTGGTATCACGTTCCGTATGCACCAACTGGAGCAACTCTAGTTTCAAATACACCAACATCAATTGCTTTTAGATGGACACATCCAACGGATGATGGAATTTCAACATCTCTTCCATTTGGTGGGCTATATGGATATAGAATTGCATACAAAAAATCAACAGATGCAACATGGTCAGTATTTGGGGCTGGAACATCTGGCTCACCATCTGGCTGTCACTATATCCAGGGTACTGGTGCTTACAACTATACAACTACCCCACCAGTAGCTACACCATCAGCAACCTATAAGTTTACTACAACTGGTGGATATGAGAATGTAACTAGCCTTACTCCTAATACAAATTATAACTTTAAGGTAGCAGGTCTAAATCTACCATCCGATAGGCACAATGGTGCTGGTGGTTCATATGTTACATCTGGAACGACAACAAGCGGAACAAGGTCTTACGGTAACTATACCGCAGTTACTGACCACGTAGGAACTAATCTTGATGCAACATACAGAACACTTCTTAGAGCACCATCAATAATTCAAACAGGTGGAATTGATAATACGTATACAACTACTGGATCTGTTAACGTTGCATATTCATCATCGACAATTTTTACTCAAAATACTGATGGTGGTGCTTATACAAACTATTCGTTAACATATTCTATATCTTCTGGCTCTCTACCATCAGGAAGTGGTCTTACACTAAATACGTCCACAGGAACTATTTCTGGAACTCCAACTGTTTCTGGACAGTATACGTTTAAGGTAACAGCTACAAATTTGGATGGTCAGGCAACACAGTCTGCAACACAAACAATTACAATATCAGCACTTGGTCCAAAAGTTGTTCCAACAAACGGAGGAACTCCAACATCACGAGCAGTCACAAAGGTTTGGAATGGAACATCATTTACTACCGCAGAGACCAAAGTGTATGATGGAACACAGCCATATAGTCCATCTGGATGGAAATATCTGACATAGTGTATAATTGATTTATGTCAATTTTTAAGATCACACCATCAGAAGGCTCAGAGCCTATATTTATTGAAGCAGAGACAGTCCAGGCTGCCATAGATGAATTCTCTGCAATTGAGAATGCCACCTTGCATGGCGATATCGAAGAAGTTGCCTGATGAAGATAGCAGTCTACACTATTGCACTCAATGAGGAGCAGTTCGTAAATGACTGGTATGAGTCAGCAAAAGACGCAGACTATCTTTTGATTGCAGATACTGGTTCTACTGATAACACAATTGGTATTGCAGAAAGTCTTGGTATTAATGTAGTAAAGATTTCGATATCTCCTTGGAGATTTGATGACGCTCGTAATGCGTCATTAGCATCATTGCCAAAAGATATAGACATGTGCATCTCATTGGACATGGACGAAGTCTTGGTCCCAGGATGGCGTAAAGAACTTGAGGGTATTAAGCCAGAGACAACTCGTCCAAGATATAAATACACATGGTCCTGGAAGCAAGATGGTGAGCCAGGATTGCAGTATGGCGGAGACAAAATCCACGCTCGTCATGGATACCGTTGGAAACATCCAGTACACGAAGTTCTTGTAACTGACAGAATGGACGAGGTTCAAGAATGGATAGGTTTAGAGATTGAGCATTATCCAGATGAGACCAAGCCTCGCTCTCAGTACTTGCCATTGCTAGAACTGTCAGTCGTTGAAGACCCATCAGACGATAGAAATGCTTTTTACTATGCTCGTGAACTATTCTTTTACAACAGGTTTGACGAAGCAGTTAAAGAATTTAGGCGTTATCTGGAATTGCCAACTGCAAAGTGGGGACCAGAAAGAGCAGCAGCCTATAGGTATCTAGCAAAATGTGACAAGACATTTGCAGACCAATATTTGATTGGTGCAATTAGAGAGGCTCCTGGAAGACGAGAAGCTCTTGTAGAGTTGTCACAATATTATTACAATATTCAGGAGTGGCAATTGTGCTATAACTACGCTATAGATGCCCTGACGATAGAGGAAAAGCCACTTGACTACCTATGCGAAGACTTTGCTTGGGGAGCATTACCGCACGACCTTGCAGGTATAGCAGCCTATAACTTGGGGAATATAGAAGAGGCAATTAATCAAACAGATATGGCACTAACGTTTGGAAATGACATAAGGCTCATTAACAATCTAAATTATTATCTATCTATGCTAAAATAGATTAGGTGAAAAATGTTTAATCCGTCTAATTTATATGCTGAAAAGGTGTTCGCAGAGCATCCACTGGAAATGTGGTCTCTTGACGAAAAGAGCGACTACATCTCTCTAATACCAGAATCTTTCAGAGTGCTCAAACTTTGGTCTGTTGTTGCTGTACCTACATCTGGAGATGTGCCAACAGTAACGGTGGACACAGTCACAGATTTTTCAGAAACAACACCACCAATAGATGATACGAATATTTCAATATTTTCGGTAACTCCCGAAGCTGGATTCGACTCCCTAGATATAACATTTACAAGTGCAAGCACGTTCACAGTAACGGAAGAATTTGCACTAGGCTTTTTGATTTACGCAAACCCATATGTATCATCTGTACAAATTGGGTATCAGGTTGGTTCAGAAATACCAGAAATGTCAGATCCAATACCGATACACGAACTTGAATGGAAAGCAATTTCTCATACATTCTCTACACTTCCATCTGGGGCAGCAAAGATTGTAATTATAGTAACTATCTCAGAAGCATCAACAGCAGGTTTACAGTACGACTCTTTTATCACAGGAATATCTGCAGGTATTTTAGCACAGGAATTTTCTGGTTCTTCAATTGGAACATCGATAGCTAGTCCAAGACCAACCATTCCTGGTGTTGCTACAACAGACTTTCTAGAAGCAAAGTCATACAGCCTTTCAGACAACTCTGGATACTACATTGTTGATGGTAAAACTCTTCGTGCAAGAAGCTCTGCGGTTCCGATGGTATACGGAGCATCCAGCTCAACAATTCTTTCAGTAGCAGACAATAATAACCCATCACTAGTAGTTCCAGGAATACAGTTTTTAAACTCATCTGGAAAGTTGTTCGATAGAACATTTGAGTGTTGGTTAAAAGTTAACTCATTCTCAACAGCACCAAGAAGAATCATTGGTCCAACGACAAGCACCGATGGTCTTTATGCTCATGGTCCTATGCTTACCCTCAAGGTTGGCTCAGACTATAGATCACACTATGTTGGAGAGTGGTCAAGACCAATGCTTGTAGACATTCTCATAGCACCAACAAAAGCATCTCTAATGATTAACGCCGAGGTTGTTCTATCTTTTGATATTGACCTAAAGTCAGAGTCTCTACCAGACTCAGAAGACGACTGGATTGGTTTCTATTGCTATGACGATGTTCCCTCTGTAGAAATTGACTGCGTAGCTGTGTATTCATATCTAGTTTCAGAGACATTGGCAAAGAAACGATATGTCTATGGTCAGGGTGTTGTTCTTCCAGAATCAACAAACACATCATATGGTGGTTCATCAATGGTTATCGATTACTCTTTTGCAAATTACGACAAGAACTATTCGTTCCCAAAGAACTCAAAGTGGGAGTACGGAATCTCAGATAATCTAAAGTCAGATAACTTTAGAATCTCTTTGCCAGATTATAGCCTACCTACCATTTTCCTTGGCGGTAAGAGTGAGTCACTGTGGCTAGATAAGTTGGCAGACGCAAACGGTCAAACGCAAGAACTCAACGATATGTCAGCAATCCATAGATCAATCATCAGAATGAGACCATCGACATTATCAGACGGATCATCTGGCTGGCTTGACGACGAGTTTTCAAACGTTTATCCATACATCTTGTTTGATAAGTTTAACCTACTTTCTGGAAGTAAGACTGCAGGGCTTTATGGAGTATTCGCTGTTGAGGCTGCAAACGATAAGGACCAAACGCTGTTCTTTATTAAGAGTACAACTTCAAGCTATTACTTTAGAGTATACGCAAATGGTTCTACAATTAACTACTCGCTTAATGGCACAGTCCTGGACTCCTTCACAATTTCTGGGCAAACATCTTCGGAATTTAAGAAGGTTGCTGTTGGAATAGACATAGAGAAAATCAAAAACTCTTCTGTTGAGGGTTTTAATATGTTCTCAGATACCTCTAACTTGTATGTCTACGTTGCAGGAGAAGACTCTAGCAATGCAGATACAGATAGAACAATGTCTGGAAACATTTATGGTTTTGGTTTCATGTCAGCATCAAACCTTTCAGAGATGAGCACAGTCTTTAATACAGATGGTTTAATTACAGCAGATATAGCAAACTTCAATGCACTCAAGGAATACGCACCAGCCTACTGCCTGATTGCAACAAATATTATTGATATTGTTAAGATTGACATCCTATCTTCTGGAAAATGGGAAGACAATCTCCCATTATCTCTGTTTAAGAAAACAATTAATGATAACGACTATCTGTCATTCATGCAGGTAAATGTTGATTATCCAGAAATGACAATCTACGACCTATCATCCAATTATGATACATCAGATGCACTTGTTAAGTTCTTTGTCTCATTCCAAAAGGTATTTGATGGTGCAGTTCTTTCTAGTGGAAGAACGATTGTACCAATGGATTCAAATGGTGTAGTTCAGCCAACAACAAGCTGGGAGTCTGAGACGTATGAAATTATAGACGGTGCAATTGTCTACCCACCAGACCTAGAGGCAGACTCATTACTTATCGATGATGTGAATATGATATTGTCTATGTATTTTGAAATCGACGGTGTGCTTCTAAATCCAGTTAAAGTACGCTCAGTAGATATATCATCAATCTCCTTTGACGAAGAGGACCTAAGAGAGGTTGGAACAAAGTACGGAAGCAATATCTACCCATTCTCTGAAAATGCAGAAGACCTATATGTTTCATCAAAGGATAACCCTTTCAAAATTTATAAGAGTTCTAGCCCACACCTTTATCTAACATCTAAGACAGGTGTGTCGATATCTGGAGATATGCTTGGTGTTACGGATGAAGGATATGTACACCGTGGGATTCTTCTAAAGATTAATGAAAATCTTGCAGACCCATACTCGGTAAGTGCTGCAGTAATCTCACTACGCAATAATGGACTTACGTTCCCAGAAACAAAGAAGCCACTATTTGAACTTGAAGGCTCAATGATTTCTGGCTCTGAAAAGAAGGACGCATATCTCAGATTCTTTATTCAGAGAGCAAACACATCTGGGACTAGAGGCGTAATTACATGCCAGCTACGCCTTGGTGGACCATCAAATAGCTTCGTTGATTACAATGGAATTGACTATTACTGGAATGGTGATCTTGTATATCAACCAGAAATGAGCGTAAATGAGTGGGGAATCCTAGCACTATCTTTCCACGACTTTATTAACTTGGACGGTAAGGAAGGAAGGTTTGAGTTCCACGGTAACCAAACGGTAAACAATGTATCAATCTATTCAGCATCTCAATCATCTCTACAATCAAGTGCCATCACAAATACCTGGAACTCTGCAAGATATGACTTAGGTACATGGGAGAAAGTGCTTGACGCATCAGGCTTTGAGACTCCAACAAATGACCCAGAAGACGATAGCAACTGGTTCCAAATTAACGTAACACTAAAGAACTCTGTAAAGCCAGCAGACCCAACAGACATTTACCGTGCATACCTGGGCATCAACAAGATCATTGTAGACACCTATGATGAGTCTGTCCCACAATCACTTAACGTACAGAAGTGTGAGTATATTGTTTATAATACAGCAGGTTGGCATAAAAATATCATAAAACCTGTATAGTGTGGTATACTAGTGGTTATGGATAAAGTAATGCAAGGACCACTTGGTAAGACTCGTGTAAGAGTTATTGAAGAACAGTTTTCAGATGCAGGTATTTATGTATGGCAATTGCCATCAGGAAAGTACTTTACAGACGGTGAGGGTAACGCACTAAGCATCGAATCAATGATTAACGATACCGTAAAGATTAAAGAATTGACAGAGGCTGCAGCCTATTATGGTCAGCCAGATGGCAAGCCAGTATTCTTCTCAAACGTTCGAAAGATCTCAGACGAAGAGTACAGCGAGCAGCAAGACAGAATGGCACAAGGATTCATTCCATCGCAGAATGACCTTGGTGCTTTGATTGCTGCAAAAAATACACAGGCACTGTATGGAAGTGAGGACTAATGAGCGAGATTACAAGAATCCCAATTAAGGATGACTCTTTCCTAAAGAGTGAAGTTGTAGACCCATCTGCTGAATTTAAGGCTATGGACGCATTCAACAAAGACTGGTCAGAGGTACGAAAGTACGCTGGTATTGAACAGAACTTCAAGAGACGTGCTGACCGCATGTTTGAGAAGGCACAGGTTTCAGATCAATACATGGACTCAGCTCTTGCTGTCCAGGGTGGTAGAGAGGACGCAAAGTCAAAGGCTATTAACCCAGGAACAGTTTATAGAAACGCCTACGGTCTCTTTGACGTTATCACACCACCATACAACCTTAATGAGCTTGCAAATTACTACGACACATCATTCGCCAACCACGCTGCTATTGACGCAAAGGTTGAAAACACTGTTGGTCTAGGCTATGATTTTGCGGTATCCAAGAATACACTTATGAAGCTTGAGGATGTCGATGACAAAGACAAGCTAGACAAGGCTCGTAGAAAGATTGAACGACTCAAGATTCAACTTCGTGACTGGCTAGAGAGCCTCAATGATGACGAAAGCTTTACCAGCGTACTTGAGAAGGTAATGACAGATGTTAATGCAACTGGTAACGGATACATTGAAGTTGGTCGTACCCTTAAGGGTGAGATTGGTTACGTTGGTCATATTCCATCAACCACAATGCGTGTACGTCGCCTACATGATGGCTTTGTCCAGATGATTGGTAACAAGGTTACATACTTCCGTAACTTTGGTGCTACTAACGCAAACCCAATCACTGCTGACACTCGTCCAAACGAGATTATTCACATCAAGGAATACTCTCCACTAAACACTTTCTATGGTGTTCCAGATGTTATTGCTGCAATGTCAGCACTCATTGGTGACGCTCTGGCAAACCAGTACAACATCGACTACTTCCAGAACAAGGCTGTACCTCGTTATGTTGTAACACTTAAGGGAGCACAGCTATCTGCTGATGCAGAAGACAAGCTGTTCCGCTTCCTACAAACAGGTCTAAAGGGACAGAACCACCGTACACTGTACATCCCACTCCCAGGAGACTCAGACACCAACAAGGTTGAGTTCAAGATGGAGCCAATTGAGGCAGGTGTGCAGGAAGCATCATTCAGCGATTACCGTATTCGCAACCGTGAAGACATCCTGATTGCACACCAGGTTCCTCTATCAAAGATTGGTGGCGGTGATTCTGCTGCTATTGCTGCTGCTATTGCACAGGACCGCACATTCAAGGAACAGGTTACTCGTCCAGAGCAGACCAAACTTGAGAAGGTACTTAACAAGATCATTCGTGAAAAGACTGACATCCTTGAGATTAAGTTTAACGAACTTACTCTTACAGACGAAGTTGCACAGTCACAGATTGACGAACGCTATATCCGCAACAAGATTGTTACTCCAAATGAGATTCGTGAGAAGCTTGGTCTTCCACAGATCGACAATGGCGATAGTGTTGTAGAGCAGACACCTCGCCAGGTAGCAGATGCAAAAGCTAACACCGAACAGAACCGTGAGCGTGATGCAGAGCGAACAGCAAATCAGTCCGACGGAGAAGCAACTACCACTGGTCGTAATCCAAAGGGAGAGGGAGCTTCTTCGCAATAACTAAAAAAGTGTGTTATAATTAAACGTAACACATTTGTTATAAAAAGGCTCTATAATATAAATACCATGGTAAATATCGCAAAAGCACACTTCGATATAGACGGCGATAATGTACGTCTATCAATGCCGTTCGCTAAGGTGGACGCAGAGCGTCGCATCGTCTCTGGATTCGCAACTCTAGACAACATCGATAAGCAGATGGATGTCGTAACACCAGAGGCATCACTAAAGGCATTCTCAAAATTCCGTGGTAATATTCGTGAGATGCACCAGCCATCAGCAATCGGTAAGATGGTTTCATTCAAGGAAGACAAGTACTTTGACCCAGAGACAAAGAAGTTCTACTCAGGTATCTTTGTTTCTGCATACATTTCAAAGGGTGCTCAGGATGCATGGGAAAAAGTTTTGGACGGAACCTACTCAGGTTTCTCAATTGGCGGTAGAATGAATGACTGCGAAAAGGTATATAACGAAAAGATGGACCAGGTTGTTCAGATCATCAAGGACTACGACCTAGTAGAGCTATCACTTGTTGATAACCCAGCAAACCAGTTCGCAAGCATTCTATCAGTAGAAAAGGTAGATGGCGTTGACACAATTACTGGTGACGCTGTTGGCGTAGAGGTTGAGAATGTGTTCTGGGACAAGGATTCTGGTCTTGTCACAATCTCAGAAGACGAATCTGCCACCAGCCCAGTATCAGGAATTCCAATGCAAAACATTGGTTTTGTTGAGAAGTCAGATTCTGACAAGCTCAACATGATTAAGTTCTTAGTTGATAGTGCTAAAGGCATTAACGTTGCTAAGATGACACAGGAGGATAACATGACAGAAGAAAATGTAATTGACGCTCCAGCAACTGAAGAAGTTGTTGAAGAGGTCGCTGTTGTAGAAGAAATCGCTCCAGAGGCAGATGCCGTTGTCGAAGCTCCTGCAGAAGACGTAGAGAAGGCAGCAATGCCTGAAGACGAAGAGGCTGCAGAGGGTGAAGAGGACGCTACCGAATCTTCAGAAGATGAGGAAGAAGAAGAAGTAGCTAAGTCAGACGAAATCTCTGACCTAAAGAATTCCATCACATCAGCCTTTAGCGAAATTCTAGAGGTAGTTAAGGCACAAGCTGTCGAAATTGCCGAGCTAAAGAAGTCACAAGACGTATTGAATGCGAAAATTGCAGATGCAGAAAGTGATTTCACTAATCTTGGAAAGTCGGTAGACGCAGTAATTGCAGAAACTGCTTTCCGTAAGTCTGGCGATCTCGGAGAGATCGTACAGGAACCAGCAATGGTTGAAAAATCAGTATGGGGCGGACGTTTCCTCACAACATCTGACATACTAAAATAAAAAAATAAAAATTCATGGAGGTGAAAATAATGTCGGAAGAAATTCTAAAAAACAATCCAGGTGCAACTTACCCAAACTCAGAGGGTAACTTCGCAGCTGGTGGTATTGGTGGCGTAACTGATCCTGCGTTCGCATATGTTGGAAATACAGCAGATGCAAACTTCGGTCTAACCACAGGTCCTAACGCAGTTAACCCATCATTTACCGAAAATCCAAACTATCCAGGTGCTGGTATCCTACGTCCTGAACAGGCTCGCCGTTTTATCGACTATGTTTGGGATGCAACCACACTTGCTAACGACGGACGCAGAGTAACTATGCGAGCAAACACTATGGAACTTGAAAAGGTTAACGTAGGTGAGCGTGTAGTTCGTGCAGCCAACCAGGGTGATGCATCATTCACAAACGCTGGAGCGACATTCTCAAAGGTGGAGCTTACTACTAAGAAGCTACGTCTTGACTGGGAAGTTTCAGCAGAAGCACTTGAGGACAACATCGAAGGTGCTGCTCTTGAGGATCACCTAGTACGTCTTATGACTACTGCTTTTGGTAACGACATCGAAGATCTCGCTATCAATGGTGCAGCTGGTTCATCTGACGCATTCCTTGGCATCATGCCTGGATTCATCAACACCATTCAGAACGATGGCTACGCACACGAAGCCGTTGTTTCAGCTGGTGCAGACTGGACAGTAGAGGACATGCAGAAGCTAATTCTAGCTCTCCCACGTCGCTACCGTGCTCTTCAGACTGGACTCAAGTTCTATGCAGGAACCGATACATTTGCGAACATCGTTCGTAACAACGGTACTGTTTGGGACTCAATCGGTTCAACTGAGGCAGCTCGTGGTTCATACCTTGGTGGTATTGACCAGACCGTAGGTGGAGCACGACAGACTCGTGTTCTTGGTGTTCCAGTTCTTGAAGTTCCTTACTACCCTGCAGACTATGTAGACCTTACATTCCCTGCAAACCGTATCTGGGGCTTCCAGCGTGACATCACCGTCAACCGCTTCTACGTTCCAAAGAAGGACACAATTGAATACACCGTATTCGTCCGCTTCGGAATCAACTGGGAAGAGCAAGACGCTGTTGCATTCGCAACCAAGTCAGCTTCCTAATAAGTAGATGACACCCATTGAGGGGGTAGGGATCATACCCTGCCCCCTCTTTTAAATTTAATGCTATAATTAATAGGACAAGGAGGAATCATGTCAGAAATTATTAATGATTCAAATGATGAGGTTCTTGCAGTAGAAGAAACTGTTGAGACTCCTGCCGAAACAATCGAAGAAGCAGTCGTAGAAGCTCCAGAAGAAGCTACTGCACCTGTTGAAGAGGTCGTAGAGGTAAAACAAAAGAAGCAAAAAGCTTCACAAGAGGCTGCACCAAAAGAGGACGTAGTTGCAATTTTCTCAACCAAGAACATTTCTTGGGCTGAGATCGGAAGCCTAAAGACTGGGTATAACCTAGTTCCAGCAGAAACTGCAGAGCAATGGCTAACCGCAAACATTCGTGGAATTAGAAAAGCTACACCAGACGAAGTTGCTGCGAGGTCTGCTAGATAATGGAAATTCTTAGAGTCCCACCATATCCAATCGTAACAACCTGGGATGTGCCAGATGCAAATCAGGCATACCTAATTTATGTTGAGGATGTGGTGGACCACTCTATTGAAACCGTTACCGTTACCTCTGACTCCAATTCTCAGGTAACATATACACTTCCAAGAGCAAAGGTGCAGTTTGACCGTGACTTTGTTTTTAGAGTATACGACACAGACCTTAATGGCGAGATTGTCGTAGACTCAAACCTAACTATTTATAGACCATACGTAGACCCAAATAAGCTTGGTACAAATGCTACAGAAGTTGAAGATTACAAGCATTGGGAGATTATTGCTCGTGCAATTATGGACTCATATCTTGGTAACGATTCAGCAACAGGAGAGGGTTTTTATAACCACAAGCTAATTATCCAGGGTGTTGGAGAAGGAACAGACTACTTCCCAGTATGGCACAACCCTAAGCGTATCCTAAAGGTATACGAAAACAACGCACTTGTTTATGATGCTGATAATGCAGAGGCAACAACAATTCAATTTGCAATTGCTGCAAACAACTCAGCCATTGTTAAGGTAATTGAGGGAGACTTCAATAGGTTTGAAAATGCCCCTCAGAGGCTACCAGTGGCTGCTGGAGACCTTAACTACTACGGAAGGGCTGGAACATCGTTCCCAAAGGGATACGACTACACATTCATCCTTGACGTTGGATATAAGGCTGTTCCGCCAGATGTTGAGAAGGCTGCAATTATGCTAATCAATGATCTTAAGTGTGGCAACAATGAATACTGGAAGCGTTTTGTTACTCAGTACAATACAGACCAGTTCAGCATTAAGTATGCCCCAGAATTTTTGAAGGGTACTGGAAACCTCATTGTCGATAAGATTCTAGACGGATATAAGGGTAATGTAATTAAACCAGGGGTGATCTAATGCCTGGTTGCGAAACAACAGACTTCATGTTTCCGATGCTTGCGGATGTTTACTATCCAATCACAGAGCAGACTGTCGGTTATGGAAACGTTACAAAGCGATGGGTCCTAGACAGATCTGTTGCATGTTACTTTGCATCAGCATCATCTAGCACAAAGGAAGATGTTAAGCCAGAGACAAACATTGTTATTGATAACTCAATTTCTGGTAGGTCAAGATCAGAGATTACACAGTCCACTCGTGGTGAACTGTATTCGCTGACAAACATTATCGTCACTAACATTCGTGATAATCTTGGTAATGTAATTTATAACGAATCTTCTGGACCTCGTGTAGGATTGCCAACAATCTATGAGGTTGCAACAATGAACCCATCCGTAGGACCATTTGGGAGGACTGAGTTTTTTAAGATTGTCCTAAGACGCTCAGAAAACCAGTATGCTGACCTATGATAGTTAACTTTGATGATTCAACATTCTTTAGAGAGCTAAACAATATTACTGCCTATGCAGAGGGATTCCTTGAAGGCGTTAAGTCTGGTGAGGGCAAATTAAAAGACTCCATAGCAAAGACAACTGTGGAAATGCTGAAAGAGTTTATCGACGCAAACGCCAGGGTAGACCCAGAAGCACTACATCACGTATACGAATGGTATCAAACAGGTCAGGAAACAGGAAGACTGTTCGACATAACATACTCAATATCGAATGGTGGAATATCAATCAACTCTTCATTTAGACAATCACAGAGCATCGCTAGTGGAGCAAACACTCCATTTTATGACAAGGCTAGAATTATGGAAGACGGAATCCCAGTAACAATCAGACCAAGATACTCAGAGGTACTTGCATTTGACGACAACGGAGAAAAGATTTTTACAAAGAAAGATGTAAACATTGATAGACCAGGTGGTGCTTCTGTACAGGGAGCATACGAGAAAGTGTTTGAAACATTCTTCAATAGTTATTTTTCACAATCCTTTTTATCATCAAGTGGTCTAGGAAAATATTTATCAAATCCAATCGACTTTAAGAATAGACTTAATGCTGGAAAGACTGGCGGTAGGTCTGTTGGTAAACAAACAGGGTATAATTGGATAGTGAAGGCAGGAGGTGCTATATAATGTCAAGAACTTCTATTTTAAATACACCAGTTCTATGGATCAACCTATATCTTCAAGAGAAGCTTGAGGACCTAGGATTTAGTTCTGTACCATTTTTTCCATCAACACCATCCACCATTAACGACCTGACGGAGTACTTTCCTGACGGAGGAGTTATGTGTACGTATGACAGAATGATGAGATTACGACGCAACCCTTTCCCACACATTAAGTGTGAGCAAGTATTGTACTACTTTTATGCAACAGCAGAAAACTCAATCCTAAATATGGTCAAGGTAACAGAAAAGATTAATAGACTTTTGGACCGTGAGGACGAATCTGCAGAAGAACTAAATGACTGGGCAAGAGCAAAGGGAACAATCGTTGTTGACGGTGAAGAGCTGGAGAACAACTTTAGGTTCCACAATTTTAAGGTGTTCCAGCTACAGGAGACCAGGGATATTGTTAATTTTGGTACAGCCAGAACCTATGGCGGTAACAAGATCATTGTCGAATTTGATTATAATTTGATAGAACAATAAACGTATGGTATACTTATAACGAGGAAACATCGCCCACTTATTTCATAGAAAAAAGAGGTGAAAAATTATGGCATACACACGTGGAAATTCTGCCCAAATTGTTGTTGGTGCAGCTGCTCTCTTCGTTGGTAACGGTCCTTTGACCGACATGACCGACGCAAAGGTTCCTGCATTCGTTGCAGGTACTGACTACAAAGAGACTGTAGACGCAGACACAACAAACTGGACAAACGTTGGTTATACCAGCAACGGTCTTGAGCTTTCCTTCGAACCTGACTTCGGTGAGGTGAAGGTTGACCAGCTCCTAGACGTTGCAAAACTATTCAAGCAGGGTATGAAGGTTACCCTTAAGACAAGCTTCGCAGAAGCAACTCTTGAGAACCTTCTAGTCGCTATCGCTGCAACAAACAGCGTTCAGGTTCACACTGAAGGTACTGCAGCAGGTTCATCACTTGAGATTATCTCAGGTGAACTTGGTGAATACCCAGTTGAACGTGGTCTAATTGCTGTAGGTGCATCACTGGATGCAGACGAAGTTACAGGAACTGGAACAAATGCACAGCGTATTTACGTTGCTTACCGTGCTCTTTCAATCGAAAGTGTTAACGTGTCAGCAAAGCGTGACGAGGCTACAATGTTCGAAGTCAACTTCCGTCTACTTCCAAATGACGCAGGTGCTTACGGCAAGATCATTGACCGTTCATACTCAGCTGCTTCTTAATCAGAAGTGACAATTTAATAGGGACTGCCCTGGCTTCGGCTGGGGCAGTTTCATTTTTGGTATAATAGTCTTATGCCAAAAGAATTATTTAGAAAAACAAAGATACATCTCATAGATGGAACGGTAGTTACAATCAAGCCACTAAAACTAGCATACCTAAAAGAGGTAATGGCAAGGTTTGACGACCTAAAGCAATCAGAGTCGGAAGACGAGTCAATGGATATTATCGTAGACTGCGTCGTTATCTGTATGAGGCAGTTCTACCCAAGCCTAAACACTATTGATGCTGTATCAGACAACATAGACATGCAGACACTATATACAATTCTTGACTATGCAGCAAACATTGCAATTGACCCAAACAAGAGTCAGCCAATTGAAGAACAGGCAAAGCAGGAGCTGTCAAAGAAAAAGGAATCTCAAGAGAACGAGTCCTGGGAAGAGTTTGACTTAATGAAGTATGAGCTTCAGGCATTTATGATTGGTATCTGGAAAAACATAGATGAACTGGAAGAGTCCATATCACTACCAGAACTAACAGAGATACTATCAACACATAACGAACAAGAGTATTATAATAGAAAGTTCCTTGCTGCTATTCAGGGAGTAGACTTAGAGGGTGGAGAGAAGAAGGAAGAAGACCCATGGGAAGCAATGAAGAACAGGGTTGCAGAAAAAACATCTGGTATCAAAGCAGGTAACTCTAATGACATCACATCATACCAAGGCGTTAAGGCTAGACAGGCTGGCTTCGGCATCGGAATGGGTCTTGACTATGAAAAAATGGATTAGCAAAGATTGTTTTGTGATATAATTTAATTACCAACCTATAGGAGGAACAATGGCAACAACCATTAATGAGGCAAAAAAGATTGCCCTGCTAGACGGAACCGAAATCGAAATCCGTCCACTTCGAATCTCACTTCTTCGTGAATTTATGAAGTCGTTTGAGCAAATCGCTGGCGTAGCAGAAGACAACGAAAAATCAATGAATCTTCTTCTTGAATGTGTAACTATTGCATTCAAGCAGTTCAAGCCTGAGCTGGCAGAAGACCCAAAGGCACTAGAGGATCTTCTAGACCTACCAACCGTCTACAGCATTGTAGAGGAAGCATCTGGAATCCCAATGGGGTACGGACTTGGTGGAGCAGCCTAATCTAAGGTAAAGAGGTACTGATGGAATGAGCGATGTCAATTCAAATATTAACGTAAATATTGATACGTCAGAAGCACTGGCATCTATCAAGAATTTGCAGAGGCAGATATCGCTCTTCCACCAGGAAATGGCTCGTTCTGGATCGGCAGCTAATCAGGCTGCAGCCAGAAGTCTACAAAACACATTGATGAATAACATCAATGCTACAGGACAATTCAGAAGCCAAATCAGAACAATCCAGTCAGAGACTGAACACTTTACGGAACAGCTTGAACGCAACAAGATGTCCGTTGGACAGTACTTCAGATATGCTGGAGCAGCAACTAAATCATTTGGAAGACTCTGGAAGAGTGAGTTTAACACAATTGAAAAAGTTGCAATTGAAAGAGTAAAGACCCTACAGACTCAATATATCAAGCTAGGTCGTGACGCTAACGGAGCGTTGAGGGCTATTCAGGTAAGACCACTCGCTCTTGATATGAATAACTTTGCTACAAAGGCAGCAGTGGCTGCTCAGAAGCAAGCACTATTAAACCAGCTTCTTAAGCAAGGTTCAACCGCAATGCTTAACTGGGGTAAGAATACCCAGTGGGCAGGTCGCCAGCTTATGGTTGGTTTCACAATCCCTCTAGCAATGGCAGGTACAGCAGCAGCAAAGGCATATATTGACTTTGAGAAGGCTGCAATTAAATTTAAGCGTGTGTACGGAGACTTCAATACAGCAGCATCAGAAACAGACAAGATGGCTGACTCTATCAAGAAGCTCGCACTTGAATACACTAAGTATGGTGTCGCAGTTACAGACACAATGAACATGGCTGCAGAAGCAGCAGCAATGGGTAAGACTGGAGTAGACCTACTACAGCAAATTCAGCAAGCCAACAAATTGGCGGTACTCGGTAACGTAGAACAGTCTCAAGCACTAGAGACAACAATGTCACTAACCAATGCATTCGGCATTGCAACAGAAGACCTTACAAAGAAGATCGACTTCCTAAACTCTGTTGAAAACCAGACCGTAACATCTATTGAAGATCTAACCATCGCTATTCCAAAAGCAGCACCAGTTATTAAGCAACTTGGTGGCGACGTAGAAGACCTAGCCTACTTCTTGACAGCAATGAAGGAAGGCGGAATTGATGCATCAGAAGGTGCTAACGCACTCAAGTCTGGTCTAGCATCTATCATTAACCCAAGTGCAAAAGCTTCAGACTTCCTGGCAGACCTTGGAATTAATATCAAGGGTATTGCGGATGCAAACAAGGGTGACGTTGCAAAGACAGTAACAACACTAGCACAAGAACTAGACAAGCTTGAGCCACTAGAACGTGCTCGTGCTATTGAGCAACTATTCGGTAAGTTCCAGTTTGCTCGTATGTCTACTCTATTCCAGAACATCACTAAAGACGGTAGCCAGGCACAGCAGGTTCTAAAGATGACACAGATGACAGCAGAAGAGTTGGCTGTCCTATCTGAACGAGAAATGAAGAAGATCGAAAGCTCTCCTGCATACAAGTTCCAAAAAGTACTAGCAGACATCCAGGCAAAGCTTGTGCCAATCGGTGAAGCATTCCTAAAGGCTATTACACCTATTGTTGAATGGGCTGGTGGATTCCTTGACAACTTCAATAAGATGGGTGAGGGTGCAAAGCAATTCGCAATCATGGCTACAGTTGCCATTGGTGGAATTGGTCCTGTTGCACTTATGGCATTTGGTCTTATTGCTAACGGTGTTGCAAACCTAATTAAGATGTTTGCAAGCATGAAGTCATTCTTCAATGGTACTCGTGGCGGAGCACAAGATCTAGGCGATGCCACATCATACATGACTCAAAAAGAGCTAGAGGCACAGGCAGTAGCGTCGTCACTTGAACAGTCACACGCAAAACTTACACAACAGTTTACAGTTCAGTCAGAAGCAATTAGAAACCTAACAGCAGAGTATGAAAGAGCTATTGGAGCACAGTCAAGGATGCTCGGCGGTATGGGAACAGTTGGGTCAAATGTTCCTGGCTTCTCAACTGGTGGAGACATTGGTGGACCTGGAGGACCAAGGTCTGACAATCTTATGGCAAGAGTTTCTTCTGGAGAAGAGGTTCTATCTGCCGAGAATGCATCAAATGGACCAGGTGTAATTGGAAGACTAATTCAGTCTGGTGCAAATTCTTCTGGTTGGGATGTAGAACAACCAGGAAGGCGTGGTCGTGCCAGCATTCAGGGAACAATCCAAAGCACACTAGACATGGGGCTGGAGCCAGAGCTAAAAGAACTAATTGTAATTCTTGAAGATATGGGGGCATCCACAAATTCTGCAAGAGCAATGATGTCACAACTTAGACAGGCTGGTGACCAGGGACCAGAGGTTGTTAGTTCATGGATGGCATCTCTAAGAGAAAATGCTCAAACAATAACAAGCGTAACTCAGCTCATTAAGGCACAGAAGGCATCAACTGGTGTTGGAACTGTCTCTGCAGCAACAAACTTTACACATATCGGCGGTGGAACAAAAACTACAAAGGCTGATGCCATGGCAGATATTGAGGCTGGAAGGGTTAAGGCAAATCCAAGAGAGCTTGCCCTTCTTAATGCTGCTGGCGATGATGCCAATGTTGAGTACAAGACAGGTCTCGCATTCTCCAACTTTGATGCTAAAACAAATAGAGCATTAGACACAACTGGTGTAAGCAGAGATAAGTTTGCAACAGAACTTGGAAATGCAGGTCCTGGCGTATTTGATGATTCAGTCAGAATCGGCGGTGGCAATGTAAAGGAAGCACAGGCAGAGTCACAGGCTTTCACTGAAATACTTAAGAGGCTCGTATCAGAGCTAGACCAAACAGTTGTTATGTTCGATAAAGAACAGCAAGCTCTTGAATACATGGCACAAAATCCTGGTGCAAAGGCAGCAAGCGTTGAGTCTATTTATGCACAAGGAAGACAGGAATATCTTGGTGCAAATCCAAACTCACCATTCATGCAAGCCCTTGACAACTCTCAGGAGACTGTAACAGAGATTCGTGTTAATGGTGCAGGTACAAACGATTCAAAGAGAAGAGCAAAATCAGCTCCAGGAGCAATTCCAGCACTTTCAGCTGTAGCTAACCAAGAGCGTTCAACAGGCGTGTCACCTGCTCAGGATGCAACCGATGATGCTAAAGAATACTTGAAGACAAGAGACGGAATCCTTGACCAGCCTGGAAATGACCCATATGACCCAACACGTCAAAGAAATAGTCCAAACCCACAAGCAGGTCCAGACGGTAAGGATGACGCAACAGAATACTTGACACAAAGAGACAATGTTTTGAAGTCTGGTGGCGACATGTACCCAGCTTCTGGCGGTATCCCTGGTGTTCCACCACCCCCATCAATGCCTGTAGAAGCATCAAAGACTGGCTTTATGGCAAAGATGAAGGGTGTTGGTTCAGACATCGCATCAAAGGGTCTTGACCTAGTTGCTACTGGAATTGAAAATGGTAGGCTAAAAGTTACCGCAGCAGCACAGTCATATGTAGACAATTGGAACGCAGGTATTGACAGAGAAGTTGCAGCAAGCCAAAAGGCAAGCCAAGAACGTATGAGTTTAGCCAGCCAGATTCTTCAGGCTACCGATGCAGAGTACCAAGCAAATGCAGCATTGGTCCAGGCACACCAAACAAAGATGCAGTCTGGACAGAGTGTTACTGATGCTGAAATTCAGGCAGCTATTCAGGCTAATGAAGCAAACTACCAAAAGCGTTCTGCAATTGCAAAAGAAATTGAGAATAGTGGCAAAGACCTAGACGTTATTAGACAAAGACTTCAAAATGCAACAAGGGCAGATGGAGTAAATGATCTAGAGGCTGCAAATGCACAACAAGATTCTGCAACAATTAATCAGCGTGGAGCAAATGCTCAAGGTGGTACATCCGCACAACAGATCATTGACGAAGCCGAAGTAGCAACACCTATGACATATGGTCAATTTAGAAATGACACAAAGAAGATGTCTAGAAGAGACCGAAAAACTGCATACAAGAATCTGTCGAAGGCTGACAGAAAGTCTGTAAGGGCTGGAAGCTTTAAGGCTGTAGGTGGTGGAATGCAAAAGGCTGCAATGGTAGGAACTATGGCAGCAGGTGCAGCATCCATGCTACCAGGTCCTGTTGGTAAGGCAGCTCAGGATGCAACACCACTTTTGGGTTCAATGTCAATGCTTGCTGGACTTATTACTGGTCCTGTATCTGGTGCTTTTGTGGCTCTAGCTGCAATCATTGGTGGAATCATTTTCACAGTTATGAAGCTTGATGAGGCATTCAAGAAGTCATCACAAGAGCAGATTGAAATTGCAAACAAGCTTGGCTCAAGTGCAGAAGCCATTTCTACTCTTGCAGAAGCAAGCGGTAGCGTAACTGGCTCAGAGTACATGGATAAAATTAATAAGCAAAAGATGACAGGTCTATTCGCTGCACCTGGAAAGACAACATTTGGTGAAAACTTTGTACAGGGTGATGCAGGTAAGGCAATGATTGATGCAGCTAAAAAGCAATTGGCTTCTGGTGGAGACAGTTCGGCAGTAGCGTCAACACTGACACAGCAACTATCTACAGGTGTGATGTCTGGTGCTATTTCATCTGACCAAGCACGAAGCATCGCTGCAAATATTGCTGCTGCACTTGGAGACACCACAATTGGTCTCAAGGTAAATGCACAGGTAATGGACATTGTTGGTCCAGACGGTAAATCATTCGAAGAAAATCCAGCCATGGTTGCTACAAGACTTTATGAAAAGAACGCATCAGAGCGTGAAGGTCTTATGAAGGGAATGAACCCAGGAACCGTTTGGAGTGGTGGGCAGAACAATGCAACAAACCGTAACATTACTGCTGGTGGAACAATTGCTGCAGCTGCAGGTATTGGTGCAGGTATTGGTGCTCTGGTGTCTGGTCCATTTGCTCCAGTTGGTGCTGCTGTAGGTGCTATTGCTGGTGCAATTACAGGTGTTGTTATTTCGCTTGGAACAATGGAAGAACAGGCTAAAAAGGCTGGACGTGCAGCAGGTGCAGTAGTTGCAAACGTAACTCAGGGTCTAGAACAGCAAAAGCAGATTACAGCATCCCTTGATGCGTACTATGACAAGAAGCTAAAAGAAGCTGAGGCAGAAGGAGACATCACAGAATATAAGAGACTTCAGCTTGAGTACGATCAGAAGAAGAAAGAGCTTGGAGAGGCAAACGCAGCAGCAGCAGAAGACATGATTGCTGCATACGAAAATGCAGACCAGGGTGGAAAAGAAGCAATGGATACAGGTATGACCAATGCTCTGGACACAAAGTTCAAAGATGATGCCAATGCACAGCTAGTTCTCCCAGCACTAAAGGAACAGATTCAAGGACTTAAGGACGCTGGTAAGAGTGGAGAAGCATTTGCACTTCAGGCACAGCTTCTAAATGGTATGGACCCAACTCAGCTTACAAAGTTCTTGGCTGGCAATGAAGGCGGTACTGAAGAGCAGAACAAGCAAAATACAGAGTCCACAGATAAGCTTATCAGCAAGGGTGGTACAAGACTACAAGAGGCTATGAATGTTTCTCAGGGTATCACAGACCAGACTGTAAGAACAACATTCCTAACACAGGTATCTGGAATGGATGATGCAGAAGCAAAGAAGGCACAAGACCTAGCACTAAAGATTCAATCATTCGGTGGAGTAATGCCACAGTCTGTTGATACAATGCTTAGCTATGTGATGGACCCTGCCAATGCAGAGGCAAAGGCTGAGATTGACAGAATTCAGGGAGCCCTTGACTCAGATAACGTAACCACAATTGAAAAGGTTTACGAGATTATGCCTGAGCTTGAAGTCAAGGATCCAGAAAAAGCTAAACAGGATGGACTTGCATTTAATGAAGAATACTTTAAGTCTCTAAAGAATGAGCAACAGCAAGAAACCTATGTGTCTACTGTTAGCACAATTCTAGAAGTAATGTCTGGTGTTGTCACAACAGAACAATTGAGCAATAACGCAGACTTTATGAGATGGGTTCAGGAAAAGGGTCTAAACTTCCCAGGAGACCACTCTGTAGTTTGGTGGAAGAACACATATGCAGAAGCTATGGGTCAAAAGGTAACTAGCCAATCTGTAGATAATACTGGAACAGCACCAAAGCCAAAGACCACAGGTGGCGGTGGCGGTGGAGGTCCAGAAGCACACTGGACTGACGATGTCGTAAAGAGTATGCGTGACTTTGTAAAGCCTAACCAAAAACTCACAACTGGTATCAATGCATCTGTATCAGCACTAAAGAACTTTAAGAAAGCTGGAGACGCTGCCTTTGATGGTCTGTCAAACAGCCTACGCAAGGCAGGTGCTTCTGAGGGAATGCTTCAAAAGATTCTTGAAGATGACGCAAAGAATGTTGGACGCTTCTTCAAGAATGGAAAGCTAACTGCAGAAGGTCTAAAGGTTCAAGCACGTATTTACCAGGCATCACTAGGTAAGTACGTTGACTCACAGCGTTCTGCAGCAAGAACAACAAATGACCAAGCAACTGCAATGAGAAAGCTAACAGCAGCAGGTCTGTCATATGTTGGTGCTTCAGAAATGGTTCAAGACACAGAATTGGCACAGGCAATTGCTCGTGGAGCAAGCACAAAACAAATCAAGGCTATGATTCAGGCTTATAAAGATGCCCAAGTTGCAGCATACAGACTCAACGAAACAACTGCTGAGGGTAGAGCAAAAAACTCTATTGAAATGGCAGAAGCACAGACCAAGGCACTTCAAGCAACAGCAGAAAGATACCAGACAGGTATTGACATGATCGCCTCTCAAGAACAGGACATTAACAAGACATATGAAAAGCGTATGGAGGCTCTTGACAAGGTTCTACAAATTAACCAGGAAATTGCAGAATCACAGCAAGACCAGCTAAACCTAGCAGGAGCACTATCTAAGGGTGACATCTTCGCTGCTGCAAAGGCAATGGCAGACCAAAAGGCTAAGAACGCTCAGAAGGCTGCTGAGGATCAAAAGGAAGCACTCACAGCAGCCAAGGATAATCAGATTAAGAACCTTACAGCAACAGTCGGAGGTCAGCAGATGACTCGTGAACAGCTTGAACAAAAGATTAAAGATATCAACGATCAAGTTCTAAAGATTAAGCGTGACGAGATTGATGCACAAAATGAACTTATTGCACGTAAAGAATACGAAGCAAAGCTTGATATAGAGAAGGCTGCTCGTAATGCTCCAGCTAAAAAGAAGACCACAACAAAGAAGGTTAACGCAGCTGGAGGCGGTGGCGGTGGTGGCAACGGCGGTGGTAATGGAAATGGCAAGGATGACAAGAAGGAACCAGCCAAACCATTGACAGCATATCAAAAGAAGCTAAAGGGCTTCGATGATAACATTGCCAAGTCAAACAAGTTGGCAGCTGCGGTTGAGGCAAAGCTCGTTGCAGAAAGAAAGAGACTTGAGACATACAGACAAATGGGTTCTGCTGGTGCAGGTCCTTATGCAGCAACACAGAAAAAGATTGCAGACCTTTCAAGAGAAAAGTCAAGATATCTTCAGGCAGCATCTGAATATGGACGACAGAAGAAAGCAGCTCAACAACAACACGCTCGTGAAGAGGCTAATGCAAAGCGTCTTGGAGTTAACTTCCTAAAGGATGGAAAGTCTCCAAAACGTATGGGCTTTATGAACCATCCATTTGCAAGAGGAATCGATGTTATGCCATCAATGATTGGTCTTAAGGAGTTCGTTATGAGTGCTCCAGCAGTCAAGAAGTATGGTCGTGACACAATGATGAAGATGAATGCTGGTCACCTAGACGCTCAGAGAAAGCAAAAGGACGTGGAACGCTCACACAAGAGCTTCAAGCCAGTGTATAATATTAATGTAGATGTTGCAAAGACAGACGCAAGCCCAGAAGAGATTGCATCAGCAGTAATGAAGAGACTTTCAAGTAGCAACAACTCAATGATTAGGAGTGTAAACGGATAACATGGCTTCAGGCTCATACATGCTAAATAGAAAGAAGTACGGAAGACCACAAGCAATGCTTTGGTCAGAAAACCCAGGTACTTTGAAGGGTGGACTTTATGTACCATCAGGATTTGAAGTAGGTGCAGACCTACCAGACGTATACGATCCAGCAGATGTAGACCAGTTTATAGTTATCTCAGACCACAATAGGTCAGCACTTGATTTCGACATTGAGCGTATAGAGCAGCGTGAGCGTATGATTAACGGTAGAATGAGATCATTCTATATTGACGATAAGATTTCTGTTTCAACATCTTGGGACAATCTTCCATCACGCTCATTTAAGCAAAAGCCAAACTGGGTATCAGACCCAAGAGAAGCATACATTCTTGATGTTGCGTCTGGCTCTGGAACAATTACTTACGAACTGGTTGGTACATCAAACCCATTCCTAGTAGGCGACATTATTGATGTATATGGCACAAACATTACTGGATTTAACGTTCGCAATGCAGAGGTTACATCAGTTGCAGAAGATGCAGGGGTACACTCAGTAACAATTGCAGGTACATCAACAGGCGTATATGATGCTAATAGCGGTGGAATGATTTCTATTGCTGGCTCTGGTGCTTCCCCAGCAGCAAATAATTTTGAGCTGCAATACACTGTTGACGGTGGTGCAGGTGGCTTAGATCTGCTAGAATGGTATGAGAACCATCCTGGATCATTCTGGGTGTTCCTGGCATATGACAAGCTAACAAACTTTAGTGAATCAGATGTTAACAGGTACAAGCACCTAGACCAGTATAATGAAATTATTGAGATGTATATCTCAGACTTCTCTTATACTGTAGACAAACGTGGTGGACTTTATGACTTATGGAATGTATCTGTAAGTCTGGAAGAGGTTTAAATTGTATCAATCCCCAGAGGTGAAGACACACCTAGAGCAGTCGTCTACAACAAAAAGCAAGGCTCTCATTCTTGCTGAGTGGAATCTTAATGTTGCAGATAACATAAGTAAGATTGGTAACTATAGATACCGTCCAGCAACTACTACAGAGTTTCCAGCAAAGGCTATTGCAGCAACCTATGACTATGCAGATGCAGCCAATGACTACACAGGTGCTACAGACTCAGACGTTGTTCTTGATGGCGGATACAATCAGGATGACGAGCCAATCGCTTTTGCATCAACTGACAAAAAGCTTGGAATGCTATTTTCACTAGAACAGTGTTTCGATAAGTTTAGACCACGCTCTGGCATCAACAAAATGATTTTTGACGAGACATTGTTTATCAATGATGCCTCAACAGCATTCGCAAATCGTCCACGGTACTACATAGCAAGCCGTGATGACGTATTTAAGTATTGGACATCTATTCGTAAAGAGTCTTCAAACCTAACTGGTGTATCATACCCAATCACAACAGAAGAAGACGGTCTAAGATACTACATTAACGACGCAGCACCTTTTGTTGTTTACAAGAATCACGTACCAACAAACAAGATTGTTGTTAAGCTTCAGACAAACGTAGGAACAGAAGAGGTTGAGGCATACGGAATGAGCGACCCATTCTTTGGTTCCGCAAACATGACTGTCCCAAAGATGTGGAAGGTAGAATATCTTGATGACAATGATGCCTGGCAAGAGGTTTGGGAGTCAGACCCTGCTACACAAGTGTTTGGACCAAGTGGTTATGCAGAGCTTCAGTATGGTCTAATTGTTCCAAACGAATACACTCGTTTTGTAAAAGCACCAGACATTAATTCGCTATCGTTCTTGCCAGACACAGCCCCAGACGGATACGCTTACCTCTTAATTGAGAATACTGGAGATAAGGGTACTTATTTTGTAGCTAACTCTAGCAATACTGCTGGAGATGAACACAATGGAGTGGCATATCCTGGATGGGATATATGGGAGCCTCAGTACGGCTGGTACTTTGGCGAGGAAGTCGCAGACATCTACACACCATTCGTCTCAGATCTAGTGAACCCACCATCATATGTTGAAGGCGGTAAAACAAAGTACCGTGAATTCTCAACAATCAAGGGGCTAAGGCTCCAGGTATCAACAATGAACACTCCTAGCAGCAGACTAGATCTAATTGAGTTATCGCCTAGACTATCAGCAGACCTATCATACATGACAACAGCATACTCTGTAACAAAAGAAGCTGCAGACCTATCGTCATCATCAATGCCAATTGGTGGTCTTCTTGCGTCTACTGGAAACCTAGAACTTTTCGATTACGAATTGGCATTTAGTGAACAAAACAAAAAGAGTATTCTCAATGTTGTAGACTCCAATGATGACATTGTTTACAACATCTCAACTAAAAATCTTCAGACAAAGTTTTACGAAATACTTGAAGTAGATGACACAAACTACTACATTCCAATTAAGACTCTATACTCCGAAGGATTCCCAGAGGTGGATGCGTATGAACGAGTTGTATCAATTGAACTGAGAGACCTATTCTCAAACTTTGAGTCAAAGACTCCACAAGAGATGCTGGTTGTTGACCAGCCAGTTAGCTACATCGTTGCCACGCTACTTGACAATGTTGGATTCTCAAACTACAAGTTTTATAGATTGCCAGGGGAGACAGATGAAGTCATCCCATACTTCTTTGTATCAAAAGACTCAAACGTAGCAGAGGTACTCTCACAACTAGCACAGGCAACACAATCAGCTATGTTCTTTGACGAGTACAATGATTTGATTATTGCCAGCAAGGGATATATGTTTCCAGAGTCTGGTCAAAGACAAACAGACTTTTCATTCATTGGAACAGCAGACAGCTCAAAGAACGGTGCTTACCGAAATGAGAGAACATCAAATATCTTGGCAAATATTCAGAACATTGCTGCTCAGGACGAACCAATCTATAATGACGGTAAAGTTACATACTCTGAAAAGTACATTCAGAAAACTATCAAAAACATCGCTCAGGCAAGTAAGCTAGACAAGGATAGGAACTGGGTATACAAGCCTGTAATGCTTTGGGAGATTTCCGAAAAGGACGTTGTAAAGAGCATCAATAACGAACGAGACAACCCTGGAGGATATGCTCTAACTGCAATTCCATTGAAGAATAATCTTTCATCATATCCACCAGAAGTTGTGACGAAAAACGGCGTTGCCCAAGTCATTAACAATGTTATTAGTTTTGGAGACTCCGTATATTTCGTTGGTAGATATAATGGATACTTCTACGCAAACGGAGAGGTGATCAAGTACGACGCTGTAGAATATGCAGTACCAACTAAAGCATATACAGGATTTGAATGCACAGCAACTCAGGACTCAAATACAATTACCCTGACAGATGGAGACGTGTCAACGCTATCTGTTGGAGACAGAGTCTATCGTGTAAGTGGTTCAGGTAGATTTGGAACTGGAGTGTCCATTGTAAGCATTGATGTTGGCACAAGCTCAACCACCATCCTTCTTGACGGACCTAGCAAGGCTACTGGCTCTATTGTCTTTACCACAACATCCACACCAACAGTTTGGATTACAAGTGTTGATGAATACGAAAGCTACTTTGCTAAGATTCCTTTTAATGGGAAGATGTATCCAACAGGACGAGTAAGAATCTTTGCAGAGGCAAACTATGATGCAGACGACAACCTTGTCCTTGGTCCATGTACAAAGCATGGTCGTGGTCAGTTCGGAACACCAATTGTTTCTCACAGTGCAGGTCTATCTAAGTCTTGGACAGCATCATCATCTATCGGTGGATGCTACATGTCTATGGAGACATTAATCAATGGTGCAAGACTTGACCTAGCACCTGCTGGAAAGATTACAAGTGCAACAACTACAGCACCATTTACAGCAAAAATTACCGAAATGAGAAATAGGGTTGGCTTCTATGTTGGTCAAAAGATTTTTGCAACCAAGTCAACCACACTATCAGAGACTGGAACAGTGGGGGCTGTTTCTGGAACTGGTCCATACTCAGCAAACTTGACAAACCTGATTTCATCAAAGCCATTCTACGTTGGTCAAGAGATAGAAGCTACAGCGATTACCGATAAGGGGAGTTTTGGCACTGGAACTGTTACAGTAACAGACATCTATTCATCAACATCTGTTAAGATTAAGTCCACAGCAACCATGACTGCTGGAGACGTAGAAAACGTTCGTGTACCAGATGGAAATAGCGGTGACCTTGATGACGGTATTGTCGAAGTTACAAAGATTGAAAACCAGGCAGTCTCTGCTGGACAAGACCCAAGATATACAGTTTTCGTTAAATCTACATCGGCAATGTCTAATGGAGACATTTCTGCAATCTATGCGGAAGAGCTTCCAAACGGTGGATACCAGAAGGTTGGAAAAACTGCAGAAGGAAATAACTATGCAGCATCCGCAAAGTTCTCTGGTCTAATCAAGAACTATCTTGCAAATAATAATTTGTCAGAGTCAGTAGATGTTGACCCAATCCAATCTTCTACAATGGTTCAGTCTTCAGCCTTGGTAATTAATGGTCCTAGCTTTAAGTCAGAGAATAACCCAGTTGACTATATCTCATACACAACAAAGCAACTAAGCGACAAGTACAAATACTTTGGAACAAGAATGAGAATCATTGGTCAGTCTGGAACAGATGACTCTAGGCTTCAGACTGCTGTGGGATCTGCAGGACTTACCACAATTGACGGAAAGCTGATTGCTGGATCTTCTGGCGGTATTTCAGTTCTAATGAACCCAAAGAAAAATGTTGGATACTACTTTGAAATAGTAGCACTAACAGATAACACTGTAACGAACTACACTGGAGATACAGAGCCTATTAGCAATGTATTCTTCTATAAGTTACGAGCAAGATACGATTATTTTGTTACTGAAAAGCCACTAGACTATGTTATCTCTAATGGCGTTATGGGTCCTGCCGTAGGTCACACAACAGACAGGCTAAACATTGTTGACGGAAAAGAGCAGGTTGGACAAGTAATTCTGTTTGATACAGGCGACGATGAACTTGATGGAACGTGGAGAATTGACTCAATCTCTTCCCCATGGAAGCTAACAAAGATTCCAAACATCGCTTATCCAGAAAAACTTTGGTCTGGCATGACATCAATCCAGGTAGACTCTGGTCAGCTATTTGGTGCTGGAAGAGTTACAGGAGAGCCAGTATCAACAGTATACGACCTTGGTGTAGAGTATAAGGACATCGGAAGCACTAGAAGATTCTACCTATACATTAACAATCTCTGTGTTGGTTATGTTGATGACACGTCTCCAACAGAGGTCTATGACCACATTGCACTATTCTCAAGAGGTTCTGCACGAGTAATGTTCGAAAACGTTTACGCTTTGACAAACAGCTACTCTGAAAACACTGCAGCAGCCCTAGATGCTCCAATCGCAGAACTATTCTCAGACGATGGCAATATGACACAATCAGATGCCTTCAAGAAGTACGCATTGAGTGGTGCAGTTCAGTCAACATATCTTTCTGGGATTGGTTCACAGGAGCCTCCAAAATACAATATGTACTATGACGAGTTTGGAACCATCATGCGTGAATGTGCGTACTTCAATATTAAGTATGACCAGGCATACCCAGCACTACGCTCAATGCTTGCTCCAACATTTACAACAGAAAAGGGCTACACTGTTTCTGGATTCTATAGCAATCCCTACGGTGCTGAATTTATGCTGTTTAACAATACTGACACTATTCTTGCACTTGACGAGTCAGGTGGAAACTACCTAAGAATTCTTGGTGTTGCATTTACACAGGACAGTGATAACGACGTTACAGTTGACGAGTACTTTAGCGAAAGAGGAAGCCTGTCCAACTCAGAGGCGGTGTCTTCAGACAACCTTAGCAAGAACAAGAAGATATTCCAGGACATCAAAAACAGCAGGTCAATCTATGGTAAAAAGGAGTTCTCGTTCGAATCACCATTCATTCAGTCTAGAGAAGCTGCAGAAAAGATTCTTGGCTGGACTATCTCTAAGATTGGAAAGCCTAGGAAGGCAATTGGTCTTAGCATCTATCCAAACCCACTTCTTCAGCTAGGCGACATCGTTACAGTTGACTACTTTGATAGAGATGGAATCGATGTTCTTGGAACAGATGGAAAGCAATTTGTTGTATACTCAATAGAGTACCAAAAAGAATCTTCTGGACCATCCATGACGGTTCACTTAAGCGAGGTGGGATAATATGGCTACGTATTCAGGTGGTGCGGACCAGCAACGGATCGATAAGCTTCAAAATGAAGTAAACCAAAACCAGATAGATCTTGACAACATTAAAAAGAAGTTGAAAAACAAGAAGCTTTCTAAAAAGGCTAGGGCAAAGCTCCAGGCATCAAAGCGAAAGATTGCAAAGCTAATTAGAAAGCAAAAGCGAATGATCGCCCTTGAAGCCAAGAGACCAGTAATTCAGAACCTTACTGCATCTGCCACAGGGACTGTATCGAAGGTTAAATCTGCAGCCTCGCAGGTAGTAAGAACACAGGACACAGGCGTATCAATTGACGCTATGGAAAAGCTGTTCTTTGACAGCATCGGTTCTACAGAGATTATTAATGTTGCTAGACATGACAACATCAACACTAAGAATCCTCCATATATGCCAATCGCAGATATGATGACTGTAAATCTTGAGTATGATCCAAACAAGATTGTGTCTATGCAGAAGACATCCTCAAACTACTTTAATAATTTTACTATTGATTTGGATGCATATATACCACTTATTGGTACAGGTCCAGTTGGTGAAAACATCTACGTAGATGAAACCAATGGCAATCTAGTCATAAATATAAAGGATTTACCAGCAAATTTCTCGGTAGAGGTGCAAACAATGTCATTCGACGAGCTGTTTGATGATACAATATATATATGATAACTAGCACTGGAAAAAGCATTATTGCAAAATACTTATTGGGGCAAGTGCCAGACTATGCCTCATATATTGCAGTTGGTTGTGGAGCACAGCCATTAGACCTTGTCGATACACTTGGCGACTATTCATCAAAAGAAAACCTAGACTTTGAGACACTAAGAGTTCCAATTATCTCTCGTGGTCTTATTACAGAAAATAACGTATCCAAAGTTGTTCTTACGGCAGAGTTGCCAACAGAAAACAGATACGATATTTCAGAGATTGGCGTATTCTCAGCAGGTTCAAACCCAGCACTTGGAGCATTCTCTAGTAGATTTATTTATCAGTTCTCTGGCGGAGAAGGCTGGACATACAATGCAGCAACCCCAGTCCTAGTCACACAATCAATTGCTGACGGTACTGGAAATATCGATCAAGACCTTGATGGTGTGTCTTCTGGATGCTTCTATCTAAACTCAGACAATGCAATCTTTGACAATGGAAGTAGGTCTGAAGATTATGAAAGACCAAGAAACCAAAATTCTTCACTACTAGTTACTGGAGCTGGCTCAACACCAATCGTACTGACAGGAACGAGCCTTGACTTGGACAACTTCTCAATCAATGATGAACTAAGACTTGCCTTTTCTGCAGTAAGCACAAGCGTTGTCCCAGTAGCACTTGGTAAAGTGAACGTTACAGTTGAGTTTGCATATTCAGCAGACCCAAATGCAACAAAGGCAACGTTCACTGCAGAAGTTTCTGCTACTGGCGGAATTGACAAGAAGTATTTTGTTGACAGCATGACCCTAAAGCAGATTGCTGCCACTGCAACAGCCAACAGTGTAGCCGTACCAGACTTTAGCTGGGCAGCAGTAAAGGTTGTTAGAATCTATGCTAATGCATACACAACAACTGCTGGAACCATCTCTACAACTCCTACAGATGAGTTCTACATCATGCTTGATGGTCTTAGAATTGAAAACGCTCAGACGAATAATCCAGCATACGGAATGATCGGATACACGGTTGTAAAGACAGACCAGGCGGTAACCATTACAAAGAATGTCAACAATCCTGCCTACATTGAATTTAGATTTGCATTGGATGTGAACTAGGGTGGTTGCTGATGCTGGAACAAAGAGTGTAATAATACCAGCAAACATTGCAGGTCCAATCTATGTTACGCCACAGGCAACCGTTGGACCAACAAGTAGATACTACCTTAGATTTAGAATAGTGTCTGACGACGGCTTGATGTACTCTAAGTGGTCACAAAACTTCACGGTAGATGTATCGGACGTAATTGCAGCAGCAGGGTTCCAAACGCTTTCACACACGCTATACTCAAATGCATCCACAATCAGCCTTGCCTGGCACTTAAAAGAGAACATCTTCGCTTCAGGCTTTGATGTGTATGCCAGATGGAACGAAGAGGGTACAAAGCCACTAGTGGGCGATGCAAGCTGGTCAGACTGGACATTTATATCAGAGGTAGAGTCAGCAGGTGCGTCAATCCCAATTCCTGAAAACAAAAAGTGGGTCCAGGTATATGTCCAACTAAGGTCATTCCCGAAGGTTCGCTGTGACGATATCCAAATCCTTGAGACAGGTATTTACTCAACCAGATCAAGCACTGACTCTGGAACCGTAGCAGAAAGCTCAAATAGCTAGTTTTTGTGCTATAATGGTACTACTATGCAGATACCAAACAAAGGTCAGCCAATTGACTACTCATACTTTACAGAGATTGTAAAGAACATTAATGATCTTCAGGGTCAGAAGTCCACACAGTCTAGAATTTCTGAGGGTCCAGGAAATGACGGTGAGTCACCACTAGTAGAAGTTACAACACCAAACGTTGTAATCTATACCTCATACATCGCTATCGCAAATGATGACACTAAGAGTACTCACACACAGAGTTACACTTACAACTTTAAGAATGCTGGCTTCTTGCGTTCACCAATCGTTACAGTGACAGCAGCGTCCTCAACACAACAATCTATTCCAGAAAAGGTGATCCTTGGGGTATCTGATGTTAATACAAACAGCTTCACTATCAGAATGAACTTCCTTGAGAAGGACATCCCATCTGTTGGTATCAACATCATTGCAATCGGTATCCCAGTAAAGTAAAATGGCAGCAGTAAGTAGAGAGACTTATAACACCTTGCCAGTCGTCCCTGGTAGCAAAAAGGTCTGGTTCCTGAACGGAGACCTAGTAAGAACACACCACCTAAATAAGTCTAATGGCATTATGTCTGTTTACAACATTACAAAAGACCAGATTGAAAGTTGTTTAATTAGTGATTTTAAGAAGAACAGAGAACGTGCCTACACAGTCGGAGAGACTGCTAGTCTTGTTAACAGACACAAAAAGTACATGCCACAATTAGTTCAGGCAGGAGTTATCCCACCAGCCACAGGAGCACAAAAGGGCGGAGCCACCGCTTGGCAAGTACGCAGTTATTATTCGGAGTCGCAAGTTCGTGAACTTCGTGATATACTAGCTTCATACCACCAGGGAAGACCAAGGAATGACGGTCTGATCACCAACGACACAACTCCCACAAAACAGGAGTTGACAAGGCGTATGGGAGATGGTATACTTACATATACGAGGACAGAAGATGGTCGTTTCATCCCTGTCTGGTCCGAAACACTATAGTCCATAAGGAGAGACATGGAAAACGATAACACTAAAGTAACGGTTACGCTTGGTTATACACTTAACCTTGGTAACTTTCAGTCACTACGCATTGACCTTGGCGTAGAGGATGCACGTCGTGATGGAGAAAACATCAACGAGGCATTTGAGCGTGTCTACAGCTTTGTAGAAGCGAAGCTTGGCGAAAAGGTAAAAGAAGCCTCTGCAGAGATCGAAGGCAAGTAATGGCTGAACGCAAAGACCGTATGGCTTTGCTCAGTCGATATGCTAAACTGCATACAAAACATTACGAGCAAAGGGTTACGCTCAATCTTAACGTTGAGCAGTGGGCTGCCGATGCTCTTATTGAATCATATGGTCTGCCAGAGTGCTATGACCTACTTGAGTACTATTTCGGGGTAGCCCAATCACCCACCTGGAAGTACTTCGCAAACTATGCTGACAAGATTATCGATGCTAGAGAGCAATACGAATTAGATATTAAGGAGAGAGCCGAACGCCGAGCAAAGGCAAAGGAGTGGTTAAATGAGTAACACAGAGTCAAAACTAATTTCTGCGGTACTGCAAGACAAGCAGGTACACGTACTACTACAAGCAAACGTAGACAATATCCTACGTACACACAATGATATTTGGCAGTTCATTCGTAACTATTCTGAGATGAATGGTACAGTTCCACCTGTGTCACTTGTTGTAGATAAGTTCCGTGACTTCTCCCCTGTTGAGGGGATTGGTGCTACCAAATACCACCTTGAAGAACTACAGGCAGAGTTTCTAAACGACAGCCTAAAGGACATCCTACGCAGTACTGCATCTGAGGTTCAGGCTGGTCAGGGTGTAAAAGCTCTTGAAGAACTAATTACACAAACATCAACACTCAAGAAGAATACATCTGTCATTCGTGACATTGACGTTATTGACATTGAGGATGCAGTCGCATACTATGAGAACGTAAAGAAGCAGAATGAAATCGGTTCCATTGGTATCAAGACTGGTCTTGCTGGATTCGATAACTACCTACCTGCTGGTATTACACCAGGTCAGTTGGGCGTGTTCCTGGCATATCCAGGTATCGGTAAGTCGTGGATGGCTCTGTACTTCGCTGTACAGGCTTGGAAGCAGGGCAAGTCACCACTAATCATCTCTCTTGAAATGAGCGAGACTGAAGTTCGTAACCGTGTATTCACAATCATGGGTGAGGGTCTTTGGTCACACCGTAAGCTTTCTGCTGGTCTAGTAGAGACAGACGATCTTCGTCGTTGGCACGGTAAGGAACTTGCTGGCAAGCCAGAGTTCCACATCATCTCAAACGATGGCGGTGGAGAAGTAACTCCATCAGTTATCCGTGGAAAGATTGACCAGTATAAGCCAGACCTTATTATCGTAGACTACTTGCAGCTTATGTCGCCAAACCAGAAGTCAGACAATGAGACTGTTCGCATGAAGAACCTCTCTCGTGAACTAAAGCTTATGGCTATTAGTGAAGAGATGCCAATCATTGCTATCTCGTCAGCAACACCAGATGACGTTAACAAGCTTGATACTGTTCCTACACTTGGTCAGACTGCTTGGTCACGTCAGATTGCCTACGATGCTGACTGGGTACTTGCTCTAGGTCGTGCCACAAACTCCGACATCATTGAGTGCGTGTTCCGCAAGAACCGTAACGGATTCATGGGTGAGTTTATCGTACAGGCTGACTTCGACAAGGGCTGGTATAAGTACAAGGACTTTGAAGAAAACTAGGTATAATAGTATGTATGGATCACAGTCACCACAAGTCAATAAAGAGGTTCTCTCTGGACGGTATCATCAAGGATGATATCTCCATTGGGAGACTCCGTATTGAGTACGTCAAACTACTCAAGACAGAAATGCGACTTAATGGTTACGCACCAAGGCTTGACATAGACCCAAACTTTACGATATACTATAACCACGACAAAGATCATTACGAATTTATATTATCAGTATATGGAACATACATAGGAAGAAAACAGGTAGAATGGATAGAGGGAATAGACGGCACAGCACTAGTGCCTACACAGAAGAGCAAATCAAACGAGTTATCGCAGGATCAGGAATCAGCATCGAATCAGAAGTAGATTCTGACTACATCATTTTTTGTCCTTTCCACAATAACTATCGCTCACCTGCTGGTGAGGTTGACAAGCGTTCTGGATTCTTCTTTTGTTTCTCCTGTCAGCATGTATGTGACCTCACAGAGCTGGTAATGCACACATCTGGTCGTACATACTTTGAGGCAGTACGCTTCATTAAGTCTAAAGAGACTGAATCTAATCTTGAATTACAAATCAACAAGGCACTAGTAGAGAAGCAAGACTACGTACCATTTGACGAGATTATGATTAAGCGTCTTAACAATCAAGCACTTGAGTCACCTCGTGCTATGCGATACTTCCAGGGCAGACTAATTACAGAAGACTCTGTAAAGCGTTTTAGCCTTGGATACTCTGAAAAGCAGGACATGGTAACTATTCCTGTAGCCTCACCAGATGGAATTGACATTGGGTTTGTTGGTCGTTCTATTGAGGGTAAAGAGTTCAAGAACACGCCTGGACTACCAAAGTCAAAGGTGTTGTTCAATCTACATAGGGTAAAGACTGCTGGCAAAGTGTATGTTGTCGAATCATCATTCGATGCCATTCGCCTTGACCAGTGCGGTTTCCCTGCTGTAGCAACCTTGGGTGCAAATGTATCCAAGATTCAAACAGACCTACTTCAGAAGTATTTCAATAACATTATTGTTATTGCTGATAACGATGAAGCTGGCGGTAACATGAAAGACAAGCTCATTGAAAAGCTTGGCAATCGTGTAACTGTTATAACACTAGATAAGAAGTATAAGGATATTGGCGACATGTCAGATGAAGATATCAAGAATTTAGATGAAACATTTGACAAAACCATTATCGGTATGCTACAATAATAATCCAACCAAATTAGGAGAAACAAATGAGTATCATTAGAGGGCTTAAAGACATCAACGCTATTGTTGACAAGCCAAAATTTGAAGGCACAGGACAGAAGGTCCGTTGGGTCAAGCTTGCAGATGGACAGTCTGCCAAGATCCGTTTCGTTGAGGAGCTAGATGCTGACTCAGCAAACTATTCGGAAGACCGTGGTCTTTCGGTAGTAATCGCAGAACACACCAATCCAAAGGATTACAAGCGTAAGGCTGCTTGTACAATCGATTCTGAGGGTCGTTGCTACGGCTGTGAGATGGCTCGCAAGGAGCCTAAGTCTGGATGGCGTTCACGCCTCCGCTTCTACTGCAACGTTATCATCGATGACGGTACTGAAGACCCTTATGTAGCCGTATGGTCACAGGGCATCAGCAAGCAGTCAGCGTTCAACACAATCCGTGAGTACGCTCTTGAAACTGGTTCAGTATCGAACCTTGAGTGGAAGATTAAGCGTAATGGTCAGGGAACTGAAACCAGCTACACCTTGCTTCCTACCAAGCCAGATGCAGAGCCTTACACCTGGGGAGACATTGAGGCATTTGACCTTGAGAAGGTAGTCCGTGAAGTTGCTTATGCAGAGCAGGAGAACTTCTACTTCGGATTCGACACTCCGTCAATCACATCCAGCAATTCAGACTGGTAAAACCTGCGAGCTGGGCATCTCCTAAAACTGCCCACTTCAAACTTTCAAACACTAACGTAAGGACATAATGAGTTACGCTGGACTACACGTTCACACCCACTTCTCGCTTTTCGATGGAATTGCCACCCCACAGGAATATGTGGACCGTGCTGTAGAGATTGGGATGCCAGCCATCGCTATCACTGACCACGGTTCGCTATCTGGACACCGTGAGATGTACCGAGTTGCCAAGGAAAAGGGCATCAAGCCTATTCTTGGAATTGAGGGGTACATTACCAAAGACCGCTTCGATCACGAAGATAAGAAAGATAAGAATGACCCCCTAGACCTGAACTACAACCACTTGGTTATTCTGGCTAAGAATGCTAAGGGTCTAGAGAATCTTAACAAACTAAACGAACTTGCCTGGACTGAGGGATTCTTTAAGAAGCCTCGCATGGACTGGGCTATCCTAGAAGAGTACAAGGAAGGTCTTGTAATCACTTCTGGCTGTCTATCAGGATATCTAGCTAAGGCTATTGAAGCAGACAATCTAGCTGCTGCCAAAATGCACCTCCAGTGGGCTAAGGATACGTTTGGAGACGATTACTACATTGAGGTTATGCCACATAACCCCCCAGAAGTAAACAAGCTCATTTTGGAGCTGGCAGACGAATTTAACCTAAAGCCAGTCGTTACTCCTGACTGCCACCACTCTGACCCAGAGCAACGTGAAATCCAGGAACTCAAGCTTATCCTCAACTCTTATGCTAATAAGACTGTTAAGGATGTTACCTATGCAGAGTCTGCAGAGATGGACAATCTTATGGACCGTCTGGACTACCTGTATGGTGCAGACCGTCAAATGACATTCCGTGACTTCCAGATTCACTTGCTTTCGGATGCAGAGATGCACGAGGCTATGGAAGCCCAGGGTATTGTTCGTCAGGACATGTATGACAACACCATTGAGATTATGAACAAGGTAGAGGACTACGAGATCCAGGACCACCTGGACTTGCTCCCTGCACAGTATCAAGACCCAGACCAGGAACTCCTAGACCTCGCTATGGAGGGTCTAAAGGAAAAGGGTCTGGACACCAAGGAAGATTATCTTGCTCGTCTCCACGAGGAGCTAGAGGTCATTAAGGACAAGAAGTTTGGTCCCTACTTCCTAGTTGTTCGTAACATGATTAACTGGGCTAAGAAAGAAGACATCATGGTAGGACCAGGTCGTGGTTCTGCTGCTGGTTCGCTACTCTGCTACGCCCTAGGCATCACAGACATTGACCCAATTGTTCACGGTCTTCTGTTCTTCCGATTCATTAACCCAGAGCGTAACGACTTCCCAGATATCGATACCGATATTCAGGACAGCCGTCGTGAGGACGTTAAGGACTACCTTGTACGCCAGTACCGTCACGTTGCATCTATTGCTACATTCCTTGAGTTCAAGGGTAAGGGTATTGTTCGTGACATTGCTCGTGTGCTGATGGTTCCACTTGCAGACGTTAACAAGGTACTTAAGGTTGTCGATGACTGGGATGACTACTGCACATCTAAGCAGACGGAATGGTTCCGTGAGAAGTATCCAGAGATTGAAATCTATGGTGAGAAGCTTCGTGGACGTATCCGTGGAACTGGTATCCACGCTGCTGGTGTGGTTACATCTAAGTTGCCTATCTTTAAGTTCGCTCCACTGGAGACTCGTACTAGCCCTGGCAACAAGGAACGTATTCCTGTTGTGGCGGTAGACATGGAAGAAGCAGAGCGTATTGGTCTGATTAAGATTGATGCTCTGGGTCTAAAGACTCTATCTGTTATTCAGGACACTCTCAAGATTATTGAGGAACGTACTGGTGACAGCATTGACCTGCACAAGATTGACATGGAGGACAAAAAGGTTTACGCCATGCTGTCTGACGGTCTCACAAAGGGTGTCTTCCAGTGTGAAGCAACACCTTACACCAACCTACTCGTAAAGATGGGTATCAAAAGCTTTGCAGAGCTTGCTGCTTCGAACGCTCTAGTTCGACCAGGTGCTATGAACACCATTGGTAAGGACTACATCGCTCGTAAGCACGGTAAGCAAAACCTTGATTACAAGCACACCAAGATGAAAGCATTTACTGAGGAGACATACGGATGTGTCCTTTATCAGGAACAGGTTATGCTCGCATGTACTGAACTTGGTGGCATGACAATGGCAGAGGCGGACAAGGTCCGTAAGATCATTGGTAAGAAAAAGGATGCAAAAGAGTTCAAGCAGTTCCAGGACAAGTTCGTAGAGGGTGCTTCTCGCTACCTGTCTCCAAACATTGCAGAAGAACTATGGCACGACTTTGAGGCTCACGCAGGGTACTCGTTCAACAAGTCACACGCCGTAGCATACTCAACAGTCTCGTACTGGACTGCTTGGCTTAAGTACTACTATCCTCTTGAGTTTATGTACTCATTGCTCAAGAACGAGAGCGACAAGGATGCTCGTACAGAATACCTAATCGAAGCAAAGCGTATGGGTATCCCTGTAAAGCTTCCACACATTAACGATTCTGATATTGACTTCACTATTGAGGGCAAGGGTATTCGATTCGGTCTCAGTGCTATCAAGTTTATTAGTGATAACATTGCTGAGAAGTACATGGTTGGTCGTCCATTCAATTCGTACAAGGAACTGGAAGAGTTCACATTCACCAAGGGTAACGGAGTTAACTCACGTGCTCTACAGGCTCTACGAGTCATTGGTGCTGCAACATTCCCAGACAACCCTCGTAACGATGAAGAGGTCAAGGAAAACCTGTATGAGTACCTGAACCTACCAGAGTTCAACATTCAGATTCCACAGCACTACCACGCCTTTATCAATGATGTTGAGGAGTATGAGGAAAAGGGGTCCTTCATCCTCATGGGGATGGTAAAGGGTATCAAGCGAGGTAAGGGATGGTCACGTGTTGAAATCCTAGACCGAACTGGTAGTGTTGGCATCTTTGATGAAGAGCAGACATCGATTGAGACTGGTAAGACATATTTGCTTCTTGCTAGTGACAACCGAATTGTCATGGCTATCCCAGCAGATGAAATTCGCAATAGCGATACTGCTCTGGTCAAACTCTTGAACTATCGTATGCTACCTTACAAGGACGAAGAACTCTATGTTGTATCGTTCAAGCCACGCATCACAAAGGCTGGTAAGAAGATGGCTTCACTAGTTCTAGCAGACGCTGCGAGAGACCTGCACAGCGTTACAGTATTCCCTACGGCTTTCCCAAAGGCTTACATGAAGATTGACGAGGGTAAGGTCTACAAATTCGACCTTGGCAAAACCAAGGACGGCACAGTAATTATGGAAGAGGTACACAATGTCTAATTTAACATTTGACGATATTGCAACAGAGTTGCACGAACTAGCAGTAGAAAAGGGATTCTGGGACGTAGTCCAGGATGCCACACAGGAACAGACGGACATCTTTATGACCAAGCAGTTGATGATGATTGTATCAGAGGCTACAGAGGTCATGGAGGCTATCCGTAAGTCTCACGGACCAGAGGCGGTAGCAGACGAGATGGCAGATATTCTTATCCGCACATTCGATCTCTACGCAGGTCTAGTAGAACACGGATACACACACGTATCTCTTGACTACGCATTTGAAAACAAGACTAGCGTTAATAAGCTACGAGCACAGAAGCATGGAGTGAAGTTCTAATGGATGTAATCGTATACACAAAGCCAGCATGTGTCCAGTGTGATGCAACCAAGCGTAGCTTGGACAAGGCTGGAGTCGCATACAGCACAGTTGATGTTACAGTAGATGCTGAAGCATTTGAGATGCTAGTAGACAAGGGCTTCAAGGCTATGCCTGTAGTCAATGCAGGAGACGACTGGTGGTCAGGATTTAACCCTGGCAAGATTAATGGGTTGGTGGGCTAATGACTACCATGGAAGAGGCTCTAGCAGCCCTAGACCCAAAGATCCGAAAGCGTCTATCCAATGGCGTAGGATTTACCACAACATTTCAAAAGACACCTAGTCACGGACTCAACCGTGCTCTGAATGGTGGGCTTCCATATGGTCGCCAGGTGCTGATTTGGGGAAGCAAGTCTTCTGCCAAGTCATCCCTGTGCCTCCAGATGATTGCTCTAGCCCAGGAAGAGGGAAAGCTTTGTGCATGGATTGATGCTGAGATGTCCTACTCTGAGGAGTGGGCTAAGGCTCTTGGCGTAGATACAGACAATCTGATTGTCTCACAGGCTCGTACCATCAACGAGATGGTGGACGTAGGTACAGCCCTAATGAACGCAGGTGTAGACCTGATTGTAGTTGACTCCATCACGTCACTACTACCAGCAATCTATTTTGAAAAGGGTACTGATGAACTCAAAGAGTTGGAAAACACAAAGCAAATTGGAGCAGAGTCTAGAGACTTTAGCAACGCATGGAAGATGCTCAACTATGCCAATAATA
>JACCDQ011997354.1_pt1 | contig 45608 bp, 55 predicted proteins | sample 7446031 | NCBI WGS metagenome assembly JACCDQ01 (sample SAMN15323442, study PRJNA562643) | freshwater metagenome | isolation source: river surface water | place: USA:Blue River Watershed | collected 2017-08-17
CTCTTTCCAGCCGAAGCCGCCCCCGTATCTCGGGAACCAGTCATACAGCGCGTTCGCGTTCATCTCGATCAGCGTCGACCCATAGGCCGGGCTTGAGAAGTCCAGGTTGAGGAGCGCCTTCTGCGACCACCACACGCGCGGTAGGTACGCGCCCATGAGGTACGCGAAGTCGTACGCGTATATGTTGCAGAACGTCGAACGCGAGTCGCGGATGTAGCGCGCCGACTTGTCGACGGCGAGCCACTCGATGATCTTGCGCGTGCCTGCGATTGTGCCGTCGCCTTTCGGCATGTCGCGCTCATTGAGCGGGAACGCTCTGCGTCCTGTCATGGTGCGCGTTGACGGTGTCTTGCTATTGAGGTGTATCTCCGGAATCATTTTGATCTCTTAGAATATTAGGTTGGTAAGTAAAATCCTTAGGCTGGTCGATGCCAGCAAAGACGTGCTTAGGGTTCTTCGGCTCGATCAGGTTCGCTCCAAAGTCATACGCCTGGTCCGACATGACGTCAAAGTGATAGCCCTCGGCAAACACTGGCTCGGTGATTATCTCTAAACCGTCCCTAATTGGAGGCGTGAGCATGATCAGCCCAAGCTCTACTACAGCACGGACCCCAGGTCCATAGGCCAGCGTTGTTTCTTCCATGAACGTGACGTCCACGAGCACGCCTTTGGCTTTGAGATCAGTGATTGCCTCTTCTTTGTCTTGGTATTTCAGCTTGTAAATCATAGCGCGGTGCGTTTTGCGAGTTCTTCATTCGGGAGTCTATTTTTCCATAATGCGAAAGATCTTTTCGGTACTTCTCTGTCTGCTCCGTCAACATACTGTCCCAAATAAACAGCGTTGCACGCTGGAACATTTCCGCTATTGTCTGTTCCGATAAGCTGACCATCTACATAAAAAGCAAAATCATTTTGTTTGTACGCAAATGCAAACTTGTGGTAACCTCTACTTAGCGCCGTCGTACCATCAATGCCAACAAAAGTCGTGTCATTTTGACGGACTGAAACTGCAGGAATACCATTGTACGCACGAACATAAATAAAATCCGAGTACCATCCTCCGGCAATATTGCCAATCAGACAAAGCATCGAGTCTTGTTTTTCAGGTATCACCTCGAACTCGCCGAAGATTGTGCCTTCCGTCTGACCAATTATTGAGCCAGCGTTCGTCTTGGTAACAACGTCAGCGACGCGGGTTACCGCTGCGCCTGCTGTGGGGATGTATGATGTCGCGTATGTGCCGACCTCAAACTGCAGCTGAGAAACGTACAATGTCGTCGCCGAGCTTGGGCTGTCGAACACTTGGAATCCGAAGGTAGTAAACGCACCTACGCCAGCATTATGAACACAAATGTCAACAGCGGTGGCACCGTAGTACGTGAATGTGTGAGTACAACGAAACCAGCCATCGCCATCGTCTTCGATTGTAGCATCTACGCCGTATGGATTTGAAGCAATCACGCCCTCTTGCAGGTCAAAGACTACGATGTTTTCTTTTGATGCGCTTCCGTTGTGGTTCACCCCCAAACCTAAATACCTCGAGTCTCCTCTGTTCGCGTAAATGGACGAAGTGAACGTAGCGCTTGAAGCGTCTACCGACTTAAAGAACCTATGAAAAATATTCGCTGAGGTGTCCGAAGTGATGCCAGTTGTTGGCAATCCATTTGGACCTAATATAGTTGTGGAACTCTGCGTCGCATTCTGATAATTGTAGCTCTTGGCAGCGCTGAAATCGTTCGACCAAAATACATTATTTGTACGCTGTGGCTCAACCAACACTGCAGGTGTCGTTCCTTTAGCGTAGTCGATGCGCGGAATGTTCAGGCGCGTTTCTGTCTTTTGGTAGTCTTTCGCAGTTGAGCCCTCGACAAGCTGAGCGCCCCACAGATAAACGAAGCCATCTTCACCACCAAACGTAATCATACCGAACTGAGCGGTCGAACTTGGCGCAAAGTATTTGAAGGAAATTCTATACCACCCGTTTCCGACATTCTCAACTGACGACCCGTACGTATTATTCGAGTTCGTGATCGTATTACTTGCGAAGTCGAAGGTGACAAATGTACCGAAAACGGCCGCGTCCGAATATAAATTTATGGTGCTCTTGTTTCCGTACTTTACGTGGAAGCTCGCGGTATATTCAGCGCCATTTGTAACACTAACAGCCTGAACAAGTCTACCTTGAGTGCCCGCCGCAGTGAAGGTCGCTTTGGAGGCCGTCATAGATCCATCAGGGGCGATGGTATTATCTGCAACAATCGCGGCAGTATTCCCATAACCTAACGAGCCCCACGCGTTGTTTGTGAAGGTCTGACTATACTGAGCCAAGTTATACGGAACCAGCTCGATCAGCGAGTCGAAGTTCGTCCTCGTTCCAGTCGATGCGCGCGAAACGTCCATGGCCATGCCGAGAGGCTTCTGAGCGTACAGCTTTCCCTCTGCCACCGCGGAAGGAAACAGCACGAACGAAGCCGAACGGAACAGGTCGTCCTGGATCAGCTTGCCGATCCTGTGGCCAGCATCGCTCGGGTTGATTGCAGCACCGAGTCTCTTCACGTGGTCGCGGAACTCGGACGCGTAGCTCTCACCAAGCGACAGATTGTGAGGCGCTACCTCCGGAACGTAGTCGTTGCTCGCGTACGCAATCGATCCAGTGGTGTCGGTGACATACAGATCGAAGCCAGCGCCGACGCGGACCATGTAGATCGCGTCAGGCTCCAGCGTGCTCGGCAATGCCGAAATTTCCTTGTGAACTTTCAGGAGCGCCATGTCTTACCAGCTTGTCGTTTCCCACTTCGTGTACGGGATTGACCCGTTGTATGTCATGTTTCCGCCAGCGTCCTCGCCAACTTTGTCTAGCTGTGTCTTGTTGCTGTGGCTGTGCGATGCTGCGACAGCTCCGTCAATCTGAGACGGTGAGCTCGACGGCTTGCCTTGTATATTGTTCCACTGCAATACGACGTCCAAACTCTCGGCTTCGCTGACCTTGATCCACGAGCTATTCGCTGTGTTGTACATGTAGGTCGCGCCACCGCTGGCAACGGTTGGGTCGCCTGTAGCGTTTTGCACGTACACATACATGACCTTGGTCGGGTTCAGAGCGTCGCGAGCCGCGATGTCCGCCACGATTGTCAGCTCGTTGGCTGCAGCTATCGTGCTATTGATCATCGACTGGATGTCGCTTTCCTTGATCACGCGGCGAGCTTGTCCGCTCCCGTTCGTGATGTAGACCTCGACATAATTTGGGCTACCTGCCGGAGCGACGTAGTAAATCGAAAAAGGTTGAAGCGTCCCAGGTAGGGTCGTTTCGCGGTACATTCTTACAACTTGTGCCATGTGTTATTTCACTTTTATTTAGTTACCAATTCAATGAGCTCCATGCCATGGAGTCGTTATCGGACCACTCTGGGTTTTGCCCTGGTCCATTTGTTTTCAATACTTGCCCAGCATCGCCAGGCGAAAGGCGTCTCCAGACCTCACCATCCCAGTACGGAACGTCACCTTTGAAGGCGACCACCGGAGGGTTGGGATAAGTTCCAGGGAACGGGATCGGCGGAACGCTTGGGTTCTGCTCGTTGTATTCAAAGGTCACCTGCTCGAGCGCTGCCTCTGTGTTGAAGGTTTTGTCCTCGACAAGTAGGTACTTGGTTTGGAACAGCATCGAGTAGGACCATAGGCCCGTGTCCGGGTTGTGATCACTGAACCCGTTTTTCGTCAGGTACATTTTTGAGCAATCCGTAGGGCTGAACCCTAGGAGTCGTTTTTTCACTTTGTCGGTGATCGCGTGCAATCCATTCGCGCCTCGCAGGTTTCTTGCCTGGACGACAAGTTCGACCTGGATCAGTTCTTCCTGCGACACCTCGAACGGGCTTTTCGGATCTCCAAAGTCTGACGACTTGTAGGCGACCGTCACGCGGCCAGCTGCAAACGGGCGCGCAAACTCTTCCTGCGTGCTCGGCAACTGAACAACGTCGACGCCGCCGCCGTTCTCAATCACGCCGAGATGGCTGACGATCTCAGCTTCAATTTCCGAGTAGGTGACGTTCATCAGTTCGTGAATTTTTCTAACTGTGCCTCAAAGGTCTGGCCGTCCGCAATTCTGACCACGCTTCGAACGTAGTGGGACGCACCATTCACAGTAACAATTTCAATTTTTCCAGCTCGAGCGGCTTCCTGTAAACCGTCGAAAACTCCGACTTTGTATTCCATAAAGAAAGCGAACGGCATGTATTGCACGCCGCTCGCTATCATATCCTTCTCGTTCGGTTCACGATAGTGGACCCTTCCCGTCTGTTGTGCCCCTCCAGTCGATGGCGTCCATGTCGCGTCGTAGCCCATGACCGAGGTGGTCAGGTCGAACGCTTTCTGCATGTAGCCGTCAAATGGATTGGACATGTCGACACGGTTTAGATTAGCCCAACTTAACCTGTACCGTAGTCGCTGCAGAAACCGCAGCTGTCCAGGCGTACCCTACGAATTTGTTTGCACCGCTGTTGTCGGTAGTCGTTACCGCGCCATTGTCGAGGTACAACTTCGCGCCGATGGTGATTGCTCCCGCAGCTTTCGCTACTTCGAACACACCGTCCAACTTTACCGCGATGGTCTGACCTGAAACGCCAGAGCCCAAAGCAACACCAACCATGTCACCGATTGCAACGAGTGCACCGGCTGCAACTGTTCCTGAAAGTGTGAAGTCCTTGACGTCACCGCTCTCGATATAATTCTGTGCCATTTTTTCTAATGCCTTTTTATTTGTTAGGAAATAGAGGGCGGTCGCCCGCCCTCGTTGTTTTCAATTCTTAGCTAGCTGCGCCGTTGTTCTTAACAACTCCACGGAAGCCGACAGCGTTCACACCGTAGTCCATGCGGATTTTCCACTGTGTACCGTCGATGCTGAAACCGTTCTCGCTTTCCATGTACGGAGACTGCTCACCGTTGAGGAAGTTCACCTCAACCACTGGCTCAACAGACGGATCCGCGAACATGAAGTAAGCGTTGCCGCTCAAGCGAGGCGTGTCGATCACGTCGCGGAACAAGCCAGCCACGATGTTCGGCTTCATCAACTTGTCGCCGTCGTGGTCGTACTGTGACGTGTTCAAAAGGCGAAGCTGACCGCCCAAAGACAATGGTGCCAAAACGAGCTCCGGACGGATGTCGAGGAAGTCGTTGCCGTCCTTGTCTTTTTGCTTAGCCATCATCTGGCGCATTGCGTCGATCGCAGCGACAGACGGAGCTGATGCAGATCCACCGCTCACCAAGTTACCATGGTTTGCGTGGAACAACGCGATACCGTCAGCCAAAGTCGGGTTCGAAGCAAGCAACGCGTAAACGTCGTTCTCTATCGAACGAGCTGCAGAGCGACCCAACATAGACGCCAAGCGTAGGAACGCTCCAAGGTCGTCGTTGATGATCATCTGACGCGTTACGTTGATGATGTTACCCTTCGTTCCGATGCTCACTTTCTCGTAGTTCGCGTCGGTGATTTTCTTGTTCTTGAACTCACCGTTCTCAGTCACCTTGTCCAGGTCGTTGAACGTACCCATGCGGAGACGCTTGTGCTCACGGAAGTCAGATACTGACCCAGTTGCACAGAAACGACGCCAGGTGTCAGCCTGTGCCTCGTAGGCAGCAAGCAACACGGTGCGGTTTGCGCCCTCAAGTAGGACAGGGAAGTCAGACGATGACGATGTGAACGCGCGTCCGACGAGCTCCATTTTGCTCAAGCCTTCGGCGTTCTCACCACCACGCTCGAGGCTGTCTTTCGCCAACTCCACTAGGGTCATGTGGCGGAAGTTTTTCTGTGCCTCGTTCATGGCTTCGTCGCTGAAACGCTTCTTGTCGCCTTTCAGTAACTCAGGCTCTGAGCGCATGATCAAGGAAGCCGTAGCGGCTTGCTTGCGCAACTCAGCGCTGCGATCGTTTCCAACAGCAACCTGCGCCTGTACGCCTTTGTCTGCTTTCGCAAACTCAGCGATCACGGCAGCACGTGCTTCGTCGATCGACTTGCCGTCTTTGACTAGGTTCTCAGCAAATTCGTTCGGCAACTTAGCCGCGCGAACTGCTTCAAAAATTTCGGCTGTGCGCTTGCGCTCAGCTTCAACAGCGGCGTTGACAGCTTTCGGGTCGTTGCCCTCAACATTCAAAGCACGCTCGAGCTCAGCTTGCAGAGCCTCGTCCGTGATGCTCGCATCAACGGAGATACCACGCTTCTCGAGCATGGCGATGATCTGTTCTCTTTTCATTATTACACCTTGGTTTAAAATTTGCGGATCTTGATTCGGCTCCGGGTTCTGACGGGCATACATGTCCGCCAAGTCGAAGCCTTCATTTTTACCATCGGCAGAGCGAACGCCCGCCTTCGGGTCAGCTGGAATCGTCACGAATGAGATCTCGTTAGGCGTCCAGTTGCGCACCATATACGTGCGGTACTGCTCGCCGTCCTTCTTCTCCATGCGTTCCACTTTGTCGACTGAATAACCGAACGAGATGTCGCTGATTATTCCGTCCTGAATGTCTGAAACCATCTCCTGGATGGCCTCGCGCTTACTGAAACGTACAGTCGCTACATACGACTCGCCCTCGCGTCTGATGTTCTCAGCGCGTCCGAGGATCTGTCCTACGCTTCCCCATCGTCCGTGGTTGTCCAAGACCGGGAGCCCCTTAGAGGCACGCTCCAGGTTGGCACCGTTCATGTCGAGCACTTCGTTGTAGTACTCGTCCATCCCCCACGAATAACGGAGCACAGGCGTCGGTGTAGCGAACACAACATCAACAGTGCGGTCCTCAGCGTTCATCGTTGAGGGCACGAACTGTGCGCGGATCATTTGAATTGCTTGTGGCATTATTTAGGTTTTATCGATTGCAATTATAATACTTTTTTTCATTCGGCCAAACATTCGCAGAAATTTTTTTACTGCGGTGGCGTATCTGTTGGAGCCGATCCAGTTTTCCCCTTGCGCGGATCGCTGTCCAAGATGATCCCCTTCTCGTCCATCTTGCTGAAATCTGACGCGATCTCGTCGAGCGTGTCGTCCGGATCGTAGCCCAGTTGACGGACCGCCTCGCTGTAGCTGATCAATCCGTTGCGGATCATCGCGCTGATTGCGTTGGTCTCTTTCACCGGGTCAATCATCTCACGACGCGGAGGAGTCCACGTTGCCACGACGCCTGGCTTCGCCTTTCCGACGATAGTCGCGGCATCAATGAACCAGCCCCACACCTTATCGCACAGCATCGGGATCAGCATGTTCTCTTGCCAGTCCACAACGTTGCGCTGGAACTCCAGCCAACCCATGCGGCCAGATGAGAAGTTCACGTTGCTGAGGTCTCCGGTCATCATTTCGTACGTTATGCCACTACCTGCCGCGATCCCCTGCAGGATTTTGCGGGAATAACTTTCGTACCCGTTGGTCGCAGGTGGCTGAGCGAACGCGACAGACTTGCCTGGAGGCAGCACCTCGATGATGCCAGGCTCCACACGTGAGGCGAGCTCGATGTCCTCTTTGCTCTCCCCAACCATCGCTTCGGGGTTGTTGTCCTGAACGAAAACGGTGAAGCACGCCGCAATTTTCTGGCGCACCAACTCCGCGTCTTCATAGTCGTCGAAGTCTTTCATGCGGATCATTGAGGCAGCAAGCCACGGAACGCCGCGGTACTGCCCTGGTCTCTCCATGAAGTACACATGGCAAACGTCCACATCAGGAAAGAACGACGACTCGGCCGTGTAGCCTTCCATGGATCCTGGGTGCATCTTGTACAGCCAGTAGCCCTTGCGCTTTCCGTTGGCGTCGAACTCGATCCCCTGGACGATCTTTCCGCCGTCCTTGGTTCGGGTCACATTCTTGAGGCTGTCCAAAAAGTCAGGCTCGAGGACCTGGATCTGGATCGGTAGGTTGTCGTCCTGAACACGTCGACGGATTACCAGGCACTCGCCCGCTTCGACAACGGTGCGCATCACTAGGCGCTGGATCCCGTAAAAGTTCTGCAGGCCCTCAAAGTCGGATGCTCGAGATCCGGCCCAATCGTTCCACGCCTTGAGCAATCGCTTCTCTGCAGCGCGCGTGACGTCCATCGGCGTCGGGAGGATTCCCGTTCCGACTGTGTTCGTTGATATCGCCTGCACCGTCCTGCGTGCGTACACGTTGTTGCGCACCTGGTCGCGTGAGCGGTTGCGCAAAGTGGTAAGCGCAGGAAATGCCTCGCTGTTGGCGTCGGCTCCGGTGGCTTTCCAGTTGTTGGTTCGTCTCGACTTCGACGCTGCGTCGTATGCGCGTAGCGCCTCAGTGGCGACGCGGTGACGCGCACGCTTGAAGCCAGCCTCCGGATTGATCCACGAGATAATTCGGTCAAGTCTGTTCATGTCTATTCTGATTGGTTGAGTCCCTTGTCATGGATCGCGAACAGGCGCTTCGGTGAGTTCTTACCGATGCCGAGCTCCTTCTTCATTTCGTTGCGGAGGGTCAGCATCTCGTTGAGTGAGCGGTAAATTACGAGCTTATTGCCGTACATGACCTGCGTCACGCCTTGCGCGATCGCATCATTCAGCGCGTTGTACTGTTCAAGTGTCCAAGCCATTGGGGATGTGTTTGGGTGCTAATATAATGAAAATTTCTAAACTCTACCAAAACGACGAATCTTTTCTCCTGACCGTCTTTTTCTCTGGCCGTTCAATTCGATCGACCGGTGAGACCGTCGTCCAAAACTTGTCGTTGTTGTCGTAACGATCCAGCCCCACAACAGACGCTGCAGCTCGGGCGTACACGCGACAGTCAAGCGGCTCGTTTCGATCGTACTTTTTGACCCACTGGTAAACGCGGTACCCGCGACTGTTCATCTTCATCTGCAACTCCTCAGCCGTCAAGCCTCGGAAGTAGTTCGGCTCGTATTCCGGAAAGTGGCAATACCCATACGGAGCGTTCCCGGTTTCGTCGCGTTCCTGTCTGAGCCAGCCGTATAACTCCGACTTGATCACCGAAACCCCGACATGCCACACCTTCACCTTGCCCAGCTTTTTGCCGGACCTGGTGACGTCGACCTGGCGCGGTGGCGCAATCATCATCTGCTGGGTGTCGGATCCCTTCACCGGGATCACGCGCGTCACGTCGAACCTTCGGCAGAAATTGTACACGTGCTGCGTGTTGTATCCGGTGTCGACCGCCATCAAACGCAGCGGAATGTCGAGGCCGTCCGCCCTGGTCCATGTCTCAGACACGACCTCGGCGAGCTGATCCCAAACCGGCTGGGCTGAGGTGTCGCCAACCAGGACTCGGAAGTCGATCGAGTAGCTGCGCTTGTTGCGACACCACCCGACGAGCTCGAGCTCGAGGCGATCCTTTTGAACGTCGACGCCTGCCGTGATGAAGCCAACCTCCACCGGCACGCTGTTGATCTTGTACTGCTCGCGACGGTTGAACAGGTTCTCCCAGGCTGGCGCTTCGCCTTTCTCGCGGTACGCTTCGCCCAGGATCGTGTTCACAAACACGCGCATCTTGTTGACGTCGTTCTGAGCGTCGTCCCACATTTCCGCAATCTCGGACCAGCTGAGCCAGCCGAGCGGTGAGTACAGCGAGTTAATGTGGTAGCCCTTGCGGTAGGTGTTGCGGTTCTCCGGAGCGGTGATGATCCACTCGCCAGCCTCGAGCATGCGAGGCTTGAACCGTTCCTCAATTCCGCAGCCGCAGCTCTCACAAAAATACAGCACCGAGCGGTAGTCCTTTTCCTCCCACTTGAGGTTCTCGAACTTGAGCTCCTGCCTGTGATCGCAATGCGGACACGGCACAAAGTACCGACGCTGGTCCGTTTTCTCGTACTCGGTGGTGATCACCGACTCGCCTTGGACCGTTGGCGTGCTCAGCTTGTAGATCTTGCGCTTGCTGCCGAACGTCGACGTACGTTTCTCGGCCAGCGCTATCGGCGAGCCCTCGTTGTCGACCGACATTGGATAGGCGTCGACCTCATCGAGGACGAGCACCTTGACCGGACGCGATCGAAGCGATGCAGCTGAGTTGGCTCCCGACAGAACCAGGACGCCACCAGCGAAACGCTTCGTGAATTTCGTGTTGCCGCTGTCTCGCGATCGCGACGGCTTGACCCGACGCTTGAGCGACGGGGACATGTCAATCATGGGGTCGATGCGGCTTTCGCTGATCCCCTTGCTCATCTCGATCGTGGGCATGACGTACATGATCGGACAGGGAGCAATGTCGACATAACAGCCGACCACGTTCAGACCGCCCTCGGTGAAGCCGAGCTGCACGCCTTTCATCGCGACGACTTCCTGCACCGGACTGTTCGGGCTGAGGTCGTCCATGATCTCGCGCAGGTATGGCGTCCTGAGCGTTCGCCAGGGACCAGGCTCCGCAGCACTCTCCGACGACAGGAAGCGATTGCCGTCAGCCCACTGGCTCACGGTCAGCAAGGGGATCGGTTTCAGTCCGTCCGCAAAGCCTTCAAGTACATTACTGCTCATCCTGTGTGTCGTTTAGTCCGCGCCTGTAAATCTCGCTCAGTCGCTCCAGTGCGTTGGTGATCTCTCGGTACAAAACCGAGTGCGCCTCGGTCCGATCGGCCGCGGCTAAAATGTTGTCGATGCACCGGTCAGGGATCGCCTGCAGCGCGGTGCGCATTTCTTGACCAGCCGCAAACAGGGACCGGTACACCAGATCCTTGTCGACCAGCTGGCCTTGTTTCTGTTTGAGCTCGAGCGCAGCGAGTCGAAGTTTCACCTCCGCCGTCTGGCGCTTGATGTCTGTGATCGAGCGACCGCCCTGCGCCGGATGAGGTTCCGGATCTCGGACCACCTCAAACTGCGCTGCTGGTTTTTCCTTCGGTAGCTTCGGCTGTGGTGTCGGCTTCGGTTTCTCAGCCTTCGCCACGATCTTGACGCCCTCGCTGAACTTGTCGGTCTGCGCGCGTTCCGGATCGTAGTTCTTACCCCACTCTTCCGCCGCTTTGATCGGATCCAGTTTCGGCCGCTTCGGGTTGGACCAGTCGATCGCGTGCACGATCTTTCCGGATTTGATTGCCTTCCCTACGGCGACGTCTGAAACCCCCAGCAACCTGGCGAACTCTCGTATCGATATTTTTCTGCTTTCCTCCACTGGCTAGCTTTAGTTTCGTTGTTGATCCATCTGCGCGAATGTCGCCCCGCTGATGTGTTTGGCTTGCTCTCCGGTGAAGTCCTGCCAACGCTTGACGATCACGTCGACCCAGGACGGGACGAGCTCCATCATGCGGCATGAGCGCTGCAGCTTTTCGCAGGCGATCAATGTCGGCCCGCTCCCTCCGAACGGCTCGACGACGATGTCGCCTGGACGGCTGCTGCTCATCACGCAGCGCTCGATCATCGCGACAGGCTTCGGCGTTGCGTGCCCAAGTCGCTCGTCACCGAAAACCCGCGGGAACTCCCACACGTCACGCATGATGTCGTGACCGTTGTCGAAGTAGCTGCGGATCTCCGCAAACGCGCTACGTGGTCCAGTCTTGACCGCGTCCCACTCGGCTTTGATTTCTCGCCATGGTTTGGTGAAGTGACCAGGATACGCCTGCGCCAAAGTGCGGTAGTGCGTCTCAGGGATCAGAGTGAACTGCGACTTGGTGAACCAGTGCGAGTACATTCCGACGCCGCACACGCGCTTAACGTCTGCCGCGGATATGCCAGCGTTCTCAGCTTGCTCGCTGAGGTAGCCGCGGACCGGTTCCCACATTTCCGGGAACTCGTCCGAGTTGACGTTGCGCAGCAACTGCTCGCCGAACTGAATGAAGAGACACCGCTCGGTCGCGATCGGGAAACTGGTCATTCCTTCCGACGCCATTCCGGCGATGTTCTTTTTGTCCCATACGATCTCGTTGCGGAGCTCCAGGAGCTCGCTGTCTGCGAGACCACCGCGGTACCACAGACGCCAAAGGTCCTCGGCATTTCCCCAGATATACGCGCTGGCGTTCTCAACCATTGACGGTCGAAACGCGGACCACCACGCCATCTGAAACGCGTCGAGCTTCTCGCGGTATATGTTGTCGTTGGCCACGCCTTCCGACTGTTTGCCCATTCCGTAGGGCGGATCGGCATGGATCATTGTGGCCGTCTGTCCGTCCATCAATGTCTGGACGTCCTCGAGCTTGGTGCTGTCTCCACACATGAGACGGTGACGGCCCAGGATCCACACGTCACCAGGACGCGAGACCACAGACTGAGCCACCTCGGGAGCGTGATCGTCATCGGTGTTGCCTTCCTGGGGAGCTACTCGGGTGTACTGCGACACCTGGATCTGTTCAGGCTTCACCTGTTCAGGCGTTCCCCACTCGTCCGGCAGGATCCCGATGTCCTCTTTCAACAGCGCGTCGATCTCCTGCTCATTGAAACCAGTCAGCCCGAGATCGAAGTCCTCAGAGATCAGCGCGCTGAGCTCGTCGCCCAACTTGGCGAAGTCCCAGCCCGCGTTCATCGCGATCTTGTTGTCAGCGATCACCAGCGCGCGGCGTTGCCGTTCACTCAGTCCGCTGAGCTTGATCACTGGAACGGTGTCGAGTCCCATTTGCTTCGCAGCCATGAGACGACCGTGCCCAGCGATGACCGTATTGTCGTCACCGACCAGGATCGGGTTCACGAAACCGAACTCGGTGATCGAGGCAATGATCTGCTCGACCTGTGTTTCCGAATGTGTGCGCGAGTTGTTCGCGTATGCCTTCAAATGCGAAGGCTGAATGTAGTCAATTCTTAGTGCCATTTTCCTGCGTATCGTTTTGGCAAATATATAAAAGTTTGCGATTAGTTTGCAAACCACTGCGGAAAGTTTGCAAACCTTGAAAAGTTTCTGTCACTAGCGAAATTTCGGGGGTCGTCGCCTCCGCATGGTTTGAGCCCCGGAAGGACCCACGCCCCTCGAGGGGGTCGGCTGTTCTGATTGTTCAAGTAAAGACATGTAAACGCCTATACCTCAACGCCTTAACGCATACGCATCAACTCATGCACCAGGCGTTTTGGAAATTCGGTTTCGATTTGTTGCTTGAGGATCCCAATGATCTGCTGATTGGCGAACGCTCGAGGCACCGAGACGGTGGTGAGCTCGTTGACGTTGAGGTCGTTGGTGATGGGTTGAAACCTCCCCCCCACGTTTTTGTAGCCCCCTGCCTTTCGGATCCGGTTGTGTCGAAACGCGAAATCCTTTCCCTGGTACCGACCACGGGCGAATACCCCCTGGTGGCCGTTTGGCATTGTTGCCAGGAATGCGGCGTTCACTTCGACTCGGCTTCCCTTCTTGATCACCAGGGAAACACCTGAGCGTGTCTGGCGAGGGTTGAAGCGTTTGAGTGGTAGGGGTCGGCCTTCGGCTATCACGTAACCAGTGAGCACGGTTGGATTGGCTCGACGTACGCTGAGCGCCTTGGAGAGATCACGAGCCAGGATGTTGTAGGTTTTGCGGATCTCTTTGGACGAGGCTGTCTTGACCTTGCCAAGGGTGTGATTGATCGCCCTCGCCGTTCCTTTGTTGAACTCGGCGTTGGTGAGGTCCTTGAACTCTTTGCGGAGATCTCGGACGGCGTTTTCGACTGAGACGTGTATCATGGCAGCAAGATACGGGTAAAAACGACACGTTCAGCGGGTTTGCCGTGAATTTTCGTGAGGTGCTGGCGCACTGTGTTGGTGGGTTGCTACGCTTGCTACAGCGGCCCCGAAATTTTGTAGCAAGTCGAAACCCAGTAAAATCAAGGGATTGAGAGGCGTTTGCTACATTACTACAATTACTACAAAAATATATATATAATAATAATAAAGGAAGGGGCTCGCTCCATGTGTGTGGTTTTTACACTGGGTGTATTTTCCCTGTAGCAAGTGTAGTTTTGTAGCAATCGAGCGTGGACGGGGCTTATAGCGGAACAGCCCCTGTAGCAACCCACCGAAATTGTGTAGCAAGTGGCCAAAACGGTGCGCAGATTTGTACAATCGGCACGTATTCGGCTGTACATTTCTGCGCAATACTGCCGCCGCTGTACATTTATACGGTGCGCATATTTGTACAATCGTGCCGCATATTTGTACAAAATGGACATTTCTGCGGTGCGCAGATTTATACAATGCGGCGCAGATTTGTACAATCGAGGGGCTGTTTGTACATTTCTGCGGTGCCGTCTGTACATTTATGCGGTGTGTTCTGTACATTTCTGCGCGCAGATTTGTACAACGTGGGCTGTTTTTCCGTAGATTTGTACAACCAAACACACCCACATGAGAAAGATCACCCAAGCCGAGGCCGTTGAGGCCTTTCGTGACCTGATCCCAGGACACACAGTTGCGGTTCACTGCGACCGCGCCGTAATCACCCACATGAAAAGCCGATTCGTGAGCTGCGAGCTCGTTCCCGTCATTGGGTCCGCGGATCTGTACATGATGCGAAAGAAACGCCCCGACGTGCGCGACCAGGTCATGAAGCTGTGCGCGGAGGTCGGGTTCTATTTCACGCGCGTGGACGTGGACGTTCGCGTGACGTACCTGCGCACGCTTGTGAGCGAGTACAATCGAGAGCACGGCACCAGGATCCGCGTCACCAATCGCGGTGGGCAGCTGTATCTGATCGAGGACCTGAACGAACGCGAGACGATCACCCGTTCCGAGTATGAGGCCCTCAAGGCGCGATGCGATGAGATGCTGCAGGTCGGCAGGTTGATGCTCAAGGATGAGCCGGAGGCCGTCGAGATCCAGGACGAGCCCGTTCCAGAGGTTGAAGCCGTCGAGGCACCTCAGCCTAAACCCGACACCATTGAAGGCCCAAAACCGCGCATCTCTGCCCTGGTTGCCGATGCTGCAGCGATGAACGCGCCGAGGTCGATCGAGCACTGTTTTGAGTGCGGCGATGAGATCCTGATTTACCCAGGTGAGTCCAAAATCTGCGACACCTGTAGAGGTGTAGGGTAAAAATATCGGCCATTTTATACTGGCGTATCGAAATATTCCATAAATTTCGAGGAATGAAAGTTGTAAGACACGCCAAAAATATCCACGAGCTGCACGTCAAAGGAACGATAGCACGCATCGGGATCATATCGGACGCGCACTGGGACAACCCGAAATGCGACCGCGATCAACTCAAACGAGACCTTGATTACTGCCTCAAGCACAAAATTCCGGTGATCATGCCGGGGGATACATTCTGCCTCATGCAGGGGCGCTTTGACCCTCGAGGCAGCAAGTCGGACGTCCGTCCAGAGCACAAAAGTGCCAACTACCTGGACAAGGTGATCGAGACGGCTGTCGAATGGTTTAGCCCCTACGCGTCGATCATCGCGGTGATCGGCTACGGCAACCACGAGACGTCGATCCTCAAGCGCCTGGAGACGGACGTGCTCGAGCGGTTCGTGACGTTGCTGAACTACAAAAACGGCACCAACGTCCAACTGGGCGGCTACGGTGGCTGGGTTGTGATCCGTCAAGGGTACAACGGAACGGCTGTCTCAACCTCAAAAATCAAATATTTTCACGGATCCGGAGGCGGTGGCGTCGTGACCAAAGGTGCAATCAACCTGACTCGAGCGCTCGAGATGTACGAGGACTACGATGTGTTCGTCATGGGTCATATTCATGAGAACAGCGCCCGAAACGATGTCCGCGATACGATCGAGCACCATCCAGCGCGAGGGTACATTCACCGACACAAACAGATCCACAGCATGCTGACCGGTACGTACAAGGAAGAGTTCGGAGACGGATCCAAAGGCTGGCACGTTGAGCGAGGCGCTCCGATCAAACCGACAGGTGGCAGGATCCTGACCATCGAGGTGCGCCGGATCCGAAAGAACGGCGTCATTGACACCCACAAACTGATCGACAGCACGAAATTTCCGCTCTGATGAGCGAACTACTACAAGCAAAAAGGCCACCTCAACGGGTGGCCTCTTTGTTTATAAGCTCGAACAATATCGGCGTCAGCCTGGCGACCTCGTCGGGGTCACCAATGTTCTCAGTGAGAAAGTCAGCGATCTTGTGCGTCGGCACCAGAACGCCGCTGGTGATGCCGTACTCTTTGACACGTTCGATGGCCTCAACGAGCACCGGGCTCCCATATCCCTCAAAGGCATGAAGCACAGCGGTGAGGCTGTTGATCGCCGTCGCGTGTTTTCGATTGAACATAGCGGCGCTGTCGGTGAGTTTTTTACCCGAGAGAAGGGACCAGGTCATACCGAGATGCCTCCAGCTTACGAGCTCGTGCTCCCGGTTTTTCGATTTCAGGTCCGATACCGTGAACGGACAGGCCTTGAAAAACTGGTCCATGCTGTACTGCTTGATCCGCAGCGTTCGTTTGATCTTGTTGATTGCTTTTTTAGTTGGCTCGTATTCGTACATGTGCGTGTGGTTTTATTCTCCTTCAAATAGCCAGATGGCAAAGAGCATCATGGCTCCGATCGCCAGCGCCCAGAGCGTGAGCGCTAGTAGTAAAGCGATCAAAGGCCTTCCCATACGGCGTTCAGGTGTTTGGCGTACTTGTTCACAGCTGCTGACTGCACGACCTTGGCCGGTTTTGGGGCTGGCACGATCGTGTCGCCGACTTTCGCTTGGTCAAAAACGGCGTGTTGCATGGTCATCGTGCGACCTCTACCGTCCATGAGTAGAACGTAGGGGAAAAAACCGTCTGGTCTTCCCATGCCTTTGACTATGACTGGAGGCCTAAGCTCGTTTAAATCTGAAATATCGTGCGTCGCGTCAGAGCAACTGGCCAGCGTGGCGATGGCTGCGATTGTTAGAATGGATTTTTTCATGTATTCTTGTTTTGGTTGTGTTCAATTCGATATAGGTGCGCTTTCAGATTGCAGAAAAGTACGTAGCCAGCGCAGAACCACGCCTGATACTTGTCTACTAAAAACGAGTAGACTACTGCAATAACTGCCCACGTTAGGCTTAGCCAATCGAAGAGCTTTGCCAACTTGCGTTCGAGTGATTCTTTCATGACTGTGGTTTTTCAATACGTTCAAACTCGACCACCCACACCCACGGGTTGGCTCTCCAGCTCTGTTCACCATTGATCAGGCACCATAAGGTGTAAAAGGCCATTCGCCTGTTGTTGCACATGAATGGAGCGCCTGTGTGAAGGCTCCAGTGCCAGCCATCGAGGCCATATTTGAAACCTACGCCGTCCTTTGTGAACTGCTCAATCCCTTCGGCTTCCGCGTCCTGCTCTGAGATTTCATTGAGCCTCTCAACTCTCACGTCCTTGATGCGCAGCCAAATGCGTGCGGCATCTTTGGGCATGTGGATGGATGGTTTCCATCCTTTAGCTGTCGGATGGTCTGCTTTGTACGAGAACTCAGACGAATATCCGTCGTCATCGTTATAGCAAAACGCCTCTCGCACCCAAAGCACGTCGCCTTTTTTGCCGTATGGGCATTTAAAAGATTTAGGCAATATTCCAGACGTATGTTTGTCAAAGAACAAGTCACCTGATACATGTTCTAACCCTTCAATCGGCTGTGGCTTCACCACTCGTCTCGTCTGCGTCTTGCGTCCTGCAAGTATCGCCTGCACCATTTCGGTGCTGAATAGGATCGGTCTTTGTTTCATGGCTAGTCTTTTAAAATTACAGGCATGAGTATTCCGAGCTGCGCGGCACGCGTGTGATTTGCAGAGGTCACAACGATGGCTTTGCTCTTTCCATAGAACTCAAGCGCGAATTGTCCAAGATCTGAGCTCATTACCTCGGTCAGCCTTTTCAACAGTATGGGATCAAAGCCAATTCGTGCAACATTCTGACGAGATTCTGTGCTTGGTATAACTGCATCGACGTTCGGATATTTGCCAGGTTCTTCGCTGTATCGGTACACGGCACGCGTACCATGAGACGTGCACTCAATTCCGTCTGCCCTAAACTCGACCATGTTGAACTTTTCCAGCGCTTTCAAAAGTGGTACGCTGAAAAACTTACCGTCCATGACAGCAATCTGCTCAGCGGGTATTTCGTGAATTGCGGACAGTGACTGTCGAATAGCAATATGGGCATTGGTCGCATAGATATAGCCGTCTTTGACGTAGGCGTGCTGCAGCGCTGGTCTTAAACCGTCATTACTGCAGGCTTTCCAAATTGGGGTCTTGAAACCCCCGATAAGCGTTTTTCTTTTCATTGTGATTTGGTTTGTGTGTTGGTGAAAAAAGCCCCTCGCGGGGCTGTTATTATTTCCCGTTGTTCTTGCGTTTGTACGTGCGTTTCTTTGGTGCCTCTGCAGCTGGTTTCTCTGCAGCTGGTTTGCGGATCCCTGAGCTCGACGGAAGGACGACCTCTTTCTTGGCAACCTTTGTTTGAAACTGAGCCTCTGCGAGCTGCTCTTTGAGTTTCGCAATCTCCGCGTTCTTTTCCTCAATCTGACCGCGTAGGTATTTCTTGGTGTCGGCGCATGCGTTGATTTTGGTGCGCTGCTCAAGGATCACGTTGGTATTCTCAACAACGTTATTCCTGAGCGATGCGTTTGCACCCTCAAGTGCTCTGATGTCCTCGCTCAAGCGCGCGTTGGTGTCGCGAGCGCTTTCGATCTGCTGCACCATTCCGTTCCAGGTGCTTTTCTTTACAATTTTAAACATAATAGATAAGTTTTACTGCGCGTTACCGATGCGCGCCCCCGGTTTTGTTTATGCAAATATACATAAAATTCGGAATGTAAATAACTTTTTGCAAAATTTTTTTTTCCAGGCACAAAAAAAGGGAGCCAAACGGCCCCCTTTGCTGTGCTGATGGGTAGTTATTTCCTACAGGAATCGGCGTTTGACCTCAGCCACGCCCAGGATGATCAGCAACATAATGATTATTCCGATGAGTGTGCCCATCCAGATATTTGCCGTCGACGGCTCTTCGGTGACGTCCTTGGTCTCCGTTTCCTGGTCCACTTTGACGGCCTCTTTGCGTTCCGTCTCAACGTCCGCCTTGACCGTTTCTTTGGTTTTGAGGTCCTCGCTGACTTCCTCAGTGCGTTGGATCTTGACCGGCATAAACGTCGGCTCGGTTTTCCCGGTGGCCTTCACGGTCCCAGTGGTTGGGTCGTAGTCGATGCGGATCACGGACGGTCCGTTCTGGGCAACGATGTGACCCTTCTCGATGAGTTCCGTCAAAGGACGAGCGACGGTGACGCTGGTGCCAGGTACGCGCACCTGGGTGTCGACCGTTTCGGTGATCTTGGTGATCGTCTGCCGATCGGTATCGGTTTTTGTCTTGGTGCTGGTGTCGGTGCTGAGCTCGGTTTCTGCCTTGACTTCGAGTTCTGTGTTGGTTTTGTGGCTGATTTTCTTGAATAGCCCACAACTGGATAGCGCAACGGCTAGCAAAAGGATCGTGAGGAGTCTCATTTCTTGTTCATTTGTTTTTTGAGTTCGTCAATCTGCTGAGTAAATCCTTGGATCTCGGTGTGCAGCTTGGTGTTCTCAGCTCTCAGCTGACTGTTCTGGATCTTGAGCTCTGCGTTCTCGAGCTTGAGCGCTGTGATCGCTTCGGTGAGCTGTTCCTGTTTTGCCTTGAGGCTGTCGATTTCCGGCTGGAGGCGACTGACGTATCGCTCGTAGAGCTCGACGGCCTTGGTGTCGGCGTCGAGTTGCGCGCTGTCGTTTTCGGCTTTGAGTTTCTTTCTGTCGAATAGCATTCGAACAATAAAGCCCCCAGCGAGGGAGGCCGTGGCGATGAACCACTCAGAGGACAGGATGTTTTCCATTGAATTGACAAGTTTTGTACGGTTGTGAATATACGCAAATTTTTTATACTAAGAAAAAACCCGCCAAAAAAGCGGGTTTCGTGTGATATTTAGTGCTGCGGGTATTGCAGCCACTGGGCCCAGTCCTTGAGCATGGCTCGAGATAGCTGCACGTTCGGATCAGTGACCAGGCTGATCAGTTGCGACCTGAACGCGTCGAAACCTGCCTGGAACTCTGACGGCGCGCTGTTGGCGTGCGGAAGTCCAAACTCCATCTCGAACGGGTGCTGCTGTTGCGGTGCCTCTGCGATCGGTGCGCTGATCGGCTCAGCCTGTTGAGGCGTCGGAGCTGTGACCGGCTGGGGCTCGTTCGGGAGCTCTGCAGGCTGCACCACGGTCTCGTAGGTCGTCTCGATGGCTTGGGTCTGTGCTGCGAGCTCTGCTTGCTTCTGTGCGAGCTCCGCACGCATTCGCTCAATCTCGGCACGCTCAGCGGCAAGGCGTTCCTGCTCGCGCTGCTGACGCTCTGCCTCTTCCTGGCGTCGCTGTTCCTCAGCGGCTTTGCGATCGAGCTCAGCGCGTCCGTTGGCGATGTACACCTCGACCTGCGAGTCAGTGAGGCCGGTGATCTCATCGGCATGAACCTGGAACGGACCGCAGACAAAAAAGCTATTGATCAGCTGGAACCCGTTCTCCTGGAGCGCGGTGATCCGTGCGCTGTACACCTCTCGGCGCTTCGCCTCTTTGGCGTCCTCGATGCGGGTCACCTCAGCCTTGAGACGGTCCTCCAATGGGACGAGCTCGGCTGTGATGCGATCAGCCTCGGCCTTGAGCTCGCGCTGGAACCTGAGCGCTGGCTCTGTGAGCTCTTTGCGCTTGGCCTCGATCGAGGTGCGGATCTTGCGCAGCTCCGTCACGCCAGCCTTTACGGCTTTGAAGCCTTGCATGTCCTCGATGCCGTCAACGACGAGCGCGTTGTATTTCTGTTTGAGTAGACCGATCGCCTCATCGGTGATGGTCGACTTTTTGAGCTCCACGATCGTGGTCTCGATGAGCTTATTTGTCTCGGCAACGATGAGCGCCTGCGACTCATTTTCTGCGGACACGATTTCCGCGTCCTGGATTTGGGTTTTTGCCATGTGTATGCGTGTTTTGGGGTTACTTATTTATTCGATTACTGACGTCAGAAAAGACGTACCAAGACTGACCGCTTTTGATGTGCTTTACGTTCATCGTCGAACCGGAGGCCGTAAACGTGATGGTCTCTCCAAGTACGCCAGATTTGTATCTGATTGACGTGATCTTGTCGTAGGGAAAAACGCGAAGTTCCTCGTTTATCCCGAAAAGTCCACGTCTGTAGAACAATAGGCGCTGGTTCGTGGCGACCAGATAGCCAGTTTTCAGCATCTTGTTGCCAAAAAAGTCGGCTTCAAATGTGCCTTTGACCTTAGAGGCGATGAGCTCGCCAATGTTGAGGTGCTTCTCCAGGTGTTTGATTTTTGTACTCATGTGTAAGCGTGTTATTTGGTTACTGAATAGTTTTGCGAAGCGCTTGAACGATTATACTTTTAGGCCCTATTATAGGACCCTCGTCAACGAGTTGTATCAATGAATTCACGAGCGCTCTGAGGTCCTCGTATCTTTCCTCAGCAACATTTCGCTCCTGCTTTGCCTTCTCTTTTTGATACTCAATATTACTCAGGTGTGCTTTGGGGTCTTCAATGCCCTTCATGGCGTTGACGCATTCGACTATTCGGGCTGCGTTGGCTTGGTGGTCGATTCCATCCAACGCTCTCATCTTCGCTAGTATAAGGCCGTTCTTGTCCCTTACGAATACGTCTAATGCGGGATTAAAAACTAAATTCCACGGCTCTGGTGTGTGTGTTGGTTTTTCCATTGTATTGTGTGTTTTGGTTTATGCAAAAATACATAAAATTTCGGAATAACAAACATTTTGCAAAAAATCTTCTACCAAAAAAGAAACCGCCACCCGAAGGCAGCGGTTCCCCACACACTAATGAATCCAAACCGTACAAATATACGGAAAGAATTCGACACGGCGAGCTGTTCGCTGCAGCCCGCATATTTTAGAACGGGTCAGGATCGACTCCGTGTTGATAGACGCTTACTTTCATGCCCACGCGCGGGTCGTCTTTGAACTCGCTGACGGTGTCCGTCACGATCGACAGCGGGAGCGATACGCCCCTGGCTTTGATCCCTGGCGTGTAGGCTCGAGGCTCGACGCGCTCAGCTCCAGGGATGCGCTCCAGGATCCGGTTGTAATTCTTGGACCATGGCGTGTCGCGAATGATGTGCGCGATGCCTTCCGACTGGTTGGCAATCAGGATCCGGTCGTCCTTGATCATGATCCCCAGGCGTCGCAGACGTGAGTGCGCTGTGTCAGATGAGCAACCGAACTCGCCGCGCTCACCGTTGGCCACCAGGATGATCTCACCGATAGAGCGCTCGATGCGTCCTCCTTCGGTCTCGAGGCCGGTGATGTGGCCCATGATTTTGCCGAACAGCTGGTACTCGTCCTTGGTGAGCTCGAGTCCGCGTTCTTCGGTCCAGTCCTTTTCTTCGACCCATTTGACGGCGTCGTCGTAGCTGATCTCGCGCGTCGAGGTGAGTGAGTAGGCACCGGCCAGCATGGAGCCGACCTGGTCCCCGATGCGTCGCTGTCCGATCACAGCGGTCACAGCGTCGGCAAAGGTCCGCGCGTTCTTGAGGATCGTTGGCAGGAGCTCGATTGTCCTGGACTGCAGCGCACGAACGAAGTCGTCTGTGACGAGGCGGTTCCAGTCGTGCTCAAACTCGACGAAGTCCTGCTTGCGGCGCTTTCCTTCAAACGAGATGAGGCCGAGCGTCGTGAACCTCGAGCGATCCGACTGCTGATTGACGTGCACGCCGATCGACGAGAAGGCGAAACAGCTGCGCATCGTGTAGGTGCGCGAGGCTCCGGACTGGGTTCCTTTCCCGATCAGTCCGCCGTCGTGGTATGAGCTTGAGCGCGCGAGCGCCAGGATGTTCTGGATCCGCTCTTTGTCGTTGTTGTTGTCCACGTCGGACTCGTCGAACAGGACCGCGCGCGCATCGTTCTGCAGCAAGCCGCGGACACCTGCCTCGGTGGTTTTTCCCTGGACGACGACGCCTGTGTCACCCATGAGGCGCTTCACAAAGTTGTCCATCACCCAGGATTTTCCTGATCCTGCCGGACCGGTCACCCAGATGTGCGGACGCCACTGCAGCACGCCGCAGAACGGCGCGATCACGCACCAGCCTGCTAACAGGTAGGCGTTGATCTCGCGCTCCCACATGAGCCACTTGGCTTTCTCGATGATCAGACCGGACTCGGCTGATCTGAGAGGCTGAGTCGCTCCATATCCAAGGCGCTCGCCGATTTCGTACACGTAGCGCGATCTCATGGAGCTCAAGGGAACGAGCTCGCGGTTCACGATCAGCGTGTCACCGGCATGGATCACGATCTTGCCGTCGTCGAGCCAGGCACCGCGGCCACGGATGAACTTGTCCTTGAACGTGCCCACCTTATGGCTGTTCAGCATGAGGAACTGGGTCGCGGCATCGACGTCGACGCGTCCGCTGCCTGACTTCGGAAAGCGATCCTCCCAATAGTTGAGCGGTGCCAGCATCATGAGGTTGGCTTTATTCATGGACGACGGTGAGAGCTTCACCACCGCCTTGGCGTCGAAGCTGAAAAAATAATAGACCAGGCGACTGTTCTCGTCCTTGTCGTATCCTAAAAATCGGTAGTGCGGGTTGTCTGTGTAGCTGTCAAACTCTGCCTTGTTCATGGGTGGCAGAGGCGGGTTCTTTGGCGCTGGCGCTTCGGCTTTCTTTCCGTATGGCTTAGCTAAGTCCAAGAACTGGACGAGCTCACCAGGTTGCCATTGGTGATCCGCAGCATCCCATTTCTCAGGGAGGTCTGTCGGTATGCTGATGGCTGACACGTTTCCTTTGAGCTTCTTGGCGATGTCGATCATCGCCTTGCGCCCTGGCTCGTCATTGTCTGGCCATAGGATGACACGCCGACCCGTAATGGGACCGAAGTCGGCGTTGTCGATCCCGTTGGCTCCACCTATCCAGGTGGTAGCCACAAAGCGTGATGGGTCCACCTGAGCGGATACCGCGTCTGCGGCCTTTTCGCCTTCAACGAGGATGATGGTCGCGCTCGAGTGCTCGTGAATCAGGTCAAGGTTGTAGAGAGGCCTCGGTTTTTCAAACCCCATCCAGCGCCACTCTGAGCGGTTGCCGTCTGTGGCGTACACATACGGCAGGACCTCTTTGCCACCTGGCACGTCGAAGCGGCACACGTAGCCGAGCACGTCTCCGTTCTCGTCTCGGTAGGTCCATGCCTTCAAGGCGACGCCGTGTCTGTAGTGATTGATGGCATGCCCAACTGGACCAGGCGGTTTGATCTGCCTCCAGGTTGGCTGCTTTGGCGCTGCAGCTGCGCGCTGTTGCGGGTTGGTTTCGGCTTCGATTTTTCCGCCGTTGAGTTCCTCACAGGCCTCGTGAAAGGTGCGTCCCATGCGTGTGAGGAAGTCGATTGCATCGCCTCCCGCTCCACATGCGAAGCACTTGTAAATCTGTTTTCTTGGGTTGACCTGGAGCGATGTATGGTGGTCGTCATGAAATGGGCAGATGCCGTAAAATTCGCTCCCTCTTTTTCCGAGCTGTACGTGCCGATCAATGACGGCAACGATGTCAGCCTCGCTCAATAACTTTTCCGCGTCGATTCTCATTCCTTTAGTTTAGTGTGTGTGTTCTGCTCGTTTTACGGATTCTCGATGAGTTTCCGTGCTTCCTCGGGACTTCGAGCGATTCCCGCTATTCCACCGGCTTGTCTGATCCTGCTGATGAAGTTCATCTGGCTGGCTGAGACGCGTCCGGCGTCTGTTTTGACCTCCACAGCGGTAAAGATTGCGACCTTCTTTCCGACCATGTCAGGCGTGATTGTTTTCTCCGTCCACCCGATCAGATCGGACGATCCCTCGCACAATCCAGCGTGCAGCGGTCTGCCGTTTTGGATAATCACGTCGCCAGCATCGAGCCGAACGGTCTGCGCCTGCGAAATGCGCCGAGAGCGTCCGATCCAACCCATGCCCACGTTGTTGCGAAAGATTGTCGTCGTGCCAAGTTTTGACACGCCGAGCATGATGAGTTTTTGGAGGTTAGTTTCAAACATGTGTGGTAAAATGGACGGGAAAGATAATACAAAAATCCAACCCGTCCAAAATTTTAGTGAATAACAACACGCTCGCGCATGCGGTGGTTGATGATGGACTCCATTTCCTGGATGATTGTCTTGGCGGACTTCACGTCCTCAATGCGACGTCCTGATTCCTCCAGCTTACGCAGCATGAGCGCGTGGTCGTACTTGTCGTTTCCGTCGAGTTGAATCATCACGTGAAAGAACCGCGAGCTGTACGGGTTGTCGGTGTGACCGGAAAAGCCGCTCAGCAACTTACCCAGGTGGTATGCTCGATCCTTGCCGTCAATGGACAGCGTGCCGTCTCTGAACGCCTCGAGCGCTTCCGATGAGGCTGGAGTTCCTGCGTGGAACACCTTCACCGCGGTGCTGAGGCTGATGCCTTCGTGCGCCATGATGAACGTATGCAGCTCGATGTATGCCGGACGTTTGAGATCCAGGTACGAGTTGAGGAAGTCCGAGTTGCGCCACTTGGTATGGTTGCTGTTGATCGTCGGCACGATGCTGAGATCGGCATCCTTGTGGATCACGTAGTACACGTTCGCCTTGAGCTCGCGCGACACCGCGAAACGGTGCTGTCCGTCGATGATTTCCATCGCCTCGTTGACGATGATTGGTGCGTATTTAAGGACGTCTACGCCTGCTCTGATGACGTCCTTGATCTTGTTCACTTTGCCCTCGTTCAGGTCGCGGTTCCCCTTAAGGAACTTGAACCGACCGTAGTCGGTGGTGAAATAGATCCGAGTGTTTGACTCCGTGTGGTTGATTTCCTGTGTTTCCATGTTACTTGTTTTGGTAGTTTATTCGTCTGGATTCGCGTTGCATGTTCCTGCGTTTCTTGCGTCTTACGTTTGCCAGTGGCGACACCATGTGGCGTCTAGTTTTGCGTGTGCGTATTCCGCCAGTTCCGTAGCTTGGCCTAGGTATCGAAATATATTCAAAGTCATAACCATGCGTACTGTAAGCTAATGCGTTGGCCATTGCCATGAGAGCGAGTGCTTTACCGCGTATCATGACTACTTTTTAAGTTCGTCGTAGTGGATGATTTGCTTATTTCCAATCCGCTGGAGGCGTTTTCTAAAGCGCCCATTCCCAACCACGGTTAGATGACATGCCTTTGCGTTGCTCATAAATCTCTGAGGCTTATAACGACGTGCCTTTCTGTTAGCAAATGGGTGACGTAATGCACCTTCAATTGGGTTGGTGAGCTCCCCGAGCTCGTTGTACTGTTTGACGTACGGTGTATTCATGGTTTTTGATTTAAGTGGTTACTGATTGAAAGAGCCTCCGCCAAAGGAAGGCAAATAAATGAAAGATTTCGCTGGCGTATATACCGGCAGAACATTTCGATAGTCGTGTTGTGTCGACGTGGATACCAGGCGTCTGCAGCCTTTTGAATGTCCGCTCCGAACTCGTCCAGGTTGTGGACCACTGCAACAGGCGTCAGGCTGAGGCCTCTGCCGATGTTTACGATCGTTGTTGTCATGGTGTGTTGAGGGTTGAGCTATTCAAATATGTACGAGAGATAACCTATGAGCCAATTGATTGGCCCAAGAAGCGCCTTAAACATCATCTCTATGACGTCGTCCAGGTTCCATTCTTCTCGATGCTCTGGAAAGAATTTGTTTGACCAATATATGTACCCCATCGTCCCGATGAAATACCACGCTATTCCTAGCAAAATTCCGAGCGCTAACATCCGACATTGAATAAGAACATTCCACACATGAGAATAACCAGGCAGACGCCAATTGTGACCGCGAAGTCGACGAGCTCGCGATTGGTGACCTCTGGTAGTGGACTGATGTCCTCAACGTCTCCATTCTGGAGAGCGTATCCAAATTCATGCTGGCCAACACCGTCAAGTTTGTGCCAGTATCCGTTCTTGTTTACGGCGATCAAGCGGCCGTCGCTGTGAAGTAGTCTAATGTGTGTCATGTTGTGTGTGTTTGTTTCTGCAAATATAACGGTTTTTCGTTTCCTTGCGCATTTTTGCATAAATTTTTTTTACATTTTTTTCTTGCGCTCCCTTGCTTGCATCATGTGCTGAGCCCATCCGCGCTTGTATCCGCGCTCTGTTTCGATACGTAGGAGGTCCTCGAGCGTTTGGGCTCGAGCCACTTCCTGCACCTTTTGGCGCTTGATCATTGAGGCATCTAGCTCGACGAGCTCACCGTCCACCTGTTGAGGGACGTCGTCCTTGACGGGGTACACGTACCCACATGTCGGACACTGCGGCGCTGGCTCATGGATCGAGTAGCACTTCTCGCACTGGTTCACTCGGATGGACTGCTCGCTCGATTTCTTGCCTCTCTTGCGTTCCTCTCCGTCGAGGCTCCACTCGCGGTACTCTTCCGGCATGCCGTGCGTGAGCACATTTCCGACATGGTCCAGGATCACAGCGAACTGCTTACCCTTAGACGGCCTGAGCGCGCGTCCCACTTGCTGGATGTACAGCCCGAGCGATTGGGTCGGACGCAGCATGATGGCGCAGCCGATAGCAGGGATGTCTGTCCCCTCTGAGATCAGGTCGCAGCTGGTGACGACATCGACGGTGCCGTTGCCGAGACCGTTCAGGATCCTGGCGCGCGTGTCGTCGTCCATGGATCCGTCCGCGGCATAGGCCCGAAAGCCAGCGCGGCGAAATTCCTCGGCCACGTGCTGCGCGTGATTGACGGACACGCAGAACACCACGGCTGGAGCGCCTGGGCAGATGCGCATGTAATGCTGCACCGCGTCGCCTGTGATCGTCGGCTTGTCGACGAGGTCCGCCACCTGCTTGGTGTCGTAGTCTCCGCGCACCGTGCGAACGCCTGAGAGATCGAGTCGCTGTTTGGGCGCATAGATCACCGGCTTGACCAAGTAGCCGCCGTCAATGAGCTGAGGCACCTGCGGACCGATGACGAGATCGTCGAACACGCCTCCCGCATTTTGTCCTAGTCCTGAGCCGTCTCCGCGGCATGGCGTTGCGGTCACGCCGAGAACGCGCGCGTTCGGAAAGGCCTCAATGACCTTACGCCAGGATCCAGCCGTCGCGTGATGCGCCTCGTCGATGATGATCAGGTCAGGCGGTGCGATCTTGTCGAGGCGCTTGATGAGTGTCTGGACGGACGCGACCTGAACGGGAGCGTGCAGGTTCGGCGTGTACTTTGGCGAGATCAGTCCGTGATACACTTGCGCCTCCGTGAGCTTGTTGGACGTCTGCCGTAGGAGCTCGATGCGGTGCACCAGGATCAGGACGCGTTTGCCGCGTGCTGACGTGGACGCTGCGATGTACGAGAAAATCACAGTTTTCCCGGCACCTGTGGGAGCAACGACGAGCGGTGCACGATAGCCTTCAAGATACGATTCTCGGACGCCTTGAATGATCTCCGATTGATATGGTCGTAGTGTCAGCATGTCCTTTCGCGTTGTTGTATTGCTTCAAAAATCGCCTTTCCTAACTGTGGAACTATCGCGTTTCCATATCCGTGGAGCTGTCGTCTAACCAATCGAGAGGGTACCCCATGATCCAAGCATATAATTGGGGGTTCACTATTCCAGGAACCGCCCCGAACAATCTGTGCAGTTGCTCCGTTAACGCTCCAGCTGAACGGTGATACCTCCTCGTGTACATACCGAAAGAAAGACTCGGACGGTTGCAATCTGATGCCACTGGAGTAAGCAACCAGATACAGCCTGGCACGGTGATGGGGCGCACCGACTTCCGAAGCACGGCAAACTCTCCATTCTGCATTGTACCCCATTCGGGCCAATTCACTGAGTATTCGGCTAAAGTCCGTGCCTCCGTTAGTTTTAAGAAGGTTAGCGACGTTTTCGGCAACAACGTACTTTGGTCTGATTTCTTCGATTGCTCTGCACATTTGAAAAAAGAGGCCTGTTCTACCTCCTTGAAGCCCCTGTTGACCTTGGCCGTCTTGCTTTGCGATACTTGCGTCTTGGCAGGGAAAGCCTCCGGTGAGGACGTCAATTCGTCCTCGGTGAACAGTGAAGTCTGTTTCTGTGATGTCTCCATAAGTTATTGATTTTGGAAAGTTGCGTTCAAGGTCGATTCTCTTTTGCTGGTCAAACTCGCAATGAAATACGTTCGTCCAACCCATCCATTCAGCGGCCAAGTCAAATCCGCCAATACCTGAAAATAGTGACCCGTGATTCATAAGTGTGTGTGTGTTTATTGTTCGTAGATAATTCTCATCCCGATTTGCTCCGCGATGGCGTGCTCTAGTCTTGCGCCTGGCGATTGCTGCCAGCACGGCAGCATGTAGATTGCGTCGCAGCCGATGAGCTCCAGGATGTCGACGGCCATGTACTGCTCCCAAGTCGCCCCCGCGTTGTGCGGGAGCTTCATGGGATTGATGACGTCGCCTCCGAGCATGGCGCTGACGCGTTGTTCTGCGTCGGCAAATTTCCGAGGGGCGTTCTGCAGGTCTGCAGAAATGGAACCCGAGATGTACGTCCTCGCCATTGTTAGAACGGTAGGTCTTGATCGTCAGAATGTCCGGAACCTGGCGTGCCAAACTGGTGCAGCGGGTTCTGTTGCGCTGGCTGAGCGGCCGGTGCTGCAGCTGCTCGCTGCTGCATCGGTGCTTGCGGATCTGCGCCGAAGTTCTGCGCGGCTGGTGCCGCTTGCTGAGGTGCGCCTCCGAGTAGCTCAATCTGGTCCACCATGAGGTTGTGGCTGATGTCCATGGAGCCGTCCTGACGCTGGAACATTGACGGCGTGTAGTTGCCCTCGATGTAGACTTTCGTACCTTTCTTTAGGTACTGACCAAGCTGGCTAGTGACGAAGCGATCGCCCCAGCCTGAACAGCTGAACCATGTCGTTGTTTCCTGTCCGCTTCTTTTCTCTGTTACAGCAACGCTAAACGATAGGTACTGCTTGCCTTGCTGTGTTGCTTTGATTTGAGCATCCTGCCCAAGGTTGCCGATGATGACGGTCTTTTTCATTGTATGGGGTTTTTATTGGTTACTTGTTTTGAATTTCTCGAGAGCCTCGACGAGCGCGTTGTAAGTCCGGATGGACTTCGGTTCGCTACGTCTCCAGCGCTCGAGCACTGATCGGTCAACGTCAGCCTCTCGGCATAACTTTGATAGGCTGATTCCAAGCGCCTCGCACTGGGATTTCAGTGAACTATAAATATCCGCAGGGATCGTTGGCGTATTGGCCGTGATGCCCAGTGATGCGGCGGTATCGCATTTCGTTGGTTGTGTTGTGTCCATGATTTCGGGTTATAATTTCTGCAAATATATTGTTTCTTTCTGAATTATTTGTATTTTTGCATAAGAATTTTTTAACCACACACAACATGAAGGTAAACGAAATGTACCACGCGGATGTTTCCAGGATCTCAAAATCGGGGCTGGATCTCATCGCGAAGTGCCCAGCGAAATACTGGCACAAATATCTGAATCCGGAGCGCGAGGAGGATGACAAGACCGAGGCGCTGATTCTCGGCAACGCGTTCCACGTGCTGACGCTCGAGCCTGACGCGTTCCCGCATGGGTTCGTGATCAAGCCGAAGTTCAGCGGCGTAGGTTCGGTCGCCAAGCGCGAGGCGTTCGAGGCTGAGAACGCCGACAAGGACATCATCAGCATGGCCCAGTACGACACGATCCGACGCATGCGTGATTCGGTGATGAGACACCCAGTGGCGTCACGCCTGCTTGACAGCGGAAAGCCCGAACAGGTGCTCCAATGGGATGACCTGGCGACAGATGCGCCATGCAAATTGCGCATGGACTGGTTCAATGACAGCATGCGCTTCATCGTAGATCTAAAGTCTACCGATGACGCGAGCGACGAGGCGTTCGCAAGATCAGCCTTCAAATATCGGTACCACGTCCAGGACGCGTTCTATTTTGACGGCGCTATGGCGAATGATCTCAACCCCAACGGCATGATCTTTATCGCCGTCGAGAAGAAAGCGCCCTACCTCGTGAACGTGTTCTATTTCGAGGACCCTGTCCGAGACTATTCACGTCGCGTGTACAGGCAGGATCTCGCCACCTACATGCGCTGCAGATCAGCGAATCAGTGGCCAGGCTACGACACCAAGGCGAAACCCCTCTCAGTTCCCGGATGGGTCAAACTGGAGCTCTAATCAACCAAGTAAATCACAAATATCAATATCATGACACAGCAAAACGAAACCCCGATGACACAACTCAGCACCGGCGTGCAAACGCAGCCGAGCATCTATTCAAGCGACACAGCGTTCGAGCGGGCGCAGCGCATGGCCAAGCAACTGGCCGCCTCCGACATTGTCCCTGCCCAGTACAAAGGCAATCTCTCGAACACGATGATCGCCCTCGAGATGGCGAACCGCACCGGATCGTCCCCGATCATGGTCATGCAGAACCTGCACGTGATTCAGGGAAAGCCGTCCTGGTCAAGTAGCTTCATCATCGCAGCCCTCAACTCATGCGGACGGTTCTCACCCATACGCTTTCGATACACAGATCTCGGCGCTAAAGAGGTAGCGTTTGAAGTTTGGGAGGGTGCACAAGGACAGCGCCGTAAAGTGGCGCGCTCGGTCAAGATCAATGACAAGGCGTGCGTTGCGTATGCATACGATCAGCGCGGTGATGTTTTGGATGGTCCAACCGTCACCATAGAAATGGCCGTCAAGGAGGGATGGTACACCAAGTCAGACAGCAAATGGCCAACCATGACCGACCTCATGCTGTCCTATCGTGCGGCTGCGTTTTTCGGGCGCTTGTACGCGCCTGACGTACTGATGGGGATGCAGACACAGGACGAGGTCAACGATGTGACCGCGGTGCCAGTGACGAGCACCACGGCTCAGGCTGTTGAGATCCTGAACGAGCGCGTTCCTGCCGCTCAGCCTGGAGAGTTCAATGCCGCCCATATAATGGACGAGGAAATCAGGTGACAGAAGTCAAGCTATTCCTGACCCCTGGCGAGCTAGCTGCCAGATACAACGGGAAAGTAACAATCAGGACGCTAGCAAACTGGCGAAGCGCAGGGATCTCGCCACCCTTCACAAAGGTGGGTGGTCGGATCTTTTACCGGCTCGACGATATCGAGCAATGGGAACGCAACCGGACGGTGAAGTCCACCAGCGACTACACCAGGCGATAAACGAAAGCCCCCAAATCGGGGGCTTTTTTGTTTCACCGCGTTCCAGGCAGGAACCAGGACTCCCAACGCTCGAGCGCCGCCCGTTTTTCCGGCAGGTAGTCATAGCGGTCGTAGTGCCTGGAGCTGACGTCGCCGCTGCTGTGGTTCTGCACCCGGTCGCGGTCGGTTTTGCTGACCCCTGCCAGGCCTGCGAGCGTTTTCCAAGTGCGGCGGATGTCGCGCGTCGTGAAGGGTTCGATCTCCGCCTCGCGCACGAACGCCTTGCAGATCGCCCGCAGCGTCGAGTCGTCGGTGGGCTCGAGCTCGTTGCCGAGCTTTGGGAAGTACAGCCCCGAACCCGTGCGGCGGATCCAGGTCAGACGCCTCAGCACCTGGGCGCTGGCAGGGATGACGTGCGGACGGTTTTCGACCTTGGTCGTGTCCCACTCGATCACCGACATGTGGCGGTTGACCATGCTCGAGTGGATCCGCAGCACTTCCTCGACGCGCTGACCGGTGAGGATGAGGATCTGCAGCGCCACCAGGTTGCGCGGGTCCGTGTTCCGGTTGCCGTTGCGCCCTCCCTGGTGCAGCCATCTCCAGAATGCGACGAGCTCGTCGAAGCTCAGCCACCGCTCGCCGGTGACCTTCGGTTCTGTCGGGATGCCGCTTGCGGGGTTGGACGTGATGCCGAACCGGTCCTTCAATTCCGAGTGGGTGCGGTAGTCGTTCTGCGATCGGATCACCCAGCCAAACGCGGCGTGGATGGCTCCGCGCATGTGGTCGGCCATGGAGGCTTTGCCGCGGGCGTAGACCGGGCGGATCATCTCGACGATGTCGTCGGTGCTGACCTGGTTGGCTGGCTTGTCGGATCCAATCACCTCGGCCATGCGCTCGAGCGTTCTGCGGATCTCGTCGGAGCTGCGCTTTCCTTTGGCCTCGAGGCTGTCGCAATAGACCCCGATGAGCTCGCCCAGCGTGCCGCGTTTCTGCGGCTTGTCGAAGCTGATCCCGTCCTTGAACCGTTCGCGCGCTTGCGCCAGCGACATGTCCGGGAATGTGCCGATCTTGAGAGTGCGGCGTTTGCCGTCGATCCATTTGACGGCGTACCACTCCGGCCGGATCCCGTCGCGCAGGCTGAGGGTCAAGCGGCCCGATCCACGTTTGCCGCCGTCTGTCAAGGTCCTGTTACCGCCAGCGCGGATGGCTGAGCGGATGGCTGTGTCTGTGAGCATGTGCGCCACCGGTATCTGCTAGCGGTTTCCCTTTCGGTTGGCCGCTCAGGATGTTGTCACGCTTGAGCTCAAAACTGGCGCTTTTTCCAATGATTCCAGCGCGCTAGTCGTGAACCGTCGTGACGTCCGGTGATGCTATAAAATGGTAGCGGACCAGTCAAGCGAAACCGTAACCGATTGAAACGGCCAGCAAAATCCCGACGAGATCTGCAGCGCTGTCGGTTGCGCTATAAACAACAAAACCCCTCCGAAGAGGGGCTTTGCCGTTACAGGAAATCGACGCTGGAAATGGTCGTAGCGGAGGCAGGACTCGAACCTGCGACCTCCAGGTAATGAGCCTGGCGAGCTCCCGCTGCTCTACTCCGCAGTTTGTGTTTCCGTCGAAGGGATCGGTTGATAGATCCACTTCGACCCGTCCCAAACGCGGATGTTTCCTGCCTTGATTTTTGGCGGTTCGGTGGTCGTTGCCCATGCGGGAACGATCCACTCGCCAAACTCAAGCGGACTAGACTGACAGTCCACCTCTCCGATGAACTCGCCCAATTTGTTGTATGCGTATGCCTTCATGTCTTAGAATTTGATGATGTAATTCATGGCGATGTTTCGCGGACGTGTCTCGACACCTCCAGTAGGTTCCGTAGGTTCAGACCCGTCTGTGCCGTTATCGTCCATTGCAAAGAACCCAGCACCGGTACCAACCTGACGGTTGTACTTTTTCATGATGTGGATGTGGCTCTCGAACTGATCCTCTTGCCAACTACCGAGCATACGTCCCGCGAACGTCAGCGACGCGCTTCCATTCGATACAGTTGCCGCAGCGCTCAACGTGATCGCTGTGCTTGAAACGATTGCTGCGATGGTTGTGCCTGCAGGGATACCTGTGCCAGTCACCGTCATGCCGACAGCAAGGTCAGCCGTACCTCCGACGATCGCCGTGACAGATGTGCTACCGTTTGTAGTAGCTGCCGTTTTTGTGATGCTGTTGAGGTCAATCCCGCGACCGCTGTCTAGTCCTCGGATGAACTCCGCGCGGAGGTCTGGGATGTTGAACGTCGTCGAACCGTCACCGGCTCCGTACGTGGTTCCGATTGCCGCAAAAAGATCCGAGTAAATAGTTCTGGATATAGTACCCCCATTGCAAAGCAAATAGCCGTCAGGAGCAAAGTTGACAATCGATCCGGCATAAGCGTTGACAGTTCCTGCAGGAACGTGACCGCGTCCGTAGACATCTTTGATTCCTTTTCCGATTGGCAGAAAGTAAGAACGAGAACCTGAGCCATTCCAAAACACGGATGCGATAATAACACGCACCTGCACGACCCATGCTGAACCGCTCCACTTGTAGAGCTTCTCGTCCTTCAATGAGTACCAGTAGCCGGTTGTGCCTGGGTTATTGTACGAAACAATAACCGACATAGTTGAAGTATCAAGTCCGAATGAAACTGCGCCAGTTGACTCGTCATACTCAGCGTAGAGCAATCCGTTCGTATTACTTCCTGAATCAATTTGCTGGTTTGCTGCAACAATGCCGTAGTAATTGATCGGCCCGTTGTCGTCGTAGCCTTTTGAGAACGACAGAACCAAAGGCGATGTCGCATTAGCGGTTACGGTGATGCGGTTGAGGATAGGGCTGGTTGTGATCTTTGCCACGCTGACAAAGTCGAAGACGTTGTTCGTAAGTGCAGACGTAACTACGCCCTGCTTGACTAGCGAGCCAGACCCTTTCAATCGAGCCAAAAGCGTAGACGTCGACTCGACTGTATCGAGACGAGTTTCATGGTTGTCGACCATGTCCTTGAGGTACTTGGTACGGTTCGCGAGCTGCTTGCCCTGCGTGTTTGACGTACCATTCAAACCGCCAATGACCGGGTCAGTGGTTTCAAGCTGATATATACCTGTTTCCCAGGTTGATGATTCGGGTAAATTTGCCATGTTCTATTTGTTAAAAAGTTATTTTCCAGGTTCCAGTAAGACGGATTTGGTTGGTCTTCTCAATCGGGTTGCGCACGATGCGGCTGAACAACGTGTCGTCGTTGCTGAACAAACCGAACTCGCGGATCGTGTTGCCGTTGTACTCGTTGAGCTCGAGCGCGTACTCGAATATCGCAGATGTTCCGGAATAGGTGACGCCGTCCAGCGCCTTGATGAACCCGGACTGCAGCGACGTATCGCCTCCAGCTGTGGCCGTGCCACTCGTCCCGAAACCAATCTTTGACACACGCTTAGCGGACGTGGCCGCACCTAGTAGCGATGCAAGCGATTGCTTGCCGACGTTGACGATCAGGTTCTCGCCTTTGATCTCGTCGATCAGCGCCCCGTCCTTGTCCCATATCTGGAGAAGGACCTCCCCCTTTGCCGTTAAAAATTCTTTCATCAGTTCTCAATTGTTAGTTCCAGCGTCTCGTCACCGTTTCCGTGTGTGATCTGACCGCCGTGAATATATGAATTATCGTAGTAATATCCAAACGCAACCGAAATCGCCGCCTCGATATTGAGCACAAAGTCCTCGGAAGTTCCCGTAACATACTCAGTGAGGCTAGCGCTGTACGAAACGTCACGCAATCTACTGCGCGCGTTCTTGTACTCCAGGATGAGCTTGACAGCGTCGGCTGCGGTTTGGGCTGTAACTCCAGCCGTGTTTCCCAAGTCAATGGTCACGCGGAAGTCAGCCCAAAACCCTGGTCCGTAGACCTGCGAGCCGTTGTGATTGTACTGGCCGTTGTATGTGATTTGATTGATGAGGCGCTCCTCGATCTGCGCACCGTAGTACCCGATCGCCTTCAGCGCTTCTTTGATGGACCACCTCGTGCCCTTGTATCGGTGCAGCTCGATGGCCTTTTTGATGATGGCGCGCTTCTCGGATTCCGTCTGAGCCAGGCCGTAGCCTTTGTACCCGAGCACGTCGAACTGCGCCGCCAATGATGGCAAGGCGTCAACGTCGACGGTGTCGATCAGATAAATAAGAACAGCCTCCACGTCGACCGCAGCAAGGCGCTGCTCGACCATCGCGTCGAATGCAGCAAGGTGCTCGACGTGAGATATCCCGGAAGCGAGCAAATTATCCATTAGTTGAACCGGCTATGTTTACAGAAACACTCAAGCAATACCCGCACTCAGTTGGTAAGATGATCAGGTCGGAACCAGGCAGAACAATCTGCGCGTCGTAAACTCCCTCGATCATGCACTGAGCGACGACCTGGGACATTTTGATGTCCTGGCCTAATGTCTTACGCTTAGCGAGAACGAACGCGTTGAGCTTCGCCAGAACTGCGTCTTGGATCTCAGTCGCGTCGTAGCCATTAAATATGGTGACGTCGACCTCGAGCTCGTAGTCGATGATCGTCGGGGCGATCACGTTGACCAGGTCCGTCAATGGACGAACTTTCTCGGCGTTGACCGCAGCCGCAACCTGATCGAGCACCGTTTGCGGTGTCGTGCTCCCGTCCTCCATGAGCGGGTAGACGTTCACCTCGCCCGGCAATATCGCGGGGTTGTCGTTGGGACCTAGCACCTCGACGTCGATGATCGACGGGTTCGCTGAGCGCGCGAAATACTCATAGGCTCCCTTGCTTCCCGCGTTCGAGAATGACGACGGCGCGAGCTTGATGCGCTCACGCAATGCCGAGTCGTTTTCTTGATCAGCACCACCACCGGAGACCGTTGTGCTCGCCACCTCAGAAAGGAAGGCTAGAGGGTCCAGGATGTTGTTGATCGTGCCCACTGCGTAGCCGTTGGCCGTTGTGCCTGTGCTTACGCTGGTGCATGTGGCTGTGACCGTATTGGTTCCAGCTGGAACGATGATGTCGTTCTGAGGCGTGAAAACCGCCTTGTTGTCTGTTGATGCGACGCGCGTCTCCGCTGGGATCGTCACACCTCCATGACCAGGAGTAAGTGTGAACAGAACCTCCACCGTCGCAGCCGAAGCCGCCAGGCGCGTAACGCCAACGAGGCGTCCGAGCTCATCGAGCACCGGAGCGTTGGCAAATTCCACCAGGTTCTGCAGCGCAGCGTACTGGATTTTCTCGCGGATCAGGGACTCGCGGTATGCGAACGTGTTGATCAGCAAGCGCTCAACCTGGGCAGGTTGCAGCGTCTTTCCGGATAGCTGCTCGTACTGAGCAACCATCTCGTTCACGATCTGGTTGACGTCTCTCTCAATAAATTCAGGCTGTGCCATAGCTTACGGTCGTTGTTTGGGTGGTATTGGCGAACTCCCAGTCGATTGAGAACGTGAGATGCGCCTCCTCCACGCTGTGCAATATACGAATTATTTTTACACGCGGCTCATATTTTAGGATGGCCGCAAGAATTTCCCGCTTCATGTTCGGGACTGCGATGTTCACCGGCTTGTCGATGTAATCATAAACGCCACACCCAAAGTCTGGACGTAGCGGATCCGTGCCCTTTTGGGTCACGAGAATGATGTAAACGCACTGCTGAATATCCTCAAAGGACTGAACAACAGAACCAGCCTCGGCAATGCTGAGGGACCAGTCGTTTGATGTGATGTCTTGAAGTGTTGCCATTCTTTCGTTTTATGATCCTGGAGTCGGTGGTGATATTGGTCCGGTCGGTGCGGTTGGGTGGTTGTGAGTGCTCAAACGTACCTGGGCAGGCGTGCCGAACAGCGCGGTCACTTGACCGCCTGCCTTCATGGCTCCGTTCGACTGAATGTCTCCACTCGCCTGAACGTCGCCAGAGCTCGATAGACCCGCGGCGCTGAGCTGTCCCTGAACGCTCACGTCTCCGGTGAACTCAGACTGAGGCGCGTCGATCGTGACCTGGTCCGCTTCGACCGTGGCGTTGGTGCACTGCACCGTAACGTCGCCGACGCACTGGATCGTCAGCGTGCTGCTCGATCTGTCGTACTTGATCACCGTGCCATCGGAGAACGTCTTAGCTTCGACGTCCTTGTTGCCGATCGGGGGCGTGTTGTTGTCGTCATATATCGCGCCAACGATGACGCCGTCCTCGGCGTGCTCGTCCATCATGCAGGCCACAAAGTCGCCCACGTCGTACCAGGACTCGTGTTTGTTCGCCTTGCTCGACATGACTGCCATCGGCAACCAGTCAGAGACGAGGTCGTCCTCTTCAAAGTGAACGCGAGCGCGTCCCTTCGAAGGGTCAATTTCTGTTATGTTTCCAAACCTAAGCATCGGTCAAATGTATCAATTATTCTGGATAACTACAAACTCGGTGCGTCGGTTTTTCTGTTTGCCGTCTGTCGTCGAATTGGATGCGATTGGACGAGCCTCTCCGTAACCCTTCGCGGTCAGGCGCGTGGCAAATATACCCTTGCTGATCATGTAGGTGACAACGGCTTGCGCTCGTCGCTTCGAAAGATCCAGGTTGTAAGACGCTGTCCCGTCGCTGTCAGTGTGTCCACCGATCTCCATGATCGCGTTCGGGTTGGCGATCATGAAAGCGACGACCTTGTCGATCTCAGCATAGGCCTGCGGACGGATAGTCGCCTGGTCCGTGTCGAACATGACGTCGCCAATCTCGGACTGTTTGCCGACGCTTCGGCCCGTCTTGACCAACTTAGCATCGAAGTCAGTTGTGTACCCTCCAGAGCGGTCGATCTTGTGCGACGACTTGGTGATGTTCCAGACGCCCGACATGTTGCCCATTCCGGTCAACGTGAAGTTGTTGCCAGCGACGAATCGAGTGTTTCCCTCGATCGTGAAACTGCCATCGGTTTCCCTGGAGTTGGCTTTGTGCAGCTTCGCTTTCGCTTTGAGCTCGGCCTGTTTTGGGTTCTCGGCCTTAACTCTCACCTGCAGCGTGTCGGACGACTTCGCACCGGAACCGCCCTCCCCTCCATAGATAAACTTGGTCGGCACATTCGACTCCACCACCTTGTTGGTTTTGGTGGATTTGTGCTTGACGGTCGCGTCCTTGTAGACCGAGACGGCCTTGTCTTTGACGCTGTAGGAAATCAGATCCAGGCGGTCGATCTTGCCTTTCGCCTCGGCTGTCTCCAGGTCGTAGATCGAGGTGAATACCAGGCTCGTGTCCCTCAATGAGAACATGACGCCGTAGTCACCTGCCACACGTCTCAGGAACGACAGATCCGACTCGCGCGACTGAGTGATGCGGTCGATCTGAACCTGGTCCAGGATCTTGCCGTCGTTCGTGTTGTCCACGATCCTGTAGCCGTAGCGGTTGGCGATCTGCGTCGCGATCTGTCGGAGCGTTTGTTTCTCGTACGCCTTCGACTGTTTGGTGCGCAGCGGATTCGAGATGCTGGCAGCGAGCGCGCGGATCGAAACCACGTCGGGAGGTCCTGACATTTCGATCTCGTCGACGGTGAACGTGCCACAGTCGAGCATCTCGGTGTCGTAGCCGATCTGCATGCTGAGCTTGTCACCCTTGGCCGGTGCCCACTCATTGCGCCACTGACCGAACGCGTCCTCGACGGTGAACGAAACCTCGTCCGACTCGTCTGTTGCGTTGTCGGTGTAGTCGACGCTGATAAGGTAGGCCGATATGTCCTGGCTTATGTCCTTACCCTCGTAGACGAGTTTGACGCGGGGACGTATTACCGTTTCCATGGTGGCAGATTTGAGGTGTTAACTGTTGGCCGATCTTGAACTGGCACGAATACCGTGATGCCTGACGGCAGAACTCCAGTCTTTGGAACGTAGGGGTTTGCCTCAATTATTTTGCTGTATTGAGTGGCGTCGCCGTACGCCTTGTATGCGATTGTGTCCCAGCGATCGCCTTCGGTTGTGATGTATTTCGTGTATGCCATTACTGAACAACTGCTAATGAGATGAGAGCCGCAGACGTTTGAGAGATCTGCGACGACTTGGTGTCTAATTCCTGGGCTTTGTTTCCGAGCTCGGCCACGCGAGCGGCTGCGCTCATCGTGTCTCCGTTCTCAACGTCCTGGATCAGAGCCTCGGCTTCCGTCGTGATGTCGGCCGTCACGATCAGCGTCTGTTCGATGACAAGCGCCAGGTCGCGCGTACGCGCGTACATTTCCGAAGCGGGGTCGGCGTTGATCGTCTGCAGCACGCCGTCGAGCTGATCACCTGCAGCAATCATGTCCTGGATCACTGCCTCGGCTTTCGGCCGGTAAAGGTCCACGTAGCCGGACAATCCCGTGAGGTTGTCGACGGTGGTGTTGATTCCTGCGCTCGAGTTGACGAGGCCCTGTGTTGCGCTGTGCTCGACGGTGATCGGCACCGCTACGGGGATGTAGGTCGCTGGCTCGTTGTTCACGTTGGCGAACGCCGCGGCGATAGCGCTCGACGCTGCAGCCTCAGTTGTGTCGGCTCCGGCGTACTCGACGAGCGACACCGTGACCTCGGCTTGGGCAAGCGTCCCCTCTTTTGTGTGGTTCAGCTGGTTGTCTGAAACGGATCGGATGACGAAGTTTCCAACCACCAGGCCGTCGCCCATGATGAGCGGCATCACCTCAGCAAGTTCGCGCGAGTTGTTCAGCGCATCGATCTCGGTCTGTGGATCGCAGAAAGCCGCGTCCAACAGCATGGAGATCTCGAGCGTCGTCAGGTTGGTGCCTACGCGCTGTAGTTTCGGTTTGCCCTCAATGAGAGCATGCTCGACCAGGTTAGTTTCGCGTGTCGCTGAGACAGACGAAAACCCCTTGATCGGCGTGAATTGTATCGGTCCTAATTGTGCGTACATTCTCTAGAATTTTCTGCGTTCGCCTCTCGCCGTCGCGTCCTTGATCAGGCGCATGAGCTCAGGCTCGTACTCTTTCAGCTGCTTGAGGAAGTCCTGGCGAGATCCGCCACCACCTGGACCCATGTTGAACGTCGGCTGGAAGTTCACCGTGATCGGTGATCCACCGCCGCCCGATCGTGCACCGGCTCCAGCAAGTGCGAGAGATCCGCCAGCCTTCGGTGCCATGGATCCCTTCACCGCCTTGAGCGACTTGCTCATAGCGTCGACCATCGGACCTGGTTTGATGTTGGTCGCGATCGTCTCCACAAGCTTGAGTTTGTGAATATCTTTTAGCGGTCCACGTTTGGCAGGACTGAACGGGAGCATGTCCCGCAGATCCTGGAGTCCAGACTTGAACCAGTTTTTCATGTCATTGAATTTGGCCTTCATGCCGTTCCACAGGCTGTTCACGATCGCCTCGCCTGCCTTGTAGAATTTCTGAGGCAGCTGCATGACCCAACCAACGAAAGCCAGGAACAGCATTTTGACGCGAAGCCAAAGGTTGCCGAAGAACCCGACGATCTTTTCCCAGTGTTTGATCACCAGGCCGTGTGGCGTGTAGTTCAGGAATAGGTTTTTTATGAATGCCCAGGCTGCAGAGAACGCGATTTTGACGCGGTCCCATAGGTTGCGGAACCACGCGCTGATCTTGTCCCAGTTCTTGTAGATCAGTCCGTGCGGAGTGTAGTTCAGGAATAGGTTCTTGATCCAGTTCCAAGTCTTGGAAAATATCTGCTTGACGCCTTCCCATAGTCTCAAGAAAAACGCCTTGATCTTGTCCCAGTATGCGTAGATTAGGAGCGCTGCGACAGCGATCCCCGTGATGATTGCAACGATCGGGTTGGCCATCATGAACGCAGAGACGACGCGGATCGCCGTGCCCATGAACTGGAAAGCCTTAACCGCGTAGTTGACCACGTTCGTACCGAACGAGATCACCTTCATCAGTGCGCCAAAGACGAACGAAAAAGCGCTGACCGCAAGCGAAACGGCAGACAGTGCAGCCGCACCAAGCATCAGGTATTTGATCAGTGGGCCGTTCTCAGCAACGAATTTCTGAATAGCTGGGATAGCCACACCAGTGAACCACTTGGTGAACTTCTCGAGCGTCGGAAGCAACGCGCTCCCGAGCGTCTCCATGACCTCGCCCCAGGCGATCTTGATCCTGGCCGTGTCGGTTACGTTCGCCTTCGCGACGCCTCCGACCTGCTTTTCGATCGCAGCCATCAAATAGCGTTGAGCGTCGAGGTGTTTCCCCGTCTCAACCATGGCCTTGATCTTGTTCTTTTCCGCCTCAGTGAACGTCACACCCGAACGCGCCAGCGCCGTGATCCCTTTGATAGGATCCTGGAGCGCCTTGCCCAACTGGACCGCGTTCTGTGTTCCCTCTCCGAACCCTGCGGCCTCGAGGTCGAACGCCGCCTTGGTCGCACGCTCGAAAATCTCTGACGTTCCGGCCGTGTTCTTGATGACCTTCTCGAATGTCGCGAGCTTGGTCTGCACCGCCACGATCTGTTCGTCGTCGACGGCGATCTCCATCATGAGCGACTCGGAGAATTTCTTAGCCTGGGCCGCGGACCTTCCGGTCGTTTCGCCCATCGACTTGAAAACCTGCTCGAGTTTTTTGGTGGCCTGCTGACTTTCCTCAGCCGCCTGCGCCATCATGAACAGCGGAGCGCCAACAGCGAGACCCAACGCTCCCGCCTCACGGCCGAGCTTGAAGGCCCTGTCGCCAAGCGCACTGGTTTCCTTGGATAAACGCGTCAGCGACTTAGTCGACGAGCTTACAGCGCCGTCGATGACCTTGGACATTTTGTCCGTGGCCGAAAGTATAACCGCTACCTTGAGAGCTTTCTCCATTTATTCGCTTGCGTTTAATTTGTTGTGTAACTTCACCGCCTCGTTGTACCACCACACGATGTCCACGAGGTCCCAGTCCATCAATTCAGTGAGAGGCGTTCCACTGAAATGAGCCAGGAACATCACCTGTTCGCTGGTTACTGGTTCCCCCCGAACTCCCCCATGAGAGCAATCACGTCAGGACCGTCCATCTCGTCGAGGTCCTCCATCAGGATCGGCTGTCCTTCGATCTTTGTCGTGAGTGCGATCATCGCGAACGTCAGTTTGCTGATGTCGCTGTCAGCCATGCGCTGAGCTTCGCGCACGTGCTTGCCTTTGAACTGGGCGATAGTTGCGGTCTTCCCGCTCGGTAGTTTAATTTCTCTTTCCATGTCGTTTTTGTTTCCTGTTGTTTAAAAAGGGGGGACCGAAGTCCCCCGTATCTTCTTAGCCGCCGATGTTGTTGCGATATTTCGAAAGAATATCGGAGCCGTTTACTTTGTAGATGTTCGCCAAAGCGTCGAACTCAATGACAGGCACGCCGTTGATCTCGAGCTTCACGTAGGTCACAGCCAAACGCGAGTCGAGCTCGACGTTGTCGTGCTGTTTGAAGTTCCCAAGCGGCACCTCTTTGAACTGTCCGCGCATGTAGCAAACAACCGGAACTTCTCCGGCCTTACCTGCTGCGGTGTAGCTCTCTAAAGATGCGCGGCACTGCAAGGCATGAACCTGGTAAGGGTTCGCCATGATTGCCATGGTATCGCCGTAGAACGAGTTCCACTTGATGCGAGATTCCATCTTGTCGAAGCCGGACGGGAGCTCGATGCCCCCGGCCATGCCCAACGCCTTGTGCTCGACCATCTTTGCGACAATTTTCGGAAGGTCGATCTCTTCGGCCTTTCCTAAGAACGACGCGCCGTTGATGTACACGTTCGCGTTCGTCAGTCTATTTACGGTTAATTGTGGCATTGCTCAAATTGTTTTATTCGTTTGTACCTAGGTTCTGCAGCAAGTTGATGTCGATGTACGACTCGAACGTGATGCGCTCAGCTGGCGTCGGTGGCATGAACGTGATGTCAAACGTCACGTGGCCAGCCGCCAATTCAGTCGATGGGTTTTTCGCTGGGTCGTATGTGCACTCCCCGTCGATCACTGCACCGCGTTGGATCAGCGTGCGGATGAAGCTGTTCACGCTGTCACGAACTGCGTCGATGAGCGCGTTGTTCAAAGGCTGGTCAACGAACTGCAACATGGCGAGCTCGAGGCTTTCGTGCAGGATGTCAGCGGTGCGCTGAACTGCGATGAAGTTGCCAGGTGCCGTCGATGTCGGGAACGATGCGGAGCGGTTACCCCATACGCGTAGACCAGTGCCGAACGAGTTGAACACGGTCACGATGCCCTTCTCGTTGAGGAGGTTCGCTTCGGTGTTGGCTGCGTTCACAGCTGCAGAGATCAAACGCTCGACGCCTGTGATCCCTTTGATCTCGCGGTTCGAAGGTGAGAACCAATACCCGTCCGTGTTGTCTGTCGCCGCAATGACGCCAGCCATGTAGGCAGAGTAAGGAACAACGGCGTCAGCGTCGGTCGCTGCGTCGTATGCCTTCAAACGTGGATAGGTCAGGATGGCGCGCTTGCTCGATGTGCCGAACGCCTTGGTCACGTCACCGCGGTCGCTGATCGCTGTCGTCGGCGTGATGTCCGCTGTGCTGTCGATGATCGCGTGAGCGCGGAATGTGTCAGCGTAGGTGAGCAACTCAGACGCGATCGCCTTGATTGCCGAGTACCCTGGAGCGATGAGCAAACGAGGGTTGAACCCGAACTGGCTGAACGCAAGCTCGAACACTTTCATACCTGAGCGCACTCCGCTGGCGATTGCTCCGATGATCTGCGCATTCGAAACAGACGTCGGGTCTAACTTCTTGTAGATCGCTTTAACAGTTGAGCCCTCAGCGATTGCACCACCTGCGATAGTCGTCACATTGCCGTAAGCGTCGACAGTGTAGTCGGTGCCCAACACGTAAACGGTCGGGTTGCTGTTCGCGTTGTTGTTGATAACTAGCGTGTTGTTGCCGTCGTAGATCGGCGCAGCCGTCAACGAGAACTTGCCGTTGGTTACGACTTTCGTTTCGTTCACTGACGCGAGGTTAGTCGCAGGATCAAACACGTTGACAACAAGGACCAAGCCGGTGCCCTGTTTCTGAATCGCGTCCAATGCCTGTGGAATGTTGAAGCCAGGGAGGCTGGCTCCAAACTGTGCCGCCTCAGCCGATGACTGAACTAGCGTCAAAGTCTGTTTTGGACCTTGTGGTGCTACACCTACAAGGCCGATGACGGCAGACTTGACCACTGAGATCGGGCGAGGCCCGATGTTCAGCTCTAAAGTCTCCACGCCATGAAGGTAATTTGCTGGCATTTATTTGCTATTTTTTGGTTACTAATTTCGTTGGGCACTAATATACAAAAAAACTCAATCACCAAACAACTGGCGAAAAGTTATTTTTCGTGCACGTAAATTCTCGGCTTTTCATGGCCGTCCCACCACTTGCTGCAGAAGTACCGTTTATTCACGGCCCCCGCCTGGCTCATCACTGGGTAGATGATCAGACCGTTCGCCTGCATGCAGTGAACCGGGGGTGTCTCAGGAACCACCGCAACGATGTGCCCTGACTTCGCGCGGTTCCTGTTGGCCGCGACCATGATCACACACGCGCCCTGGTTGGCTGCGATTTGCGCCGCGGTCGTGTCGACCTCTTTCCAGCCGAAGCCGCCCCCGTATCTCGGGAACCAGTCATACAGCGCGTTCGCGTTCATCTCGATCAGCGTCGACCCATAGGCCGGGCTTGAGAAGTCCAGGTTGAGGAGCGCCTTCTGCGAC
>JACCDQ011672324.1_pt1 | contig 45544 bp, 46 predicted proteins | sample 7446031 | NCBI WGS metagenome assembly JACCDQ01 (sample SAMN15323442, study PRJNA562643) | freshwater metagenome | isolation source: river surface water | place: USA:Blue River Watershed | collected 2017-08-17
ATCGCCGGCCTCTGCGTGCTAATCGGTGTTGGCCTGTTCTACATCGAATGGATCTACGGCTAGAGATGTCTAGCCTTGACCACCTAACCAGTTGGCACTCAGATTGGCGAGGCCTTCGCGTTGTCGTATTCGGCCTCGGGGTTAGTGGTTTCTCGGTCGCCGATACGCTTGCAGAGCTTGGCGCAAAAGTACTGGTCGTTGCTGAAAAAGCCGAGCCTGAACTCGTCGATATCCTCGATGTCATCGGTGTCGAATACATCACCGGCGAAGCTGCAAAGGGAGTTCCGGCCGAGCTGACCGACTTCGACCCGCAGCTTGTGGTGACTTCGCCGGGCATCCGACCTGAGCATGAACTCTTGGCCTGGGCGAGCAATCGAAGCACTCCAATTTGGGTTGATATCGATCTGGCCTGGCGACTGCGTGACAAGACCGGCAAGGTTGCGGAATGGTTGCTGGTGACCGGCACTAACGGCAAGACCACTACTGTCCAGTTGGTTGAGGCCATGCTCATCGAGGCCGGAAAACGAGCCATCGCCTGCGGCAATATCGGTGTGCCAATTCTGGATGCGATTCGCGACCCGCAGGGTTGGGACGCCATCGTGGTTGAGCTCAGCAGTTTCCAGTTGCACTACCTGACCGGCATCATCGAGCCGCACAGCGCAGCCGTGCTCAACCTTGCCGAAGACCACATCGACTGGCATGGCAGCTATGAGGCCTATGGCGCAGCCAAAGCAAAGATTTTCAACAACACTCGGGTCGCCTGCATCTACAACGCGGGCGATGAACAAACCGTTCGCATGGTTGAGCAGGCCGATGTCATTGACGGAGCGAGAGCCATTGGCTTTAGCGTCATGGCTCCGCGCATCAGCGAAATCGGTTATGTGCAAGACATACTTTGCGACCGCGCCTTCATCCAAGAGCGCTCAATCAGCGCTTTGCCAATTGCGACACTGGATGACCTAGCCGAAATCGGTGTCGTCACCCCGCACCTGATGGCCAACGTTGCAGCCGCTAGCTGTCTGGCACGTGCAATCGGTGTTTCACCAGAGCAAATCTGCGACGCGATTCGCAAGTTCAAACTCGACGCTCACCGCATCCAGTTGGTTGCCGAGATCGATGGAATTGCTTGGTATGACGATTCGAAGGCGACAAACCCGCACGCGGCGGCCGCATCCCTAGCTTCGTTCGATCGAATCGTGTGGGTTGTCGGTGGCCTTCTCAAAGGCGTCGACATCAGCCCGCTGGTCAAGAAGTTTGCCAAGAAGCTGGCCGCTGCCATCGTGATCGGTGCCGAACGCGATGTCGTGCTCGCCGCTTTTGCCGAGCAAGCTCCCGAGATTCCGGTGCACGAGATTGGACTCGGTTCCGGCGAAGGCGAAGAGGCCATGAAACAGGTGGCAAAGTTGGCTGCGGAGTTGGCGGTTTCGGGGGACACCGTCTTGTTGGCTCCGGCGGCAGCATCAATGGATCAATTCAAGGATTACGCCGACCGCGGCCAGAAGTTTGCGGCCGCCGTTGCGCAGACGCTGGGGGAGCACCATGGCTAGACAGACCGACGTACGAAATCGAGCAACCCAAGCGCGAACTTCGAAGCCAGTTCGCGGCAACCGCGCGCCAGCGACCTCAGCGTCGGCTGGCCCGGGTCAACGCTTTGTGAACTTCGTGACCGATGTCGGTGCACGAGCCTTCCGCGCCCAGTCTCGAGACTTTTACATGTTGCTCGGAGTGACGGCAATTCTCGCGGTAATCGGCATCGTGATGGTGTTCAGTGCCTCATACGTTGATTCACTCGCCAGCCACTCGTGGGCATACACCGATGGTTTTCACCAGTTCATCTTTGTTGTGCTCGGCGTTATCCTTTTGACCTTCTTCTCGCTGGTGCGCATCAGCTGGGTTGAGCGAATCATTTTGCCGCTGTATGGCGTTTTCGTGGTTGTCCAGCTTTTGGTCTTCGTCATCGGCAAGGAAGTCAACGGAAACAAGAACTGGATTCCTCTGCCCGGTGGTTTCTCGATCCAGCCATCCGAGTTCTTCAAGATCACACTCTGTCTGTTTTTGGCCTGGCTGATTGCCAAGAACCAGCAAGACATTGACGACCGAAACCTCTGGATCAAGGCAGCCGTAATGCTGGCTATTCCAATCATCATCATCATGGTTCAGCGCGACATGGGAACCTCAATCATCATCGTCGCCGCATACGTTGGCTTGGCTGTTCTGGCTGGTCTTCCAGGTCGACTCCTGGCCTTCACCCTCGTGGTTGGCGCGATCCTTGGTTTCTTGGCGCTGCGAATGGGTAGCTCTTCTCGATGGCCTCGAATCATGGCTTGGATGTTCCCGAACAACCCTGACCCGCTCGACTACAACTGGCAGCAAAACCACGGCGTCTGGGCGATCGCTGCTGGACGCTGGACCGGAGTGGGTCTCGGCAACTCGAAGATGAAATGGTCGTGGATTCCTGAAATTCAGAGCGACTTCATCTTTGCCATCATTGGCGAAGAGCTTGGCCTTGTGGGCTGTCTGGTGATCATCGTTCTGTTTGTGGTCTTGGTCAACACGTTGATCCGCATCTCGATGCGAACTCGCGATCTGTTCTCGAAACTGTTCGTGCAGGGTGTGGCCACATGGCTCGCTGCTCAGTCGCTGATCAACATCGCGGTTGTGCTAGATCTTCTTCCGGTGCTTGGTGTGCCGCTGCCTCTGATTTCGTCCGGTGGTTCTTCGATGCTTGCGACCATGACCGCAATCGGCATCGTGCTAGCGGTCGAGCGCGACAACCAGGCCGGTCAAGCGGTCGGCTTCGTGCCGCAGCGTCCACGCTTTGCAACCCCGGTTAGGAGCAAGCGCTAGTGGCGAACTATCTGCTCGCCGGCGGCGGCACCGCCGGTCACGTGAATCCTTTGCTAGCGCTCGCCGATGCCATCAAGGCGCAGAATCCAGACAACAAGGTTTGGGCATTGGGAACGGCCGAAGGGCTCGAAGCTAACCTTGTGCCAGCTCGCGGTTATGAACTCATCACGGTTGCCAAACTGCCTTTTCCGCGTCGGCCGAGTCGATACGCCTTGACCTTTCCGATGCGCTTTGCAAAAGCCGTACGCAAGGTTCAAAGGTTCATTCGCGACAACGACGTGGATGTGGTTGTCGGCTTTGGCGGGTATGCGAGCGCTCCGGCTTACGTTGCAGCGAAGCGAAGCGGTGTGCCGATCGTCGTGCACGAAGCCAATGCGCTGCCAGGTTTTGCCAATAAGCTCGGCAACAAGTACGCCAAGTTCACCGCAGTAGCTTTTGACAAGACTCCGCTGGTCAACGCGATTCACACAGGTATGCCACTGCGTCACGAGATCGAAAGTCTCGCCAAGACCGAGCTAAATAGTCCGGAACGAGCGCTGGTGCGTTCGCAAGCTCGTGCGCACTTTGGTTTCGCTGCAGATGCAGCCGTGCTGCTGGTTACCGGCGGTTCGCTGGGAGCCAAGCGCATCAACGATGCCGTCGAGGGCTCGCGAGCAGTGCTCGATGCCGCAGGCATTCAGGTGCTTCACATCGTTGGCGGCAAAAGCGAGCTAGAGCCGATTGACTTGCCGAACTACAAACGATTGACCTACTGCGACCGCATGGACCTAGCTATCGCGGCAGCCGATTTCGCGATTTCGCGCGCGGGCTCATCCACGGTGAGTGAATTCGCGGCTGTCGGTTTGCCGGCGGTCTATGTTCCGTATGCGGTTGGCAACGGCGAGCAGCGTTTCAACGTCGAGGGTTTGGTTGCAGCTGGCGGGGGACTCATGGTCGCCGACGCCGAATTCACCGCCGACTGGGTGCGTGCGAATTTGGTTCCGCTCGTCTCAGATTCGAGACAGCTGAGCAAGATGTCGCAGGCAGCGCGAGCTAACGGAATCGCCGATGGCACCGAACGCCTGCTCAACCTGACCAATGGTGTGTTGAGCGCCTAAATCACGGGCGTTCGCGCCTACAGTTGGGTTGTTCCCAGCGCCACAGTAGAGAGCAAAAATGATCAAGCCAGACTTCTCCGTACCGGTCCCCGAAGACCTCGGCACCGTGCACTTTATTGGCATTGGTGGCTCTGGAATGAGCGGTATCGCTCGTATTTTGCTTGGCATGGGTCACAAGGTCACCGGCAGCGACCTGCGTGACACCTCGAACGTTGCCGCACTGCGCGTACTCGGCGCTGAGATTTTCATCGGGCACGATGCCGCTCACCTCGGCAACCCAGACACCGTGGTGGTCACCTCGGCGCTGTGGCCAACCAATCCTGAGTATGTGCTCGCACAAGAGCGCGGAATCCCGGTTCTGCACCGCTCGATGGCGCTTGCCTATCTGACCGGCAAGAAGCGCGTTATCGCTGTTGCCGGAGCTCACGGCAAGACCACCAGCACAGGAATGATCATCACCGCGCTCCTCGAGTTGGGTGAAGATCCAAGCTTCGTGAACGGCGGCGTTATCGCGTCACTCGGCGCCTCATCGGCAGCCGGTTCGGGCGAACTGTTTGTAATCGAAGCCGACGAGTCAGACGGCAGTTTCTTGCACTACGACACCGCCATCGCGCTGATCACAAACGTCGATGCCGACCATCTGGATCACTACGGCTCGGAGGAGGCCTTCGAGGCCGAATTCGGTCGATTCGCGCAGGGTGCTAAGGAATTCGTTGCGATCAGCTCTGACGACCCGGGCGCTGTGCGCGTGACCGGTTTGCTGCGCGAGAAGCGCATCCTCAGTTTCGGGTATGCCGAAGGTTCAGTCGTGAGCCTCAAGAACGTGGATGCGTCTGGCGCGCGAGTGAGTTTTGAACTCGAGTACGAGGGGCAGACCTTTGCAGCGCACCTTCGCGTGCCAGGTGAACACAACGCGATCAATGCCGCGGGTGCCTTCGCGGTTCTGGTCGGTCTCGGCCACGACCCAGCGGCCTCGCTGACTGCGATCGAAACCTTTGGCGGAACCGAGCGTCGTTTCGAGCTGCACGGCGAAGAGCGCGGTGTCTCGGTCTATGACGACTTTGCCCACCACCCGACTGAGGTTGCTGCCGCGCTAAAGGCGGCGCGCGCTGTGGTCGGCGATGGCAAGCTCATCACCGTTTTTCAACCGCACCTTTATAGCCGCACCCGCCTGATGGCCGAGGAGTTTGCCGAGGCACTTGCTGCGAGCGACGAGGTGGTCGTGCTCGACATCTATGCGGCTCGCGAGGATCCGGAACCTGGCGTGACCGGCGCCCTGGTCAGCAATGCTTTCAAGAACCCGGCTCAGGTGCACTACGTGCCCGAATGGGATGACGCGCCGGCCGTGGCGGCCAAGCTCGCCGCCGACGGCGACTTCATCATCACCATGGGTTGTGGCGACGTCTATCGCATGGTTCCGCAACTGCTCGACGCACTGAAGAACTAACCGCACCATGAAGAGACCGCCGGTACGAGCTGGGGTAGGCAAGCCGCCTACTCCAGGTTCTGGCGCGTCAAAGAAGTCGGATGCCAAACCCGCATCACCTTCGACCTCGGCAAAGCCCGCACCAAAGCCTGCCAGCCAGCGTGATTCGGGCAAGATTTTGGCATCGGTGACCGACCTAACCAAGCTGCGCGAAGCCCGCGCTTCGAAGTCGACGGCTAAACCGGCGCGTGCAGAGAAGGCAGGCCGCAACGCGAAGCCGACCCGCCAAACTAAGTCGACCAAACAGATCAACCCCCGCAAGGCACGCAAGAACTCTGTCGCAGGAGCAGCCGCCTCGAACGCGATCGCATCCGGTCGCCGCATTTTCGAACGCCTGAGCCCGGAGGCCGCGCGATTTAGGGCTTATAGCCGTCGTCGTCGCGCAATTCTGCTTTCGGCGATTTCATCGTTCACCGCGTTGGTGCTGCTGATGCTTGCCTCGATGTACACCCCGATGCTCGCGGTCGAAACCATTCGCATCACCGGCACCGACCGTCTAAAGGTGGCCGAACTTCAGGCCGCGCTCAAGTCGCAGCTCGGCACACCGCTGCCGATGGTCAGTTCAGACAAAATTGCCGAAGAACTCAAGCCGTTTGCGCTAATCGAGAGTTACTCGATTACGAGTCGTCCGCCGCACAGCCTGGTGATTCGCATCACCGAGCGCAGCCCGATTGCGGTCGTTTCGGTCGGCGGCACCGAGTATCTCTATGACCCAGCTGGCGTGAAGATCGGCAAGGCTTCGAGCTCAGACGAATACCCGACCATCAACATCAACGGTGACCCGGCTTCAAGCGCCGAGTATGCGCTCGCGATCGATGTGCTCCTCGCGTTGCCTGCGTCTCTGCTGCCTCGCGTTTATTCAATCGACGCGAAGACCAAGGACAACGTGACCATGGAGCTTCGAGGCAATGCCGGCCAGCGAATCGTCTGGGGCGACTCATCACGCTCAGCCCTGAAGTCGAAGGTTCTCGCCGCTTTGATTCGCAACTACAAGAAGTCAGATCGCGTCACTTTTGACGTTTCTTCGCCGACCGCTCCGGTGGTTCGCTACTAGTTCCGGCCACGCGCTCGACCCGGTTTGGGGGAGCGCAACTGAGCGCTGGCTGAGAGTTAACGCGACACGCCCGACCGCCTCCCACTCAACGATGTTCGCTGCGCGTAACTTCGTGGCGAAATCAATAAAAGTGCACAAACACTAAGCCTCAGCAAGAGGTTTAGGGTTTTGCACAATCCAAAAAGCTTCTCTAGCAGCGGAGGAAAAAGTGGGACTCAGCCAGAATCCACTAGCAGTTATCAAGGTCGTCGGCGTCGGCGGTGGTGGCGTTAACGCCGTCAACCGAATGATCGAGGTCGGCCTACGCGGTGTCGAATTCGTAGCAATCAACACCGACGCACAGCAACTGCTGCTCAGCGACGCTCACGTCAAGCTAGACATCGGACGCGAATCAACTCGCGGCCTCGGTGCAGGCGCTGACCCAGAGGTCGGTCGCCGCGCTGCAGAAGAGCACGCCGAAGAGATCGAGCAGGTCCTCGCGGGTGCCGACATGGTCTTTGTGACCGCAGGTGAGGGCGGTGGCACTGGCACCGGAGCTGCCCCGGTTGTAGCCCGCATTGCCAAGAGCCTCGACGCACTGACTGTTGGTGTGGTCACTCGCCCATTCGACTTTGAAAACAAGCGCCGCATCGAGCAGGCCGCAAAGGGCATCGAGGTCCTTCGCGGCGAAGTCGACGCGCTAATCGTCGTTCCAAACGACCGCCTGTATGACCTTGACGACCAGCTCATGTCATTCGCAGAAGCCTTCAAGCAGGCTGACAACGTATTGCGTGCCGGCGTTCAGGGCATCACCGACCTGATCACCAACCCAGGTCTCATCAACCTCGACTTCGCTGACGTCAAGTCGGTCCTCAAGGGTGCCGGAACCGCTCTCATGGGCATCGGTACCGCCAAGGGCGAAGACCGCGCAGTTCGCGCGGCCGAGATCGCTATCTCGAACCAGATGCTCGAGGCGAGCATCGAGGGTGCACACGGCGTGCTCCTGCTGGTTCAGGGTGCAAGCGACATAGGCCTGAAGGAAGTCCGCAACGCAGCCAAGCTCGTCCAAGAAGTGGTTAGCCCAGAAGCAAACATCATCTTCGGTCTGACCCTCGACGACACCCTGGGCGACGAGGTTGCTGTCACCGTAATCGCTGCCGGCTTCGAGGGTGGAGCACCGACTCCGCACCGCACCGCTGGTCGCACCACCTACTCGGGTTTCGCTAACTTCGGTCGTTCAGAGGCTCCAGCAGCCGCTCCGGCGGCTCCAGTTGCAGCTCCAGTTGCAGCTGCCGCCCCTGAGGCCACCGCTGTCGCCGAGGAAGCCCCAAAGGCTTCGCACTGGGCGTTCGCTGAGGCGTCGACCGCTGCAACCGAGGCCGAAGCTCCTGCCGGTGAAAACACCAACACCGCAATCTTCAACACCATCGTTAGCAACGAGTCGTTCACTCCGGTTGCTCAGACTGCAGACGGCACCTACGGTGACGATCTAGACATTCCTGACTTCCTGAAGTAAACCGCATAGTTTGAACACGACCGAGGGCATCCCGCTAGCCGAGCGCTATCAGGGTGCCCTTAGTCGTATCCGGGCTGCAACCGATGCTGCCGCACGCGCCGTCGACGACATCACGCTCGTGGTAGTCACCAAGAATCACCCGGCTCAACTCGTGCTCGAATTGCTTGAGCTTGGAGCACGTGATTTTGGCGAGAACCGCGACCAGGAGGCGGCGCCGAAGGCGGCCGAGGTGCGTTCGGTGAGCGCGATTTCGCATACCTGGCACTTTGTCGGCCAGCTTCAGAGCAACAAGGTTCGCTCGGTGCTCGATTACGCGTCGGTGCTGCACTCGCTCGACCGAGACTCGCTGCTAAAAGAGCTGATCAAACAGACCGAAAAGCGCGAATCGACGCTGGATGTGTTCATCGAACTCAACCTCACCGATGACAGCGGTCGTGGCGGAATCATGCCGGCCGACCTATTGCCGTTCGCCGAGCGCGTGCTTGAGGCTCCGACCCTCAACCTGCTCGGTGTCATGGGAGTTGCCGGTCTTGATGCCGAACCAGCGGCCGAATTTGAGCGCATCCGCGCAGCAAGCCTCGCACTGCAGACGCTCGAGCCAGCCGCCAAGTTCATCTCTGCTGGAATGTCACAGGATTTCGAACTCGCCATCGCCCACGGCGCGACACACGTCCGCATCGGCACCGCAATCACGGGCAAACGCCAGTACTGACCATATTCTGGTTTCAGAACGAATTGTTCGTCGCGCTCTGTCTTGCGCGGTGACAGCAGGAGGAAAAAATGGCTGGAATTATCTCGGGACTCAAGGACTGGCTAAACCCACCTTCAGGTGAGCCAGCTGCTCCGCGTCCGCCACAGGGTGGCAACTCACGCCCAGTGACCTCGATCATGCGTCGCCGTCCAGGCGCCGACACCGGTCAGATCCACACCATCGACGCGACCTCATACGCCGATGCACGCGAGATCGCAGACCTCTACCGCGAAGACATCTCGGTCATCGTCAACATGGCCGAAATGAGCGAGGCTGACTCACGCCGTCTGCTCGACTTCATGCTTGGCCTGCGTCACGCACTTCAGGGTGACCTCCAGCGCGTTACTCCAAAGGTTTACCTGCTTGCCCCGGCTAGCGTTGCCACCAACAACGAAGAAGACGAATTCGAGCCTGGTGGCGACGGCCTAATCATCAACCCTTCGCGCTAAATCGCGTTTAACGGCTTAGTGAGCTAAACCGTGGGACTCATTGCTTACTGGATTCTCCAGGGCTACTTCTATGTATTGATGGCCCGTTTTGTGATCGATCTCGTCCGTTCAATTAACCCGGTTTGGCGTCCGCGCGGCCTGCTCATCGTTCCGATTGAGCTTGTGATGACCGTCACCGACCCGCCACTGAAGGTTCTGCGTCGAGTCATCAAGCCGGTACGAGTCGGGCCAATTGCTTTCGACCTAGCCTGGACGGTTTTGTTGTTCGCGATCATCATTCTGCGCAACCTAACCGTCTTCCTGCCGTAGACGTTGTCTATCCACATCTCGACATAAAACAATTTCACGCAAACTAGCGGTTGCGGTATCTTGGAACGAGCGCTTTGAGCGCACAATTTTTCAATCCAGGAGGCACGCCCATGCCATTGACTCCAGAAGATGTCGTCAATAAGCGGTTTCAGCCGACCAAGTTCCGCGAAGGTTATGACCAGGATGAGGTCGATGACTTTCTCGATGAGATCGTTGTCGAACTTCGTCGTCTCAGTGAAGAGAACGAAGACCTCCGTCAGCGCCTGCTAGCCGCAGACGCACGCATCGCCGAACTACAGCGCTCGGGTGCCGGCCTCGCAGAGCAGCTCAGCCCAGCAACCCCAGCCGGTGGCATTTCGGCTCTGACCCCGACTTCAAGCCTGTCGGCAATCCAGCCTTCGGCTCCATCGGCGTTCCCAGAGGCAACTCAGGACCCATCGAGCCTCGACAGCAACAACACCAACAACTTGCTCCAGCTCGCTCGCAAGCTGCACGAAGAGCACGTCCGCGAAGGCCTCGCCAAGCGCGATGCTCTCATCGCTGAGGGCCACGCGACCGCGGCCCGCATCGTGCGTGAAGCCGAGGCTCAGCACCGCGCCGACATGAGCCGCCTCGAGCAAGAGAAGGCTCTCATCGAGCACACCATTCAAGAACTTCGCAGCACCGAGCGTGAATACCGCGCCAAGCTCAAGGGCTTCATCGAGAGCCAGTTGACTGAGCTCGAGGCATCAGACATGGCTCCGACCGAGACGGTTCAGAAGCCAGCGCTGGGCACCGCAGGTTTTGCGACTTTCACTCAGTCGAACCCTGTCATCAGCCCGGTCGAGCCGGTTGCTCCTGCAACCTCGACGGGCAGCCAGCCATTCGGCGGCTTCACCGGTTGGACCCAGACTCAGCCAACTGCACAAGACGCTGACGAAGAATAAAAAACTCGATGTCACAACCTCGGCGTTCGCGCCTGCTCTGGCTTGCGCTCGCTTTTGCGGCTCTGATCGTCTTCCTTGACCAGCTGGTCAAAGACATCTTGATTGCACACCTCACGCCTGGGCACTCGACTCCATTTTTGGGTGACTTCGTCAAGCTTTATCTGACCTACAACGACTCGGCAGCCTTCTCAATGGGCTTCGGGCAGACCTGGTTCTTTGCGCTGCTATCAACCTTCGCGAGCCTGGCCCTGCTGTGGTACCTCCCAAAGTTGAAGACGGCATCCTGGCTAATCATGGGCGGCATCGCGCTCGGCGGCATCGTCGGAAATCTGGTCGATCGCTTGATTCGCGAGCCGGGTTTCGGTGTCGGTCACGTTGTGGATTACATCCAGATTCCATTCAATTTCCCGATCTTCAACCTGGCCGACAGTGCAATCGTTTCGATTGCAATCCTCACCGTGATCCGCATCCTGCTCGGTCACAAAATCGGCGAACCAAATCCGAAGAAGACTAAGTGACCGAGACGCGTTACTTTCCGGTGCTTGATGCGCTTCTTGGCGAGCGTGCGGATGCCGCAATCGCAAAGCTGACCGGCCTCTCGCGAGCGACCGTCGCCGAAATGTGTGCCGATGGTTTGGTGACCCTCGACGGCAAGGTCCTTGGCAAGTCTGACCGCATCAACGGCGGCAACCTCATCGAGGTTGGCATGCCAAAACCTAAGAACCAGCTCGAGCTGATCCCAACTGATGTTCCAGATTTCAAGATTGTCTATCAAGACGAAGACATCGTCGTGGTCGACAAACCGGCCGGAGTTGCTGCGCATCCATCGGTTGGTTGGGATGGCCCGACGGTTGGTGGCGCACTGCTTGCGCACGGCATCCAGCTGACCACCTCGGGCGCACAGGAGCGCCAGGGCATTGTGCAGCGACTCGACGTCGGCACCAGTGGCTTGATGACTCTGGCCAAGACCGAGATCGCTTACTCGCGCCTCAAGCAGGCGTTTAGAGACCGCGCGGTACACAAGGTTTACAACGCTGTGGTTCAGGGGCATCCTGACCCGTTTGAGGGCACCTTTGACGCTCCAATCGGTCGTCACCCGAAGGCCGAGTTCAAGTTCGCCGTGATGCAAGACGGCAAGCCATCGGTCACGCACTACTCGACCCTCGAGGCTTTTCCGGCGGCAACGCTGGTCGAGGTCATTCTCGAGACCGGTCGCACCCACCAGATTCGCGTGCACTTCAGTGCGTTCCGTCACCCGCTACTCGGCGACACCATGTATGGCGCCGACCCAAAGCTTGCGGCGCGCGTTGGGCTGGACCGCCAGTGGCTGCACGCGGTGAAACTCAGCTTCGAGCACCCAACCACGGGCGAAATGGTCGAGTTTGAGAGCTCATACCCGGCCGATTTGATACACGCCCTAGAGGTCCTCCGCGGTCACTGAACGCAGCGGCATTAGTCTTGTCTTTCGCAGAGAGAAGGAGGACGCCGATGGCCGGTAAAGACTCCTTCGTGCACCTGCACGTACACACCGAATTTTCGATGCTCGACGGTGCCGCGCGCATCAAGCCTCTGCTGGCCAAAACCGCTGAATTGGGCATGCCAGCGATCGCCATCACCGACCACGGCAATAACCACGGTGCCTTTGATTTCTACAAGACCGCGAAGGCCAACGGGGTCAAGCCGATTATCGGCATTGAGGCCTATCTGACTCCTGGCACCGCTCGCGGCGATCGCACCCGAGTCAAGTGGGGCGACGGCGGTGCCAACGACGACGACGTTTCGGGCGGTGGCGCTTACACGCACATGACCCTGATCGCCGAAAACACCGAAGGCATGTACAACCTTTTCAAGCTTTCGTCGAAGGCTTGGCTCGAGGGCATGTATTTCAAGCCGCGCATGGACCGCGAGATTCTCGCGCAGCACTCGAAGGGCATCATCGCGACGACCGGCTGCGTCGGTGGCGAGGTTCAGACTCGACTGCGTCTCGGTCAATACGACGAAGCTAAAAAGGCCGCCGCAGAGTTCCAAGAGATCTTCGGCAAAGACAATTTCTTCGCCGAGATCATGGACCACGGCATTCCGATTGAGCGACGCACGATGTCGGACCTCATCCGTCTGTCTAAAGAACTCGACATTCCGCTCGTTGCCACCAATGACCTGCACTACACAAACGCGGCGGATGCGGTTGCGCACGAGGCACTGCTTTGCGTGCAGTCGGGCTCGAACCTATATGACCCGAACCGCTTCAAGTTCGACGGCCAGGAGTTTTACCTAAAGTCGCCGGCCGAAATGCGCGCTTTGTTCAGCGACTATCCGGAGGCCTGTGACAACACACTTCTAATTGCTGAGCGCTGTGAGGTTGAGTTCCCTGAGGAACAGCGCCTGATGCCTGAGTTCCCGGTTCCTGAGGGTCATACCGAAGCTACCTGGTTTGAACACGAGGTCGCCGAGGGCATGAAGCGCCGCTACAAGGGCCAGATCCCTGAAAAGCAGGCCGCACAGGTCGAATACGAGGTCGAGGTCATCAAGAAGATGGGCTTCCCGGGCTACTTCTTGGTCGTTGCCGACTTCATCAGCTGGGCACGCGCTCAGGGCATTCGCGTTGGTCCGGGCCGTGGTTCGGCAGCGGGTTCGATTGTTGCGTATGCGATGGGAATCACCGAACTTGACCCTGTTGTTCACGGGCTAATCTTTGAGCGATTCCTGAACCCAGATCGTGTTTCGATGCCCGATATCGATGTCGACTTCGACGACCGTCGTCGTGGCGAAGTGATTCGCTATGTCACCGAGAAGTACGGCGATGACCGCGTCGCGCAGATTGTGACCTTCGGCACCATCAAGGCCAAGCAGGCTCTGAAGGATGCCGCTCGCGTGCTTGCGATGCCTTACTCGGTGGGCGAGAAGCTCACCAAAGCGATGCCGGGCGCTGTGCTCGGTCGTGACATGACCTTGACCCAGTTGGTCGAAGAAGAAATCGACGGCCAAAAGAACGAGCGCTACAACGAGGCCAAGGACTTCCGTGAAATCATCGCGACCGATGAAGAGTCTCGCAAGGTATTCGATCTTGCCCGCGGGCTCGAATCGCTAAAGCGCCAGTGGGGTGTTCACGCGGCAGGTGTCATCATGTCGTCTAAGCCGCTGATCGACGTGATTCCGATCATGAAGCGCGAGGATGACGGCGCGATCATCACTCAGTTTGACCAGCCGCCGTGTGAGTACCTCGGTCTGCTGAAGATGGACTTCTTGGGTCTGCGCAACCTGACCGTGCTCGACGATGCGCTGGCAAATATCAAGGCCAACCGCGGCGAGACCATCGTGCTCGAAGAACTCGACCTAGATGCCGACCCGGCGACCTTTGAGCTGCTTAGCCGCGGTGACACGCTAGGTGTGTTCCAGCTCGATGGTGGCCCGATGCGTTCGCTGCTGCGACTTCTGAAGCCAACCAAGTTCGAACACATCTCGGCAGTTATCGCGCTGTATCGCCCTGGCCCGATGGGCATGAACTCGCACAACAACTATGCGCTGCGCAAGAACGGCGAGCAGGCTGTTGAATCGGTTCACCCGGAACTAACCGAACCGCTAGCCGAGGTGCTCGACCCGACCTATGGCCTGATTGTTTATCAGGAGCAGGTAATGGCGGCCGCTCAAAAGGTTGCGGGCTTCACGCTCGGCCGCGCAGACCTATTGCGTCGTGCAATGGGTAAGAAGAAGAAAGAAGAACTCGACAAGCAGTACGAGGACTTCGAGAGCGGCATGCGCGGCAACGGTTACAGCCCCGAGGCCGTGAAGGCGCTTTGGGACACACTGCTCCCGTTCGCTGACTACGCGTTCAACCGCGCGCACTCGGCCGCATACGGCGTGCTTTCTTACTGGACCGGCTACCTAAAGGCCAACTACGCGCCTGAGTACATGGCAGCGCTGTTGACCTCGGTCGGTGACTCAAAAGACAAGCTAGGCATCTATCTGAGCGAATGTCGCCGCATGGATATCAAGGTCTTGCCACCTGACGTCAATGAGTCCATAGGCGCGTTCAACGCGATCGGTTCTGACATTCGCTTCGGCCTCGGTGCTGTGCGAAACGTCGGTGCCAACGTCGTTGAGGGCATCAAGCAGGCTCGCGAAGAAAAGGGTCGATTCACCTCGTTCCACGACTTCCTGCGCAAGGTTCCCGCCCAGGTTTGCACCAAGCGCGTTGTCGAAAGCCTGATCAAGGCTGGTGCGTTCGATACCTTCGGTCACACCCGCCGGGCGCTTCTTGAGATTCACGAAGAAGCGGTCGAATCGCAGACCAGTCTCAAGAAGAGCGAGGCCGTTGGGCAGGTCGACCTGTTTGGCGGACTCTTCGGTGACGCTGGCGGCATCGACACCCCGATTCCTGACCGTGCCGAATGGCCAAAGAAGGAACTGCTAGCTCTTGAGCGCGAAATGCTCGGTCTGTATGTGAGTGACCACCCGCTGGCTGGGCGTGAGGCGCAACTCGCTCGCTATGCCGAGTTCTCAATTGACGACCTGCAGAGCAATGAAAACCTCAAAGATGGTGAGAACGTCACCATCGCCGGACTCTGCACATCGGTTCAGCATCGTGTGGCGAAGGCATCGGGCAACGCATACGGCTCGCTCGTCGTTGAAGACTTCGGCGGCGAGTTGACGGTCATGTTGATGGGCAAGACGTACGCCGAATTCGCACCAAAACTGCAAACTGACCAGGTGGTCGTGGTTCGCGGTCGTGTTTCACGCCGTGACGACGGCATCAGCTTGCACGCATACAACGTTGACATCATCGATGCCGCTGCGGAGGCTCAGGGGCCGGTCATCATCGCGATGAGTGAGTCGGAGATGACGCGCTCCAACTTGGCTGAAATCGATCGCATTTTGCGTGTTCACGCGGGAACCGAAGAGGTGCGCATTGCGCTGCTCGAGGCATCGGGTGTGCGCATGTTTGGGCTCGATCAGCGTGTGAAGATTACGGCCGACCTTTACGGTGAGCTCAAGCAACTGCTTGGACCGAACTGCATCCGGTTCGACGAACCGAAATAGCTACCCGAGCGGCTCACGGGCTCTTTCGGTTAGCGACTAAGCGAGCTCTTCGCCCGGCTTGACGTACTTGCGGTGGTGATAGAGCAGCGCGTCATCTTCAGAGCCGAGCTTGCCCTCGAGCACATCCACGATAACCACCGCGTTGTTCTCGACGTTGTGGATTTCACGAACGCGCGCAATTAGAACGCTGGTAGCGGCAGGGAACAGTGGCAAGCCTTCCGGGCCAACAATCCAGTCCTGTGGCACGAAGCGCTGGGTGTGATCGGCTGCCATGCGCTGAGCAAGAGCTAGGTTCTCGGCACCAAGCGTGTGAATGGCAACGTGCTTGGCTTCGAGCAGATTCGGCCAGGTGCTCGAACCGCGAGCCACGTTGAAGCTAGCTAGCGGGGGAGTCGCACCGAGCGAAGTCATTGAGGTTGCAGTGAAGCCGACCGGCTGACCTTCGGTGCCCACGAGAGTGATGACCGAAACACCGGATGCGTGGCGGCGGAATGCGGCCTTGAGTGCTTCGGCTGGGTCGGTTTCGTGGCTAAGAAAATCAGACATGCCTACAAGGTTACCGAGCCGAATTGCCCTGCGCGAAAGCGCATCCCCAACTGGAATGCGCGTCAGGTCGCGTCAAAAAGTACAATTGGGGGACTAGCTAAGGAGTTTTGGTGGCCTCAATCATTCGCCGAGTCGACCTGCGTGGTCAGCGATTTGACTCGACGCGCGCCAACGAACTCGTGCCTAGAGCCGCCGTCGACATCAGCATGGCGGTTGAGCAGATCAAGCCTCTTCTTGAAGATGTACGCGCTCGCGGAGAGGCTGCGGTTGTGCAGGTGACGGTCGACCGTGATGGGGTAGACCCGCGTCCAATTCGCGTCGATGCTGCCGAGCTGGAGGCCGCACTGGCTTCGCTCGATCCAAAGCTAAAGATTGCAATTCAGACCTCAATCCACCGCGTGCGTGCGGTTTCGGAAGCCACACTGCCTACCGCGGTCACCGTCGAGTTGGCCGAGGGTGCAAAGGTGCACCAGCGCTGGGTTCCAGTCGACTCAGTTGGCCTGTATGTGCCGGGCGGCAAGGCGGTCTACCCGTCGAGCGTGATCATGAACGTGGTTCCGGCGCAGGCGGCTGGCGTTCCGCGACTTGCCGTCGCAACGCCTGCACAAAAGGAATTCGGCGGACGCCCGCATCCGACGGTGCTAGCCACCGCAGCGATGCTCGGAGTCACCGATGTCTACTGCATGGGTGGTCCGGCAGCGATTGCCGCCTTCGCATACGGTTTGCCAGAGGCCGGCCTTGAGCCGGTCAACTTGGTCACCGGTCCGGGTAACATCTATGTGGCCGCTGCCAAGCGCGCGCTGCGCGGCACCATCGGCATCGATTCCGAAGCCGGCACGACCGAGATCCTTGTTATCGCCGACGATTCGGCAGATGCTCGATTCATCGCATACGACCTGGTTAGTCAGGCCGAGCACGACGAAGCGGCAGCATCGGTGCTGGTCACCGATTCTGAAGCGCTCGCCGCTGCGGTTGAGCGTGAGCTTGCCACCGTTGCTGCGCAAACCGCGCACGCCCAGCGCGTGGCAACCGCGCTCGCCGGCCAGCAGTCGGCAATCGTTTTGGTCGACGACCTCGACGCCGCAATCGTTTTCGCCAACTTCTATGCGACCGAGCACCTTGAGATTCATACTGCGAATAATCAGGGTGTCCTGTCGCGCATCACCAATGCCGGTGCGGTCTTCGTGGGCAAGTACTCTCCGGTAAGCCTCGGCGATTACATGGCCGGCTCAAACCACGTTTTGCCAACCGGGCAGCAGGCAAAGTTCGGTGCTGGGCTAGGCGTACACAGTTTCTTGCGCGCTCAGCAGGTCATCGATTACGACGCGGGTGCGCTCGGCGCTATCGCCGCGCAGGTGCGCGACTTTGCCGAATCTGAGAACCTTCCGGCTCATGGCCAGGCCATCACCGCTCGGTTCGAATAGCCACTAGAAAATTCGTGAAACACTAGATATAGTTATTTTCAATCTTGAAAACTCCACATCTAGTGGAAACCATCGATTCGACGATGATGCCGAATCGAGAAAAACCGAGAGGTTCATCGAATGCACTGCCCGTTCTGTCGCTTTCCAGATTCCCGCGTAACCGACTCGCGCACCTCGGACGACGGCTCGTCGATCCGCCGCCGCCGTCAATGCCCTGAGTGCAACATGCGCTTCAGCACCACCGAAACCGCTAGCCTCAACGTCGTCAAGCGCAGCGGTGTGACCGAGTCATTCAGCCGCGGCAAAATCGTCAACGGTGTTCGCAAGGCTTGTCAGGGTCGCCCGGTAACCGAATCTGACCTCGCTCTGCTGGCTCAAGAGGTTGAAGAGGCCATTCGCGCGACCGGCTCAGCTCAGATCGAAGCCAACGACATCGGTCTTGCCATCCTCGGCCCACTGCGCAAGCTCGACGAGGTCGCATTCATGCGTTTCGCGAGTGTTTATCAGGGCTGGGAGACCCTCGAGGACTTCGAGGCTGCCATCCAGGTGCTCAAGGTCGAACGCGAAACCGACCGCGAAGAAGCTAACGCAGCCGAAAACACTTCGGTCGACGCGCCTCAGGGCAGCGAAAACCAGTAGCGGGCGCGAGCGCATACTCGCAAACGGTTTGCGAGACGGGTCTAGCGCCCAGTCTTGGGTAGGCTTGACCGAGTCGAAAACCCAGTCAAGGCCATAAGGAGCATCGGTTGTTCGGAAACCTCTCTGACCGCCTCGTCGATACGTTCAAAAACCTCCGCAGCAAGGGCAAGCTCAGCGCTGCAGACATTGACGCGACCCTGCGCGAAATTCGCCGCGCACTGCTCGAAGCAGACGTCGCCCTCGAGGTAGTCAAGAACTTCACAACTGCGGTACGCGATCGCGCGCTTGGCGACGAGGTTTCGAAGGCGCTGAACCCTGCTCAGCAGGTCGTTCAGATCGTGAATGAAGAGCTGGTCAAGATTCTCGGTGGCGAGCAGCGCAAGCTCAGCTTCGCCAAGCAGCCACCGACCGTAATCATGCTTGCCGGTCTGCAGGGTAGCGGTAAGACCACCCTCGCCGGAAAACTGGCCAAGTGGCTCAAGGACCAGGGCCAAACCCCACTTCTCGTGGCCGCCGACCTGCAGCGCCCGAACGCTGTAACCCAGCTAGAGGTCATCGGTGAGCGCGTTTCGGTTCCGGTGTTTTCACCAGAGCCAGGCAACGGCGTCGGCGACCCGGTCAAGGTTTCCAAGGATGCGATCAAGCACGCAACCAGCAAGCAGTTCTCGGTTGTCATCGTTGACACCGCCGGTCGCCTAGGCATCGACGAAGAACTAATGCAGCAGGCTCGCGACATTCGTGATGCCGTCAACCCAGACGAGGTCCTGTTCGTCATCGATTCGATGATTGGTCAGGATGCGGTCAACGTCGCAAAGGCCTTTGAGGACGGCGTCGGCATCACCGGTGTCGTGCTCACCAAGCTCGACGGTGACGCTCGCGGTGGTGCAGCGCTTTCGGTCGCGTCGGTCACCGGCAAGCCAATCATCTTCTCGTCAACCGGTGAGGCACTCGACGCCTTTGAACCGTTCTATCCGGACCGCATGGCGAGCCGCATCCTCGACATGGGTGACGTACTTTCGCTCATCGAGCGCACGCAGTCGGCGTTTGACGAGGCCGAGGCCCGTGCACTTGCCGACAAGATCGCCAAGGAGACCTTCACTCTCGAGGACTTCCTCGAGCAGATGCAGCAGCTGCGCAAGATGGGTTCGCTCAAGAGCATGCTCGCGATGATGCCTGGCGCCGGTCAGATGCGTCAGCAACTAGAGAACTTTGACGAGCGTGAAATCGATCGCACCGAGGCCATCATCCGTTCGATGACCCCTGCCGAGCGCCGCCAACCGAAGCTGCTCAACGGTTCGCGCCGTCTGCGCATCGCTAAGGGTTCTGGCACCACCGTGACCGAGGTGAACGGCTTGGTGAACCGATTCGAGCAGGCTGCAAAGATGATGAAGACCATGGCCAAGGGCGGTATGCCTCAGATGCCTGGCGGTATGCCTGGCATGCCAAACGTCGGTGGCGGTTTCGGCGGTGGCTTCGGAGGCGGAAAGTCGAAGAAGAAAGACAAGGGCAAGAAGGGCTCAAAGTCGGGCAACCCAGCTAAGCGTGCAGCCGAAGAAGCGGCACGTCTCGCCGGCGGTGACGCATCCACCAGTGATTCTGGCTCGGGTTCTGCATTCGGCGTCAAAAACTAGTCACTTGAACTAGCCAAACGCCCGATTTTCTGGCAGAATAAAGCGGTTGCCGTACGCGTGACCCTCTAATCTCGCGTAACACGGCAGCCCCTTAGAGCTTTCCAATCGAGTGTGCCCCCACGCTCGCGGTTGATTGTTCGCCCCAATACACACATCAAACAGGAGCATTGTGGCTGTAAAAATCCGCCTGAAGCGTCTCGGCAAGACCCGCGCGCCTCACTACCGTATCGTCGTCGCAGATTCACGCACCAAGCGTGACGGACGCGTAATTGAAGAAATTGGTCGTTACGTACCAACCCAGAACCCATCGCTAATCGAGGTCAACTCAGAGCGTGCACAGTACTGGCTAAGCGTTGGCGCACAGCCAACCGAGCAGGTAACCGTGCTTCTAAAGCTCACCGGTGACTTCCAGGCATCAAAGGGCGAGAAGGCCGTCAACAAGGTCCAGGTCAAGGAAGCAAAGCCAGTATTCGTTGCTGACGCTGCCAAGAAGCCTGTTCTTCTTCCAAAGGAAGAGATCAAGAAGAAGGCCGCTTCTGCTGAAGAAGCAGCTGCAGACGAGGCTCCAGCCGAGGACGCAGTCGTAGAGGCAACCGAAGCTCCAGTTGAGGCTGAGGCAACCGAGGCTCCTGCAGCCGAGGTAGTCGAAGAGGCTCCTGCAGCCGAGGTAGTCGAAGAGGCTCCTGCAGCTGAAGAAGCTCCTGCTGAAGCCGCTGCTGAAGAAGCAGCCGCCGAAGCACCTGCCGAAGAGGCTTAATAGTGCTAGCCGCTGCGCTCGAACATCTAGTCAAGGGCATCGTCGACAATCCTGACGACGCCACTGTGACTGCACGCTCAACCTCGAAGGGTGACCTTCTTGAGGTTCACGTGCACCCAGACGATCTGGGTCGGGTGATCGGGCGCAACGGCCGCACCGCCAACGCACTGCGCACTGTTGTGAACGCACTTGCAGATGGCAAGAAGGTCCGTGTCGACGTGGTGGACACCGATTACTAGCAAGACCAAGCTCCGAGTTGGCCGCCTTGTAAAGGCCCACGGCCTAAAGGGAGCGCTAAAGCTTGAGCTTTACACCGACAGCCCGAAAGAACGTTTCGTGCCCGGTGCCGAACTTGAACTCCAAGTTCCAGAAACTTCCCCTTGGTTTGGCAAGACCTTAAAGGTTGCCGAACTGCGCTGGTACAACCAGTCGCCAGTCATCTTTTTCGAAGGCGTTGACGACCGCACTGCGGCCGAGAGCCTGATCAAAGCAATCCTGCTGGTGAACGCTGACACCACCGCTTTGCCTACCGAACCTGACGCTTGGTATGACCACCAGCTGGTCGGCCTTCGCGTGCTGCGAGACGGTGTTGAGGTCGGCAAGGTCGCTCGAGTAGACCACCTCCCGGCTCAAGACTTGCTCGCGGTCGAGACCGCATCCGGTGAAGTCTTACTGCCGTTCGTGAAGGTCTTTGTTCCAGTGGTCGACATCGCCAAGGGCGAGGTGCAAATCACCCCACCTGGCGGTTTGTTCGAGACCCTCGAAGACGAGTTGCCTGGTCAGGAAAAGGGCATCCCTGCGGCTATCGAGGGCGTCGAGTTTGAAGACGACGACGCTGCCGAAGTCGCCGAGCCAGCTGGCGAAGCCGACGCAAAGTAGGCCCAAATGCGCATCGATGCCATCAGCATTTTTCCGGATTACTTCAACGTTCTAGACCTGTCGCTGCTCGGCAAGGCTCGCGAGCGCGACCTAATCGAATTCAAGGCTCATGACCTGCGCACGTGGACTTACGACAAGCACCGCACGGTCGACGACACGCCTTACGGCGGCGGCGCTGGCATGCTCATGAAGCCTGAACCATGGGGAGAAGCGCTAGACGCGATCCTGCCCGAAGACGGCTCGGCAACCGTGATCTTCACCTCACCGGCGGGTGAAGTCTTCAATCAAAAACTCGCGTATGAGCTCACCAACGAATCGCACATCGTGTTTGCCTGCGGTCGTTACGAGGGCATTGACCAGCGAGTCGTCGAGTATGCGGCCACCAAGGCCAAGGTTCGCCTGATCAGCATCGGTGATTACGTCTTGAATGGCGGCGAGGTCGCGGCGATTGCCATGACCGAGGCCATCGTGCGTTTGATTCCAGGCGTGATTGGTAATGCCGAAAGTTTGGTCGAAGAGTCACACTCGGACGGCCTGCTCGAATACCCGAGCTACACGAAGCCGGCGTCTTGGCGTGGGTTCGACGTGCCAGAGGTGCTCACCAGCGGCAACCACGCGCTGATTGCCAAGTGGCGTCACGAACAGCAGGTCGAACGCACACGACGCGTTCGCCCAGATCTCCTCGGCGAATAACCGAACTCTTTCGCGCTGGCGCTGGTTGAACCTCGAGGCATCCTGTGGCAGAATAGAGAGGTTGTTTGTCTTCATGGTGCTCTGCCGCAGGGGAGCCGACAAACCAAGCACTTCAAAAAACCAACCGTTTGTGACCTGCGTGCAGAAACAGAGAGCGATTCAAAATGCACATTCTTGACGTTGTAGATGCAGCTAGCCTGCGTTCAGACATCCCAGAATTCCGCGTCGGCGACAACGTGAAGGTTCACGTAAACATCATCGAAGGTAACCGTAGCCGTGTTCAGGTTTTCCAGGGCGTAGTAATCCGTCGCTCGGGCCACGGCGTTCGCGAGACCTTCACCGTCCGCAAGGTTTCGTTCCAGGTTGGCGTTGAGCGTACCTTCCCAGTGCACTCACCAGTCCTAGAGAAGATCGAGCTGGTCTCGAAGGGTGACGTACGCCGTGCGAAGCTTTACTACCTACGCGACCTACGCGGCAAGGCAGCAAAGATCCGCGAAAAGCGCGAGAACGTCTAAATAAGGGATCGCCCAGACTAGATTTAGGGCAATGATCAAACTTCGTCGCTCACAACGCGACACGCAAGCACCAAAGTCAGAGTTCGCCAAGCGATGGCAGCGAGCTAAGAAGAACATCTTTGTATCGTTCTTCCTAGACCTGCTGACCATCCTCGGCTCTGCTTTGGTGCTTTCGCTTTTGCTCAAGACTTTCTTGATTCGTTCGTTCTTCATCCCATCGGGTTCGATGTTGAACACTCTGCAGATTCAAGACCGCATCATCGTCAATGAGCTCGTACCAAACGTGATTCCACTCGAGCGCGGCGACGTTGTCGTGTTCAAGGACCCGGGCGGTTGGCTGGGCCCGGTTGAAAAGAAGCAGACCAACTTCTTTGTCGCCGCCGGAGAATTCGTACTTTCGGCTTTTGGCGTTGTTGCGCCTGACAGCGACCAGCACCTGGTCAAGCGCGTCATTGGCGTCGGTGGCGACCACGTCGTCTGTTGCGACGTTGACGGCAAGCTCCAGATCAACGGTGTCAGCATCACCGAGCCTTACATCGCCAAGGGTTCAAAGCCTTCTGATGTGAAGTTCGATGTCACGGTTCCTGCCGGCTCGTACTGGGTCATGGGCGACAACCGCGGCAACAGCGAAGACTCGCGTTTTCACCTCGACCTGCCTGGCAAGGGCTTCGTGGCAAGCAAGTATGTGGTCGGGCGCGCATTCGTCGTGAGCTGGCCGTCATCCCACTGGAAGTGGCTCGACAACTACCCAGATGTCTTCAAAAAAGTTCCCAAGCCTTGAGTTTGAGCGCGAGTTAGCGCAACGACACAACGTCCGATTCATCATCGGAATCGATGAAGTCGGTCGCGGAGCAATCGCAGGCCCGGTCGCCGTTGGAGCCGCTCTCATCGACATTCGCGTTGCGTCAGATTGGCCAGCCGAACTTTGCGATTCAAAACTCATGTCTGAAAAGGCACGCGAACGCAACGCTCCGCTAGTCGCCGACTGGGTGCTCTCGAGTGGTATCGGGATGACCCCGGCACATCGAATCGAATCCGATGGAATCGTTCGTGCACTCGAGCTGGCCGGGGCTAATGCGTTGGAGCAATTGCTCGGCTCGGTCGATCGTGCCGCTTTGGTTGGCGATGGCTGCGTGGTGCTCCTCGACGGCTCACACAACTGGCTCGGCAACTCATCCTTTGGTCTGCCGGTTCAAACCCGCACCAAGGCCGACCAAGACTGCGTTTCGGTCGCGTGCGCATCCGTGTTGGCGAAGGTGTCTCGAGATCACCTCATGATCGAGCTTGATGCGGAACATCCGGGTTTCGGGCTCGCCTCAAACAAGGGGTATGCGGCCGCCGTGCACATCGAGCAACTGCGGGCGAGTGGGGCATCCCCGATTCATCGTCACAGTTGGCTAACCAAAATCTTGGCCGCCGAAGAGACCGCATAGGATGGAGGAATCATGGATGAAAACGAATTCGACGAGTACGACCGCCAGTCTGAACTAGCGCTCTATCGCGAATACCGTGATGTCGTCGGAACCTTCAAGTATGTGATTGAGACCGAACGCCGTTTTTATCTTGCAAACGAGGTTTCGCTCGAACGCCGTGATGCTGGCAATGATTTCTATTTCGAGCTCGAGATGGGCGACGTCTGGGTCTGGGACATCTATCGCACGGATCGTTTTGTGAACAAGGTGCGCGTTTTGACCTTCAAGGATGTCAACATCGAGGAACTATCGGGCAAGGCCTTCAAGCTCCCTAAGGAACTTCAGATCGGCGAATAATCGCCTGGTTTTGCGCTTTTTTGTGCGCACTTTTCGGCTAACTTAGCCAGTCTTTTCGCGGTTATTCACAGTTTTTGAGCGGTCGCGCTGAGGCGAATTTGCCCACGGCAAACTCGCTGCATGACAAATCCAAGACACGTCCTCGGTGCATACGGCGAGCAGGCTGCGGTTGATTACCTTCTCGCGCGAAACTACGAGCTCCTGGATCGCAATTGGCGCTGTTCGATAGGCGAACTGGATGTGGTCGCGCGCGATGCATCGACCATCGTTTTTGTCGAGGTGAAGACGCGAAACGGCAGGGGATTCGGGCATCCTTTCGAGGCCATTACAGAGGCCAAACGCGCGCGATTGCGGCAGTTGTCGGCGGCCTGGCTGGCACAGAAACAACTTGGAACCGTGCCGATTCGCATCGATGCGATAAGTGTTCTGGTCGAACAGGGGCGAGTCGCGATCGAGCACCTAAAGCGGGTGTTCTGATGCCGTTGGCAAAGTCGCTTTCCATTTCCCTGTTTGGTTTGACGGGGCGACTCATTGAGGTCGAGGCCGACATATCGAGCAACCTGCCCGGCTTTGTGCTGGTGGGCCTGCCGGATGCATCGCTGCAAGAGGCATCGGCTCGAGTGCGAGCGGCATGCGTGAACACTGGGCTTGCGTGGCCGAATCGCAAGATCACCGTCAACCTCTCGCCGGCAAGCGTGCCGAAATCGGGTTCGGGATTCGACCTCGCGATTGCGGCTTCGATTCTTGCGGCAAATGAGGTCTTGCCAGCCGAGGCGCTTCTCGGCACTGTATTGCTTGGCGAACTGACTCTCGACGGAGCCGTGCGCGGCATTCGCGGCATCCTGCCGTCTGTTCAAGCTGCAAAGAAGCTCGGTGTGACGAAATTCATAGTTCCGGCAGCGAATCTAGCCGAAGCCGAGTTGGTCGATGGTGTGTCAATCGTCGGGGTCTCAAACTTGGCCGAGTTCGCCTCGCGGTTCGGCGTTTCAGCGCAGTTGCGCATACCAACCGAACCAATCGAGACACCCACTCAGCCCGCGTCTCAAACGAGTTCTCTGGATGAGCTAGACATGCTCGATGTTTTGGGGCAGGAGTCGGCGATTTACGCGATGGCAGTTGCGGCGGTTGGTGGGCACCACGCATTGTTGGTCGGGCCGCCAGGTGCAGGCAAGACCATGCTTGCTCAGCGGCTGCCGGGCATACTGCCGTCGCTTGATGCGCAGACGGCGATCGAATCCACGGCAATCAAGTCGTTGTTAGGGCTCACCTCAGAGCTGAGCCTCGATGTTCCGTTTGTGGCTCCGCATCACGGGGCCACCGCGACCGCACTGGTGGGTGGTGGGGCAACCGTGCCAAAACCTGGCCTGATTTCACAGGCCCATGGCGGAGTGCTGTTTCTTGATGAAGCACCCGAGTTTGCTCCGAGTGCCTTGGACGCCATGCGCGAACCGCTGGAATCTGGCGTCATTTCGATCTCGCGGGCCGGCGGAACAGCAGTGTTCCCTGCGCAATGCCAGCTGGTGCTCGCCGCCAACCCTTGCCCGTGTGGCAACCGCGGCACACGAGTCAAGGACTGCACCTGTTCTGCCGGTCAACGCATGCGATACGCGTCTCGTCTGTCTGGGCCGCTGCTGGATCGCTTTGACATTCGGCTGCGGGTTCACCAGGCGACCAAAGCGGAACGAACTAAGTCAGTCCAAGACGAAGCTCGCCTCAGCTCGCAGCAGTGGCGCGAACGGGTGGTGAGCGCTCGAGAGCTGTCGAAACGGAGGCTCGCAAACACTCCTTGGGAACTCAATTCGCAGGTGTCAGGCGCATACCTTCGTCGTTTGAATCGCGAGAACCCCGAGCCCGTTCGCGTGCTCGACGTAGCGCTTACCAAAGGCAACATCAGCATGCGCGGCTATGACCGATGTCTGCGAGTCGCCTGGAGTATCGCCGATCTTGAAGGTGTCGAAAAACTGACGGCCTCGATTGTTGGCAAAGCGCTGTTTCTGCGAGGTTCGGAAGGCTGGGCTGGCGAATGATGGTCATTGACAACTCATCGGTACTCGGTTTGCCGGCAATGCGCGCCGCCGAGCTGTTGCATCCGCTCGGCTGTGGCGATCTTGATGCCGAAAAGACGCTGGCGTTTATCATCTGGAGCCACCTGTGTGAGCCGGGAGACATGCTTGCTAGCCAACTGGTCGACAAACTCGGGCCAACGCGAGCACTCGGGTGTTTGCGTAGCGTTCATCCCGAGCCCCAACTACTTGCAGCCCTCGCTCAGGTGGATTCGGCTGACGAACTCGTTTGCTCGGGTCCCGAAGGCGAAAGTGAGCTGCGCGAAGCCTGTCTTCGCTGGAAGGCGCGCGATAACAACTCTGCAGTCGTGCGGTCACTCGAACTCTGGACGCGCCTGGGCGGCCAAATCATCACCCCGGACTCGAGCGATTGGCCCGAAACGCTTGGAGATCTTGGTTTTGGCCGTCCACATGTGTTGTGGTTACGAGGGAATCGATCAGCGCTGACCAGTTTGGTCTCGGCGGTCTCGGTAGTTGGCAGTCGCAACATTTCCAGCTATGGCCAGCATGTTGCCCAAGAGCTCGCCGATCATCTGGTTCGAGGCGGATACTCGGTCGTCAGCGGTGGTGCATACGGCATTGATGCCGAGGCGCACAGGGGAGCGCTCGCCGCCGAGGGAGTAACCATCGCCGTTATGGCAGGCGGAGGAGACCGGCTTTATCCCGTCGGCAACACCGCGCTTCTAAACGAGGTGATGCAGCGCGGATGCGTTCTCGCTGAGCTGCCGCCGGGCAATTCGCCGACGCGTTGGCGATTCTTGCAACGCAATCGACTCATTGCCGCGCTTGGTGAGGTGACTGTGATTGTCGAGATGGCGATCAGGTCGGGAGCCAAGAACACGATGAACCACGCGAGCCAAATTGGTCGGGATGTGTATGCGGTTCCGGGTTCGATCGTTAGCCAAACCGCTCGCGGTTGCAACATCGCGATCGCCGAGGGTAGGGCAAAGATTGTGACTGGCTTCGATGAGTTGCTGCGCGAGATTGCCGGATTCGGACCAGATTTCGGCGAACAGGCTGAACTGAACGCCCTCCAGCAGCGTGTCTTGGACTCACTTACAACCATGCCAGTGTCGCCGACTCGTTTGTCGATCAAAGCGGGCACCAGTCAAGCCGAAACCATCGCAGCTCTCGGTCAACTAGCGGCACTCGGATTGGCTAACTCGCGACCGACTGGTTGGCGAAGAACCAAGCCGTTGTCGCCCAGTGACCCTAACCTTGAAGGGTGACCAAGCCCGAGCAATCCAGCGAGCCAACTGCGGCGATGCTCGATGCCGCTCGCGCCTTTGAAATCCACCTCGACTCGGGGCGCGGGTATTCGGCGAATACGGTCAAGGCGTATGTGACCGACGTGGCCGAGTTCCTCGCCTTTGTGGGGGAGTCCGTGCCCACTCCGGGCGAAATCACGCTTGAGGCGTTGCGTGACTGGCTTTGGAAGCTCAGCGAGAGCGGATTGGCTAAGAGCTCGATTGCGCGTAAGAGCGCATCCATTCGTGCCTTCACGGCTTGGCTCATGCAGACCGAGCGATCGGCGTCTGACCCTGGTCTTCGCTTGCGCTCGCCGAAGGCTTCGAGAACGCTGCCCAAGGTGGTCTCTCGCGAGACTCTAACCGAGGTGTTTGCTCACCTCGAGGCCTTGGCGACCGACGATAATCCAGCCGGAATCCAAGACCTCCTGATGGTTGAGCTGCTCTATGCCTGTGGCATGCGAGTCAGTGAATTGGTCGGCCTCAACCTCGACGACATCGACTACGAGCGCAACATCGTCCGCGTCACCGGCAAGGGCAACAAACAGCGCATGATTCCATTCGGATTGCCAGCTCGTGAGGCGCTCAACAACTGGATTCGAGTCGGTCGACCTCAATTCGCCGATGCGATCACTAGGTCGGACGACCAAAGCGCACTGCTCATCAATTCGCGTGGCAAACGAGTCGGCGTTCGCCAGGTGTATGCGCTCGTCGCTGGACTGCTCGAGGGCACTCCAACCGGAGTCGCTGGGCCGCATGCCCTAAGGCATTCGGCGGCTACCCACCTGTTGGACGGTGGGGCAGACTTGCGCGCGGTGCAGGAGTTGCTCGGCCACGCGTCCCTCGGAACAACCCAGATCTACACCCACGTGAGCATCGACCGCCTGCGCGACGGCTACAAGAACGCGCATCCCCGCGCGTAACTTCTGCCGCGCGTAGACCGCGCATCCTCGCGCCTTACGGCCACGCGTGCCAACGCCCTCAAACCGCATGCGTCCAGGAGCGCGCCTAAACCTCGCTCCAGGGCGCCAAAACGCTCGGCGCAAGCTGACCCATCACCCAGATTGGCGATAAATAGCCATTCGGTGTGCGATAGCTGAAGTGCAGGCACCGCATGGCCTCGCAGTGTGGTCGGTAGTTTTGGTCGGCATCGCATACCCGACCAATTGGATCGCCCAGATTCACGACCGCACTCGCCGTGACCGTCGGGCACACCGGTTCGACCTCGACCAGGTTGCCGGCTGAGTCGCGCAGAGTCACGACCGAGCGATTGACCACCTTGCCGGCAAACCAGACGGTTCCTGAAGTGGCTGCAACTACCGGATCGCCCAGGCTGACTCGGTAGTCGACTCCGCGATGACCTGCTGAATAGTCGCTGGTTGGCTGCAGATAGCTGCGAACCAGCTGCGGAGATGCAACCGGTGCGATCAAACGGCTACTGGGCGAGGCAGCCTTCGCCGTGCTCGGCACCAGGCAGAGCAGGAGAGTGGCCGCCACAATCGGGGCAGTGCGTAGATTGAGTCGATTCATGGGTCAACTGTGGCTATAAAGCGCGGCAACGGTTGGTGAGCACCTGAAAACTGTGGATAACCGCATCCGGTGTGGCCGAAAATCGCGCAAAAAACCGGCCAATAATTCTCGGCAAGAATCCGCCAAGAAACCAGTAAAAAACCTTGAAAAAGCCTAGAAATAAGCCGAAGCGCGCTGTTAGACTGGTCGAAGCGGATTTTGCTTGGGCAACCAAACGAATTCCGACTTCGCGTGTCGACCAACAGTTCTGTCTTGGTCGCGCAAATCGATCGAAACGATGGCGATGTTTTCGCCGGTCTAGATCCTTGCGTGTGCCAGAACCGCGGCACCAGGTGTGACTGACAACCGTCAGCTGCAGATAACTAAGTGGCGCGTTCGCGCGCCGATAAAGGAGAAAACTGCCATGGCAGTAGTAACCGTTCGCCAGCTTCTTGACGCTGGCGTACACTTCGGGCACCAGACCCGTCGTTGGAACCCAAAGATGCGTCGCTTCATTTTGACCGACCGCTCGGGCATCTACATCATCGACCTTCAGAAGTCGCTGACCCACATTGACAAGGCATACGACTTCGTCAAGGACACCGTTGCACACGGTGGCAGCATCCTCTTCGTTGGTACCAAGAAGCAGGCACAGGAAGCCATCGCTGAGCAGGCTCAGCGCGTAGGCATGCCTTACATCAACGAGCGTTGGCTCGGTGGTCTTCTGACCAACTTCCAGACCATCCAGAAGCGTCTTTCGCGTCTCAAGGAACTTGAGGTCATGGACTTCTCAGGTGCGACCAAGACCGGTCTAACCAAGAAGGAACTCCTCATCCTCCGTCGCGAGAAGGACAAGCTAGAGAAGTCACTCGGCGGTATCCGCAACGTAACCAAGACCCCTTCGGCGATCTGGGTTGTTGACACCAACAAGGAGCACCTAGCAATCACCGAGGCTAAGAAGCTCGGTATCCCAGTTATCGGTGTCCTTGACACCAACTGTGACCCAGACGAGGTCACCATCGGTATCCCAGGTAACGACGACGCAATCCGTTCAGTTCACCTGCTAACCCGCGTTATTGCAGATGCAGTTGCAGACGGCCTAATCGCTCGTCACGCAAAGCCTGAAGCAGCAGCAGAGCCTCTAGCTGAGTGGGAGCGCGAGCTTCTCGAGCAGAGCGCTGCAGCAGCTCCAGCCGCTGAAGAAGCACCAGCAACCGAGGCTGCACCAGCTGCAGCAGCAGAGTAAGGAATCCAATACAAATGGCTAACTACACCGCACAGGACGTAAAGGCACTTCGCGACAAGTCGGGTGCCGGCATGATGGACTGCAAGAAGGCCCTCGACGAGTCAAACGGCGACGTCGAGAAGGCACTTGAGTTCCTTCGTGTTCAGGGTCTTAAGGGCGTTGCAAAGCGCGAGGGTCGTACCACCAGCAATGGTTTGGTTGTCTCACGCGTTGACGGCGGCACCGGCTACCTACTAGAACTTGCTTGTGAGACCGACTTCGTTGCTAAGGCAGAGAAGTTCGTTGCACTTGCAGAGAAGATCGCAGACGCAGTTGTTGCAGCTGGCGCTACCGACCTGGACTCGGCTCTTGCCGCTCCTTTGGCTGGCAGCACCGTTGGTGAAGTTATCAACGACGAAGCAGCAATCATGGGCGAGAAGGTCGAGCTTCGTCGCGTTGCAGTCGTAAAGGACGCAGCAGTTGACGCTTACCTACACCGCACCAGCAAGGACCTTCCACCACAGGTGGGCGTCCTCGTTGCTTTCTCGGGTGGCGATGCAGCAACCGCTCACGACGTAGCAGTTCACATCGCAGCGTTCTCGCCAAACTTCCTCACTCGTGAAGAAGTTCCAGCTGAGACCGTTGAGACCGAGCGTCGCGTCGCTGACGAGACCGCACGCAACGAAGGCAAGCCAGAGGCTGCCCTCGCCAAGATCGTTGAAGGCCGCGTAAACGGCTTCTTCAAGGAGAACGTGCTGGTTGAGCAGGACTTCGCCAAGGACAACAAGCAGTCGGTTGGAAAGGTCCTCGAGGCTGCTGGCATCACGGTTTCGCAGTTCGTTCGCTTCCGCGTCGGCGCCTAATCAAGCCAGTCGGTTTCTAACCGCAAAAACCTAGCCCCAACGGGCAAAAACAGAGCAAGGCTCGGTCGTTTTGACCGAGCCTTCTTTGTTGCCGAGCCTAGGATAGAGGCAGGGAAAAACCACACCGAGAACGGAGCCGAACCATGTCAGAACAGAAGCGCAGAGTTCTTCTAAAACTGTCGGGTGAGGCCTTCGGTGCTGGCAGCCTGGGCGTCAACCCAGACGTCGTTGCAGACATCGCCAAAGAGATCGCCAAGGCGGCTCAGGATGTCGAAATCGCAATCGTCGTCGGTGGTGGCAACTTCTTCCGTGGTGCAGAGCTTTCGCAGCGCGGCATGGAGCGTTCACGCGCCGACTACATGGGTATGCTCGGCACCGTCATGAACGCGCTCGCACTCCAGGACTTTCTTGAGCAGGCTGGCGTAGACACTCGCGTCCAGTCGGCCATTTCGATGGCTCAGGTTACCGAGGCATACATTCCGCTTCGTGCGATTCGTCACCTCGAAAAGGGCCGCGTCGTGATCTTCGGTGCTGGCGCCGGACTCCCATACTTCTCGACCGATACCGTTGCCGCACAGCGTGCGCTCGAAATCAAGGCGGATGAAGTGCTCGTCGCAAAGAACGGTGTCGACGGTGTCTACACCGCTGACCCGAAGAAGGACCCGAACGCAGCCAAGCTCGACAGCATCACCTACAAGGATGCGCTCGTGCAAGGGCTCAAGGTCGTCGACGCCACCGCATTCAGCCTCTGCATGGACAACAAGATGCCGATGCGCGTCTTTGGCATGCAGGGTGAAGGCAACATCACTTCAGCGCTCAAGGGCGACAAGATCGGAACCCTGGTTACCCCGTAATGCGGGCTGGGCAGCGCATACATCAGGCTTTAGAAACAGGAGAAACAAATGATCAACGAAATTCTGGCAACCGCAACCGACAAGATGGGCAAGGCCGTCGAGTCGGCAAAGGAAGACTTTGCGACCGTTCGTACCGGACGCGCCAACCCACAGCTGTTCCAGAAGGTCATGGTCGACTACTACGGCACTCCGACCCCGTTAGCTCAGCTCGGTGGTCTGCAGAACCCAGAGGCTCGCACCATCGTAATCAGCCCTTATGACAAGGGTGCGTTGGCCGCAATCGAGCGTGCACTTCGCGAGATGCCAAACCTCGACGCCAACCCACAGAACGACGGCAACGTGATTCGCATCACCCTTCCAGACCTGACCGAAGAGCGCCGCAAGGAATACGTGAAGCTCGTCAAGAACAAGGCTGAGGACGCCCGCGTTTCTGTGCGCAACATCCGCCGCAAGGGCAACGACGACCTCGCAGCTCTCAAGAAGGACGGCCTCGCAGGTGACGACGACATCGCTCGCGCCGAGAAGGAACTTGACGCTCTAACCAAGCAGCACGTCGAGGCAATTGACGAGGCACTCAAGCGCAAGGAAGCCGAGCTGCTCGAGGTCTAAGCATGACCGACGCACAACCGGCAACCCAGGGGCGCAGCCTCAGGAGTTCTGTCACGGTCGGCATCATCCTCGGTGCCGCATTTTTGATCAGCATCCTGATCTATAAAGAACTGTTTATCGTTCTCGCTGCGCTGGCCGCTGGTGCCGGCGCGTGGGAACTTTCTTCTGCTCTTCGCGCACCTAAAACTGCTGGTGGCGTTGGCTATTACGTGCCGCGTGTGCCATCGGTGGTGGGCAGCGTTTTGATCATGCCGGCCGCATACTTCTGGGGTCCTCAGGGGCAGTGGCTAACCGCGCTGGCCATCACCGGCGCGCTGATCGTTTGGCGACTCGTGCACATCCTCTGGGAACGCCGCGAAGCGCCTTTCCAGCGCCTGCAGCACACCCTTCGTGACTTTGCCGCCAGCGCGTTTGTGGTCATCTATCTGCCGCTAACCACCAGCTTCACTATGCTGCTGCTTCGTCGCGAGCACGATGGCGCGTGGTGGGTGCTCACCCTGGTTGTGACGGTCGCGCTGATTGACACTTCGGGTTACCTCGTTGGCCGCAAGCTAGGTCGTCACCAGATGGCCCCGGGCGTCAGCCCAAAGAAGTCGCTTGAGGGTCTGGCGGCATCCATCGTTGTTGGTTCGATTTCGGCGATCACTTTCACCGTCACCCTGCTGGGTGGGCAGTGGTGGATCGGTCTAATCATCGCGGCCACGCTCCTTCTGACCGCAGTATTCGGCGACCTCGCCGAGAGCCTCATCAAGCGCGACCTCGGCGTCAAAGACATGTCTTCGTTGCTGCCTGGCCACGGCGGAATCATGGACCGACTCGACTCGATTCTGCCTTCGGCGCTTGCCATGTATGTGATCTCGGCCCTGTTCTTCTAGAAAGCGAAAAAGTGCACTTCAAACTCGCCTCACGCAACCGATACGGCTATGACATCAAGCAGGTAGACGGTTTCATCGAGCTTGCCCGCGCCCAGTACGCCGACCCTAAATTGACCCTGTTGACCGCGCGTCAGGTGCGCCAGAACGAGTTCGATTTGGTGAAGAAGGGTTACGACATCGCCGATGTTGACCTCGGCGTCGACCGACTCGAAGACGTCTTTGCCAAGCGTGAACTAGCCCGTCAGCGCGTCCAGCTGGGTGATTTCATGATGCGCGAACGCCTAGAACGGTATGTGCTGTCACTGCGCGGCCGCCTTGAGCTCAAAGACCATCACCGTTTTTCACACCGAACTTTGCTGCTGCGCGGTTACAGTCGCAAAGAAGTCGACGCGTTTTGCAAGTTGGTCTCGCAGCACCTTGAAACCGGCGAATCAATGTCGGTGCTCGATGTTAGAAAGACTGTATTCAAAGCCAAGAGGGGCGGCTATGCAGAAAACGAAGTGGACGCGTTCATCGATCGAGTGGTCGAAGTTCTTCAGCTCGAGCGAGCGCTTGCCTAAGCGCGGCTCCGAGCGCGCTATCAAGGGCAACATCAAGCGCTCAGGCGCGGTTGCGGGGATTGGCGCACTGGCCGGCATGAGTGCTTTGGCGCTTGTGGCGACCCTATTCGCCGGGGCAACGACCGCCTTCGGCTCGGCCAGCGCATACGCTGCCGATGCCACACCAGAACCAAGCGCGACCATCGCAACCGACATCTTGGTCGTCGCTCCACCGCTGGCAGCCTCAAAGACTTCGCCCGTTATCGCAGTGCTGAACAAGCTTGCGGTCAAGGGACGTGCTCCAAAGACCGGTTACGACCGCGCGCTATTTGGCGACGGTTGGGGCGACATCGGCTACTGCGACACCCGCAACTTCATTCTCAAGCGCGACCTGACCAACATCACCTGGCGTGCCGGCGAGAACTGCATGGTCGCCACAGGTGTGCTTCGTGATCCATACACGGGCAAGACCATCAACTTCGTGCGCGGTGTTTCCACCTCGCTCAAGGTGCAGATCGACCACGTGGTTGCGGTGAGCGACGCCTGGCAGAAGGGCGCCCAGCAGTGGAACCCGTCGAAGCGCGTGCAGTTTTACAACGACCCGCTCAACCTACTCGCAGTCGATGGCCCGACCAACTCGGCCAAGGGCGATGGCGATGCTGCAACTTGGTTGCCTCCGCAAAAGTCATACCGTTGCGCTTATGTGGCTCGTCAGGTCGCGGTGAAGAGCAAGTATGGGCTGTGGGTCACCAGCGCCGAGAAGACCGCAATCGCCTCGGTTTTGAGCGCCTGCCCAAACCAGCAGCTACCCAAGTAATAGGCGGTTTAACCCCCTCGGGTTAGACTTGTTTTTCGCGTTAGCGAACGAAATCCACCATCCTTCGAGGGGTTAGTTATGGGCAGACACGAGGCTGATAAGCCGCGCTTGTCGACCCGTCTGGGCCTCTGGATTGACGGCAAGCTCGAACACACCAGATTCCGTCGACCCCAGCTGCCTGAGATCAACCCGCGTGTGCTGCGCCCGTTCTGGTCGTTCCTGTTTGTGACCTGCCTGTCGCTCGTTTCGGTCACCGACCCGTATTCGGGCACGGTATTCAGCGCACAGGCCGCTGGTTTCTATCGCCTCGCTCCAGAAGACCCGACGCAAACATACGGGTATGCGACCACGCAGACCATCAGCTTCTCGCGCGGTGGCTACAGCGTCGTTACCGGCAAGGATGCCGCGATTTTCGTTGAGGCTGCGGCCGTGCCAGATCCTGGAACCGCGAAGGCGTACGCCTTTGAACTGCTGAAGTCGAAGGGTTATGCCGCCGAGCAGTACTCGTGCCTCGTGAAGCTTTGGATTCGCGAATCGCAGTGGCGCGTGAACGCATACAACAAGTCGTCTGGTGCCTATGGCATTCCGCAGGCCCTGCCGGGTAGCAAGATGAGCACCGAGGGCGCCGACTGGATGACCAACCCTGAGACGCAGATTCGCTGGGGCGTCAACTACATCGACGCTCGCTACGGAACGCCTTGTGGCGCGCTCGCGCACTCCGACAAGCTCGGGTGGTACTAGTGGGCCGCGCACCTCGTCCACGCAGGGCAGCCAATAAGTGGGCTGCCGAGCACGTTCCACTCGACATGGACCGCGTGCGCATGGGTCGTGCCCGCTCAGAGGTCAAGCGCGGCGTCGAATACACAGTTCAATCCACTGTTGGGGCCAACGCCGAGGACGACAAGACCTGGGTGTGCCCACACTGCAACTTGCAAATCACCAAGGGCATCTCGCATCTGGTCGCGTGGGACACCGTTCGTGGCGTCGAGACCCGCCGCCACTTTCACACCGCCTGCTGGGCGGCCTTCCAGGGGCCTCTGCTCTAGGGCGATCGATCGACTTTTCTAGGATGAGCACGAGCATGACCGAACCGATTGAGATCCGCAGCGGCGTTGAGCTGCCGGTCGTTCGCGAAGACATCACCCTGCACACCGAAGACGGCCTTACTCTCGTCGGTGAGCTTGCGCTACCAGTTGGTAAGCCACCGGTTGCGACACTCGTGACCCTTCACCCGCTGCCGACGCACGGTGGTTTTATGGATAGCCACGTTTTGCGCAAGGCATCCAATCGTTTGCCTGAATTGGCAGACATCGCCGTGCTGCGCTTCAACACACGCGGCACCGAATCGCCGCGCGGCAAGAGCGAGGGTGTGTTTGGTGAGGGAGTCACCGAGCGCCACGACCTAGAGGCCGCGATGCGTTTTGTCGCCGAGCGTGGTCTGCCGAACCCGTGGCTGGTCGGATGGTCGTTTGGCACCGAGGTTGCGCTCAAATATGGCGTCGATCAAAACGTTCGCGGCGCCATCCTGCTCAGCCCGCCGTTGCACCGCGCCACCGATGAAGACCTCGCGCGCTGGGTGACCAGTGACAAAACCTTGGTTGCGCTCGTTCCAGAGTTTGACGATTACCTTCAGCCGGATGCGGCCACGCAGCGCTTCGCTCTGATTCCGCATGCCGAGATCATCGGTGTCGATGGCGCGAAGCACCTCTGGGTGGGGGAGTCAGCAACGACTCGAGTCTTGAACGAGATCGTGTGCCAGGTGAATCCGTCGGCGTATCCGCTTCCGACTACTTGGCAGCCGCAGTAGGCTAACTCCACTTTCTGAAATCGAACGGGAGATCAGCAAATATGAAGAATTTTCGTCGGCTAAACGGGGGTCAGCAGGCGGGGTTGATTGTGATCTTCGTCGGCGTAGCCATAGCGGTTATTACATTCATCAAGCTTTACGTGCAGTTCGCGATCGAAGGTTTTGTGTGTGCGAGTGACTGCGTCAATCGAGGTTGGGAAGGCGTTTTTGCTGTCTTTAGCGCTATTCCGTTTGTGATTGTGGGCGGCATAGTTCTTGCAATCGCATCCGCTTTCAAGCGCCCAAACTAGGGCACACAAGGTTGTTGCGACGGCCTAGCAGCCGAAGAACTAGATCTTGTTCTGACGCGGAACCAGAACCTGCTTCAGAATCAACATCACCGAAGCAGCCACCGGAATCGCAACCAGTGCGCCAAGAACGCCCAGCAGGGTTCCGCCAGCCAACGCGGCAACAACCACGACAGCGCCAGGCACTGCAACGGCCTTGCTCATCACACGCGGGCTAATCAGGTATGCCTCCACCTGCATGTAAACGACGTAGTAGATCGCAACGATGATTGCGGTTGTCGGTGACATGCTCAGGGCAACAATTGTGACGATGGCCGAACCGGTCAGCGTACCGACGAGTGGAATCAAGCTGAGCAAGAAGTTCAAGAAGGCGAGCACGAGCGCGAACTTGAAGCCCATGATGCTCAAGAAAATGAACGAAAGAACGCCGTTGCAAAGAGCAATGAAGGCCTGGCCAATCACATACCGACCGACTGAATCTGCAACCTGCTCGGCGATGTTCTCGAACTGCCCGCGGCTTGAAGCCGGCACCAACGAATAGACCCACTTTTTGAATTTTGTGAGCGAAGCCATGAAGTAGATGGTCAGGATCGTGATGATCACGCCACCAAAGAAGCCGTTCACGAGCGTGATGCCGACCTGCACAACGCCGCCAAACATAGAAGGCCAGTTGGATGAGTTGCTCAAGAAACTGCCCGCGTTATTGATGGCATCGACGATTGCGCCGTCGAAACGCTTGTCGAGGTTCTGAATCCACGGCTGAGCGATGATGCTCTGAAGGTCTTCTGGCGCCTGGCTGATGAACTGGCCGGCCTGACGCAAAATCTGCGGGATAAAGCTAGAGACGAGAAGCGCGAGCACGCCAATGAAGGCGACCAAGACAACGGCAATTGCTAGCGGTCGCTTTAGGCCCCACTTTTCGATCTTTGTCACGATCGGGTCTAGGCCAAGCGAGAGGAAGATGGCCGCGAACACATACGTGATGATGTTGGCCAGCGAAACGAACATGCCGCCGATCACGAGGGCCGTCAATACACCCAGGCCACCGAGCAGACCGATTTGGAACGGGTTCGAAATCTTGAAGTTGTTCGGAGCCATCTTGCGCCTGCCTTAGTTCGAATCGATTACGTACTGGATGCGATCCATGACAGTGCGTAGGTTCTTGATATAAATCTTGATGGCATCGCGCTCAACCTGCAGCTTCGACAGGCGCTCTTCGGCCTGACGAACCTCGAGGTTGGCCTTCTCTTGAGCAGCCTTGATGATTGCGCGTGACTCGGCGTCGGCTGCAGCGATCGTGCCGTCGGCCTTAGCGCGTGCCTCGTCGGTGGTCTTCTTAGTGATCGACTTAGCCGCTGCTTCGAGAGTTTCAGCCTCGAGGCGGGCCGCATTCGCCCGGGTCAGAGCGTTCGACAGGTTGGCATTTGCCTCGTCGAGATACTTCTGGGTGAGAGCCACGGCCTCCTGGTGCTTGCGCAAGTATTCGGCCTCGGCCTCTTCGCGGCGAGCGGTCAACTCGAGCTCGAGGTCGATTCGTGCCTGCTCGGTGACTAGCTGTCGTGCACGCTCAACGTCCATCTCGACGCCGATCTGACGCTGGGCGATGAGTTTCTTCTCGGCCAGGTCACGCTCGGTCTTGGCGCGCAGCAATTCGGTTTCACGCTTGGTGGTGGCACGCAGGCGAGCGGCCTCGGTTGCGACCGCACCACGAATAGCCGAAGCCTCGCGCTCAGCGCTCGCAATCATCTCGGCAACACGCTCGGTAGCCTCGGCGATGGCCTCCTCATAGTCGACCTTCGAGCTGCCGATGATGCGATCGGCGCGACGCTGAGCCTCAGCGACTAACGCGTCGTAATAACCCTTGGCTTGGCCGCGCTGCTCATCCAGTTCGATGGCTAGATTCTTGCGGATGCGATCGCGTTCAGTCTCAGCGTCTTGAATCAGGCGCTTGGCCTGCTCTTCGGCGGTTGAGAGAATCAGGGCGGCCTTGGCACCAACACCGGCATAGGTCGGCTCGCCAACCTCAGAAATGGTCTGCTGGGCCTCGATTAGGCGGTTGCTGGTGTCGCGAAGTTCGGCGGCGAGCTGGGCGTTCTGGCCGCTCAGCTGCAAAATCTCTTTGCGCAGGTCGCGCATCGCGTCATCGACCGCGAGCCGGTCATAACCCCTGACGACCAGAGGGAATTCGGTCTCTTCAGCTGCCAAAATGCTGCTCCTAGGCCACTTCGCTAAACTTATGTAACAGGCTTTTTGCCCGTGCCAAGTTTAGCCTTTGCCGCCTAAACGCCGCCCGACCTCACCCAAGGATGCCAATGCGCTTTTTGATTGCAGCAGCACTCTTTGTCGCATCGCTGGTGAGTTTGCTGCTCGGAATCGGCGATCGAACCATCTGGGCGCCACCGGCCGATCACCGAATCTCGATCAATGTCGAAACCAAGTCGCCGTTCATCATTGTTCCGGCCGAGGTTTTGAGCTCGTTCCCAGGCCAGACAACCGTAACGGTGACCGGCCTTGGTCGCACCTTTGCGGCAATGGGGCGTGAATCCGAGATTCGCGCTTGGGTGGGCAACGCGCAGTATCTCGAGCTCGAAGCTGACCAGACCGGTGCCGGGTTGCCGATTATCAAGGTGGGGGCCGAGCACATCGGCATCAGCGGAACTTCGCCACAGAATAGCGACCTCTGGATCGCTCACCAATCGGGCTCAGGTTCGGCTTCGGTCACCTCGACCACTCGCTCAGACACCGGAGCTCTCATTGCCTCAGACGGCAAGGCTGCCGCGCCTGCTCAGATTCTGTTTGTGTGGCCGATTGCCCACGACCTTGCCTTCTCAGACACCATGATCAACGTCGGAATTGCACTCATGGTTGCCGCAATCGTCATGTTCATCATTGCGACCCGCCATGCACGCATCAAGCGCGGCCCTCGTCGTCGCACTCCAAAGGCTCCGAAGGTGAAGAAGGTGCGCGTGCGTCGCAACCAGAGCCTCGTGAAGCCAAAGGGACGCCGATCTGCCCGCAACCCAATCGTGCAGCGCGCAGCCGCAGGACTGTTGGCCGCAGTGGTCACGGCCTCGCTGGCGGGTTGCTCGCTCCAGCTGCCAGGTGTGGCTGGCGGGGCCGCGAGCGCGTCACCAAAGGTTTCCAGCACCGCGAACAACCAAACCCCGGCTGCCGTGACGCATGCGCAGCTCGAGCGCATCCTCGCTGATGTGGCGGCGGTTGCGGCTCAGGCTGATGAGACCAAGAACCGTGCACTTTTGAGCAGCCGGTTTGCTGGCCCTGCCTTCAAGCTGCGCGCGATCAACTACATTCTGCGCAAGAAGTCGAGCCGAATCGAAGCGCCTCCGGCCATCGCCGCCGCGCCAATCACGTTCAGCCTGCCTGCATCAACCGACACCTGGCCGCGAGTCATCATGGCAGTCACCGACGAGCCTGGCCAGGCCAACCTGCCTCAGATGCTCGTGCTGCAGCAGGCGAGCCCGCGTGAAAACTACAAGGTCTGGTATGTGGCGAGACTCCTACCGGGCATCAAGATTCCTGCGGTCGCAACCGAAGACATGGGTGCCATCCCGGTTGACCCGAAGAGCGTGTTCTTGAAGCTCGCACCGAACCAGCTGCCACAGGCTTTTGGTGACGTGATCAACCGTGGTCGCACGAGCCTAAGCGCCGGTCTCTTCAACCTGTCGAACCCGTTCTATGAGCAGGTTTCGAGCGACCAGAAGGCCCAAGCCGCCGCGCTGGTCAACGCCAAGATCACCTACAAGCACACTCTCGGCGAGCCAAACACCATGGCGCTTGCCACGGCCGATGCTGGCGCGCTGGTCGCCGTGTTCATGAATGACACCTACACGATCAAACCGAGCCGACCAGGCTCTGCGGTTGCCGTCGATGGCGCTGAAAAGGTGCTGCTCGGCACAGGCGGATCGACCACCGGCGTGCAGTCGGTCTATGGCGACATGCTGTTCTTCTATGTTCCACCCGTAACCTCAAAGTCGACCATCGAGCTGCTGGGTGCAACCCAGGGGCTCCTAGCGATCAAGAAGCTCTAATGGCAGAACCATTCACTCGTGCATCTCTAGCCGGAGCCGTTGACCTATCGGCGCTGCGCGACCGTGCTCAGGCGGCAAACCAGCCAGCACCTAACTCACCGGCCGCATCGCAGTCGACCCCACCTCAGTCAGCCGGGCCTGGCGCAGCAGGTACCACCGCACAGAACGCAGCACCCGGCACCATCCCGGTCACCTCGCTCGTAATCGACGGGGGAGTCGAAAACCTCCGCGAGCTGCTGAGCCTCTCTGACCAGATTCCGGTGCTGGTCGACTTCAAGACCACCGTCGTGCCCGAATCGGCAGCGATGACCTCAATGCTCGAAAAGCTCATCCTCGAACTCGAAGGAAGAGTCATTCTCATGCGCGTCGATGCCGACGCCCAGCCGCAGATTCTCGAGGCATTCCAGATGCGTCAGGGTGGGGTAGCGGTCGCGCTAATCAAGGGGCAGCCGGTTCCGCTCATCAGTGCTGGTTTGGATGAGACCGAGGTGCGAGCACGACTCGCCCGACTGCTCGAGGTCTCGGAGCAGCAAGGCCTCACCAACCGTGCCGTGGTTTCAGATGCCGCCGCCAAGCCTGCCGAACCGCAGTTGCCACCTCGCCACCAGAAGGCTTTCGAGCTCATCGACGCGGGCGACTACGACGGCGCCATCGCCGAATACGAGGCTGCACTACGCGAAATGCCGACCGATGTCATGGCTCAGGCTGGACTTGCTCAGACCTCGTTGCTCAAGCGCGTGCACGGGCTCGACTTTGCGGCTGTGCTCTCGAGCGAACCCAGCGCGGATGACGCCTCGGCCACTCCAGCTGCCCTCACCAAGGCTGACGCGGCGGTTGCCAGTGGCAGCGCCGAGTTCGGTTGCAACCTGCTGCTCGATCGCTTCGCTGTTCAGTTCGATGAGCGTGAGCTGCTGCGTCAGCGCCTGCTCGAATACTTCACGATTCTCGGCAATGAAGACCCGGTTGTCACTGCTGCGCGAAAGCGCCTCACGATGTTGCTCTATTAGAGAGAAGTGGGCCGAATCGGCCGGAAAGCTATTCCTGGCGTAGGTGCTAGTCATTCAGGCCGAGGTTTAGCGGCAATTCCGCAATCACGGTTGTGCCTGATTCAAGTGTCGATCGTTCCCAGCGAATACTGCAGTCATCCAGAAGTTTGCTTCCGATTCCATTACGTTCAGAACTATCGTTCACCGTGCCGGAATCCTGCGCGGTGAGGCGCACAGTTTTATCGGATGTGAGTTCGAGTGCAAGCTTGAAATTTCTGGCTTTGCCGTGCTTGACTGCATTGAAGGCTAGCTCTGGCAACAAGTCTTCAATCGCATGGCATAGCAAAGGGTCGAGATAGATCATCTCTCTGAGTTTTGCGGGAACTTCGACCCAAACCTCACAAACATTAGCCCAAGTTCGCTTGGTTTCATCAATGGCCTCGTCAAGCTGAAGTGGGCGTCCTGAAGTGTCACCTAATCCCAGGATCTTGTGGACTAAACCATCACCCAAATCCTTCAAAGACAGCGACGAGATATCCCCTTCTTTGAGGGCTGCGGCCAATTTGAGATAAGTGGCAGACAAGGCGCCTTGAATTTTGCCGTGAAGTTGATTTGCAAGAGCATGCTCGAGCGCGCGGTGCTTTTGCTTGATTCGGGCAATCTGCCAACCTGCCTCAGCTGTGGTGGATTCCAACTGTTCTTCAACCTTGGCCATGGCCTTCTGCGCCTGCATGAGCAAAACTGAAGCGATGCCGATAACCGTCGTATAGAGCATGGCTGGTACGGCGTAAATTCTCTCTGCAGCAGCACTATCGAGCACAAACTTCGCTGTTATTCCGGCAATTATGCCCATGCACATAAATCCGAAAACGACAAATACAGCCTGGACCCAGCGCTTTTGGCGGGGTATGAGACGGATACAAGCACGCTTAAAGATTGTTATGAAGCCAAATTGGAGTGCCGGCACCAAAATCAAGAGAATCCAGGCCTTGTGAAGGGAAAGTATTTGAACTGTACTCGGAGCAAGTAGAGCGGCCGTGGCGATGGTTACGCCTAGCGGTTGGATATTAGAGACTTCGAATGCTTCGCTTATGACACGGAGCCAGGAAACACCAACACGGCGAGGTTTAACCGGTTCTGGTGTCCAACTTTCGGTTGAATACGCAAGATGTTGGCTCATGGGCCTAACCACCTGATCGATGGCGTCACGAAGACCAGACAGGGCTTCAAGTGCAGAGCGCTTATGGAGTGCATCCACTCTCTTCAACAGGTCGGCTTGGATGACTTTGATTAGGCGGTCATTGGCCTCGATAATTTTCTGCTCAGCTTCAAACTTGATCTGATAGAGACGTTCTTGTTCGCCAAACATCGTCTCCAGAAGCTGGTTGTGACGACGAACCTGGTGGATCCATAGGGCCGTCAAGGCAATTCCCACGCCGACATATAGGACGGAAAAAGCCACTCGTACCGCCATCCCCGTAACGGTCCTGACTCCAACGGCGTCAAAAAGTAGTTGAGCTCCGACACCACGAATGGCTGCGACAGTCAACAGGATTGCCAAGAGTGACCAGCCTTTTACTAGGCGGTTTAGCGCTAGCCCAATGGCGACACTTGCCCAGAGTGTGGCCCAAGTTGCCACATGGACGACCAGCACAATTTGTAAACGCTTTTCCAAATCAATGTGCGCGCCCTGCATCGCGTCAAAAAGGTTTGCTAGAACACTCCACAGCAACATGACCAGAAATGAAGGCCAACCCAGCGCGTTGCCTGGAGTTAGCCCCTCTTTCAATGCCGATTGGAATTTCAACGGCGTGGCCCAAAACCAATCTCAGAGAAATACTTGCGAACGGCAGCGACACGTGGGTTGAGAGTTCCATCGGCAGGCAATCCAAGCGCTTCATAAATCTGAACTAGATAGCGCTCCACAGATTTCGTACTCGTGTCCAAACGCCGAGCTATCTCAGCGTTAACATAACCGTCAGCTAACAGCTGCAGAACCAGAAATTGGCGATCAGTAAGACTGCCAAGGTCGTTTGCAGAGGCGGCATCCTGTCTCACCTCTACGGATTTGTCTGACAATACCTTTTCAAGGGCGCTGAGAAGATAACTGGTGTCGCTGACGAGGTGTTTGCGCAAGAAGCCTACGTTTGGCGGCAATTGAACGCCGTCCTGAGAGGCTGAACGCGCATCCGGATACTTAGTCAGAATCAAGACTGCAATGTCGGGTCGAGTTTGATGCAGCAAATGGGCCAAATGTATGCCGTTCGGGCCAGCGCCAAGGTCGACGTCGACAAGCATTACGTCTGGATCAAAGTCATCGACAAGTTTTCGGGCTTCTGCTGCACTCTTTGCGGATTTGACCTTGAAACCAGCTCGCCCAAGCTCGTGAACGAGCAAGTCGCGGACTAGCGGCTCATCCTCGACGACTACAAGTCGTCTCTCGTGCTCCTGCATGCTCCAAAACTAACAAGCAGAATCGAGGTAAAACCCATACTTGAGGGATTTCCCTAGCTATTTCGGGCCATGAAAATCCAAGACTTTAGCCTGTGCGTGGTTCTTCACCACTTACAAAGAGAGAGGGCGACCGTGTTTTACCTTTCCAAAAACTCAAAAAGACCCAAGCTGGCACGAGGTTTTGCATCTGTCACCGGCTCAGTTACTTTAGTGGCAACGGCACTTGTCGGCGCCACAGTATCGGCGCTCCCGGCTAACGCGTCTATGAACACTTACTACATCGCCAACACAGGTGTTGCATCGAGTGCAAGCGGAGGCAGCTGCGCCAGCCCAAGCTTTGTCGGAACGAACGAAGTTCCGATCCAGGCTGCTCTAAACCTTGCTGCGCAGGACAACCCGGCGACCGTTGACTACAACGATGTCGGTTTCGGCGGCACATACACAAGCACCAACATCGTTCTTTGTGCTGGCACCTGGACCCTTCAAAACACTCTTACCGCTGACGCAAATGTCGTGATCACCGGCGCTGGCTACTCACAAACAATTCTTGACGGCAATAATGCAGTACGTGTTATGAGTGTCGGCTCTTACGACTCGGCAACCGAGCCTCTCAACGGAAGCAACCAGCCAATTGGTTTCGCGGCTCGCGTCGAAATCAGTGACCTAACCATGAAAAATGGCAAGGTTTCGGGCAATAATGTCGACGGCGTAGGTGGTGCGATTCGCGTCTTCGGACGTGACAGCCTAAAGGTAACGAGAGTCTATTTTGTCGGCAACTCGGCAACTCGCGGAGCAGCAATCGCTGGTTACGGCAGCAACGGAGACCTTAATGAAGTAGTAGGTCCTGCAGGAGATTTCGTAGTCGATTCGAGTGCGTTCTTTGCAAACAGCGCTTCGAATGGAGGAACCGTAGAACTTATGCGCTACCAGCGCAATAACACCGGAGCGGTAGTCAGTAACTCGAGCTTCTATGGAAATACTTCGACGCGTATCTTGAACTTTGACTTCACAAACGGTCAAAGCATCGGAAACTCGTTCGTCGCCAACAACCCTCTG
>JACCDQ011887762.1_pt1 | contig 45504 bp, 42 predicted proteins | sample 7446031 | NCBI WGS metagenome assembly JACCDQ01 (sample SAMN15323442, study PRJNA562643) | freshwater metagenome | isolation source: river surface water | place: USA:Blue River Watershed | collected 2017-08-17
ACAACGCCTGATCTTTCACCGTGACCAACTTGATGTACGTGTTTTTTCTCATCAACAAATAATTCTAATTCTTTAAGTTTTTCTACAATTTTTTTACGTGCCTGCTTTACATTGAGGCCTTTTAGATCACCGCCAACTTCATTTAAAGTTCCATCTTTATTTAACATGCAAATGATAGGAAGTTTGTGTCGCTTACCAATTTCAAAGTCATTGAAGTCATGACCAGGGGTTACTTTTAAACACCCAGTCCCTTTTTCAAGATCAACATGATCATCACCGATAATTGGAATTTCTCTGTTGCAAATTGGAATAATGGCAGTTTTTCCGATGAAATGTTTAAAACGCTCATCATTTGGATTAACTGCAACTGCCGTATCGGCTAGGAGAGTTTCTGGTCGAGTCGTTGCTACTTCTAAAAAATCATTAGTACCTTTTACTAAATATTTAATATGGTAAAATGCACCTTGAACTTCTTTATGATCAACTTCAGCTTCAGAAACAGCTGATTGTAGTTGAGGATCCCAATTGACGATATAATCACTTTGATAAATCAACCCTTCATTGTAAAGCTGGGTGAAGAATTTCTTAACGGCAAGATTTGGTATAGGATCTAAAGTAAAAGTTAAGTAATCCCAATCACAACTTGCTCCCATGGCACGTTGTTGATCAAGGATGAAATTTCCGTATTGTTCTTTCCAGGCCCAGATTTTCTTTAAAAATTCTTCGCGAGAAAAATCATGGCGTGTTTTCTTTTCTTGTTCAAAAATTTGCTTTTCTACAACTGATTGAGTTGCAATACCAGCATGATCTAGACCCGGAAGAAAAAGAGTTTCATAGCCTTTCATTCTTTTAAAGCGAATGAGTGCATCTTGAGTAGTAATATCAAGTGCGTGACCTGCATGCAGTTTACCTGTAACATTTGGAGGGGGTACGATAATTGTAAAAGCTTTATCTTTCTTACCTTTTTTAGGTTTAAAGTAGCCACCTTGTTCCCAGTTTTTGTACCACTTTGTTTCAACGTCTTTCGAAGAATAAGTTGTAGAAATTTCTGTTGTCATAAAATTTAAGCCTTTAAAATTTTAATTATAGATTCAATGTCATCAATTGCTATCATGTGTTGTTCTTTAGTTTTCATATTTTTTATTTGAATTTGATTTTGAGCGATTTCGTTACTTCCAACAATTCCGATAAAGTTTGCGCCACGTTTCTCAGCAAAAGGAAAAACTTTTTTAAAGCTTAAGTTCTCTAAACTAGAAACTACTTTGAGATTATGGAAACGAAGTTTTGCTCCTAGCTCTAAAATTTTTGAAAGTGCAGAATCGTCACTAAAAGTTAAAGCAATATCATTTGTAGGAAAATCAAAGTTTGGAAGTAATTGGTGAGTTTCTAAAAAATCACGGAGAGTAACGTCACCTAAACCAAAACCTACACCGGCTAATGGCTCTTCATTAAAAATCTGAAGTAGATTAGCGTAAGCTCCTCCGCCACAAAGTGCTCGGCGATTATCTGGATGCTTATCAAATACTTCAAAAACGATACCTGTATAATAATCTAATCCTCTTACAATGGTTGGATCATAAGTTAAATATTCTGAGACATGAGAAAGTTTTAATGAGTTAACAAACTCAGAAAACTTATCGGCGATTTCAGTTTGATTATGACTTTTTAGAAAACTGATCACGTCATCAAAAGTTTTTAATTGTAGATAAGTATAAAAAATATTTTCAGCTTCTTTAGTTAGCCCTATTTCGACTATCATTTTTTGAATAGCTGCCTGATCAACTTTCTTAGCCTTATCGACTATTTTATAGAGTCGATAAGTTTGCTCATTCGTGGCTTTCATTAAAGTCTTAAATACAGTATCAACAATGACTCGATCATTTATTAAAATTTCAAATTGAGAAGAATTAGCTCCAAAATTTTTCATGAGAGAAGTAACGACTTGTAGAATTTCGAGTTCTCCAAGTCTGCCAGGTGCTCCAAAAATATCAACATTGAATTGCCAATGTTCGCGAACTCGACCGCGTTGTGGTTTTTCATATCTCATTAAGTTTGGTATCGCATACCATCTTATAGGCTTTGGAGTTTCACGATGACATTTGGCAATCATTCGAGCGAGAGTCGGAGTCATTTCTGGTCTGATGGCTACAAATCTTTCGCCGCGATCAGTGAAGGAATAAATTTGTTCGTTAATTAATTCTTCACCAGATTTAGCTTTATAAAGATCAACTTCTTCTAAGAGTGGACCATCATAGGGCTCATAACCAAAGCTTTCTGCCGTTTTATTCATGACCGAAAAAAGATAGTCACGAACGCGCTTATCTTTTGGAAAAAAATCTCTGGTTCCACGGTATGGTTCTTTAGTTAATGTCATAAGATTCAACCCCTATTTATGAGGGAAAAATATAACACAGCAAATGTTAAAAGTCTTGAAGCCAATCTGCGTCATTTGTAGGTGCAGGGAGGGTTGCCTTTGAATTATCTGGTTTTGATATTGGTGGCTCACCGTTAGAATCCAAAATTTCTTCAACCGTACGACTTTTTTCAGGTGTTTTTTGAATATTATTGGCCTTTAGCGGTCTAGCAGGGGAGTAAGTGAAATGTTTTAACTTATCGAGTGTTTCAGGCATTTCAATTTTTTCCGTCTTGTCACTTTGCAAAACCAGTGAGAAATGAATATTTTTTAATATATTTAAGAGTGAATCTTTAAGTCTGATTTCTAGTTGAATATCTTCAACAGGAAAATAGGAGTAGAGACGATTTAAAATTTGAATTTTTTTACTGACCATTTTTGCATTAGGACTTTTAAGCTCTCCTTCAGATTTCTGTAAAAGATATTCTTTATGTGCATCGCTGGAAAAAAGTAAATCAGCATCTTTATAAAGCGAGCTTGAGATCCATTTTGAAAAATCAGTAGACAGTTTTGGGTACTGAAACTTTAATTCTTTCACAGAGGCTGGTTCTAGCGTAGAACTCTTATAAAAAGGAACTCTTAGCAATGATTTGTAGATAGAGGCTTTTAGTGTTTGCGATAAGTTTTTTGAATTAGAGAAGTAATGATCAAATCTTTTAATAAGATCAGCAAGTTCTTGTTGCTCTTCTCTGTTTAAGTCATTTTCCTGATAGGCTTCTAAGATTAATTCAAATTCTATTGGAAATTTAGATTTGCATTGGAAATAATCCTTAGCAAAACTAGAAGTCGTTATTAATATAAAAATAATTAGCTTTTTCATTTAAAACTATCCACATTTTTATATAGGTTTTCACCTTTAATAATTAAAATCTTACCTTTGTCGAATGTTAAAATTGATCCATCCATCATTTGAAGTGAAGATATCGTTTTCAAGTTGGTGATAGTTGCAACTTCTTTATTGTTAAGTTTTAGCTCTGCAATTTCAGTATATATATTAATATTATCGGTTGAAGTATTTTTAATAAAATAAAGACTTTGCTCATCAAAGGAGCAAGTTAGTTGGCCAATATCATCTTTAAGAGAAGAATAAATTGGTTTTTCAAGCTTGTTGAATTCTATTTTGGGGTCAATTTCATAAATACTTGTTCCGGAATTAACTTTATTTATTCCTGCTGAAAAAATAAAAATTTTTCCCTTACAAAAAATTAGCTCCATTTTTTTCAATGGTGTTTTTTCTGAATGTAGTACTTCTATTTTTGAAGTACTCTTTGTAAATCTCACCAATCCGAGCATTCCAGATTGATTCATGTCAATATAATATGCAGTATTATCATCGGTCATTATTACAGGCGGAACATAATAAGGATTTATCTTGGGAGAAGTTTTAATTTTAAACTTGAGAGCACTGTTGATTGTATGTTCAAACTTTAAAGTTTTTTCAAAAAAATCATAATAAGATAACCAATTATCATCTAAGTGCAATTGCGGACTAATCCCCATTCCAATTTCCTTGGCGCTATATTCCCCGTAATTTACGGTGTAAATTTTTTCCAATTTTCTTAAGGTAAAATAGTTGTTGTAGTTTTGATACTCAGATACTGCAATTTTCTTTTTATACCTAGTTGAAAATAAGGTGTATTGAGTATTTGGGACTGATTTAATGATTTCGAAAACTTTATAGTTGGTAGAAAAAAGTAAACCACCAGATCTTTTTTGATAATAGGTAAATTTCCCATCAGAACTCAAAAGTCGTAAATTCTCATTTGCTTGCTTAGCAATTAATTCTGGGAATTCACTTTGTACGGCATGAACACTTTTAATAAAAAACAATATGATTAAAAACAATTTATTTTTTAAGAGCATTTAATGTCCAGAGTTCTAAAGGGTGTAAAGCTTTATAAGCCAAAATCGAATTATAAATATTGTGCCACATAATAAGTCTCGGCGAATGCAAGTCATCAATTGCCAGTCTAGTAGTAAGCAGAGTATCGCTATCACTTAAAAAATATCCGTCGATGATAAAGGGCATTGGAGAGCATTGATTTAAAGTCGATTTTTTAAATTGTTCAGGAAGTATATCTTCTATGCAGCCAATTCCATGAATTATCCCATTCTCAGTTTTATCTAAAAAAAACTTTATTTCAGTAATGTTTTTTACTGTTCGTGATTGAATCCCATATAATTCATTAATCATACTAGTGAATGAGTAGCGCTGAGTAGAAAAAGTATTGGTATAGTAATCTACCAGAGGAATACCTTTGTATTTGATATCTTTAATTTCTCGCTCTTCCCAGATAATTTTCTTATCACAGACATCAGTCGTGCAAGATTGAGGGTCATAGACAATAAAACAGCCATATTTATAATCAGTTCTTACAGGATTATAAACTTTCGAATCAACTATTTTACATTTGGTTTTTTGAGGGGCACCGTATTGCGAAAAAAGAATTTTAGCAATGACCAAATCTTCACTTAAGTTTTCTTCATCTCGGTGGCCTGGAATGTATTGAACACACTCTTCTTTGTTGAACATTTTGTTAATGTAACAAATCTCTAAAGGCCAGCCGTCATTGTATTTCATGTCGAATAATAGTTTGGCATAAGAATAGTTGGCTTCTCCGGCACATGATTCAGGTGTATTGGGAAGCTTTCTTGGCACGAAATGATTTAAAATTCTATGAACATTGGTGATGGCATCATTGCCTACACCACCAGGACAATCTTGATAATTTGTATTTAATTTTGACTTCAGCAAAGCATCTGAAATTAAGTTACAGTTTAAAAATGGGTAAGTGGAAGGATATTTTGGATTGCTTAGAGTATTACAAATTTTAGGATCGATAAGAAATTTTTGAGCACATTTTTTTAAATCTTCTATTTTTAATTCTTCGTCGGTTTTTAAATAGTTTTTACATTTATAATACATTTTATATAAAGGAGCTTCTGAACTTAAAACTTTGTTCCAGACATCATTTTTTAAATAGTCACTACAGAAATCTTTTGGAGAGTTTAGATTAAAGCAAAGATTCTCTATGTATGTTTTTTGAAAACTAGTTAAAGAAATTTTTGGATATTGAGTGAAGTTACTAACATTCTTTTTTACAATTCCGGATAAATTGCAAATATAAGGAGTAAAAGGATTTTGTAACCACTCGTTATGTATAAGTTTGCAGTCATTGGTTCCTTTTGGCGTAGGAAATTTTAAAGATTCAAGCGTTTTATTTAAATTTTGGGGTTCAAAAAGTAATCGATATTCAGCATTGTTGATACATTGATATTTATATAGATCTCTAAAAAAAATATCATTATTAGTAATTCCATTAGATAAAATTCCATCTTTGTTTTTAAAGGTAAAATAAATATCATTATTTCCAGCATGGTTTTTTAATGTTCCATTTTCTAGGAGCGCATAAAATTTACATTCGTCTTTTTGAATTAAAGAAAGTGTTTTTTCATCAGATAAGAACAGAATAGACTTTTTAAAAAATGGAGCTAGCTGAACATCTTTAAAGTTTTCATCAATAGTATCAAAAAACTTTGCATTTTCAGAGAATGCTTTTTTTTCAGATTCGAATTCATTTCGATATAAATTCTGCAAAAAATCAATGGCCTCTAAAAGTCCAGTTGAAGATTGCACATTAAGTTCGCCAGCTAGACAAGATATGCTAATCAAGCTGGCGAAAATAATTTTATAAAATAGATTTCGATAAAATAGATGCAACATCTTCAATTTCAACATTTTCAGTAGCAGGTTTTTGTCCTTTAGATGAGTTAAAGTTAATCATACAATAAGAACAAGCAGTAGCTACCTTGTCAGCTTTAGTTTCACTAATATGGTCCAAGCGATTTAAAACGACATGCTCACCTTCTGGAAGTTCATACCACATATTTCCCCCTCCCATTCCGCAGCATTGAGCTTTATCTTTATTTTTCTCCATTTCTTTTAGTTTGATTCCATCTATGGCATTTAATATAGCTCTCGGAGCATTGTATTCACCATGGTGTCTTCCTAGATAACATGGATCGTGGAAAGTTAAAGTTTCATTTACAGATTTATTTGGAATTAATTTTCCGTCATTGATTAATTCCGCCAGAAGTTCAGTGTGATGAACGGTATGAAAAGTTCCATCTTCAAATTTAGCATATTCCTTTCCGATGGTATGCAGACAGTGTGGGCAATGGGTTACAACTTTATCAAAATCATATTGTCTCATATTGGCAATATTTTCAATGGCTATTTCGTAAAATGAATACTCATCTCCAAAACGTCTAATTGGATCACCGTTGCATTTTTCAGTTTTACCCATTACTGCAAAACTTACTCCTGCTTTTTTTAATAGGGATATTGTATCTTTTACAACTTTTTGATTGGCTCCATCGTACGAGCCTGCACATCCAACATAATAAAGGTATTCAACTTTTTTGCCAGCTTCAATCGTTGGAACATTTAATCCATCCGCCCACTTAAATCTATCTTGTTGTGAAATTCCCCAAGGATTACCTTGAGTTTTAACTTTATTAACAGCATCGGCAGCGGCAGGAGGAATATCTCCTAATGTTAGAGTTTTATATCTTTTTGCTTCTAAAATGATATTCACATGTTCAATATTTGCTGGGCATTCTTCCATACAAGCACCACAAGTAGTACATGAATCTAATTCATTTGCTTGGTAAAGTGGATTCTCTCCCCAAATTTCAGAATCAGTTTTTCCATTATTAAATTCAGAAACAGAAAAATCTCTAAGTTTGGTTATGATTAGTTTAGGGTCTAATGGTTTGTGTGCTAAATTAGCCGGACACACTTGTGTACATCTTCCACACTCTACACATGAAAGCAGATCTAAATTATTTTTCATGCTTAATTCTGAAATTTTAGCTAATCCAAAAGTCTCAGCATTTTCATTTTCAAAATTCATTGGAGACAAAATCGCGCCCTTTCTTGGCTGAGTTACAAGGGCAGAAAATGGAAGCACGAAAATATGTGAAAACTTTGTGTGGCCAATGCTAGCAATGAAAACCATCGTATTAAGCATATGAGCAGCCCATAAAAAGATATATGAGTTTGCCCAGATTTTTTCAGAAAGAGGAATTTTTGATAAAACCAATGCTAAGAAAAATCCAACTGGAGACCACATCGCTTCATTAGGAGGAAGTTGAGTTCCAAGAATTCGTATTCCTTCAATCAGGTACCCAATTATTACCAGCGAAGCTAACATTTTATACATAAATCTTTCTTGATTTGAATTCGTAGCTTGAAGATAGCTTGGAGTTTCTACATATCTTCGCTTATAGGCTAAAGCAAGACCGAACAAAACCATAATCCCAGCGATGTCAGCTAAAAATGAAACGACAATATATGTGGTTCCCTGAAAAACTTTAAAAGGTGTATCATAATGAATGGCTACTAAATCCGTAGCAATCCATAAAATAACAAAGCCATAAAATATTAAATTGTGAAAAATGGCTACATTTTTAAAGCGTGGTACTTTTCCTGTTAAAAAAAGTGTTTTAAAAAAAGCCAGCCAGTTTGGATTAGAAAGAAGTTCTCCCAACGCTTCCCAGCCTTTTTTTCTAGTCACGAATTGAACTTTTTTATTCAGACCGTAAGCCATAGTGAGCAAGCTGATAGCAAAGAGTACATACATAGAAATTCTTAAAAACTGTGGAATGCTCCACATTATTTCTCTGGATGCCAGATGCACATTTTCAAACATTTTAATACTCCTTAATATCCGATAGAATTCATCTAATAATGAAAAAATAATTTACACATCTAGAATAGCAAATAATTAAAAGAATTAAATTAAATTTTTAGAGATTTTAGGCATAATAGTCATATGAAAAAAAATATATTAATGATTACAATTCTAATACTTAATTTTAGTTGCTCTAGATTGCAAACTCTTAATTTAAAACCTCATTCTTTTTCATCTAAACCAAGTGCAATTGTTTGGTTGCAGTTGGCAGGTTTTTCAGAGCACCATTTGGCCTTGTTGAAAAATACACAGTCGCAAAATATTTATATTTCAAGCTTCGAAAAGAGTCTTTGCGTTGGCAAAAGTTGGAATTATAGTTTGACTTCTTTGAGACCAGATGCGCCAAGTGCGTTTAATTCACAAGTCTTAGGGATAAAAAATACTAAGCTAAGTTGTGATGATTTTTCTGAAAAATCAATTTGGAATACTTTTGAAAAAGAAGGATATCAATCTACTGTTATTGAAGTTGGCCAAAATATAAATTCCTTAGAAAATCTCAAAAATTGCGATAAGGGGAACAATCCAAACGTAAAGTTCATTTTCATGAAACCGCCAACGCCACTATTTAAGAATCTCTTAGGGAGTTTCCATTTTCAAGATTTCTCAAAAAGCAATTTCATCGATAATAATTTTGCGTATGACAAAACTTGTAGTGAGACAGGGTGCCTGTCAACGGTATCTGAAAATCTAAAGGCATTATTTTCAACCAATTTAGAAATCAACGAAAAATTTATTTTAATTAGAGATTTTAGATATCTAAATGCTATTAAAAAAAAGCAATTTGAGGAAATGAAAAATATCCTAATTGAATATAATTCTTTGTTGGAACAAATTTTAGAAAAGAAAAGCAATACATTATTCATCATTACTTCTGCAGAAAGCACGGCAATAGATTTACCTTTAGAGGGAAAAGAGTGGAGAGATTTTGAGCTAAAAGGAGCGGGGTTGAATCCTAGATTTACTCAGTTGATGTCTCCTGTTATGGTTTTTGGTCCGAGATCTGAAAATTTTTGTGGAATTTATGAAGATTCTGAAATCAAAAAACGCATCTTTTTTTTAACTGATCAAAAAATTTTCAATTGGAATATTTTGAATCCATTTAATTAAATTGATTTTTATTAAAATAATATAACTTGTTGCAGTAGTCGCATTTTATTTCAATGTCACTATTTTCATGGTCAAATATGGCGTCAATTCCGCTTGATAGGATTAAAGACTTAATACCATTTATAAATCTTTCAGCATTGCAATTACACTTGAATGCAATATCTTTTGATCCAATAAAAACTAGGTTTTCGTTTTCCAGTGTTTTTTGAATAGTTTCATAATTATCGATTGCATTTTCAAATAAATAATCAATACCTTTTTGATGAGCAGAATGATAATCATCAAGACTTATTGGTTTTGTGTCTTCAATTTTATTAACATTTAGTTGAGGTAGTCTCGAAATTAATACTGACTGATCAGAAGTTTCACTCAAAATAGTCTTGGACTTGAATTGATATGAGTCGGTGATAACTTTATTGGTGACTTCCGAAAACGGTGTATCAAGAAGCGGAATCGTCGATGTATAGCTATTATGAGTTGAAACAGTATACTTTACCAATCGACACTGTCCGTTAAGTAGTGCAGGGAAACTGTTAAAGCTGGTCGGAAAAAGTAAGCTCCTCATATTGCCTTCAAAATCCATTTCAATTTTGAATTTAAATTCTGGATTAGAGGAATCAATATAAACATTGAAAAATTCAGTTGGCTTTAAATAGGCAATCAAAAGTTGATTAGTTAAAATTAAATCGCGGTAAAATAGAAAACTCTTAGGACTTAAATTGTGCAAGGTTGCTAGTTCGGAAATTAATTTTTGCCCTTCAAAAAAATGAAGTGTGTAGCCATTTTTGTGATCTATAAAACTGTACAAGCGACTAGTGGTTAACATAACATATTTATAGCATTCATTAAAGAGATTGTCATATTTCAAAGAGAAATTAGTGCTTTCAGTATTAACAAATTCAAAATTCGAAAGTTTGCGTTCAGAATTCAATTCAAATGACACGCTGTATGTGACTCCTTCGCCTATTGAGGCAGATAGTTTTCGCAAAAAAATAAACGACGGTTCTAAGATTGTTACCATTGCAAATTGGATTAGTAGCTTTGAAGTACCTAAAGATAAAAAATTCGCAAGCAAAGCAGAGCTTTACTTAAGGCTGGGAGCTTTATTTAATAAATATTTTAAAGAAGGTGGAATTTCTCTCTTTGAGAAATCATATAATTTGTTTTCTGAAATTAAATCATTTGGCTTTAATGAAGATGTGACTAAAAGTTTAATAAGTTTAGTTGAACCAACATTGGCCAAGGCTACATTGTTTTATTTCGAAGTATTGAAAATTGAAGGTTTGGTCGATGAGCAAGACATGTATTCATATTACCAGAAAGATAATTCGATAAAAAGCTTAGTGTTCTTAGGTTTTAAGAACCTGAGCGCAAGGCAAATTGATTTTCTTAGAAGTATATCAAATGATCAAAATATTCATATAATTATTCCGGATTACTTAGTCGATAAATTTTCCAAGAATGATTGGCTGGGGTGGCTTCCGACTCCTGAGGGGTGCTCAGGGGAAATGAAAAAGATTACATTAAAGCTTTTAAGATTTAAAACGGGAAACTTGCAAGCCATTATTGCGAACCTAAAAAATAATAGAATAAATTTAGCATTTTTTGAAAAGCCAAGTTTGGAAATGGCGCAATCATATATGCAAGGAGATGACAAATTAAAGGTATCAGTAAATATTTTTGAAAATGTCTTCTCTGAAGTCTCTTTTTTGGTTGATGAATGTATAATTAATAATTCAGATTTACTCGGAAAGATCGAAGAGTTTAAAATCTCATCTTTAAGAGAAGCTAATTTCTTAAAGTTCAAAGTATTAGAGCTGTTTGAAAAAACATTTAAAATCATTTCAGAGTATGAAGTGGGCTTAAGTAAATATAGTTTTGAATTATGCCGACAGGTGGTTGGGCTAAGTCTACCTAGGAATAATTTACTATCAAGAAATCACGATGCTAGGATAAATTTTTTATCGATTGAAGAAATTAAAAATGTGGCCAATGAATCCGTGGAGCAATCAGTTTTAGTCATAGAAAAAGAAAATTTAAGATTAAGTTCAAATTCTAATGAATTTGGAGATGCTTTTTACAAAGCACTTATTGAACTGGCCCCGATAAAAAATAGATCATTGGATATTTGGTTCAAAATGGCAGATTATCTAACTATTTGTGAGAGGGGAGGAAGTGTTTTGTGCCTCGAGGAAGGAGCAGAAGAAGATTCTTTTATTATCAAAACCTTACTTGAAAATCATTTAATAGAACAGGTGGAATTAGAGCGTTCGAAAACATTTCGGCCAGAAAATAATCTTTTTAATTCAATAAAAAAAGCAAAAAAATTTGAAAACACTTATTTTTCCCCAGCAAGCATTCAAGCTTATGTCGATTGCCCGCAAAAGTTTTTTCAAAACTATATTGAAAAAAATGGAGCAGTAGTAGCTTCCACTGTCGATTTAGAAAAATTTGAATTAGGAACAATTGAACATGATGTTATTAGGCAACTTTTTGAGGGCAAGATCTCAAGTCCAAATGAGATCGATATTTTTGTTAAAAACTACTTTGATAACTATTTAAGTGCGAATAAGAAACGACTAGATATGCATAGATATCTAGATCTACTATCAGAACTCAAGCATTGTGCCAGAAATGGATTAAAGGTAATCAGTGAAGAGATTGCAGGGAAAGAATATAAAGCAATTAATTTTGAATTTGGTATACAACCCTTACTATCTAACTACAAAGGAAGAATAGATGTATGCATTGAGTATCTTGATGCAATTACGATTATTGATTTCAAAAGATCAAAGGGTTCCATTCCGGACAAAAAAGAATGTCTCAGTTTTTCAGATGTTCAAATGTGGATATATTCACTAGCTTTTGAGAAAGTTAACAAATCAATAAAGTTTCAATTCGTATCTCTTTTGGATGAAGATGGTAAGCAAGAATTTGAAATCTCAAATGATTCTTTGATGAAATTTAGAGATTACTTATCTAGTATTGAAACAGAAATTAAAAATGATGATACATTTGTTGTTAAACCTAGAAATCATGATGTTTGTAACTTTTGTACAATATCAGAAATTTGTCCAAGAGGAGGTTTAAATGAGCAAGTTTAAACTATCTGAAGAGCAATCTAGGGTCATAAGTTCTAAACCAGGCTTTGTTCTTTCTGCCGGTGCCGGATCTGGGAAAACCTTTGTTCTTGTAGAATATGTGGTTAACTATATATACGAAAATTTGTTGAATCAGAATGAAAAGGAGATAAAGTCGTTTTTAAGTCAAATTTATTTAATGACATTTACTAAAAAAGCGACAGCTGAAATTGCTTTAAGAATTCAAAAAAGAATTTCTGAAATAAAAAAGACTACAGAAAAAAACGAGTATTTTTGGGAATTGATTGAAAAGAACTTGTTTTTGATAAAAATTACTACGATAGATAGTTTTTGTATGTCTCTGCTAGAGAGCGCAGCTTACTTAAAAGAATTTAATAAAATTGAAATTAAGAGTAATGATTTTATAAATTTAAAAATTGAAAAAATCTTTATTGAATGGTTCATAGAAAATGAAGTAACATTGTCACAGAATTCAAGTTGGTCTTTTTCAGAATTATTGAAAACGATAATTGAAATCTTCAATGATCCAGAAGTTCGTCTTGAATGGACCAAAAAGGGCCAAGGGGTCGATCTTTATCAAGAATTTTCAGAAGTTTTTAGAAATTTCATAAAAAACTCAAATTTTAAATATTTCGGTAAGAGTTCAGTTGATTTTGATTATTCAAACTTAGATTCTAAAAAACCGATTGCTGAACTATTTGCAAAGTACTCAATTGTTCTTAGACAGAAAAATATCTGTGATTTTCAAAGTATCTTAGATTTGTTTGGAAATATAAAATCCTTTCCTCAGAAGCTCAACGATATGACAAGTGAACAGCTTGGATTGAGAGTTGAGTTAAAAGCACTATTCGATTTTTACAAGAGTTGTATCGAGGATTTTTATGCTGCAGTTGATGAAAAGGACTCCTACGAAGGTTGGCAAAAGCTACTGTTGAATGCTTGTATGCGGATTGAAGAAAAATATCATCAAAATCCAGGGTACTCATTTTCTGATATTACATATTTTACCTATAAGCTTTTATCGGATTCTAATGATCTTAATACGCTTCCAGAAATTAAGTTGATGATTGTCGATGAATTTCAGGATACCTCTCGGATTCAATTTGAAATCATTCAAAAGTGTTTAAGAGATGATCTGAATAAATTGGTAGTAGTTGGTGATAAGAAACAGGCGATCTATGGCTTTAGAGGGGGAGATGTTGGTGTTTATGGTAAGTGTGAGGATCTACTTGGGAAGGATCGAGTTCTAAATTTAAAAGATAACTATCGATCTGAAAAAGAAATCGTTATTTTTAATAATGATTTTTTTCATCAGGTTTTTACACTTGCTGATGGCTTTGTGGAGTCTGATGTTGAAGATTCTATTATGGAAAGCCAGAATCCTCAAAAAATGAATAACAATGGAAGAGTTGTTTCTGTTTCAGTTGATGGCATAGATGGTAAAATAACCAATCTTGATTCACTAGAGGCGGAACTTATAAAAAATGAAATATTAACTCAGTTGGCTTCAGGAGTTAGGCAAATTGCCGTACTTTATAAAAACTTAAACCCAAGCTTTAAACTGATAGATCGACTGATTTCATCAAAAGTTGATCTAGTTGCCCAGGTGAAAATTTCTAATAAAGAAGATTTAGTTTTGGTTTTATGTGAAAAGCTAGTTTCTTTTCTTTTAACCGAGGAAAATGATGATAAGAAAGACAAGGCAGCATTTTTAAGACTTATAAAGCTCATCGTAGAGACCATAAATCCCAAGGTGGAAAACATTGAAATTTGTTTAAGCAAATTTGAAAAAAATGTTAATTTGTTCGGTTTTTATTATTCTTTTCTTCTGCTTTTAAGTGATTTGGGAATTACTAGTACTTACTATAAAGAAAATTTGGAAAAATTAAATAGTTACTTAAATGAATGCAGAAATAACCTAGAGCTATTTCATTTCAGATTAAAAAATCTAGATCAAAAATACACCATTAATTTTGTTTCTGGAAATGGTGGTAATGTTACAATTCAAACAGCCCACCAGTCAAAAGGACTTGAATATGAATCAGTGTTTCTTGCAGGAATTTATACCAATGGTAGTTATCAGGGCTTTCGAAGATTAATTGGTAATATTCAAGGTAGTTTTAGGTGGTTTTCTCGCAAAGATAGAAAATTGTATAAGTCGATGAATTATTTTTTAGACGAAACCATAGAGAAGCAAAAAAACTTCCTTGAAAGTAAAAGACTTTTTTATGTAGCGAGTACTCGGGCAAAAGAGACTTTAACTTGGATCAAACTGATTGGTAAAGAAGATGCACCTTTGGCCAGAAAGAATTCTTGGGCGATTGCTTTAAATAATTTTGCGAATTCTAAATTAGTTCAAAATAAGGTTGTATTTATTAATGAAATTAATTTTAAAGAAGAGAATTCAGATCTACCACTATTCTATAAACTAGATACTGGCGTTTCTGGCTATTTAAGTAAAAATAATTTTAATATTTTACCTGAACTTTCTGTAACAAAATTATCTAAATTGAAGCTATGTCCACGTATGTTTTATCTTGAAAGTGTTTGTAAAATAGAAGGAAATAAAGAGCAACCAATTTCAATTTTCGAATCAGATGAATTTGTATCTTCGAAAAAACGAGGTATTTATATTCATAATGTACTGTTTGAATTTATTCAATTTGGCAAATTGCCTAAAAAACTAAATGACATTGATCAAAAAGTTTTTGAATGGGTGAAAGAAGAGTTAAGTTCAAGGAAACATATTCAAGCGATTCCCGAACAAGAAATAAAATTTGAATTGAATGATCTGATGATAAATGCAATTCCAGATTTAGTATTAATCAGTGCAGATACAATTGAAATTATTGATTATAAAACAGGAGCTTTTGACCACAAAACTCACGAATCATATTTATTTCAGGTAAATTGTTACATGTATGGCTTTTTAAAATTAAATTCACATTATAAAAAATTGAAATTAAAGACGACAATATTTTATCTTGATCAATTTAGTTCAATTTCTAAAGACCTGGAATTTAATGAAATTCAAACGCGAATAAGTGAAATTTGGAGCTTACTCGACAAATATGATCAAGTGAATGTTGATTATTGTTTAAAATGTAACTACGACAGTCTATGCAAATATTCCCGATCTATTGATCCTCATTAAGCATGTGCTAAAATGTTCCTATATAGTTAAGATCACGCTAACAGGGATGTTTATGAGTAATCAGCTTAAATTTATTTTTTCGATTTTGTGTTTATCTATTTTGTCTTTTGAAAGTTTTGCCGGAGAGAAAGATATTTATGAATTCTCATGGCTTGATCAAGATAAAGAAATCTTTGTTTTACAAAATAGAAAGTTTAGAAAAGTTTCAAAGTTATACTTCAACTTAGGAGGAGGTATTACAACTTCTGGAGCTTTCGTCGATTCTACTTCCTATCAAGGAAGACTAGGTTTTTTTATGACTGAAGATTTTGGTGTAGAGGGAATCTATGCCAAAAATGTTGGTAAGGAAAATGAAACAGCTCTAGGAGTACAAAGTTCAGGGCCTCAAGGAAGCGGAACTAGACCGTTTAGAAGAATTATTCAAAACTATGTTGGGGTAATGGGATTGTGGTCGCCTTTTTACAGTAAGATCAACACTTTTAATTCAATCGTGTATGTTGATTGGATTTTTGGACTAGGTTACGCTCAGTTAACCGAAAAAAATAATAAACTAGCTTTCCAAAGTGCATCTCTTCGAGACGTTCCGACAACTGAAAAACACTCAGGAGTTATTTGGGAAGCAGCAATGAAGTTTTATTTATCAGAAAGCTTTAGTACGAGATTGGATTTAACAGCAGTTCATTTTCAAACTAATAAAATTTCCACTGCTGGTACAACCTTATTCTCAAACTATGATGCAACAATTTCTCTAGGGTATACATTTTAATTAGGATTTTCTTATGAAAATATTTATAGCACTATTCATTAGTATTCTTTTCAACAAAAGTACTTTTGCCTCACTTGATGATGCTTGGAGAATTTATTCGCAAGGTGACAAAAACAAATATCCTCAACTTATTTCAGAACTAGTTGAAGATAAAATGTATTTTAGTTCCGTACCTTTTGTAAAAGAATACTTGGTTGCAACCTCAAGAGCAAACGATAAGACATTTGATGATATTTTAGATAAATTGATTTATGAAGTAGGGATAAAACAATTTGAAGTTATGCCTACGAATATTTTAGAAAAATCTAATGCCCCTACTATTAGATACATTTTAGCAAAAAAGAATTTTAGGATAGGTAAGTATGATGCTGCTTTGAAATACCTTAATAGAAATGTAGAAGATTGGCATCCTGTAAAGCCATTTTACTTAATGCTTGAAGCAAGTATCTTTTCTATTCAAAAGAAAGAAGTAGATGCGATTAATTCATTTAAAGAGTGTATTAAAATTTCTGAAGAAAATTTATCTAATGAAAAGAATCCGAGCCGTATTAGACAATTAAAAATCAACAGAGATTATTGTGTGGTGGGTATAGCTAGAACTCAATTCGCCAATGCAAAGTATGAGGATGCTTACTTAAGTTATTTAGATCTTTCAAAAAATTCATTTGTGTGGCCTGAAATACTTTTTGAAGAAGCGTGGAATAGTTTCTATTTAAAGGATTACAATAGGACATTAGGTAAACTTGTTTCTTATAGAGCTCCAGTCTTTAATTATATTTTTAATCCTGAAATAGAAGTCCTTAAAGGATTAACTTATATGGAATTATGTCTTTGGGGTGATTCCACCAAAGCGGTAGAAGAGTTTTACTTAAAAAATGAAAAAGACTATGAAGTTTTCAAAAAATTTGTAGCTGGCCTTGGCAAAGATTATAAGCAGTACTATCTGATTGTAAAAGAGAATGCTGAAAACCCAGTGAGTTCATCACACTTAGTTAACAAAGCTCTAACGTCCATTAGTCGAGATCCAGCTTATATTGAATTGTTCGAAGCATTTTTAGGTGGAAAAGAAGAAATTGAGAGAATGAAACAAATGAGAAATGCTAATTTGAAAGCAGTCCTCAATGAAAACTTAAAAGAAACCTTAACCTTGCAAAGAAATATAATTGGTAGCTACATAAGAGGACAAATGCAATTGTTTTCAGCGCAAATGATAAGAGCCTTCGAAGATATGAGTTATATTAAATTGGAAGTTCTTTCAAAGAGAAAGAATGAAATATATGGTCAATTAGAAGTTAATGAAAACGGCAAACGTGGAAGTCTTGCTAACTTGAAAAGATCAGATAAACAATATTTCTGGACCTTTAATGGAGAATTTTGGGCAGATGAGTTAGGTGATTATGTATTCTCATTAAAGTCGGAGTGTAAATAATGAAAAAAATTACACTAGTATCATTTTTACTTTTAATGCTGAATGCAAATATTGTTGCTGATGTAGAACAAAGAAGAGCAGAACTTTTAAGTGTTCTAGATGAAGAGTTAAAAGAAGTAGCGAGATTAAACAAGCAAACGGGTGCAAGTCGGCCTGAGTTAATTCTTAGGTTAGGGCAAGTGCTTTTAGAAAAAGGTAGGATTTTAAAAGATCAAGAGACACAAAAGTTCTTAGAAATTCCACAAAACCAGAGAGATAAAGTAAATAAAGAAGAGCACTATAAAGAATCAAGAAAATATTTTGAGCAAGCTCAGAAAACAGTAGTTGTTTTACTTAAAAGGTTTCCAAAGTTTGAATCACGAGGTGATGCTTTTTACATACTTGCTTACAATGCAAAAGAATTAAAACAAGAAGAGCAATCTAAGGAATACTTTCAGCGTGCATTAAGTGAAACTAAATCAGGAACAGTTATTTCTGATAAGTCTAGAATTGCCTTAGCAGAAATTTATTTTAATAAGGGATCTTATGATAAATCGCTTGATTTATATGAGGTAGCTTTAAAAAATAAAAGAGATAAGTGGTGGACCAAAGACGCTTTTAACATGGGCTGGTGTTATTATAAATTAGGTAAATACGATAAAGCGATCAATACATTACTTGAATCCTATGAAATGTCTAAAAGTAATAAGTTTGTAGACATGTCTAGAAGCATCGAAAGAGACATTGCTTTCTTTTATACTGAAGCAGGAAGGATGCAAGAAGCAGTAGATTTTTATAAGAAAAATGGGAAGAATGTTGCTGAAGTCATGCTAAAAGTTGGTAAGCATTTAAAGACACAAGGTAAATTTGCAGCTGCCGAAAAAACCTTGAGTGAAGCCTTACAATTAGTAAAAGGTGAGAAAGAAGAAACGGAAATCAACTTAGAGCTTTTAAATCTTTACGAAAAATTTGGTAAGTACGATCAACACTTAATTGCATGCCGATCCCTAGAGATTCAATTCAGCAAGGGAGTATTAAATGAAGATCAAGTTGAAGTATTAAATTTCAATGTTCAAAAAATGTCAGCACTATTGTTACAGCAAATTGTTGCTAAAACATTTGATCATCAGCCAGATATTAGGGATAAAAAAGCGGAAGCAGCGGTTGAGTATTTTTCTATTGAAGCAAAGTTAAATTCTAAAAAAGGGCAAAGCTCATTATTTCATGCTGGTGAAACCTTTTTTGCAATTGGTAAATACGACAGGGCCATTCCATATTATGCCGAGTCTTCTAAAATAGCTAAAGCAAACAACGATTCCGTTACTGAGCAAAAAGCATCAACTGCATTGATGGCTTCTCTTGGAAAGAGTCAGTCTAAGGAAACACAGGAGAAGTTTTTAATTCCTGCCTATCAAAGTTATTTAAATATTAACCCTAAAGGTGATAAATCTGCAGTGATTTATCAAAGATTATTTTCCGCCTATTTTGAAAAAGGGTTAATTAAAGAAGCAGAAGAAGTCCTCACTAGTTACCAGATCAATTTTCCAAGTGACAATCAACCTCAGGAGAAAATGATCGCCAAAATCATGGATAATCATAAAACAAAAAATAATAAAGAAGCACTTTTTTCATGGGCAGATAAGATTGAAAAAAGACAAGTGAAAGTTTCACCTGAATATCAAAAAACCGTGAAAGATTTTATGCTTGGTATGCAGTTTGAAAAAGTTGAACAAGCTAGTAGTGCAGGTGATAAAAAAGGAGCACTAAAAGGTTATTTAGCAATTTATAACTCAAAAGAATCTTCAGCTGATGCTCAAAAAATGGCTGCATATAACATCGCAGTGCTTTTCTATGATACAGGTGACTGGAATCAAATGTTCAATTGGGCCATGAGAGCATCTGATCAAATGAATACCGCCGAAGTGCAAAAATTTGAAAAAGATTTTATTTTATTTACTACCGATCTATTTCAAAGAAGACAATTTGAATTATCTGCTAAATTGTCTGAAAAAAATTTCGATAAACTTTGTAATAGCCAATCAAAAAATCTTAAAATATTTTTTAAAAATGCCAATGTAATTTATTTATCAAACAAGCAATTTGAAAAGAGTAAATCATTACTAGATAAAGCTCAAAAATGTCAATTAGCTAAGAACGTAGTTCAGGGTGGATATGTTGATCATTTAAATGAGCTAGCTCTCGCGAATAAATGGTCTACTTTTGATGAAACAATTAGTGTGTTAGAGTTAGATAAAACTATTTGGCCTTTACTCATTTACCCGAGTTACTTATTGACCCTAGAACTAGATTCTCTAGGTAGAACAGATAAAGTGGCGCAGCTGGAATCTAAAATTTATAATTATTATGATTACTCAATGAAAAATAAATTGGATTTACCATTAGAGTCAATTGATTCAGTGGCTTCTTTAAAAAATAAAAAGATAGAAGCTCAAATAAAATCCTTTAACGACATCAAGTTAAAGTTTCCAGAAAAAGAGTACAACAAAATAGTAAAATTAAAATTTTCAAAATTAGGTCAGATCGTTGATGATGCTGTCTCAATCGCTACGATGGGGTCAGGTTCAAGCTTATTATTAGCTTACAAGTCGGTTATGGAAGTTCAAAAACAATTTAGAAATGAGCTTATTGAATTTACGCCAGCTGATAAAAGTGCAGAGTATCTTAATTCTTTTAGAGGTGCGATGAAACAAGTTGCCGACCCACTTTTGAAGCAAGAACTAGAATTTAAGCAACTCGCTATAAAGAAAATCGAATCAGAGGGAATCGTTTCAGATATTAACAATTGGTTTTATCAACAAGGAAATGATTTTAGAGCAGAATATGTTGGCAGTGCTAATGCCTCTATAATGGATAAGGTTGGTTCAAAATGAGATGGATAATATTATTACTACTATTTAAAACAATTTCAGCCGCAGAAACAGTTAATATTGAAGAAGATTATAAATGGGTAGATGACTTAAGTTTTTCATCTAAAGATAAATCGGCAGTAAAAAATAATAATGAAATTAGTTTTGATGTGAAAAATGATAATGATGTTTTGGCTGAAGAATCGATCAGTGTAAATATTATGGAGTCAGAACTAATTAAAAAGTCTGATGATGTATTATCGAAAATAGTAGTTTCTTGTTATAAAGGTGACTTTGAAGGAGCTTTTAAAACTATGGATGAGAATTATTTAACTTTTAAAAATAATTCATCATACTGGAATCAAGTAGGAACTTGTTATTTTTTAAAAAACGATTTCTCTAAAGCCACATTATTTTACAACAAAGCCAGAGATCTTGATTCAAAGTTCGTTGCTCCAGTAAATAATCTTGGTGTATTGTATTTAAAAAATAATAAACCTCAAAAGGCACTTGCTGCATTTGAAAAAGCTTCAGAAATGTCTACTTTCTCAATTACACCAAATTTTAATTTAGCTAAAATGTATTTGAAATATGGAATGAATGCAAAAGCACTTAGAATATTGCAAGGACTGTATAAGAAAAATTCTAAAGATCAGTCGGTTGCATCTTTACTTGGGAATTCATTAACAATTAATAAAGACTATGAATCAGCAGTAAAGGTTTTTTCAAAGTTGAATACTAATGAACTTAATAAATTTGAGAATTCACTAAATTATGCATTAGCTCTAAAAATGTTTGGTAAAAGAACTGAAGCCAATGAATTACTTTCAAAGATTTCTTCACCTGATTCCGGACCAAATCTAGAATATTTCAATAAAGTATCAGAAAAGATAAAGGAATAATTATATGAAATACTTATTTTGCTTATTAGTTGTTTCAAGTTCAATGTTTGCCCAAGACAAATCGGGAAAAGAAATAGTTCCAGGTCAAGAAGTTGTCGTAAATGGGAAAAAAATTATTTACACCTACAAGCAATTTGAGAAATTTGATTTTGATGATTTGAATATAGAAGGGGACAGTGGCTCACCCAATGATATTTCAATTTCGCCAACTCATGAAATTAAAATGGCTAATAGGCTTCCCTATAGAAAATCATTTAATGCTGAAATTAGAAAGGGTATTGAGAGAGTACGCTAATTAAGTGGCTCTTTTTATTGTCAGCTAGCAGGCTCAATTTTTCAAAAACAATTCGTTATTTCAATAACTTAGAATGAAGTTATGTCTCAAAAGCAATGTTGAGATATAATAGATCTATGTCGATGAAAGAGTTTATAACCATTGAATATTTTGTTAAGTCAAAACTGAAAGCAGTTTTGTTTTTGAGTTTTTTCATACTCATAGCTCTACAGTCAGTTATTGGTTTTAAACAGTTTGAAGATTACTTATTAATTTTGATATTCATTTTATTTGCAAACGATCAATACGCGAAATTTAAACATTCCAATGATCCTTTTTATAATGATTCAGATGACAAGAAAGTAAGACTAATATTTTCAATGTTCTTATTAATGTTTTTTATTATCTCTTTAATTTTTGAGTCAGTACGTTTGAATCAAGAATCAGAAGTTTTACTGTTTAAAATCTTTTTCATACTTTGGGGCCAAGTATTTTTATTGGACACAGTTCAATGTTACAAAAACTCACACAAAAAGACTTGGTTGGTTTTTTCAAGTACAGCAATGTTTTTGATTATTTTTACGGCGATAATGGTGTAGTTAATAATTTTCCGGAAAAAGATGTCTTTCAATTCCTTCAATAAATATGTGAATGCACTTGATGTGAATTTCTTGAATTCGATCAGATATTTTTGAATCAACGATTAAAGAAATATCCGCCATGTCTTTAATCTTGCCTCCACCTTTTCCAAGTAGAGCAATGACTTTCATATTCTTCTTTTTAGCTTCTAAAACGGCATTGATAACATTGGCTGAATTCCCTGAAGTTGAAATAGCCAAAAGTGTATCCTGTGAATTGGCATTACCTTCGATAAATTTTGAAAAGATAAAATCAAATCCATAATCATTTGCTACACATGTAATATGTGAAGGGTCGCTAATAGCAATAGCCGGAAGAGGTCTTCTTTCTTTTCTGAATCTTCCAGTAAGCTCTTCTGCAAAGTGCATTGAATCGCACATTGAGCCACCATTGCCACAAGAGTAAATACGACCTTTATTCTTAATGGATTCAACAAATAAATTTATTGCTGAATCCATTTTATTCAAATTTTCAGAGTTTGAAATAAAGGAACTTAATACATTCGTTGCATCTAAAAAAGATTCTTTTACAAATGACATATTTAATTAAGCTAGTTCTTCTAAAGTTCTTTTAATTTCATCTTTAGCTTGTACGCCAACTAATGTTTTAGCGGCTTGGCCATTTTTGAAAAAAATCATTGTTGGAATTCCACGAATTCCATATCTTTGAGCAAGTTCTGGATTATCATCAACGTTTACTTTCAGAACTTGTGCTTTCTCGCCAACTTCAGTTGCAACTTCATCAAGAATTGGACCCAATGTTCTACATGGACCGCACCATTCAGCCCAAAAATCGACTAGTACAGGCTTTGAAGACTTCAAAACATCAGTTTCGAAACTATTTACATCAGTTTTATTTACAGAACCCATAAAAAACTCCTTTAGGTATTTTATCAAAAGTCATTCTATCGAATATAATTGCAGGTGAAAACTTAAATATTTTCCGCTTTGCATTTTAACTAGACAAAACTAATATTATTTCATGGATAGAAAATATCTCCTCGAAAGAGCAATCAAAGTTGCCAAATTGACACGCTTAATTGCAAAAGCGATTGATATGTTTATTGTTTTCTTGTTTCCCATCGCCTTATTCGCACCTGGTTTCTATCAATTAGGCCTTTATCTTGGGATTTTATACATCGCGCTTTCTGACGGAATGCCGAATGGTCAATCTGTTGGAAAAAGATTTATGGGTTTTGCAGTTAAATCTTTAGAAGATGGCTCGCCTTGTTCTTACAAACAATCTGCCATAAGAAATTTGCCATTTGTTTTACCTTTAATCATTGCAATAATTCCTTTTTGGGGTTGGATTTTAGGCGGATTGTTAGCAATTGCATTAATTGGTTTAGAACTTTACCTTCTCTTTAATTTGGATTCTGGACATCGCTTGGGTGATGTTATGGCCGATACATCTGTCATGGCCAATGACGACAACTTTGCTGGTATAAAAAATAAAAAGACAACTTGGTTTGGATCGAATACAACAGAATCGTTTTAAAAAATAATGAGGAAATTTATGTCAAAGAAGCGACTAATAATTGTCGATGTATCAAATTTTATATTTAGAGCATTCTTCGCGATTAGACCTATGCATGCTCCCGATGGAACTCCAACAAATGCAGTTTATGGGATGTTTACCATGCTTTTAAAATTGATTGCTGATCATAGACCGAGTCATATTTTTTTAGCTCGAGATACTAAAGGTGGTTCATTTCGTAACGAGTTGTACTCAGAATACAAGGCCAATAGAAGTGAACCGCCTGAAGAATTAATTCCTCAATTTGCATTGATAGAAGAGCTGATAAAAAAAATGAACTTGCCAACTTTTTCGCATGATCGTTTTGAAGCTGATGATATTATTGGTTCGGCGGCAACTCAATGGAAAAACCAGTTTGATGAAATTTTAATTGCTTCGGGAGATAAGGATTTAATGCAATTTGTAGAGGGCAATGTGAAAATGCTCGATACAATGAAAGATAAAATTTATCAGTCGCAAGATGTCTTTGAAAAAATGGGTGTTCACCCACATCAAATTGTAGATTATTTATCAATTGTTGGAGACAGCTCAGATAATATCCCTGGAATGAAAGGGATTGGCGCGGTTGGAGCAGCAAATTTATTAAAAGAGTACGGTACCTTTGAAAATATTGCGAGCAATGTTGATAAATTAAAAGGCAAGAAAGTCATTGAAGCTTTCACTAATTATTTAGATGACGGAATTTTATCAAAAAAATTAGTGCAAATAGCAGTTGATGTTGAATTAGGCCATACTCCAGATGAAACTCAAATTCATTTTTATCCCACACCTGAATTAGAAGAGTTTTTAAAGTCTTTAGGATTCAAATCAGCCTTAACTAAAATTCAAGAGTTACGCTTTCAATTTCATTTAGCTCAGGAAAGTGACAAAAGAGTAAACGATCCAAATCATTCAGATGATAAAATTGATAGTAGTTTATTTCATTTGCCAGAAGCGGTAGATGTTAAAATTATTGTAAAGGACTCAATAGATAATCTCATTGAAGAAGAACTGACTAAGGCAAAAATTGTTTCTGTACGTTCAATCTATACTGGTGAAGACTCGATAAATCGTGAGTTGGATAAAGTATTTTTATCTTTTGGTAGTGAGGAAGTTTTTCAGATCAATCAATCTTGCTCGAAAAAATTATTCAAACAAATTTTAGAAAATAAAAACATTGTTTTTGTAAGTGATAAAATTAAAGAAGATCTTTCATACGCATTTTTAAATAATATTGAAGCTAATTGTGAGATTTTCGATGTAGGAATTGCTCATTTTAATATCAATGCTGGATCAAGACATGATATTGAAACAATGATCAAGGAAGTATTTCAAAAGGACTTGAACGAAAATGAAGAAGTGAGGGCTGCTGAAATTGCTAAAGCTAATTTTGATCTTTTTAGCTATTTGAAAGAGAAATTAGAAAAGCTTGGCTTATTAAGTGTTTATCAAGATATCGATTTAAAATTAATTCCTGTTCTTGCTCGTATGGAAAATTGTGGGATTAGATTAAATCCTAATTATTTGCATGAATTAGAAGTGGATCTTGAAAAAGAAATAAATCGTATCGAAGTAGAAATTAAGGGTATTGCCGAGACAGAGCTAAATTTAAATTCTCCAAAGCAAATTGGAGTTTTACTTTTTGAAAAGCTAAATTTGCCAGTCATTAAAAAAACCAAAACGGGATATTCAACTGATGCAGATGTATTAGAAGAATTAGATGGGATGAACTTAAGTCCGATTCCAGGATTGATTTTATCACATCGCGAATTAGGGAAAATTCTTTCAACTTATGTGAAAGCTCTACCTCAATTAATCAATGCTAAAACCAAAAGAATTCACACCAGTTATCATATGACAGTAGCGCAAACGGGAAGACTTTCAAGCACCAATCCTAATTTGCAAAATATTCCAATTCGAAGCGAGATGGGACAAAAAGTTCGTAAAGCATTTATTGCTAATCCTGGTAAGATTTTACTTTCTGCCGATTATTCGCAAGTTGAATTACGTCTTCTTGCTCATTTTTCGGAAGATCCAACAATGTTAAAAAGTTTTCGCGACAATTTAGACATTCACGCACAAACGGCATCAGAAGTTTTAGGAATTGCACTTAAGGATGTTAAAAGCGCTGATCGTTCAATGGCAAAAACAGTTAATTTTGGTTTGATGTATGGACAAAGTTCATTTGGACTTGCCCAGACATTAAAAATTTCACGAACGGAAGCTAAAGCATATATTGATAAATATTTTACCCGTTTTTCAAATATCAAACATTTTCTTGATACCTTAAAAGAAAAAGCTGAGCAAACTGGATTTGCTGAAACTTATCATGGAAGAAAGCGATTCTTACCAGATATTTATTCGCAAAATAGAACAATTAAAGCTCAAGCTGAACGAATGGCCATCAATAGTCCAATACAAGGCACTGCTGCAGATATCATCAAGCTTGCGATGATTAGCATTGATAAAAAAATGACTGAGAGAAACTTTAAATCAAAAATGCTTTTACAGGTGCATGATGAATTGATTTTTGAAGTGGATGAAGATGAACTCGAAGCGATGAAAACGCTCGTAAGAGAAGAAATGGAGAATGTGGTTGATTTAAAAGTACCCCTAACAGTTTCCTTAGGAATTGGTGCAAATTGGTATGATTTAAAGTAAATCTATTAAGAATTGCACATGAGGCATGCGCCATCTTGTTGAAAACGCTTGGTTTTAGCTAAAACAAAAAACTTAAAACCTTGACACCAACTCTTTTGATATTACATTGTGATAGCAAATTTTTTTATTTAATTTTTATTAGGAGGACATAACTATGCAATTAAGACCATTACAAGACAGAGTAGTAGTACAAAGACTTGATGAAGAAACAAAAACTGCTGGTGGAATTATTATTCCAGATAACCATACAGAAAAGCCAGCTCAAGGAAAAATTCTTGCGGTTGGAAATGGATATAGATTGAATGATGGTTCAATGAAAGCTCTGGATGTAAAAATTGGAGATACAGTTATTTTCGGAAAATATTCTGGAACGACTGTAAAAGTTGAAGGCAAAGAATTACTAGTTATGAAAGAAGACGAAATTTTAGGCGTATTACACTAATCAATTATTTTTAATATTATATAGGAGTTAAAAATGGCTAAAGAATTAAAATATTCAGAAGATGCAAGAACATTAATTTTAAGTGGTGTTAACCAACTAGCAAATGCAGTAAAAGTAACATTAGGACCAAAAGGAAGAAACGTTGTAATTCAAAAATCTTTCGGAGCTCCACACATTACTAAAGATGGTGTTTCTGTTGCAAAAGAAATTGAATTAGAAAATGCTTTTGAAAATATGGGCGCTCAAATGGTAAAAGAAGTTGCTCAAAAAACGAATGAAGATGCTGGAGATGGAACAACGACAGCAACTGTTTTAGCTCAAGCAATTTATAAAGAAGGTGTTAAGTTAGTTTCAGCTGGTCACAATCCAATGGATTTAAAGCGTGGGATTGATTTAGCTGTAGATAAAGTTGTAACAAAGCTAAAAGAAATGTCTAAGCCAGTTAAAACTTCTGAAGAAATTGCTCAAGTTGGAACAATCTCTGGAAACAATGATACAGAAATTGGAAAACTTTTAGCAGAAGCTATGTCAAAAGTAGGAAACAATGGTGTTATCACTATTGAAGAATCTAAAACTGCTGAAACAGAATTAAGCGTAGTTAAAGGGATGCAATTTGATCGTGGATACTTATCTCCATATTTCGTAAATAATCCTGAAAAAATGGAAGTAGTTTTCGAAAACTGTAACCTTTTAATCACTGACAAAAAAATATCTTCAATGAAAGAACTTCTTCCTATTTTAGAAAAAACAGTTCAATCAGGAAGACAACTTTTAATCATCGCTGAAGATATTGAAGGTGAAGCATTAACAACTTTAGTTGTTAATAAATTAAGAGGAACATTACAAGTTGCTGCAGTTAAAGCACCTGGTTTTGGTGATAGAAGAAAAGAAATGTTAAAAGACATTGCGGTATTAACTGGCGCTACTGTTGTTTCAGAAGAATTAGGTATGTCCCTTGAAGCTTCTGGACTTGAAGTAATTGGTACTGCAAAAAGAATTACAATCGACAAAGAAAATACAACTATCGTTGATGGAAACGGAAACAAAGCAGAAGTTCAAGCAAGAGTAGCTGCAATTAAAGCGCAAATTGCTGAAACAACTTCTGATTACGACAAAGAAAAGCTTAAAGAAAGATTAGCTAAAATTGATGGTGGTGTAGCCGTAGTTAAAGTTGGTGCACCAACTGAAACTGAAATGAAAGAAAAGAAAGATAGAGTTGAAGATGCCTTAAATGCAACTAGAGCTGCAGTTGAAGAAGGAATTGTAGTTGGTGGTGGTTCTGCATTATTACATGCTTCTAATGTGTTAAATGATTTAAAAGGAAGAAATGAAGAAGAAAATTTCGGAATTAGAATTATCAGAAGAGCACTAGAAGAGCCTCTAAGACAAATCGCTGTGAACGCAGGCCTTGAAGGTTCTGTTGTTGTTAATGACGTTAAAAATGGTAAAGATGCTAGCTTTGGTTTCAATGCTCGTGATGAGAAATTTGAAAATTTAGTTGCAGCTGGAATCATTGACCCAACTAAAGTTGTTAGATCAGCACTTCAAAATGCTGCATCTGTTGCAGGCTTAATGCTTACAACTGAAACAATGATCGCTGAACTTCCAAAAGCAGATGCTGGTCCAGCAATGCCAGGTGGAATGGGCGGAATGGGTGGAATGGGTGGAATGATGTAATTCTCCATTTCAATTAGAATTAATTTATTAAAAGAGGGAAGCTATAGGCTTCCCTTTTTTATTTATTCAATTAAACTATTCAAATGAAATCTATAAAATTGAAAATCTTAGATATAGACGATTACCTTAGTTGGAAAAAATCTCTAACTAATCAAGGAAATCCTAAAAATCAATGGGATCGTTCTCATCGAAAAGAAGCAACAACTAAAGCTGCGTTTAAAAAATTGTTAAAAGCGCAAAAAGCAGCACGAAAAATTGAAAAAAATTATACCTATGCAGTTTTTTATAATAATGAATTTTGTGGGTATATTATGGCTATGGATGTTGTTCGTGGTGTAACTCATTCAGCCTATTTAGGTTACACCATATTAAATCAATATTGGGGAAAAGGAATTGCTCCTACTGCGATAAAAAAGTTTTTCAAAATAGCATTTTCAGAATTAAATTTACATCGTTTGCAAGCAGGTATTGAGCCAAATAACAAGCGCTCACTAACTGTTGCCAAGAAATTAAAAATGCGTAGAGAAGGACTTAGCAAAAAAATAGTCTATCTTCGTGGAGAGTGGCAGGATTTAGTTCAGTTTGCGATAACCAGCGAAGAAGTCGGTATAAAATGGAAAGGTAATTCAAGTAAAAATTATTAGGAGTTGTATATGTTTCAATTTAATTCACATCATCCCATGATTTATGTATTAGATTTAAATCGTGCAGTAGATTTCTATAAAAACATTTTAGGTTTCAATGTACGATTTCAACATGGTGAGTTCTTTGCCAGTTTAGTTCATCCTCAGACTAATTTGAGAATTGATTTACATCCTACAGAGGCAGGGGGAAATGACGTTGGCTTTGGAGCGATTATTTATTTTGATACAAAAAACTTCAATCAAAGTTTTGAATATCTTCAAAGTAAGAATGTCAAAGTTGGTACTCCAAAAACCGAAGGAGATAGCGGTCGCTTTGTAACTTTTTACGATTCTGAAGGGAATGCGCTAGGTTTAGAAGAAATTAAATAATTTAATAGGATCAATATGGAAACGACAAAGTATCAAGGCAAATATATGCGAGTAACGGAAGAGTTTATTGAAGGTAATAACTGGGAAAGATGTTATTTGCGCGATGGAGTTATCATTTATGCATTAGATGAAAATGAAAAGTTTATATTGATTCAAGAAAAGAGACCACATGAAATAGAAAAAGTTCGTCTTCGATTTCCAGCAGGACATTTAGAAGAGGGGATTAGTGTACTTGAAAATGCCAACAAAGAATTGCGAGAAGAATTAGGAATTCGAGCTAAGGAAGTAAGCGAATTTTTTAAAATTAGAACCAGTGGAACGGTTAACAATACAGTACATTTCGTGTTAGCAAAAGACTTTGTTAAAGATCCATTACCAAATCCAGACGGAGACGTCATTTTATCCATTGAAAGATACTCGAAGGAAGAAATACTTGATCTTATCATGCAGGATAAATTACGTTGGTCGACAGCGGTATTGGGATTTATGAGATTGCATCATTTTAATATTGCCTAACTTGGCATGAATCCTGCTCTAAGATAATCAATGTCGATGACGACTAAATTATGCAAGGAGCGCATATGAAAAGCATCAAGAATTATTACTTACTCACAATGTTGGTTTTATTGAGTCATTTTATGTTAATGAATAATTTTTTTGTCAGTGATGCCGAAGGCTTTACTGGAAAATTTAACAAAGTAAGCGAAAAGCAAATTGGTATTTTGAAAGGTTACGAGTTCGTTTTTGAAGTGGACACTTGGTATAAAGGTGAAAAAATTAAGCAAGTTAGAACGGTTTTCTCTCCTATAAAGATAGGAAGTTTTAAACCAGGTAAAAAATATAATATTTATATACGAAAAAATTGGTTAATTAAGTCTAATATGAATACTTGATAAGATGAAATTTATAGAAAGAATTAAGGCACTCTACGGAGTGCCTTTTTTTTGTCAAAAAAATGATACCAGAAATATTTTTGACACTATTTTTGGGGCCTAAATGAGACTAGAAAAGAGTAACTTGTTAATAATGTGAAATGCAAAACTTGGCATAGATAGTGCAATAGTTATTTGTAGGGATTAGGAAGATCCCAGAACATATCAAGGAAGAAGGAGCTTTAGGATGAAGCAAAAAATGTTGACTAAAATAGCTGTCATTGTTTTTACATTTAATTCAAATTATTCTCATGCTATTTCAAATTTCAGCTATATTTGTCCAGATAAATTCAATGCGAAAGTAGAATCTATTAAGGAAATTGAAAGTCAAAATTTTCCTAAGGTAGAAGTTGTATTCTCAGTCAAAGAGAATCTAAAAGGACAAAAGTTTTCTACTAAAACAATTGAAGTGATTAAAGATGGACCAGTACAATTTAAAACTGGTGAAGTTTACACGATTGATTCAAAAGAGAAATGGTTATGTGATGCTAAATTAATTTCAAAAAACTAATTTTTCCATGGATGGAAAAAAGATATCACAAAGAATTTACAAGGATGTAAAAGAATGTGTGATTTAAGAAAATTGGCCATAAGTATCCCCCTCTCGCTTATGGCCATTTTTTTTTCTGGAGAGGTTAAAGCTTATAGCTTTACCATTGATTACAATAAAGGATTTTATTGGAGATCATTTCCAGTTCAACTAAAAAGATTTTCAACCGTGAATTCTGATAATGTTTATTTACAAAATCTAGTCGATGAATCTGAAAATGAATGGGAAAATGCAACAGGCAGAGACTTGTGGGATATACCAGATATTATTAATTCAAATAATGCTTCAGGAAATTACATTAAGTGGTCAGAAAATTTTGGCCAAGAAACAGGTTTTGATCCAAGCTCAACTTTGGCTATTACGATCAGATATAATCGTGGAACTTTTTTTGAACAAACTGTAATTATATTAAATGGTGGATTGGCTTTTTTAAGACAAAATTGGGGAAATTCTTTGAAGTCTACGATTATACATGAACTTGGTCATACATTGGGATTAGACCATTCTGATGTTCAAGGTGCCATAATGTATCCTAGTTTAAATTCCTCATCTACTTTGCAAGATGACGATATAGTAGGAATGAATGCACTGGTAAGTTCAACTATTAATCGTCAGACCAGTGGCTATGTTTCCCCTTATAGCACTAGTGGAGAGAAAAAGTCGGCTATTGCGGCTTGTGGGACTATCAAAGATATCGACAAGGATGGTAATTCAGGGAATTTTTTAGGTTCAATAATCTTTGGAATTTTCCTATCTCTTTTTTCCTCTCAGCTCTCAAAAATGATAAAAAAATCAAGATAAATTCATTTTTTCCGAATAGGAAATTATGAAAGAATCATCTATACACTACATTTTTTATATTCAAGTCGCTCCAGAATTAAGTCTTGCTTATTTTGAATTGGCCGAGTATTTTAAAAAAATCAATATAACCTTAGTTCCCATTGAACCTGAAAATCTAAGTAATCTTGATCGTGAGAAAAGACATCATTTGATTTATTTAAGAAATGATCTTAATTCAGGTGAAAAGTTTGAAGCAATTAGAAATTCGTATATTGATTCAGGCTTACTTTCTGGAAAATATTTTTTGTATGATCTCAGTTCTTTTTCAGTGATAAGTAATGAAAGTAAATTTGAGAAGAAAGGTTGTTATCATTTTATTTCACTTCCTGAAAATATTAAGAACATTGTTATGAAAATTGGTTTATCATATTTCAATGAAGTTAATACAAGAGAAGTTTGGCCAGGTGGACGAAGAGCAAAGCTGCCAACTATGAATACTAATAATTAATTATGAAACCTAAAACATCAGAAGAATATCAAAGAATATTGCTGCTTTTAAAACTTGATTCACAAAGAGTTTATGAAAGAGTTAAATATAGAGCTCCTGAATATTTGAGTGATTTTTCACTGAAAAGAACCAGAGAACATTTCAAAGATATTTTTAAAACTCGTTATGACGAAACGACTTTTAAAGAACTCATGCACTGTGGGAATGAGTTGATAGTCGGCTTAGATGCTTTTTATCACAAAATAGATACTATGAAATGGTATTTAAATCATACACAAGATATGCTAAATAAAGTTGAAGATAAAATTACAGTACATTTAAAAGAATTAGAAAGTCTTTATCAGACATTAAATTTATATATTGAAGTTGAAATGGGTTTAGCTAGTGAATAACAAAATTCAAATTTTAATTTTAATATTAATTCTATCTTTACCATTTGCACTTTCTTCACAAACTAGAAAGCCAATACCCGCTGGTAGATATGAATCACTTTCCGGAATAAAATCGGCTAACGATGCTGCATTGGTTTCTGATGCATCTGTTGCGATTGATAAAAATTTAATTTTATGGAATGAAATGATGAATTCTTTCGCTTCTCAAAATAAAAAGAATATTAAATTATTTATGAATGGAAATCTAAGTATTGAAACCATTCCAGCTCAATACAAAACGAATGTTTTAGTGACCAATAAATTTTCAGCAAGTATTGATGTATTATTAACTGATAATATTAAGAGAGATTTAAATCTGGTTTCTAAAATGTCAAATCAATCTATGATAATTCTATACGAAGCAATTGCGACTCAAGAGTTAAAAAATTCGAATAAAAATCTAGAATTATTAACTTATATTTCGCATAAGAATTCTAGCTTTTCGCTATTTAAAGTCAGACAGTTTTAATCAGGTAAAAATTATTCTATTTAAAATAATCTAATTTAAGAGATAATTAAACTGTGAATAAAATTATTTTCATTCTATTTTTTATAGTCAAACTAGCTTTTGCCAATCAAAGTGAAGAAGGATTTTTTTCAGGAAGAATATCTAGGTTAAATAATGAAATTAGAACGATCAGGGTAAAAGTAGATTTTGATAATTTGAAATATTTAAATAGCAAAGATCGAGTTGAGTTTTGGGAAGAAAAAAATAAAGGATATAAGTGCAAGGCTTATGTGATTGGTCGTTCGGCCGACTATATTTTATTAAAGATTCCAGAAATGAAAGAATGTACCAAGTTTGTTTATATTACGACAGGCTCATATCTTCAGTTTTTCTCACAAGACTTAGTTAATAATATTAAAATGGGCAAAGAGGTAGTGGAGATATTGCTTAAAAAACGCATGGCCGTTGAAGGACAAATGGAAATGCGAAATCGAGATCTCACGGTGCATCATGAACGAATGAATGCGATCAATGCTAGGTATCAGTCGTTAAGAGACAAGCTTGAAACAGAGTGGCAAAAAGAACTTCACAATCTTGAAGAAGACAGACTCTATACTTTAAGATCGTTCAAGGACTTAGAAAGACGTCGTGACGAGATAGATCAAAAGTTAGAACTGTACAAAGTTAAAGATGAAAATCTCACATTGGATCGATGGTCGCTTGATTCAAATCTCTATTATAAAAAATAATTGAACTCACGCTACTAATATTCTAAACTTTGTTAATTTTGTAACAAGGTGGAAAATAATGAAATCAATCACTTTAGCACTATCAATTTTGCTAGCAGTAAATGTTTTTGCTGCACCAATTGGAAATCCTAATGCACCAGTTGGCGGAGATTTTAAAATCAATTTAGGAGAAGCTCCAACTACTTTAAATGCTTTATCATCAAGTGATGCTTATGCTTCAGATGTTCAGTCAATGATTCTAGAATCTTTGCTTGCTAGACATCCAGACACTAGAGAATGGATGCCAAATCTTGCAAAAGAATGGAAAATTGCAAAAGATGGTTTGAGTTTTGAATTTACTTTAAGAGATGGAGTAACTTGGCAAGATGGAAAACCACTTACCGTAGAAGATGTTAAGTTTAGTTTTGATGCAATTGTTGATCCGTCAAATAAATACAAAACAGCTCATTTGAAACCTTATTATGAAAACATTAAGTCTGCTGAGATAGTAGGTCCAAATAAAATTAAATTTACCGTTGGTAAACCTTATTTTGATAACTTTTCAGTTGTAGCTACTTTAACAATTGTTCCTTCTCATCTTTATAAAAATCCTTCTAAGGAACAAGAGAAGCTTTTAAACAAAACTTTAATTGGTACCGGGCCTTACATGCTTGAATCGTTTGATAGAGCAAAAAGTATTATCTTAAAGAAAAGTCCAACTTGGTGGGGGAATAAAGTTGCTGATAAAAAAGGTCTTCATAATTACAACACTATCACTATGAGATTTATCAAGGAAAATGCGGTAGCTATTCCAACACTTGAAAAAGGTGACATTGATTTTATTGGTTTAGGTGCTGAAGATTACATGAAAAAAACCAATGGTCCAAAGTGGGGCAAAGAAGTTTTAAAAATTAAAACTCAAAATAAATCTGCAAGAGGATATGCTTTTGTCGGATTCAATTTAACTAGTCCACTTTTTTCATCTAAAAAAACTAGAACAGCAATGGTTCATCTATTTAATAGAAAAGAAATGATCAAAAAGTTTTTATTTGATCTTTCGCTTCCGGCAACTGGTCCATTGTATCAACAGAGTGAATATGCTGATCCTTCAGTTAAAGCTCTAGATTTTGATCCAAAACTTGCTTTAAAACTTTTAAAAGAAGATGGTTGGAATCAAGAAAAGGGCGACTTGTTCTTGTCAAAAATGGTTAATGGTAAAAAACAAATGTTAAGTTTTACGATCCTTGAACCAGATCCAGAGTTTGTAAAATACCTAACTATTTTCAAAGAAGATGCAAAACAAGCAGGTGTTGACGTAAATATTAAAAATATTGAGTGGAACGCTTTCATAAAGTTATTAGATGAAAGAAAATTTGAAGCCGTGAGATTGTCTTGGTCAGGTGGAGATATCGATTGGGATCCTAAGCAAATTTGGCACTCTTCTTCAATTGCTGGTGGGGGATCAAATTTTGTTCAGTATAAAAACCCAACAGTTGATAAACTAATCGATGAAGCAAGAGTTATCATGGATAAAAAAGAGCGTATTAAAAAACTTAGAACAGTTTTTAAAACGATTGCGGATGATGTACCTTATGTATTCTTATTTAACGGAAAATTCATCTATTATGCACACACAGCTAGAGTAGGAAAAGTAAAAGAAACTTATAACTACTCAGTTGGAACTGATTATTGGTGGCTAACTAAATAGTAGGGGATATTCTTGTTAACATATATTATTAGAAGAGCATTAATTATGATCCCAACCTTAATTGGGATCACTTTAGTTACATTTGCAATCATCAATCTTGCGCCCGGTTCACCTATTGAACAAAAAATTCAACAAATGAAGTTTGGTGGGATGGGGCGCGAATCAAGTGTAAGTAATACTAGTTCAAAATCTACCGGTGTATCTGAAGAGGTACTAGAGGCATTAAAAAAGCAATACGGATTTGATAAGCCTGTTCATATTAGATATTTGATTTGGCTTAAGAATATTGCGAAATTAGATTTTGGAGAAAGTTTCACTTATGAAGAGCCAGTTATTGATGTAATTGTTACTAAATTTCCAGTTTCACTTCAATTTGGAGTGGTTTCATTAATCCTTTCATATTTAGTTTGCGTAGTTTTAGGAGTCATAAAAGCCGTAAAACATGGATCCGCTTTTGATTATTTTACGAGCTTTATATTGTTTATTACTTACTCTATTCCAAGTTTTATGCTTGCGATTTTATTAATTGTTTATTTTGCCGGTGGAAGTTTCTATAACTGGTTTCCTATTGGTGAATTATATTCAGACAATTATCAAACTCTAACTCTGTGGGGAAAAATTGCCGATAGAGTACACCATTTTATTTTGCCACTTATTTGCTACATGATTGGTTCATTTACGGTTTTAACAATGCTAATGAAAAACTCATTATTAGACGAAGTTAAAAAAGATTATATCAGAACAGCTAGAGCAAAAGGCGTTAGTGAAAAAGCAGTTTATTTAAAACATGCGCTCAGAAATGCTTTAATTCCGATCGTTACAGGAATTGGTGGTTTTTTATCAGTGTTTTTTGCCGGTTCATTATTACTTGAAAGTATATTTCAACTAGATGGGATGGGGCTTTTAGGTTACAAGTCTCTCTTACAAAGAGATTACAATGTCATTATGGGATTAATCTTTATTCAAAGTTTACTCCTATTGTTAGGTAATTTGTTAAGTGATTTAGCATACGTTGTAGTCGATCCAAGGATTAATTTCGAATGATAGAAAAAAAAATTATTACAAATGAATTGAGTATTAAGAGATGGAGAGTTTTTAAAAGAAATAAAACTGCAGTTGTTTCAACTTTGCTTCTTTTATTTTTTATACTGGCTACAATTCTCTCACCTTTTATAGCTAATTCTAGACCAGTACTTTTGAAATATAATAATCAATACTATTATCCAGTTTTAAAAGACTATACAGCTGAAGAATTTGGAGTAACTGGTCGATTAGATGTAAATTATCGAGAATTACAAATTAAAGAGAATGACTTTGCTCTTTGGCCTTTAATTCAATGGGATCCATTTGAAACAAATTCAGTAGTAGAAACCTATCCTTCTCCACCTTCAAAGTCTAATTTTTGGGGAACAGATGATAGGGGAAGAGACGTTTTTACTAGAATTTTATATGGTTTTAAATACAGTATTGGATATGCTGTAGCAGTTTGGTTTGTAAGTTTGGTTATTGGTACAGTACTCGGCGGAGTAATGGGCTATTATGGCGGCAAGACTGATTTTATAGGCCAGAGAATCGTTGAAGTATTGTCTTCGGTACCATCTTTTTTCCTACTGCTTATTTTAATTTCTATTTTCTCACCCTCGCTTTATTTATTAATTTTTATTACCTGTGCTTTTGCTTGGATTGGTATTAGTTATTATGTTAGAGCAGAGTTTTTAAAAAATAGAAATAGAGAGTTTGTTGAAGCTGCAAGATCGTTAGGTGCTTCAGATTTCCAGATTATTTTCAAACATATTCTTCCCAATTCACTTACACCAATAATTACCTTTGCTCCATTTACTATCGCAGCTGAAATTGTTGGATTAGCGAGCTTAGATTATCTAGGTTTTGGCTTACAGGTGCCAACTCCGAGTTGGGGTGAACTTTTGGCGCAAGCTCAAAAAAATTACACCATTGCTTGGTGGTTAGCTGTTTATCCGTCTCTTGCCCTTTTTGTAGTTTTGACACTTTTAAATTTAATTGGTCAAGGCGTAAGGGATGCGATGGATCCCAACATGATCTAAAACAAATACTTTGCAGAAATGATGAAATTGGTGCCCGCTGAATTATAACCAAAAACATCTTGATATTTCTTGTTCAAGATATTTTCTAGATTTAATTCAATTTCGGTTTTTTCATTGCTCTTACAATGGGCATTAAGATTAAACAAATGCCTTTCATTAAGTATTTTTCTATTGCTGTTAAAAGTGTCATAGCTTTTACTTTTAAAGTTGTGACTTAACTGCAAATAAGCATTCTCGCTTATTATGTAATCAAAATTATTGGTCAATTGTAAATGAGGTCTACGGTTTAATTGGACCCCACTGATTTTATTTATAGAGTTAATGTAATTAATAATATGAGAGTGCTTAATGTACTCAAGATTATTTTGAATTGAAAATTCTGCCCCCTTAATTTCAACTTTTCCATCATTAATAGATTGATAGGTTGTCGGGTGAAAAGAGATGAGATCGTTTACATTTGTAAGAAAGGTACTAATTTGAATACTTAACTTTTCTCTGTTTCCGTACTGAGCTCCGATTTCGTTAGTCAGGCTGTTTTCGGGTAATAAATTTTTATTACCGTAAGTTGGATCTTTCAATTGGCTTAATGTAGGAGCTTTGAATCCAGTGGAGATTGAATAAAATAACTGACTTGATTCATTAATATTATAATCCCAACTTCCTTTAAAACTTATTTTTTCATAATTGCTCTCAGAGTAATCTATTCTGACTCCTGCTTGGAATAAATGCTTGTCTAAGAAAAACTGGGCAAGTTCAGAAAGTGCTAATGTACTCATTTTGTATTGATTTAATGTTTCGTTCAAAAAATTAAACTGTGTATTAAAAATTAAGTTCGTTGAAGCTACTTTTGTATTTATCAAATTAAATTGGCCTAATTTGGAGGAGGTAAGAGTAGAGTTGTTTGAACTCTCAAAGTTGTCTGGTAAGTCTTTAAATTCGCGATTGCTTTTTTTAAATCCGAAAGTCGCATGCCATTTATTTGAGTTGTCATATTCAAAATGGTAGTTGGCTCCAAATTGCCAAAATTTATTTAAAATACTATCGTTTGGATCATCATCCATTGCACCGTTATCGAGATTTTGAAAGCTATAGAATTGATCAAATGTAATTTTTAATTGGTTTGATGAAGCCTTTGTCGATTCCCATTTTAAATTATTGTTAATGGTTTTTTGCGGATCAAAGTCATTTGTAATTCCATTTTCGGTAACTTGCGAGTAATTGAATTTTGTTTCGTAATTTGAATTTAAATAAAAATCACCAAATTTATTTGAATTATGTAAATTTAAATTAATCGAATTTTTATCAAAAGATCCATGTTTCAATTGGATACTATTTTCTTTTTTTCCAGAGGTTAATATTAAAACACCACCAATACTATTACTTCCAAAAAAGCTACTTTCTGCGCCGGCAATTAACTCTGTACTTTTGATTGAATTCAGAGAAATTTGATTAAAATCAACTTGCCGGTTCGGGTTTATTGAATCATTAAAAATCAAACCATCTTTTATGAGCGTCAAGTGTGATGAATCTGTTCCTCTAAAATAAATACTTCGAGTTCCACCATTGTTGACTAGGTTGTAGCCGGTAGTTCTTGAAAATAGAGCATCGATATTTTCAAGTTTTGAAATTTCATTTTGCTCTAATTGATTTAATTTATTTGGATTTAAAGTGTTTAAGGAATAAGATTTCTTTCCATAAACAATGAATGTATCCTGGGAATAGCTATTGATTGAATGAAGTAGAGCGTATAGAAATATGTACACTTGGGTCCTCCGCGGGAGAAAATTCATCTTGAAGGATCGGACTTTACCGTTGCGGGACAGTTTCAGAGTTACACTGAATTCACTTCTAAGATTGATTTGAAATTAGCATGATTAAAGCGGCTTTACAATAATTAAGCACCGTTTTAGCATAGGGTAATGAGATATTTTGTTTATTTTGCCTTTATTTTTTACTCCTTTCAATCTTGGGCTTGCGATTCGAAAATTATTGATCAATACCAGTCACCCTTTGGACAATTTGAGATTGTAAATTATAGTGATTACAGTTTATTAAAAATTAGAAATAGAAAATATTTTTTTTCTAAAGATAAAAAGTGCACTTTTGAAAATGCGAAAGTTATCAATATGCCAATTAAATCATTTGCACTTTCATCGGCAACCTATGTTTACATGTTCACCACCCATAATAAGTTAAATTTAATAAAGTATTTTTTAGGGAAAAATTTTTTATGGACCGATCAAATTGACCTATCTCACTTAAAAGATTTTTCTACTGAATTTCCCTATGAAGATTTTTTGAGAGATCAAATCGGTTTATTCATTGTTTACAGTGACATATTAAACGATATGAAAATTAAGAAGCTTCAAAATTTAAAAATTCCCTATATCGTCATTGACGACTATTTAAGTGATGAACCATTACAAAGAGCAGAATGGAATATCGTTTTTGGTTTTTTAATTGGAAATTATAAAGAATCTCTTGATTTATATAAGGAGATAACTAACTCATATAAAAAAATAAAAGTTTCTAATAATAAAAAAGTCAATGTATTAATTGGTAATTTCCAAGGAGCAATTTGGAATTCTCCAGGCAAACTTTCTTATTTCGGAAATTTGGTTAGAGATGCGGGCGGAGAATTAATAGGTACTAAGGATCAAAGAGAAACTGTTTATTTAAGCAGAGAGAGTTTTGTTGGACTTAATTTAAAACCAGATGTCTGGCTTACTCATAATTTTTGGCGATCTGAAGATGAAATTAAGAGAGATAAGAATTATAAAGTTATTTCTGCAGAAAGAATCTTTAACAATACGGCTAAAATGTCAGCTAAAAATCATTCTAATGATTTTTGGCAAGCCGGCATTGCTAGACCAGATCTTATGCTTAAGGAATACGTGGAAATGATTGGCAATAAGGAATATTTGGGTAATTATTGGTATAAAAGAATAAAATGAAATTAAAAATATGTGCACTGATAATATTTTCATTAATTACTTACCTATTATTGGAAGGTGTAAACTTACATTCGGAGCAATTTAAATTAATATTTCTTGAAATTCGTTTACCAAGTGTCGTAGCCGCCATAATAACTGGCTCACTTCTAGCGATTACAGGAGCAATGCTCCAGTCTTTTTTTAACAATCAATTGATTGGTCCAGATATACTTGGCATTAGTTCTGGGAGTTCACTTTCACTTGCAATTTATTTTTATCTTGGCGATATTTGGATTTTTACTTCGTCGGGTTTAAATGCTTCGATTTTTGCCTTAATTGGAGCCTTGATTGTTATGTTAGCTTTAGGTTTTTTTAGTAAAAAACTGAATGGATCGCAAATTTTAGTATTAGGTGTACTCATATCATATTTTTCCTCAAGTTTGATTTCTCTATTGATTTTTTTGAGCCCGGCACTTCAAGTTAAAAATTATTTTACTTGGCTAAATGGAAGTTTTAATAATTTATTATTAGACCAATTAGTTGTGTTTACAGTCATTGGAATTTTGTTGTTTTGTATTATGTTTATCTTTCCCAAAAAACTAGAATTAGTTGCGCTTGGTGAAAAAACGGCGATTTCTCTCGGTGTTAATTTTAAACAACTTCGGATGCAAATGATGGTTTATATTTCACTTTGCATCAGCTTTTTAATTTATTTTGTTGGCCCCATTAGCTTCATAGGAATTATTTCTAGTTATGTCGCCATTAAGTTCTTTGGCTATCAAAATATGAAGCAGCACCTCATTCACTGTTCTATTTGCGGTATCTTGATCAGCTTGCTTTCTTTGGCATTGGCTAAGATGGTCCCTTTTATCCCGAGCAACAGTAATATATTACTTGGATTTATTTCCGGTCCTATAATTTTATATATGTTTAGTGGTAAAAAAAATCTTTATGACTAGTATTACGATAGATCATTTTAATTACATGGTTAATCAATCATCTGTTGAATTTAAAAATACAACAATGAGTTTATCTAATAATGTAGCTATTCTTGGTATCAATGGAATTGGAAAAACTCGATTTCTGTGCAAAGTTTCAGGAATTCTAGATGATACGATACATTTGTTTATAAATGAAGGTGATAATATTCGTCGTTTAGAAAAAAGAGAATTAGCAGTATTGCATACTGATTGCCGCCTTATTGATTACATGTCGGTGGAACGATTTGTAAGCTTAGGTAGGGCTTTTCATTCAAATATCTCAGGTGAACTTAATCTGACAGATTTGAAAGTTGTGCAGTATTATTTAAATTATTTTAATCTTTTAGAAATGAAAGATAATAGCATCGAGAATTTGAGTGATGGTCAAAAGCAAAGATCTCAATTAGCAAGAATATTTTCTCAAGAAGCTAAAGTCGTTTTACTTGACGAGCCAACTAGCCATTTGGATTTAGAATCTAAAATAAAAGTGATGGATCAAATAAAAAATTTATCTCGTCAAAATAATCAAATGATTATTTCAAGTACCCATGATTTTCATTTAAACATTGATTCTTATGACCAAATTTGGTTAATTGATGAAAAAGGATTTCATTTGTACTCAACTGCAGAATTCAAATCTACAGCTGAGTATAAAAAATTAAACTTGAGATAAGGTAACTTCTACACTTTTTTCTTTTTCATCACGCAAGTACTTTACCTTTACTCGGTCTCCAATTTTTAAAGAATCTAAGATAGAGAATAAATCATCAAATGATTTAACTGGTTTATTGTTTAAGGAAATGATTATATCACCCAGAAAAATTTCACCATATCTATTTTGGCTTAATCCTTTTAAGCCTGCTTTTCCGGCAGGACCTTTAGGATCTACAAATCGAATAACGACGCCTTCATTTATCCCAAAACGTTGTGCATACATATCTTCTAGAATGACTATCCCAAGTCCAGGTCGAATCACTTTTCCAAATTTGATTAACTGAGGAATAACACTTTTTACAGTGTCTACTGGTATCGCAAAACCTAGACCTGCACTCGCTGAAGCACCAGCACCATTAAAAATGATCGTATTGATACCGATTAAACGACCTTGCGAATCTAAAAGTGCTCCACCAGAGTTACCTGGATTAATGGAGGCGTCGGTTTGAATCATGCCCGTAATACTGACCCCGCCAAAGCCTATAATCTTCCTATTTAAGGCCGATACGCTTCCGGTGGTAAGGGTATGGTCTAAACCCAAAGGGTTTCCAATGGCTAGGGCTTTTTGACCGACTAACAATGATTTTGATTCGCCTAGGTTTATTGGTTTTAAATTTTTTGGAAATTCAGTCAATTTTAAAACTGCCAGATCTTTTTTAGGATCCGCGCCAACTAATTTTGCGCGGTATTGTTTTGGATCGTCTTTAAAAGAAATGACAAAAGAATCACCTTGATCCACAACATGATTATTAGTCACAATAAAACCTGCTTTGTCCCATACTATGCCAGAGCCAAGTCCGGTTTGAACTTCTGTTGCGCTAATGTCAAAAAACCGTTTTACTTTTTTTAAGTTGGTAACGTTGACGATCGATTCAGCGTAATTTTGGAAAATTGAAATTGAATTTTTTTCATTTTCCAAAAACATTGATTGTTCAGTCTTTTTAATTTGAGCATTCGTCATAGAGCTGAACATAAAAAAGCTGATTAAAATAGCACTAAAAACATTCACAAACTCCTCCTTGCAAGCAATGTTGCTTATAGATATAATCCCAAGAAATATAATTCGCAAGAGGCTAGAATGGATATTAAGTTTTACAACCGCGTTACAGGAAAAGTTGAAAATGAAAAGGTTTATGGATCAGAAATGATTGAGTGGTTGTATCAGTCTAAAACCGGTCAATATTTATCCTACTTTTTGTGCAAAGCTCCTTTTAGTTATCTCTACGGGAAATTTCAAGATACAGATTTAAGTAAAAATAAAATTGAAAAATTTATTAAAGATTACCAGATCAATATGGATGACTTTGAAGTAGAAAATACTAATAAATTAGAGGTCCCTTATAAAAATTTTAATAACTTCTTTATTCGAAAATTTAAAAAAGGAAAAAGAGATTTTGTAAAAGATGTAAATTTGATGGGGGCTTTTGCTGAAGCTCGTTACTACGGCTATCAGGCAATTGATAATCATCAAAACTATCCAGTGAAAGGTGAATTTCTATCTCCAGAAAAACTAGTCGCAAATGAGAAATGGTTTAGTACATTTAAAGATGGCCCACTTCTTTTGGCCCGTCTTTGTCCAGTTGATTATCATCGCTATCACTTTCCCGACAACGGAAAGGTGGTTGATAGTTATTTTGTTCCTGGGTGGTATCATTCGGTAAATCCATTAGCGATTAAAGCTAAAAATGATATTTTAATTACCAACGAAAGAATGGTGACCATCATTCAAACAGAAAATTTTGGAAAGCTAGCTTATATTGAAGTCGGAGCAATTTGTGTAGGGAAGATCGTTCAAAGTTTTAGTGGCAATCAGTTTTATAAAGGCGATGAAAAAGGTTATTTTTTATTTGGTGGATCGACAGTTATCGTAGTCGGCGAAAAAGGTAAATGGATTCCAAGTCGCGATATCTTAGAAAATACAGAAAAAGGCTTAGAAACGTATACACATCTAGGTACAGAAGTCGCAATTAAATTATAAATATTGTTCTCATTTCAAGATCTTTTTGTTCTCATTCGAGAACAATTTTTTCTCTTTATTTTTAAGAGCTTATTAAGTTTTAGCTAGTTATGATTTGGCATTTAGTTTGCTTCTCTTTAGAAACAACAAGGAGAAGAAAATGGACTTACAAAAAAAATTACTATCTCAATATGAGCAAACTTTTGAAGAGCCAACATTAAGAAAAATGGCCAGTGATTCTGGTATTCAACTTACCCGTCTATTTAGAATTTTTAATGGATATCAAATGAAGATAACAGAATATGAAATTATTAGAAAAAAAGTATTAGAGAGAAAAGGCTTAATTGGAAACATTGAAGAGTTGGCATTCAATTGTTCAACAAAACTATCGATGGAAATGAATCAAGAAATTGAATCTTATCTTAAAAGAAAATTAGAAATATGGAATTTAAAAAATTGTAATGTAGCTAGAGCATAGGAGTTAAAATGAAAGAAGGATTATTAATAGTCGAGAGAATTGTGATTGAATCGTTAGCTAAAAAATCAAAGAGCTTAAAAGAATTAAGTGAAGATACTGAATTAAGTACCAATTTATTACTTAATTTATTACCAAATCTTTTAATGAAGAATTTAGTGACTTTTGAAAAAGGTTTGTACTTTTTAAATTCAAATAATTTAGAAAAAATAAAAAAAATAAATCTAGAGAAGCTTGCCCTTAAAAATGAAACCAAGGAAATTTTTACATCTCTAGTAAATCAATATTTTGACAAAGATTTAAAGGAAGCAACGCTATTTAAAATGCAAAAAATATTCGTTACAGGGGATGAAGAAAAAATACTCAAAAATCATCTACTTTCATTGGAGAATTTCATCAATCAGCTTAAGCAAAAAAGACTAAAAAACCCAATTGTTGAACGCACTTCAGAACAAAAAATTTTATATTGGGGCATGAGTAGTTATTCTAATATAATCGACGAAGCTATGGCTGTGACATGACGAGCAATCGCAGTGCAAAAACACTCAAGTATGTTATTTTTTTTTTCAAGAAATAGTTGACTTAAATGCAGGAATAGTAGT
>JACCDQ011037914.1_pt1 | contig 45477 bp, 33 predicted proteins | sample 7446031 | NCBI WGS metagenome assembly JACCDQ01 (sample SAMN15323442, study PRJNA562643) | freshwater metagenome | isolation source: river surface water | place: USA:Blue River Watershed | collected 2017-08-17
ATTCTTGTTTCCGGTTCAGGAAAAGCGACTGCATGAACAAGCGAAACAATGTGTCATACGCGTATCCATTTGTTTCGGTGTAGTCCATATCGCCGCCTTCGTCTGGATTATACGACGATGCCGATGATTGTTGTAATACCTGTTTTTGTAAAAGTTTATGGGCTTCATTTATTTCTTTGAATTTTAATGTTGCTTCTTCCATGTGTTCCGTGTTTTTATCGGGATGATATTTTAATGCCAACATTCGGTAATGCTTGTTTAAAATATCATTTGTCAAGGTCGCACGCAAATCAATACCCAATATATTACGTGCTTGTTTTGTATCCATGTATGTGATTTATTAAAATAAACATATAATTCTCTAAGTGATAAATCGGGCGATAGTTGTTATTGTAGTACTGTAAAAAGGTATAGGTTTTCATTAATATCTCGGTCATTGCTTGAACGGGTAGATGGTTGTTCATAATCAAATGCTCCAAAATATACCAGATACATTCATGAATATCAAGGTCGTAAATCAGCAATTCATATAACAAATCACGGAACGGCAAAAAGGTAAGGTGGGTGCCTGGGTCCAGCAATATTTCAATGATTTTGTTACACAACATTTCGTGCGGGTTCATTAATGCGTCGCACACCCCCGCCCGGAGAGACTTGATATTTGTTATTTTATGAAGCGGGGTTTTGGTGGATGTGATTTTTGTGATTTTGGTTTCAATCCCGGGCTGTATTTGTGAAAATGAATGCAGCAACGTAATCGGCTGGGTTTTAAACAGGTACGACATGGGGTTTGCCGGCGTGAGTTGTGAGGTGGTTGGTATTGGAATCGCGGTCATCATTGTATGCGATTGCTGCTGTGATGCGGCTAAACACTTATTATACATTGCCACGGTGGGGCGCTTCACGTGTATAATTTTGCAGTGGTTCAAGATGTTGTTTGGTATGAAACTCAGGTGCTCTGTGATTAAAATGTATTTCAGTTTCACATTTTCATTGTCTTGCATGTAACTGTAAAACGAATCAAGCAATTCGCTGTGAATTTTGTTGAAGTTTTTACATACAATTATGGCACACGGGTCCGGACGTGCGCTGACCGAATCCACAATTTTATTGTATAACTCTACCCAATACGGCATGGAATGACACCCAAGCAGGGCTAAATCCACTTCAAAATGTATGTCGCTGAGTTTGATGAAAATCTGGCCCTTGTCTTTTTCTTTTTCTTTGTCTTTATCTTTGTCCTTGTCGGTGTGTGCCACAGACATGCGTTTTTCATACTTTAAATCGGTGTGGCTGTATCGGCTAATACACGCAAGCACTTGACTGTACTTGCCTACACCTTTCGGCCCATAAAAGATTAGGTTTTGTAAATCCGACAGCCGTTTTGGAAATTGTTCGTATAATTTGGAGAGATTGGGGTGCAGAGAACACCGATGGACGGATTGAACGTATTCGTCAAAATGTGTTTCAAAAAACTTCATAATTGGTTTATAGTTTATATGAAATTAGGGTTTATGGTTTATGAAATTAGGGTTTATGAAATTAGGGTTTATGGTTTATGGTGTATTGTCCGTGTTATACACAATAAACAATAATCTTTATATCTCTCTTTTATACCTCTTTTCAAAAAATCAAAAATCAAAAATCAAAAACAATCATCTTCATTTCCACTTGTAAATAAACACTGTTTGTCATAATGTTTTTTTGTTTCTTCATAGCCACCTAAAAATGTCCCGCAATGAAACACAATTGGGAATGTTCGTGTATCTTTTCCATCATTTGCGATTGATTTTATTTTTTCTAAAAAGCCGACACGGTCTTCAAACAAGAAATTGTCGCACATTATGATTTTTACGGGGGTTTCTTTGGCAAGCAATTCTTTCACTTTGGTGCAGTAATAGCACCCAGATTTGGAATAAATCGTATATCCGTCGGAAATTGGGTCCGGGATACAACCTTCGCTGTCAGACATTGTCTTTGGAATAGTTTGGTTTGGCGATTATATACATACCTTTTGTTTTTTTTATGTGTATAATAAACGGGGGAAACTGGGTATGATTTATTGTATGATTGTATGATTGTATGATTGTATGATTGTATGATTTTATTGTAAATTCCTTTGTCCCAAAATAAAGGACGCGGACATTGCGATGCCGCACACGCCGGCATCATCCGTCAAAAGAGAGCGTTTAATGCGAACGTAGCCATTTTCGCCCCATGTGGCTCCCCACGAATTCTTGACAATCCAATACGGCGTGTTGGTGCCAACGTCTGTGCCGTATCCAACAATAAGAACCCCGTGGTCTAAATTTGTTCCGCAGTCATTGTCAGTCAAAACCCCTGATGAATAAAATTGGAAATACTTGGTGTCTGCTTCAATAGCAATGGATACCGGGGCCGTCGCAACTGCTTCTCTTAACACTAACTGATTATTTGCAACCACATCAGCACACCCCGAAAAACGGGCAACCACGCTACAATTCTTACAAGGGTTTCCGTCCGTGTGGGTATACGGATAAGCCGCTTCGGCACACATGCCGTTATCAATGGCATAAAAAAAGGCGTTGTCCATCAGTCCGCCGTTGCACCCATTGTTTCCATACTTCACAGAACAATCCACCAATTGTTGTTCCGAAATGCTAACCAATTTACCACTGGAAATAGCCCAAGCACCCTCCATTGCGCCAGATGAAGAAAATGACCAACAACTCCCGCACTGCCCCTGGTCCTTTACCGGGGAAACCGCGTTGTAATCCCTCCAATCAAATGACAGCGGCACAATGCGCTTGGTTCCCACAAAAGTTGAACACGATGTGGTTGTCTTGGTCTTAGTATTGGTCTTGGTCTTAGTGGATTGCGATTGCGATTGCGATTGTGCGGTTTTCATTTTCAGATTCATGTACTTGGATGATTTCCCAATAAACTGGGTCTTGAATTCCTCGGGGGTCATGTCGGCAAATTGGTTAATCCCTAACCGGTATGTGGCAGTGTCGTCGGAATTGTGGCTTAAAATCGTTCGTAAATTGGTGCAGAAAATCTCAAAACGATGGGTCATTTCAGCAATGGTGGCATACACCTTGCCGAACTGGGCTTGAAAATGTGTAAAATGCGACCACTCATCTTTTGATGATAATGGCGACGACGAAGAGGAGTGGGTTGATGACGATGATGAATCAGGAAGCGACGACAAATCCACCGCCCAAATAATACTAACACACCCTAGTAATAATAAAGAACGCAACATTTTATATGATGTATATGAATTATCGGAGAGATGTATTTATGTATTTTTTGAATTATACAATCTATAATCCTATAATCAGTATAAAACTACAAGATTACATAACATAATAGATATTACGCCAATAAGACCATAAAATTAAGACCAATAACATAATGAATCTTGCTTACGAATTGTCGCAATTTAAAACCCAGTGTATTTATTTCACGGAACCAAAACAAAACACCGTGATACCAAACAGCAACTTTATTCGCATATTGTATTCAACGCCGGATGTAATTATGACCGGGGCGTTTCTTCACATCCGGTTATACACCATTCACGTGGATAAACATTTCAATACCTATTCCTTTTCATTTGATGCGTCGTATGAACCCAACCAATTAATGATTCGCAATTTACGGTATATTGAAGAAAGCATATTGAAAAAACGGATTACTAGTAAATCCCCGTGTTATAACATCACGAACCAACTTGAAACCGGGCATTTAAATATATGGCTTTCATCCGACATCAACGAAAAAAAGAATGTACACGACTTTGTATTGAAGATTTCGGGAATATGGGAAAATGACGCACAAAATGAATACGGGTTGACATACAAATATATTTAGATTGGACCAAATGGAACATTGAATTAGATAAATGAGATAAATTCCAACGAATATATTTTATAATTATAATATATAATTATTGCTTTGTATTTTGTGAAATGTCTAGAATGTCTATGTCATATATTGTTGAACAAATGAAACAACGAGTGAGAGTGCATACCGGCCAGGTGCAAGAGTTCTGTGAAGCATTTATTGAATTTGCAAATGCTTATAACACGTTCAATGATGAGAAAAATATTGATAACTGGAAAAATGCCAAAGATAAACAAAATAAAGTATTGAATATTGCCTATCACACTCACAAACCATCGGATAATATTATTATAGATGCGTTTATGAATGATATATTGAAGAACCAAGAGTTCGTTGATTTTATGAAAAATATATGGAGAGAAGAAGAAGAACGCCAGAGACAAAAAGAAAAACCACGGAGTAAAGAAAAACAACGGAGTCAAGAAAAACCACGGAGTAAAGAAGAACCACGGAGACAAGAAAAACCACGGAGTAAAGAAGAACCTCAGAAACAAAACAAAAATAATAGCAAAATTTATCCAATCCCAAAAACAAGACCACAGGCATTGACTGTTTTAAATTTGAAAGAAAATGCAACTAAAAATGAAATCAGAAAAGCATATTTACGCAATTCGTTGAAAAATCATCCTGACAAAAACCCAGATAATCAAACTGAATCCACTGCCAGACAACAACAAGTGGCTGAGGCATATAACCTGTTAAAAGGTGGAAAAATCCGACGCACTACTCAACGAAAACCTCTGAAGAAGTCCAAAAAGCCGAAATCCATGAAGCATTAGATGAAATATCCAATTTTTATATAGAAAATTAACTATATAAAAATCGGCGTTTGAAATGTAAAAAGGTGTAAAATATTTTTCTCGTTGAATGAATGAATTAATTAATTTATTATGATTTATAAGAACCGGATTACCCATCCGTTACAAAGTTCTTCAATATGATTTCATTTAATACCATCATAACGATACATATTACGCCGAGCCCCATTGATAACCACGGGCCGTATTTAATGATTGCGTCCACTAATTTTATGCTTTCATCTGGCGTGGGTTTTGTCATTTGGCGAGTAATGTACGTGATAATGAGAATAGATTGTAATAATAATAATATATTTACACCGGTGTCAAACGTAATATAATTTTGTGGGGCGTGACCGCTGTTGATGGGTTTAGAATAAGTAATGTTTTGTATCACCACCCACGCTAAAATGGCAATCAACAATACAACCGGGAACACATTTCGTAGGGTTGTTATTGTCATAAATGAATCTTCCGTTTTTCCTTCGTATTTAGCAAACGATAATTGGACGATGACAATTAGCAGCCAAAACGCCCAAAATATGGCAAACGAATACATTATGTATGATTTAAAATACATTTGAATGGATTTTTCGCTGGTTCCTTTCCCTGCGTATTGAACTGCGGAGGAATAATCATCCACATCGTTTGCGTTGGTCGTATTGGTTGGTGGCTCTTTATATGTGTATTGAAGAAGAATCTTAATTGCGATGGATAGGGTGACCAGCGTTCCGAAAATTTTATAGGCAGGTATTAAATCATTTTTGGATGCTTGTCCCGGGTCATATTTAATTTCTAGGAGGGAGGAGGAGGGGGGTTTGTTTGACATCATAAATTTTATATAATTTATAAATTTACAAAATAGTATTGCTAATATGTAGATAGAAATAAAAAGAAGTATATAATATACAAATACATATACATATTATACATATACAGAAACAACATAAACAACAGAAACAACACAAACAACACAAACATATAACCTATTAAAATGTCATTTAAGAACGACCACAATTTAATTGCGCGAGAGCAGACATATGTGTTGGACCGTAAATTTGTAACCATCCATTCCGAGGACAGGGATGTGAAGAAGTGGCCCAATTCCAATCATTTTGAAATATTTCTTCCTCAAACTTATAATAATGTTCAATCACTTAAATTGATTGAATGTAATTTCCCGTCCAATAATTACACCTTTTCAACGGATTATCAAAATACTAAGTTGTCATTTAGGGTGGTTCCGTCGGCCAGACCGAATGGAATAAATACAACGATATATTATTATTTAAATATCAACGCCGCGCAGGTGTATACCATTACAATTCCAGATGGGTATTATACTGCGCCACAGTTGGCAAAAGAGATAGAATATCGCATGAATAAGGCGGTGTCGGATTATTTGTATGAGCCTTCGCCCGGCGTTCATCCATTGAGTTATGAAGACGCGCAATACACGCATTTTAAAATGTATTACGACGAAGTGGGTCAAAATCTATGGTTTGGAAATAAGTATGATTCGTTTTTCTTGTCTTTTAACCGGCAAGAAATGTATGAACTCGGAAATTGCGAGCAACCAAATGTATGGGCGCGGTATGCCAAATGGGGATTACCGTATTATTTGGGGTTTGCTAAACAAGAATACGCGGCCACATCCACCACATATGCGGTGCGTTTTAATTACAGCGACACCCCCATTTGGATGAGCCCGGACCAAAATGTCCCGCTTGGTTCAACACCCACGTGCTTTTATGTGAAATCGCCATCCACGGTTGGCGTGTTTGGAGAGACGGTCATGTACATGGAATTAGACAAATACAATTCTATGGATGAATTGGTGCCGTTTTCGCAAGGCACCAGCAATATGTATAATAATGATTATAACGGCACAGTTAATGCCGCATTTGCCAAAATCCCCATTACTTCGTCCGCAAACACCGAATTTTTTGACAGCAAGAACGTTCATTTAGTGAATTTCTCGCATTTTTATCCGGTCATTGATAAATTAAGGAAATTAAAGTTCAAATTTCGGTATCACGATGGACGATTGGTGGATTTCAAGAATGCCAACTTTACATTCACCATTGCCGTTAACTGTCTGCGAGACGAGATTGCGAGAGATATGAAGTTGCGCAATCCCAGCGGCGCAAATTGATTGCTTTATTACTTGGCACGCGTTCCCCATCTTTTTTTCACATCTTTGGGTGCCGTTTTTGCGGCGTCCAATTGTGCCATAACAAATTCATAAAGTTCCTTTTCGTCGCACTTTATGTATCCATCCGGGTGTTTGAAGGTTTTCAGAGAGATGAATTCCGGTTTGTGCATTTCAAAGGTTTTGTAATACAAGTAGTCGCCGAACTTCCCATTTCGGATGCTTATGTCTTCATTCACTATGCGTAAAATGGGGCCTTGGGTTACAGGACATTGGGATAAGGGACCGTTGGATACCGCCGCCGCATCGGATTGTTGCAGCGACGTTTGTTTCAATTGACCCACGTAATTCCGTAAAAAGGTTTCGCATTGTATAAAAGTTGTTGGCAACGGATTTACGCCTTTTAATGATACATTTTGAGACCCCCAGGTTAAATATGGGCCGTATTTGCCGTGTTTATACACGATGTCATTCCCTTGGAATGTGCCGAGATAGCCAGCTGGTTTGGTTCGGTCGGTTTGTATTTCACCCGTATCCAAAATTTCATTCAAGGTGTAGCGTCCTTCTTTGAGTTTCATATAATCCAAATCCGGGCGGACTTTTTTAAATGAAACTCCGGCATCTGGGTCGTCGGGATTTGTAATACATTTTATCACTGGCCCGTGCTTGCCAATAATGTAGGTGTGCGTTTCGTCAATCTTCACATCTTCCTTGATTACACCCGTTTCTTTGAGAGATGCGATTAAATTGTTTATTTCAGAATGACATCTCCCGCATAAAGCATGCCAAACGACATTCCCCGTTGTTATTTCGTCTAATTCATCCTCCATTTTCTTGGTGTAATCATATTCAAAGAGAGATGCGAAATGCGACAATAAAAATTCCACCACCATTACGCCGACGGGCTGGATGACTAATTTATTTTTTTCATTGCCGATTTCGCGCAATTCCGTTGTTTCTTTTATGGGGGCGGCGGTATCGTGTGGAGTGTATTCAAAGTCAACGCACGATATGCTTCGCCCGCATACATCCTGTTTTTTAACATAGCCTCGTTCTTGTATTTTGTCTATTAAACTGGAAAATGTGGACGGGCGTCCAATCCCTTTTTTTTCTAACATTTGAACCAAGCCGGCTTCTGTGAAGTGGGATTTGGTGTTGCGGTATGCCGCTCTTGCGGTTATTTTATGAAGAGGAACACTGGATTGGGGAGAGATGGACACCAAATACTGATATTGTGAATTGTCTTCTTCTGTTTTTTTTATGGAGGCGGGGGTTTCATCCACTAATTTCCAACCCGACGAAATTAATTGGAAGGCGGTGTATTTGAATTGATGAAGGTATTTTGGCTTTGCGGAAGATGCGGTTGATGTTTGGTTTTTGTTTTTGTTTTTAAGAGAAGATGAAAGAGACGAAGGCGAAGACGAAGACGAAGACGAAGACGAAAGAGAGATGGTGGCGACAACTGACTTATACAACGCGTCCGGCATGCAACTTTCAACGGTGTTTCGCCATATAAGATAGTATAAACGGTGGTCCCTCGGGTGGTAGGTTGCCGGTAAATGCTGACAGGATACATCGGTTATACGAATGGCTTCGTGTGCGCCGGACGCAGCAACTCCTTTACCTGTACCTTTAATACCGCCTTCGTTATTGACCGCCGGCCAACGCCCTTGAATATACACCGACATTTTTTCTAAAAATTCGGCGGAATATGAGGTAGAGTCGGTTCGCATATAGGTTATGTAGCCACATTCATACAATGTTTGCGCTATTTGCATGGTGTCTTTGGGTGAAAAATGGAGTTCATTGTTTGCGCATTGTTGTAGCGTGCTGGTTGTGAATGGAGACGGCGCCTTTTTCACACTCTGTTTTGGTTCAGCGGCAAGAGACAGCGCGTATTCATAATTCCCAGTTTTAAGGTCGTCCAAGAAACACCGCATTTCATTGGTATCCGTGAATTCGTGGTTCAATACAAACGGCAGGGTCATACTTGTAAAATAGCCAGTTGTAACATACGCAACATTTCCGGGCGACCGTTCAATGTCTTTGTTGTTTTCATACACAAGGCGCAATGCTGGGGTCTGACACCGTCCCGCCGATAATCCATTTTCAAATGTATGGGATATGTAATTCCATAAAATAGGGGAAACCTTATATCCTACAAGTAGGTCTAACACTTGACGCGCGTGTTGAGCATGTACTAACTCCATATTAATGGTTCTGGGATTGGCCACGGCGTGTTTCAATGCCGATGCCGTGATTTCATTGAATGTAATGCGTTTCGTGGAATTGATTGGAAGCCGGAACGCATCACATATGTGCCAGGCAATGGCTTCTCCCTCTCGGTCATCATCCGACGCTAAATACACGTTTTCATAACCGCCGCACTCTTTTATGGCAGTCCGGATTTTGGTGATTTGTGCGGCTTTTTCGCTCATCGCGGTAAATGTGGGTTCAAAATTGTTGTCTAGATTGACGTCCTTTAACCCGTTTTTAATTTCACGAATGTGCCCAAAACTGGCAATACATTTGTATCCTGCCCCCAAATAAGACTCTATTTTTTTACATTTAGCGGGAGATTCCACTATGAGTAATTTCATTTTATCGGGGTTTGGGTTTGGGATGACAGGTTTTGGAATACTGATTGCCATGCTACTATGCGCCGGCGCGTTTTCATACGGGTTTTCTTTTGCTTTTTTTTTTACAATATATTGTCTCTTGGTCTTTGGCTTGATTTCACACGACATTTCGTTGTTGTAAGAACAGAACAACAAACAGAACAAACAGAACAAAGATATAGATTGTAAAACAATGGATTTATATTGATTTTCAGTTTTCAGAACTTGATACCGAGGTGGATGCTGAGGCAGAGACTGAGACGGATGCTGAGGCAGAGACAGAGGCAGATGAAGATGGAGCCTGCTTGGCTTTGTAGTCTTTCCACGATATTTTTACTGGGGCGGGCTTGGACAACTGTTTTTCCTTGCGTTTTTGTTCTTCATCCAGTTTTTCTGCCTTTTTAAGCGCGCTGTCCACGTAAATCTTTTTCAATAACTTTCCGACTTCAAACGAGCCTTCATGCTGGTCCATTTTTCCGTCTTCAATCATTTTTAATACCGCAATCAATTGAAATAAAATAGGAAGGTCAATTTCATCCTTTTTTACTTTGTTGAAAATGTCAGTATAATTGTTAAATAGAAAATTGCAACGACTTACGCACATCGTGTCAAACTGCGATGCGTTGGATTTAGCCAATCTAGCATATTCCTTTTTTAGGTTTAACAGCGTTAATACGTCTGAACGAATTGCGTCGCTGTGTTTTAATTGACGGATCGTTTCTGTTTGGTCAACCGTTTCGTTTGCGTTGATCATTTTTTGAAGTTGGATTCTCTCCATTTCATTCATATTAGGCATGGCTGGCTTTGGTGGTTTTTATAATATAATATATTTTGTTTTATTATATTTATTAACTTTTATACGCAGAGTATATATACATTTTTTATAATTTTTTAATGTCAGAACCTGGACCTGGACCCGATGAATTGAATGGAGGTAAATATGCGCCGCCGCCAATTGTCGTGAATGGCGATCAAACGCCAGATAAACTTTTAAATGCGAACCAAACCGCTGGTAAAGAATTAAATATGGTGAATCAATTAAGTGGCGGAAAGAAAAGTCGCCGCCGCAATTCAAAGAAAACAGTTCGTCGTCGCAATAAAAATAACACACGTAAAGTAGTATTGAGAAAACGAACAAGCAAGCAATATAAAAAAGACAAACGACATACTCGCGCAAAACACTATAATTTTATTGGAGGCAATGACGGCAACGGCGGCGGAATAACAGTTCCACAAGTTGGTGCTTCTTGTACGACGGGACCCAATTGTCCGGGTGCGATGAATGCGGGATTTATAGCAACCGCAAATCAAGCAGCTGAAAACTCGTCAAATGACGGGTTTGTGGGTGACGGGTTTGTGGGGGGTAAAAGAAGAAAAACGAAAAAAGGTGCAAAGAATTAGAAGAAAAATCATTGTTTTTATATGACAATAGTATAACAAGTGGTTGGTTGTTGTTTTTGTTTGTTGTGAAATAAAAAAAATGAAAGTAAGCGATATTTTAATAACCATAATCATCATAATTATATTTCTTGGTCTGTATGTGTCTAATGTTTTAGCAATTGGGATTAAAAAGGTTCAGGACAATTGGCCGGTGTATCGGTGTAGCCCGACCGTCATGCCGTTTGCTGGAATATTTGGGCACGATGTAGGAGATAATTTCAATCAATGTATGCAGACAACCCAAACAAGTTACATGGAATACTTGATGTTGCCAATGAATTATATTTTGAAGTTGGTGGGGAATGTAGCAAGTAAGATTGTCAGCGATATAAACAGCGTGCGCGGGGTTATGGACCGCTTGCGCAATCAAGTAATGAGCATTATCCAGAACACGTTTGGTGTGTTGTTGAACATTGTCATTGGGTTTCAAAAAATCATCATTAGTTTGAGAGACTTAATTAATAAATTAGTGGGCGTGGTTATGACGCTGTTGTATATTTTACAGGGGGCGATGTTTACCATGCAAAGTTTGTGGAATGGTATTAACGGCAGTTTGGTACGGTCATTGGGCAGTGGATAATAGATTAGATGATGATGAACGATAAAGATAAAACGATTTGTATTCTAGTATTAGTATTTTGTAGTATAATAGTATATATAACACAAAATGAAACAAGAACGTGGTTTAATTATGGCACTTCATTCCGCATTGATTGCGTTGGTTATTTACGCCGCTATGCGGTTTATGAATGTGGACCCCCTGGTCGCGGAAGACCGCAGTTTGGTGATATTTGCTATATTACTGTTTTATATGATTGTATTTGGACACAATATGCCAACTAGTATAAATAAAAACATTGCGATTTTTTAGAGAACGAACAAGTCGGGCTGTTTAGATTTAGAGAGAGTTTGGGTGGTGGCGGATGTAAAAAGGAAAATAAATGTATATGTATATGTAGAAGTTGCGATTGGGTATGCCTCTTGTAGAACAAATCCAAAAAGTATTTCAAGGAATTATAGAAAATATTAACAAAAATGATGAAAAAGTAGAAGAAAAACTAAAAAAATTTAACTCGCTTGACCCTGCCGCCAAACGATTGCGACCAACCGAAGTGTTTTATGACATTCGTGAATTATACGGGCCTTCCACTTATTTGTCTCGGTATGGTGCCGACTTTTTAAAGGCAGCCGGAATTATATTTGTGGTAGCGGTTGGTGTCACATTTGTGAAATTAAGTGGGGACATAAACCAAATCCGTGAAAATTGGCCGCAAGAACGGTGCAAGCCCACAATCATGCCGCTTGCCGGATATATTAATGCTCCACCCGGGACTTCGCCGCTGAATTACACCGTTGAGAATTTTAACATATGCACGGTGGAAATGATAAATGCGGTGTTTAACAAGGCGGTGGAGTTTGTGTATTACATCATTTCCCAGATTATTTCCGTTTTTCGGAATGCCGTGAATTCGTTGCACAAAATCAGGGCTTTGCTGGACCGCATGCGCCAGGCTCTGAAAGAAATATTTGAAAAGTTGTTTAACATCATTTTGAATGTAATTATCCCGGTCCAGACCATCCTTATCAAGATGTTTGACTTTATGAAGAAAGTGCAGGGTATGTTGCTTACCTTTATTTACACGTTGATGGGAGCGTATATGACAATGGTGTCATTAGTGGGTGCGATTTTTGAAATTGTTATTATTATTTTGGTAGTGATGGCAATTGTTATTGCGATTTTATGGGCACTGCCGTTTGTTGGATGGGTGTACGCGTTGGCAATGACGATTATATTTTTATTGATTGCTATACCGCTCATTATTATTGGGGTGTTTGCTGGGCAAGTTATGAAACGGCGAGGAAGTTCGGTTCCAAGAGTGGATTAGATTGTATTGTATTGTATTTTTTGTATTGTATTTTTTGTATTGTATTTTTTGTAAGTATATAATATATAATTTAGGAATAATGGAATACAAGTTGTTTGGCGTTAAATTTCGTCTTGAAGTTGTTTTGATTTGCCTTGTTTTGGGTATTATCATCGGTGCTAACCTGTTTTGCGGGTTTTCTATGAGGAACTACATTGAGGGAATGAGTGATGCGGGGGTTGAGGCTGGTCGTCGGCAAAGGGCGGCTACCGCACAAAACAGACAGGCCAGTGGAGCCAATCCAAACGCAAATTTTTGCAAAATCCCCCGCAATAAGAATGACCCCAAATGCAAGGCTTAAAGTATAAGTATAAGTAAGCGTTGAAGTTGGAGAACGGATTGAAGGATATATTGAAGGGTTAATTTCAGATAAGATAATGCGATAATGATAAATATTTTGTCTATTTATTATTATATACAATCAACTATACATTATGGAGTTTAAATTATTCGGACTTAGGTTTCGTTTAGAAGTTGTGATTATAACTATTGTTTTGGGTATTCTTTTAGGGGCACATTTGTTTTGCGGATGTTGCCGTTATCCCATAACCGACCTCTTTTCATTTGGAAAGAAGTTTCATCTTCACGAGGGTTATACTGTGTCAGCCAACGACCAGGCGAATGTAGCAGAAGCAACCAAGGATATTATTTCCGCAAACAAGCAGTTGATGAACCAAAAAAATGGGGTTAAGGAAGTTATGACGAAACTCAGCGAAGGCCTGGGGTTGTTGGGGGACGGTGATAAGAAGAACTCCGGCGATGTTGCTCCCCACGAAGAAAGCATCGCCGAAGGCATGCAGACTATGGGTGCGGGATTGAATGATACCAATAACGCCGATGTCGCATCTAGTTGGATCACCAAGGCCGTGTCATATTCATCCGAATTGGGATATATGGACTCTGTTAAGAAGGGTATGGCGGCGGTTGGCACCCCGGTTCCTCTTCCCGAAGGCGAATTGTTCTTTTTTAGCCAGAATCAATTTAAGCCGGAATGCTGCCCCGGGCCGTATTCCACCAGCACCGGTTGCGCTTGTATGACTTCTGAACAATGGAATTATTTGAATTCACGCGGCGGAAATCGCACCGGTGATACTGAATTTTAAATATAGCATCTTCCACGCACGCACATACACATACATACGCGCACACGCACACACATACGCACACATACAGTTATGCGATAACATCCGAAAAATCACTGAGATACGGGATGGAGCCACGTGTTATTGGCATTGGTGTAATTGGTGTAATTGGTGATATGGATGGTGGCGAGGCGTCTGTAAAAGGCAAATATGCGGAAACATTGTGAATGGGACCGTGTATTAAAATGTGCAATGCTGAAAATAATTGACAGGCGCCGCCCAATATGTGCCACAATGAATGTAAGTACGGAAAATTTACTAGTTTGGTTCTATCTGCGAAAAAACAAATAGAACCTAATCCAATACAAATTCCGCTTAGATATGAAAACATTGTTCCGGCTTTGATACACACATAAAATGTGAGTGGTAATAAAATCGCCCCGGTAATTACTGCGATTGATGGAGAATTTGGCAAGAAAATAATAAAAACACCGATAATTATAAACATTGCCGTCAAGTATATTTCAATACGAAAACCAAATACGGATAACAGTAGTCCGCACCACGCTATAATAGAAAACCCGCAATCAAGGCAGCCGACATATTCTCTCAGTGTTGCGTGATATATTGTTGAAAATATACCGAGAGCAATACACAAATAAATGGTGATGAGAAGTTGTTTTGGGTATCCGTCATTTTTACGCCAGCCTAGCCACCATTGAGAGATTGGTATAAACAGTGTAAAAAATACTAGGTGATAAAATGGGCTTGTTGCTGTTGCCCAGAACTCGGATATGTGGGGGGAAACTGCGTATTTTGGCTCTTGGGTAGTTTTATCCGCTTTTTTACAATAAAAACAATCTTCGCAGCACTGTGGTTTTTCTATTATTTTTACAAGTTCTTCCTTCAATTCTGGCGTGTTTGATGCGGAACATATAAATCGTTTAAATAATTGATATAATTTATCTTTTTTTTGTTCACGTTGTTTATTTAATTCTTTGGTATCTGGTTCTAATACGGGGTCTAATCCTTTGGATACGGGGTTTAATCCTTTGGATACGGGGTTTAATCCTTTGGATACAGTGTCTAATCCTTTGGATACTGTTTCTGAATGATTGGTATCTGTTTCTGTATTATTGGATACCGTGTCTAATCCATCGGATACAGTGTCTAATCCATCGGATACAGTGTCTAATCCATCGGATACAGTGTCTAATCCATTGGATACAGTGTCTAATCCATTGGATACTTGGTGTGAATTATTGGTATCTGGGTCTGAATGAGTAGTTTCAGGTTGTTCTTTATTTTCATCTTCATCAACCATTTTGTCTTTTATTTATAATATACTATTTTGAAACAATAATTGGAAAAAACCCGAATAAATGTAAAAAAATGTATTTATTTTACTTATATTCAAACACAGAAACACAGAAACACAATCATTAGAACAATCATAACCATAATCATAAGACATTCATAAGACAATCATTAGATATATAAACTCATTGGCGCGCTATGAAACTTTGATTCCACTTTTTTGATTAGTTTACCTACATTTTCAATGCTTACTGTGTAAGGGAATTCAACTATCATATTCATTTCCTTGTCAAACATTTCCTTTCCATTGGAAATAAGCCGAAACAAATTCAGTTTTGTGTGAATAATTTCAAGACATCTTTTCAGATTTCGCACGCCTTCTTCACCATCCGTCATATGTTCCACAATATATTCAATCACTTCATCACTAATCACAATGTCCCCGGTCGCAAATCCGACTTCTTTACATATTTTTGGTATCAAATAATTTTGGGCGATTTGCGTCTTGTCCTTCTTGTTATATCCATTGGCTTCAATGCGATACATTCTGTCAAGTAAGATGGGATTAACACGGCTGGCGTCATTATAACTAAATATAAACAAACACTTGCTTAAATCAAAGTCAATTTCCGCAAAGTATTTGTCGTGAAACGACGCGTTTTGCGATGTATCTGTCAAATGGGTTAATATTCCGGCAATTTCTTCGCCTTTTGCTGTTTCACTAATTTTATCTAATTCATCAAAGTATATCACCGGGTTCATTGAGTTGCAGTGTATCAATATATCCACAATTTTACCCCAGGTGCTGCCTTCGTATGTGTAAGAATGCCCTTCTAAGAAACTGCTGTCGGTTGCGCCGCCTAACGCAATAAACGCAAAATCACGGCCTAATATTTTACTGATGCCGTCTTTTACGAGCGAGGTTTTACCGCAACCCGGTTTTCCGTGAATGGCGATTGCGGTTCCCATCGCATCCGGGTTTGAAATCCATTGTCCAAGCATTTGCATGACTTGGAGTTTGGCATCCGTCATTCCATACACCGCCGAATCTAGGATTTGTTTGGCGTTGTTCATAAAACCGCTGCACTTTTCAATCCCGTCGTTCATTGTAATCGGGAGTTGTTTCAGGTTGTTAAATGGTATTTTCATAAAAGTATCCACCCAATTTTTTATTTTGTAGTATTCACCGCAACCCGGCTCCATTTGCGACAATGTGGATATTTTACGAAGGGCAATTGCTTTATACTTGGTGGGAATGTTAGATTCCAGCAGCGTGAGACGATACGGCTTTTCAATCAATGATATTTTATGAACTTTTTCGTATTCATTGATGATTTGATTTTGCTTTTCAAGAGACAGCTGCTCTACAAAATATTTGAGGTCGTTTGTGGAGTTTTTTCGGAGAAGCAGTTTGCGAAATGTCCGGATGTTTGTTTTTTTTACCTTTTTTAGTGCGTTTGTTCGCCTTTCTTTCAGTCGCTCTTCTTGTGCCACTAATTTAATAAGAGACCGTTTTGCGACCGTGTTTTTCGGGTCGGAATCCAGCAACGAACTGAGCGCCTTTTTTGCTGATTCTATTTGTTGTTTTTCTTCGTCAAATAGCGCAATCAAGTCGGAAATGTTGAGTTTTTCTGGGTTTTGAAACACGCATTCCTGTTTATTAGGAGAAGAGCAGGAGATGGATGATTGTTTATTGTCGCAGCGCTGCCTTTTACTTCCACAACAAGAATTTTTTGTTTTTTGTTTAGATGCGGATGCGGAGCACGATTTGTCTGATTTTTTACTTGATTTTCTTTTTTGATTTCTTGTTTTAATCATTGGCTTGTCGTCATCATCATCATCATCTTCATCATCCTCATCTTCGTGGTCTTCATCTGCTTCGTCTTCGTCTTCTTCATCGTCTTCATTATTATCACATTCAGGATTCCATGTTTCATCGCTATCATCGGTGTCTTCGTCTTCGTCTTCGTCGTCCATATCTTCATCATCGTCTTCCTCCGTATCGGATGAATGAATTGTTTCTGCGTCATCATCATCATCATCATCCTCGTCTTCGTCGTCTTCCTGCGATTCGTCTTCATAATCTTCATAATCTTCATAATCTTCATCATCCTCATTCTTGTTTTTCTTTTTAGGGTCAATCGCAATTATAATATTAAATATTCCTTTTTGTAGTTCTTTTGCTGCTTTGTTTGTCATTTTCATACCATTTTTCAATGGAATTGTTCCAATGACATCGTCATCTGAATCAACATCGGTTTCATCCCCGCTGTTGTCGCTGTTGTCGTTTTTGTCGTTTTTTTCGTTTTTGTCATTTGTATCGCGCGCATTTTTAGCCTTTTGTTCTTCGTATTTCACTTTTTCCATTGCGTGTTTTGAGGGAAACAATGAAGCGAGCATTTTTGTAAAAGCAACACGGTCGCTTGCCTGTTTCTTGGTTTGTTCGTCTTCTGAATCCGTTGAACAATTGTCAGAAGGAGGTGGTTGCTTGGGGTCATTGTCGTTATGCTTCTTGTATTGCTTTTTTTTGTCATTGCCGGCTTTTTTGTTTTTTTTAGTGTCATTTGATTTAGGAAATTGCTTCATAATGATGGGCATTTGTATTCGGCTGGTATAGTCAGGTAGGTGATTACTTTACATCTATATTTTTTTGATTACGATTCAATTTTTTTAATTTTTGGATTGGAGGATTGTGGATTGGAGGGGGGGGGGGTAGTGGGTGTAAAAAAATTGAAAACAAATCTAAATATATTTACTGTATATAAGAAAGACCTACGGTTTTACGGTGAAATTGAATGTCAGAAGTAAAGCAGCAAAATAAATTCGGTATTGTATCAAGAAATAATGTATCAAAAATTGTTGGAATTCAGTTCAGTATTTTGTCTCCCGAAGAAATCCTCAAAGGTTCCGTTGCCGAAATCACCAGCCGTGACACCTATGTGAATAACAAGCCGGTCATTGGCGGATTATTTGACCCCCGACTTGGACCACTTGACCCCGGAATGATTTGTCCCACAGACGGTCTTGATTATATGCAATGCCCCGGTTATTTCGGTCATATCAAATTGGCGCGTCCGGTGTTTTACATCCAATACATGTCCACCATTGTCAAAATACTAAAATGCGTATGTATTCAGTGTAGTAAACTTCTTATCAGCAAGGAGGCGCATCGTCAATTTATGAAACTGAGCCCCGATGAGCGCTGGATTCAAGTGAGCCAACTCGCAATGAAGGTGAAACGCTGTGGTGAAGATACCGAAGACGGTTGCGGTTGTTTGCAGCCGAAAAAGATACACCGCAAAGACGGGTTTGCCAAATTATATGCGGAATGGGAAAAATCGGTGGAAGGCGAAGAAACCGCCGCAGAAGAATCTGGCGACAACAATGTAGTATTGAAACTAACTCCCGAAGTTGTGTTGAAAATATTTCGGCGCATTTCCGACGACGATGTGGAATTTATGGGATTTAGTCCCGTGTTTTCTCGCCCCGATTGGATGATTTGTCAGGTTTTAGCGGTTCCGCCGCCCGCGGTTCGTCCTTCTGTGAAAATGGAGGGGTCGCAACGCAGTGAAGATGACATAACCCACATTATTGTAAGTATTATCAAGGCAAACAACACTTTACAGGAGAAAATCCGCGATGGCGCAGCAACCAACATTATTGATGACTGGCATATGATGCTTCAATACTATGTTGCCACCCAAGTGAATAACAATATTCCGGGGGTTGATGCGGTTGCGCAGCGTTCTGGACGGCCATTGAAATCAATCACGGAACGACTAAACGGAAAAGGTGGTAGGGTTCGTGGCAATTTAATGGGTAAGCGTGTGGATTTTTCGGCCAGGTCGGTCATTACCCCTGACCCAAATTTGTCTATTCGGGAACTCGGTGTTCCGCTTAAAATTGCGAAAAGCATTACAAAGCCAGTGGTCGTAAATGATAGAAATAAGAAATTTCTCACAAAGTTGGTTAGGGCGGGGCCCGAAGAATACCCCGGCGCAAAAATTCTGGAACGAAAGACGGGGGAAAGCATATCGTTGCGTTATGCCGACCGTATGAACATTGCGCTGGAAAACGGAGATGTTGTTCATCGCCACATGATGGATGGTGACGCCATCTTGTTCAATCGCCAGCCTACATTACACAGAATGAGTATGATGTGCCACATTGTTCGCGTGATGTATCAAGGCGACACATTTCGTATGAATGTTGGTTGTACAAAACCATACAATGCGGACTTTGACGGCGATGAGATGAATATGCACATGCCACAAGACGACGAGTCCGAAATTGAACTGCGAAATTTGGCAGCAGTTCCATACCAATTAGTAAGTCCCGCTAACAACCAGCCAATTATCGGTATTTTTCAGGATTCACTCATCGGGTCATACCTCTTCACAAAAGAGGAAATCAAGTTTAATCCAAGACACGCAATGAATATTATTGCGGCATATCCCAAGTTGAACGAAGCGCTATTCAAGTCGGGAGATGATGTTTCCAATTTTGAAATATTGTCCCAGATTATACCGCCGTTGTCGCTGAAATACAAGACCAAGCAGTTTGATGAAGAAAATGACGATTTCGCGACATCCAACAAGGTGCTTGAAGTGAGAGCAGGTAAGTATAAACGTGGCCAAATTGATAAAGCCGTGGTTGGTTCCGGAAACACTGGTCTTATTCAGCGCGTATGTAATGATTACGGAAATATGGCCGCAGCGGACTTTATTGACGGTCTTCAAAATGTAATCACGGAGTTTATGAAGACACACGCATACAGTGTTGGTATTAGTGATTTAATTGCGAACAAGGCAACCAACAATCAGATTGCCGAGCAAATAACTAAGAAGAAGATTGACGTGAAAAAGATTATTGACGAAGTCCATCTCGGTATCTTTGAAAATAAAACAGGACGCAGCAATGAAGCGGCATTTGAAGACCGCATATCAAATATATTGAACTCTGCTGTTTTAGAAGCAGGTAAAATTGGTCTTAAAAGTTTGAATAAGAATAACCGATTTGTAAATCTTGTAAAGTCGGGTTCAAAAGGAAATGACTTTAATATTTCACAGATGATTTCTTGTCTTGGACAGCAGGCGATTGATGGAAAACGAATTCCATACGGTTTTGAAAACCGAACGCTTCCGCATTTCAACAAGTTTGATGACACACCATTAGCCCGTGGATTTATTGAAAGTTCGTTTATTTCTGGATTGTCGCCAGAGGAGATGTTCTTTCACGCACAATCTGGTCGTATTGGTCTCATTGATACCGCTGTTAAATCTGTTACATGGGAAACGCCGGTGGTTGTTGTTGAAAATAATGAACCCAAATATGTTAAAATTGGTGAATGGATTGATGGACATTTATCATTAAATCCAACACGTATCCAACATATGGAAGAACAAAATATGGAGTATATGGAATTAGATAATTGTGTTAAAATTATTACTATGGATTATTCTGGAAATATTTCTTGGGAAAGTGTAACTGCTATTACAAGGCATGACCCTGGTGAGAAATTATTTAAAATTACAACAAAAGGTGGAAGGTATGTTACTGTTACTGCAAATAAGTCATTATTGATTTGGAATGAAGAACTTGGAGAATTTCGTGAAAAATATACAGATGAAGTGAAGAACGGAGACTTTGTTCCTGTTTCTAAATTAATTTGTGATTATCCAGACGTAAATACTAATTTAAATGAAATTAAATTGGATAAATATTTACATAGAAGTCAATTTATATACGGAAATGAAGTTCATAAAGCAATAAACTTAATGAATATTGCGATGAAAAACAACAAAAAAATTCCTAAAAACTGGTGGAATGATAACAATAACACTTCATTCGTTCTTCCGTTTAATAATAAGGCTAAATTACAACGTGCGATAGTTCGTTCAAACATATGTGATATATCTGATAATTGCGTATATCCGTATAATGGTACGCGTAAGCATTCTAGTATTCCAGATGTCTTTGAACTTAATTATGAAAATGGTTTATTTATTGGATTATTTATGGCAGAAGGAAATATTTATGGCTCTCATATTCATATAACAAATAATGATGAAACAATTCGTTCATTTGTTAAAAAATGGTTTTCAAAATTCAACATATCATACGGTGAAATGATTAAAAAGAACAACGCAAATGGAACAACAACAACAATTCGTGGAACATCTGTAATAATGGCATTATTTATTACAAAATTAGTTGGTTCTGGTGCTGAAAATAAACATATTCCAAATGAAGCCTATATTTCAAATATTGAATTTGTAAAAGGCATAATTAGTGGATATATTTCAGGAGATGGACATGTTTCTAAAAATTCAATTGAATCGTCTTCTTGTTGTGAACGTATGACACAAGATATTGCGTATTTATGTTCCAGAATTGGAGTGTTTGCTAAGTTATTTAAATCTCAATTGAAACAAAACAACTTCGGTACAAAAAACATAAAACCAACTTATCGTTTATCAATTAGGGCTATAAATGGTGATATTTTCGCAAAACAAATAACATTATTACATCCCGAAAAAAATGAAAAGTTGAAAAAAATTGTTTGGTATACCGGTTTTGATAAAACAACACATTTAAATGATGTAATTCTTGATGAGATTGTATCAATTGAAAATGTTGACCCCAAAAATCATCCCAAAATGTATGATTTAACAATTCCAACAACACTTAACTTTGGATTGGCAAATGGATTACAAGTAAGAGATACCTCGCAGACAGGATATATCCAGAGACGATTAATCAAGGGAATGGAAGACATCAAAGTTGAATATGATATGACGGTGAGAAACAACAAACGTCGCATTGTTCAATTCAGATACGGCGATGACGGTATTGACACCATTCGTGTTGAAAATCAAGTTCTCCCGCTGGTTTCAATGTCAATAGAAGAAATATACGCCCACTTTCATATGCCGATGGATGCAACAAAGGATACTACAAGCGCATTCACAACATCCTACACCAAAGAAACCATCACTCGTATTAAAAAACAGAAGAACGATTTATCAGTGAAGACCAAAGAATACATCAACTTTATGATTGAAATGCGGGATTTGATTATTGAAAACGTCTATGAAAACAAAGACAATAAAAATGTACATTTGCCTGTCGCATTTACGCATACCATCAACAATATTCAAGGCCAACAGCAAATCAATCAAAACTCTATGATTGATATAACGCCATTGGAAGCATTTGAAATGATTGAAGCCGCGTATCGTCAATTGGAAAATATTTACTACGCCCCTCCAACCGAATTATTCAAAGTAATGTATTACTACTACTTGTCGCCAAAAGAATTACTTATGATAAAGCGGTTCAATAAGAGCGCATTAACCGTGTTGTTGGAGATGATTGTGTATACCTATAAAAAGGCAATTGTCGCCCCAGGTGAGATGGTTGGTATGGTATCCGCACAGAGCATTGGAGAACCAACCACGCAATTGACGTTAAATACATTTCATTCTAGTGGCGTTGCTAGTAAGAGCAACGTAACCCGCGGTGTTCCTCGTATTGAAGAATTGTTGTCATTGTCTGAAAATCCGAAGAACCCGTCCATTACTATCTTCTTAAAGGAAGACGACGAAACCAACCCAGAGCGCGTTCAAGAATACATCCCGCTAATAGAGCACACCAAATTTGCTCAAATTGTTGAATCCGTTGAAATCTGTTTTGACCCCGACAATATGAATACATTGATTCAAGAAGACAGAAATATGATGACCCAATACAATGAATTTGAAAAGTTGATTGATGAATGTATGGCAGAGTCATCCAATGAAGGCGGCAGTGGCGGAAGTGGCAGTGTAGACCAAGAAAAAGAGAAATCAAAATGGATTGTCCGCATTAAGATGGACGCAGCCGCAATGCTTGACAAGAAGATTACAATGGACGATGTTCATTTCGCAATCAAGAACAGTTATAATTCGGAGGTGTCTTGTGTGTATTCTGACTACAACTCGGATAACTTGATATTCCGGCTTCGGTTGCACGAGTCAATGTTTGGAGGTGACAAGAAAAAAACCGGCAAGGTAAATCCATTGGACCAATCTGACCACATATACGTGTTGAAGAACTTTCAAGATAATTTACTTAATAATCTGGTGTTGCGTGGTGTAAAGGGCATCAAGAAGGCATTAATCCGTAAGATTACGGACTCTGTTCGCAAACACGAAGGCAGTTATGTAAAGAGGGAGACCTGGGTGCTTGACACCATTGGAACCAATTTGATGGATATTTTGGCATTGGACTACATTGACCCCAAGCGCACATTCAGCAACGACATCCAAGAAATTTATCGGGTCTTTGGAATTGAGGCGGCGAGACAAGCCATATTTAATGAATTGTCCGAAGTGCTGGAACACGACGGTGCTCATATCAACTATCATCATTTGGCATTGTTATGCGACCGTATGACAATTAGTTCGCATATGATTTCTATATTCCGCCACGGGCTTAACAATGACAACACTGGACCAATTGCCAAGGCGTCATTTGAAGAAACGCCGGAAATGTTCTTAAAGGCGGCACGGCATGCCGAGTTGGACCCAATGCGTGGTATTTCCGCCAATGTAATGTGCGGACAAGAAGGGTATTACGGAACCGGCATATTCCAAGTCATGGCAAATCTGGAAGAAATGATGAAACAAGAAGACGTGGATTATGAATATACAGAAGGCACGGACGATATTGAAAACGCCTTTGGGTCAGACGCAGGAAAGGCGAATGATAAGTGCAGCATATCCAAGATGTCCATTCAGTCTTGTGTGGATAATGTAAAGAAAGTGAATTTAGGTAAGGTGAATGATGATTATGATATGGGATTTTAAAAACCCGCTGCCCCACTTCTAATAAGGTGTAAATTAAATAAAATAAAATAAAATAAAATAAATGAAAACAATTATTACGCAAATACAATATGATGTGATTTGCGTAATATATTTTATTTTTATTCAAGTTATTTGTTTATTTCGCAAGTGCGTCAGAAATGTTGTTTTCCATCGGCGGATTTTACAACATTCGTCATAACAATAAACAATAAACAATAAACCAATACAAATGTTTTTTTTATTTTTAATGGTTGCGTTTTTTCTTTGACATGGTCATTGCCTTAAACTGGCAAATAATAGAACGAAATAACGACTTTTTTTTTCGGCTACCACCAGTTAATGAAAACTGGGGTGCCGACCCACCTCATCCGCCTCGTTGCTTTTGCTTTCTAGACGACCTGCGAGATTTATTTCTCAATGTTTTGCGGTGAACCATATTGATGTATATAAATGATTTATAAAATAAAATAAAATAAAATAAAATTTATTGCACCGGTTCTGTATTTTTCCTGAAACAGCAACACAGCGTGGAAAACAGCCCCCCTTTTTTCATCAAAGGCAAAACGGTAATGGTAATCAATTTAAAACTGGATTCAAGCAACCCCACCGCCAATATCTCTTCATTTCCATCCAGTGTTAAAATAACCATACACTTCAACATAAAATGTATAAACGTTGTAATTGTTTCGGATTGTATGGAAACCAACGCACCGCCCGTTTCCCCGAGAGAATTAAACATTTTCACCACATTATGAACCAGCGCAATAAAATGAGGGGCATCCGCCACATCAATCTTACCGTCGGCCATAATGTTATTAAATGAATCCTTCATCATATTGATTATTTTTACACGGGTGTTTTCAATAGAAATGTATTTTCGCAACGCAATCAAGTCGTTCATTGTTAAGTTATGTTTAAAATCGCAGAATATTCGTTCTATTTCTTTGATGGCGAAAGCGGGGTCCTTTAAGATTTTATCTAATTTAGTGCGAAGCCCGGGCACACACAATATCATATTAAATATGACGTCTTTAATAAAGCCGAATATACAGTCTTTTATTTCTTTCATGCCTTCTTCTTCTTCGTCGTAGTCAATCTTGCTGAATGCGGGTTCGGCATCTTCTTCCCCCATTTCAAACATCTTTTTTAATTTATCGGGATTGGAAGCAAGAGATTTTATGGGTTTGTGTGCCGCAGTAATCTTTTTCTTACTTGTGTTGTTGTTGTTGTTGTTGTTGTTGTTGTTTGCGCTATGCGTATTGGTGTGATTGTTGGTTGAAACCGTTTTATTGTCTACCACTTCCAACCCAATGTTGTTTAGTGATGATGTAGATTGCGCAACAGAACTGGCTTTTGGCGGTGTAGATGATTGTTTTTGTATGTGTTGTTGCGGTGGTTGTGGGGATTGTGGGTGTTGCGAGAGGTTTTGGTGTTGGTTTTGGTGGTTTGGGTATTGTTGTGGTTGCTGTGCCTTATATAATTGAACAAGCAGATTGTTTAATTCTTCCGTGTTTAAACCGGTTAAATCATTTGTAATTTGTGTTTGGTGAATGGTAGAAGTAGCCATATTTTATACTATACATATAAAATATTGCGTTGTAATTACGATTTTGTGTGTTATATTTATATTTTTTTCAACGTTTCGTTTGCCTTTTCAATCAAATTTTGTATGTTTTTTTGATTTTCATCTGTTGTATTCTCTTCTTTGGCGTTCGCTTCCGCCGCATTTGCTTCTTTGGCATTCGCTTCTTTGGAATTCGCTTCCGCCGCATTCGCTTCCGCCGCATTCGCTTGAACAAGAACCGGTATGGCCGGTTCGTATAATTTCTTTGGCTGTTGTTTAACAACCAACTTTGGTTTTTGAATACGGTTCTTTACGTTGGCGTATTTAAACTCCGATATAAAAGTTTCTATGCTAGCGGGGTCGGCGTCATACCCTTGTTCTATCATCTGTTTTAGTTCCACCGACCCTTCATCCACTGACAACGGCTCAATCTTACGAGACTTTACAATCAACCCATAGGTAGGCACAATATTTTGCTTCAACGGCGGCGACCTTACAAAATAAAATTTCGGGTTTTCATTTTCTGGATTATACATAACAAGCATTTGTTTATCATTTTCAATCAAATTCCCCATAACTGAATACAACACCACCGGCACTTTGTAGTGTTTTGCCAATAACCACAAATCCAAATTTGTCATATAATAATGCGAACTCATCAAAATCTGTTCTAATGTGTATTTACCGGCATTAATATATGCGGTGTATCCTTGGCCATAGCCGTGAATAACCGACACAATTTTCTTGTCAAATAACGGTTTTTCCATCAATTTTCTATATTCCGCAGCAAGAACTTGTTTCAAATTATTTACACTAATTCCGGAACTGGAAGTTATCATATTGATACCAGTTTCTTTTTCAAATGAACGCAATATTGCTATAAATACGCCAAAAGAACACTCCGTCGTTTGATTTGAAAACAACAATTCATTCACATTGTCCGGGAACAATGACTTCACTTTGGGATTCACTGGGGTTATCTTGAAATCGGTGCTACACGTATCATCCTGTTTTGTTGAGGTTGAACCCGTTGTAGACGATGACACTTGGTTTTGGTTTTGGTTTTGGTTATCAACGCCTTCGTTATAGGAAATCGGCATTGTTCCTAAAATTGCGTTGATATATGCGGGATTGTAGTGATTATCATACAGGACATCTTCGGTTTGTTTCGGCTGCACCGTTAAAAAGGTGGAATGTTTCGTATATGGATTCGTGGTCACCGGCACCAAATTCTCAAAATATTCGGGCGTTAAAAGCGATTCCAGTAGTATGATTTCGTCGTCATACAAATTGTATGAAACATTGGAAAACGACAAGTACTTCATGGGTTCAAATATAAACAGCCGTATTCTCTCGTAGCGTATTAATTCGTCCGCCAATTTCCCGTAATACACCTTTGCGTTGTCGGTTTGGGGGTTTATTAAATTGCGTCGCGGCACCAGCAACTTGCACAACCCAGATGACTCTTTCATACAATACTCCTTTTTGTCGCAACTAAGGTCGTCGTTTGTTATGCAGCCATTTATTTGCGTCAAGTGGTTAATCACTTCACGGGAGTAGTCGGTGAAACCAACATACTTGGACATCAATTCTTTTAATGCGAGGGTAATGCGGTCCAATTTGCTGTAATACCGGATTTGTGGGGCATTCACCAATTCTTCAATCTCTCGCCGTTTTATTTTGTATTCTGGGCGGTTCAGTAAAATTCGCGCCGTATTTCGGAACACATTGTAGAAATTGGTTTCAAGGCGAATATTCTTTACATATTCAACACGGTCTTGGTCTTGGTCTTGGTCTTGGCCTTTGTCTTGACCTTGGCCTTTGATGCGCCCACTATCCACGCTGTTATCTACTTCTTTATCCACAGCAAAATAATTGCCGTCGTGAATTGTAGGTAAATCATCTTCTTGGTTGGGTGTGGGTTCATTCATATCCATTTGAATGAATTGATTGGTTTGTGTCAAAATGCCGACAATCAAGCCATCTTCCACCACCTTTACCACTGGTAAAAACAATGCGATTTGCCGCGTATGCCGCTTGATTTCATTCACCACATATTTCAAGAATTGAACCGTGGTGTTGTAATCTCTCCACAACTTGTCGTCATCCATGTAAATTGTTGGATACAACACGTGGCTCGTTTCATTTTCTTCTTTTATCAATATGGGGGACACAGCACACGGAACAAATCCTCTATACATTTTTACATTTGTTGAACGTGGTATTTGTGCGATTTTCTCAATAAAAAACCCAATTGTTTTTCCGCTGTAATTCATAACCTGATTTAAAATAGTGAAACCACTGTCTTTTACTAATTTCGCAATAACCGGCGCGGGCTTGTTGGGTTCAAATTTATATATGCGAGGCAAACTTGACCGCAGACGGCAATACACAAAATATACATTTTTAATGGTTTCAATCACTTTGCGGAGTTTCATTGGGAGGGTTTTGCTTTTCATTGAAAACCGACAAACTGCTTCGTATTTGCCATTTGCCTTGGCTTCAAATAAATACACGGGTTCATAATAATCGCCTTTTTTCATAACAATCGTCGTCTTTTTGTTTGCGTCAAAGGTCTCGCTTGAAAATGCGGTGGTAGGGCAAATAATATTTACATTGTTTGTTACGTCGTCTTCCGGGATTTCTATAATAATCAAGTTGTTACCGTGTTCAAATAATGACGGGTTTTGTCGGCATACGATGTCCCATAAATAGGTGTGGTCTATATTCACACTGTCGTTCATCAAATAAGAGCGGAAATTTTCGTATGCGTTGCCGATTTTTCGCATTAAACTGGTTGAGCCAATAGATGAAAACAACGCTGTATTGCGATAATCCGATAGTTCTATATCTTTGGTGTCGTCGTAAAATATATCAATTAACGAGCCGTTGTTCAGCGCGGTGAAATTATCCGGCGTGATTGACTTGGCAATAATTGCCTTCATTTGTTTTATGGTTGGCAGAACAGACGACCTTGATTCGGCATACATATACGCAATAACCGATACAAACGATTGTGAGGGGCTGGTTTCAACCCCACGACGCAATAAACAAGACACGCCCTTTTTCAAGGCGGTATTTTTAATGCTGACTTGGCATTCACGGTTATCGTTGTATAAGAATTTTTGAAGAGGAACAGGTAAATACCCGAACCGGTTGTTGTCCAATGGGAACTTTTCGGCGGACAAAATGCGGTCGTCTTTTATTTCTGTTACGCGAATGTTTTCATTCACATTCACATTCGCATTTACTTGTTTGGAGAGAGATAAGGATGGAGTTTTTGGTGGTTTTTCTTGGTCCTGTGGTTTACGTTGTATGTCCTCTGGTTTATGTATGTCCTGTGGTTTAGGTTCTTGGTCCTGTGGTTTATGTATGTCCTCTGGTTTAGATTGGTCCTCTGGTTTATGTATGTCCTGTGGTTTAGATTGGTCCTGTGGTTTAGATTGGTCCTGTGGTTTATGTATGTCTTGTGGTTTAAATAAAGAAACCACTGCCTCTTTTATAGCACTGGGTGTAGGAAGCAAGGTTGCTTGTTTTTCTCCCTCACCTATGCGCTCTTGCTGGGCTTCACATTCTTCGCGGCGTTTTTTTTGAGATGGTTTGTCCCATTTATTAAAACAACACGGCACACAGTGTCCTTTTGGATGTGCGTCGCTAGACAAAAACCCCGGATAATGTTGTATATATTTTCCGTCAGAGTCTTTATGAACCTTGTTATCAGTGAATTCAATGATTGTTTCCCCTTTTTTTATTTCTTTGGCATCCTGTGGAATGATTTTACCATATTCGCCGGATTTGGCTTCTTTTTCAGTTAAACTGGTGTTGTGTTTTAAATCCCAATATCGGGGACAAATATACCAATACGGGTTTTCGGGATTGGACCCGTATTTCACACTGTATTCATACGACCCTGGGTGTTCCTTGTCAATTCTATCTTTCTCTTCCTTGGACAATATAACGGGTTGCCTTCTTACATTCCAGAGACACGACCTAGAATATGAATTATATTTGCCTTCATCTCTCTTTAAAAATAAAACGGGGTCCCTTTCTTCCAGTCTCTTGGATATTGGATTGGGGTACGTTAGTTTCATTCCCGTTAATTCATCCAGTTCTCCGCTATTACCGCCACCTTCACTATTACCGCCACCAGCGTATTCATCCGATTCATAGTTTGGATTCGCAATTGCGGAACCCGACTCCGAACCCAACTCTGAACCCGACTCCGAACCCGTTTCCGAATCCGACTCCAAATTATTTTCCATCATTTTAAAAAACGCATCGTATGCGTCTGGATTTTGTGGTGGGTTGATGTCAGGAACCTCTCCAAAGGACGACGATTCATTGAGCGGGGATTCGGGCACAACATCCGACACTGATTCACCGGACACCGGTTCTGATAAAGCCACGCCCTTTTTCACTTCTCCGGTATTACACAATGCTTGAATTCTCTCTGCATCTACACCGGTTGTTCCAATATCCTGGTATATTCTCAGAATAGAATCAATGTATATGGGTATCACGCATAAATACAAAATGTTGTCAATGTTTGAGACTTCAATCTTGATGTTGCTGGAAAACGGGCTTTGCGTTATTTTTGTTAAAAATCCGGGATTGTTCTGGATTTTCACATTGCGCCGCCGCATATTTGTTTTCATTTGAATGGCAGAGAGAACGCTGGATATTTTTTCACGGGCTTCGTCTTCCGATATACTGTAATTCATTTTGAGACCCTCCACGATGTTTCTGTCGGTGTTTTGCTTGTTTATCATTTCAATAATATACGCCTCTTGGCTTGACATTTCATTAAAATTACTAACTCGTTTATACCGCAATTCAATCCCCTTTTTCAAACTGCCTTCCACTTCATTAAACACGCTGGATATACAGCCAATCATGTCGTGGATTTCAATGTTCTTTGTAATTGACAATTGAGAGAAATAATTGATGTCCAGGATTTCCACACATTTGTCATAAAATGATGTAAATAACTCCATGGCGTAGCCGCTTTGCTCAACATAGTTTTTAATGACCGAAATCACCGGGTTTGCGGTTGCCTTGATAATGCTTTCAATTTCTTCAATTGTAAATGCGTGGCGAAATCCGGGGGTTCTTATCCGCACACTGCCGTCGGTGTCAAATTCGCACACAATGTTCAGCACACTGTCATTTGCTTTGTGTTGAGGTACGGCCGGGTTGTGGTAGATGTATTCAATGTATACCGCAACCGTTTTCGTTCTGCCAATGCTGCGCGAGAGATTAAAAATATCGGTCTTGGATAAATACGGTATTTTACGCCCCGTTTTTGACACCTTTTCGGCATATAGTTTGAATACATTGTCTTGGCGCTTGCCGGCGTTGTATTTTATGAACGGGATTTCCTTGGTGCAGTGAATTAACTTGAAAATGGGGTCAAGCAAAATGTGGAACTTGTTGGCGGGATGCAGCACCACATCAAACCCGCGTATTCCGTCATCAATGTAATTAAACTCCGCGGTGCGCTGGTTGTAAATGTCGTAAAACAAATTCACGGTGTCTTTCATTTTAATAAATCGGTCATCCACAAATCGTTTGCTTGCGGAGACCAAGACGTCCTTGAACTTTGTTAAATCGGCGAGAGATGCGATTTCAATTGGACCTTGCGACCCTTCAATTGTCGCCAAATGTGGGAAATAAATGGAAATCGCGTGTTTTTCGGTGAATGGAACCACCCCTTCTTTTACAGCGGCTTTTTGTTTTTCGCTGGCGTATTTCAACACATCTTCTGCGGTACATAAATAAAGCGCATTATTCACCATCAAGCCGGTTTCCAAAATAACTTGTTTGTTGTTTGTAACAATGGATTCGGCGGCATGAAGTTCTAAAAAGGGTTCAATGTAATTCACATCAAACGGGTTGGCTACGTAGGGATACGGCTGGTCTCGCTGAATGCTTCGTATTTCTTGACCCACCGACCGATTTATGATGCGGGGTTCATCATCCAGTTTTAATGAGATGACATCTTCATACCGGTATATTCCGTTTTCACTGGAAACTTCGCTTAGCCCAGAGAGATTATCTATATTTAATAAAAAACTCTCTAATTTACCGGCAGTTAAGTCGCTGCGACCATCATTCGTGAGTTGTTGATACACTTCCAGCGTTTTCAGGATTTCAATGTGCTTTGAAAACAAATATATTTCACCGAAGGATAAGCGCAGCCGGTCGGCGGTGGCAAGCATAATTTTGCGCTTCACAATATCTATGGTGTCATCTAAATGGATTTGGTCTTTAACAAACACAACGGGAATGGATTGAGACGCGATGGTTTTTAATTCTATATCACTGAAAATTTTACTAAAAATGGGGTTGCTTGTAGAAAACCGGATCATTTCAGACAATTCTAGTGTATCGCCGTCATTATCTACGATGCTGGTTTCGCCGTAAAAAACATAGATGGTTTTAATGCGGGCAGTGGAGGATTTTTGTGCGTCGCTTTCGCTTTCTATGTGATATACCTTGTAATATAAGTTTCCGCATTTGTTTGTATTTACACTCATTTACTTTTTATAAAGATAGGAAAATATGAAAATATGATTAATTATGAATGTGTATAAATATATACAAGTAATCTCTATATATAATCTATAAATAATCCTACTATAAATTACACCGACCATAATACGAAAAAAATAACAATAAATGGAGCACGACGCAACAATAACATTGATGACTAGTAATGATGAAAATCAGGTTAATCAAGAAATAATAACAATACTACACGAAATATTGGCGAGCACGGAGAAGGAGGCGGATGTCATCACATACGAAGATGACAATACACAAGACCCCGAGACCTCCAAAAAACCAACCTATAAACTTATTACAGCAATTTGTCGTGGAGGGGGTATTGGCGTAAACGGGGATTTGCCGTGGGGGCGCATTAAAGAAGATATGGCTTTTTTTTCCAGAATGACACGAGATGTGTCTGACCCCGGAAAACGCACCGCCGTGGTTATGGGACGTAAAACGTGGGAAAGCATTCCTTCCCAGTTTAAACCACTGAAAGAACGGGACAACCTAATTTTAACAACCGCAACCGACAATACACAAATAAATCAAATTCATCAACCAAATCAACTAAATCAAACCATACTGGATGTGCCGATATATGCGTTTCAAACCGTTGCGCAATTGAAAAAATGGTGCGAAGAAACAGGCTATGAAACAGTGTGGGTCATTGGCGGCGAGAGCCTATACAATGACTTTTTAAATGACAGCGCGTGCGTTATTTCATCGGTGTATATTACATATATAGATGCGCCGTTTTGCTGCGACCGGTATTTTCCGAGGGCGTTTCCATACAACAATAATATGACATTGTGCTACACGCACACAAATGCACAGGATGAATTGTGGAACTGGAATACCACGCAATTTCCCGGAATTCTCTCTTGGAATTGGAATTGGTTTATACAGCAGTCATGCGGACATCATATTTCAAGCATTGGCACCCCCTTGTATTTTTTACATTATAAACGGTTTATTGTTGTGTAGTGTAGTAGTGTAGTGATTAGAAGTCATTATTCATATGGTATGTTATGAATAATGGCATAATGGAATAATGGAATTATAAAAATCTATTTGTCAAAATGCGGATTATCATTTATCGTCATACCACAATATTCTTTCGGGGTTATTTTGTAGTCTTCGGGCGTGTAAATGTTTATTTTCTTCGCATTTTCAATCAAAAACCGAAAATTATCCCAGAATTCATCTTTGTGTCCCACGCTCTTTGTCATGATGTGGCTTAATTCGTGCAGCGCAACAAACGTCAGCGTGTTCTCATCAATCAGTTTTGTGCCGTTCTTTTTAGTATTTACACAAAATGCCAGTTTTTCTCCCTTGTTTTCACTATACGCGGTATATTCGCTGTTTGGCAAGGTTTCACTTATTTTATTAGGATTAAACTTAGTAACAAGGCGCTGCACATTCTCTCTGTCTTTGTAATTTTCACCCATGTAGTCCACCAATTTTTTCAATTTTTGAGTAACGCGAGCCAGTAAATCGGCCGACTCTTGTAGTTGTATTCTTTCTCTTACACAATATTTGTTTCCATCTACCGTGGAAACAATACATTTGAGATTAAACGCATCAGAGTCTTGGTATATTTTTAAACATACTAAAATTATAAACCCAATTAATATGTATCCAAAAATGCTGACTGATAACATGAATTATATTGATTTGTTATAATAAAAAAATATATTATTTTATTTTTTTATATTCATTATTTATTCTTTATTTTTTCTTATACATACACACACACGGCACACACACATACACACACTACATTATATTGAGGTTGGTTGTTTATAATGTTGGTGTTGTTGTTGTTATTGATGTGGTTGTTGTTATTGACGGCGATGTTCTTGTTTACAATTACTGACCGCCAACACCGACTTCAAAAGGAGTGCGCATAAGGTCAGGAGAAATGGTGCTGTTGTTCCAAGGTCCAACATTCATCTGAGGGTTGGGGGGCTCAGAGCGAAGTTGAAGGTTGGCGTTCTTCATGGTGTTTCCTACGGTGTCAATGCCTGCAAGAAAAGTGGCACTCAACAAGTTCTGATTGGTAAGGTCACCAGAACCGGCGGGGTTCAATGAACTCCACTGGCTGTTGCTGTCATGAGGAAGCAAGTCGGCAGGGTTGGCAACTGGCTGGCGAGCGACATTGGGACCAGGGACAATTGGGCCATTGATTCCACTAACAGATGCGTATCCCGCATCAGCCCCGCTAGATGGTGCTACACTTCCGCCATTGGAAGCAGCGGCCTTCTGGTGAGGGTCCTGATTGGTGTTGCCTTCAAACGGCAAAACCTTGGAATCAGAGTATGTGTAAAGAGCATAAATTAGAACAATTGCCCCTAAAATCACGAGGATGTGATGTGATTTAATAGTTTTTCCCAAATCGGCTAAGAAAGTCATTATATAAAAATAATGATAAAATATTTTTCAGTAAATATCATACTCCGGGTGTTTATAAATTTATACAAGGACCATATTTTTGAACTTGTATATGTGGGAGATAGGGAGGGGGGAGGGAGGGGGAGATAGGGATAGGCTATAATTTAAAGTTTCTTAAAACTTCTTTGCTTATTTCTTCGTCGTCTTCCTCGCTATCGTCGTCCTCCTCTAAATCATCCAGCATATAAGTTGCCTTAATATTCTGGGCTTCCAGATATGCCTGAATTGCCTTTTTTTTGGCTTCTTTTGCCTTTTCTTTGGCAATTTTGTAAAGTTCGTAGTATACTTCGTTTGGCCGTTTAAGTTTTAAAGGAGGGGCGGTATCGCTTATATTTTCTATCATCTTAGTTATGTCTTCGTCCGTGTCTTCTTGTTCTTCCTCTTCGTCGTTATCCTCTTCAAACTCCATTTTTATAATATTTGCGCCAGGGTTGTTGTTGCTGCTGCTTGTGCTTGTATATTCTGAACCGTCCAATTGTAAATCCACTTCCATTAAACCGTCTGGTCCCGGCTTTAATGTAATTATTACATCGGCGTCGTTGTCGTCATTGCCATCATTGCCATCATTGCCATCATTATCGTCGTTGGTCTTTGTATTTGTGCCTTCTGTGGTTGTTTTGCTGTCGGTTGTTGGGATTGTGTTTGTGCTTATGCTTTCTGAGGGTGGGCTTGTTGTTGTGCTTTTGCTTTTGTTTGTGCTTTCTAGGATTGGGTTCGTGTTCAGGGAGGAATCATCGGTTTCTTTTGTTATTGCTAATCCTAAATTAAATTCATTGTTTTTATTTTCGTTATTGGGTTCTTGATTCTTAGTAGTGGTATTAGTAGTATTAGTATTAGTATTAGTATTAGTATTAGTATTAGTATTAGTATTAGTATTAGTATTTGTAGTATTAGTAGTATTAGTAGTATTAGTAACTGGTTTAGTGTGAGGCTTCTTAATTAAGCATTCATCAAATATCTTTTCATCTGCTAAAACCAAAGTTTGCCTTAATATCATTTCAAATTGAAAACTACGGGATGTGAATTTAATACCCTGAACTTCAATAATTGATATAATCTTGTGTTCTGGCTGGATGTATTCAATCGCCGCCGCTGCTTCATTCTCGTCAAATATTTTACAAGAAAATGGATTGTTTGTGCTCATGCTGGCAGATGTAATCATTTTTGCCGGTTCTAAATTGATGCGGACTATGTATTGCTTACCGCCTTTGTATGCTCTTATGGGCGATGTAAAGGTGTTTTCAATGTCGCTTTTTTCCAATTCAAGGTTAAACCAAAGGTTTCGTTTTTCGTAGAGTCGCTCAACAACCGTTTCTTCTAAATTCGTCAACCAATCAATGAATTCGCTGTCCTCGTTTGTCAATACAAGGTCAATGTAGCCTTTTTTACCGGCAACCACAACACCCGCCTTTGACTGCGTTTTAGGGGTTTGGATGTAAAGCGGTTCCTTCATATATTGAATTCGTGTTAAATATGAACCCGCCGTCATTCCGTTTGGTTGATTTAGTGTTATTTTATCAAATTGAAATGTTTCGTCCGTGTTTCTTATGTAGCTATCCATGCTGTGTATTATAAATTGATACACATCATGGAGAAAATAAAAGGCATTTTTATACTACACATCTTCCTTCGTCCCCAGGCGTCCAGGCGTCCAGGCGTTCAGACCGCCGCCCGATTTACGATTTACAAATGCCGACTTCAACGCATCCTTCTTCTGCTACATAGTCGCCAATTTTATCAAGCGCAACTGGAACCGCGGTTTGCACGGCTGCTAAACAAGCGTCGTGCACGCTGGCAGGAAGTACGGAGCATATGTTGTCTAATTCGGTAGTTGCTAAACTCAGGAGTTTGGGGTTGTGGAAAACAGTGGTATTTAGTTTGTTTGCGATAAAGGTGCATGCGTCGCATTCCAATGAATTCATGGTTTCGTTCAAGGCCTGAGACAAAGAAGCGGAAATGTTGGATTCAACTGGATGAGGTGTGTTAGGGACAGAATTAAGGTCAGATTTTAGGTCAGATTTTAGAGAAGGCATGGTGGTAGTATCTTCATTTAGAAGAATTGCGGGCGCAGGACTTGCTAAAAAGCAAAGATGCAACATAAATAACAAATAAGCGGCGGTTTTCATTTTTTAATTTATTATATTATTGTTTTATTTTTTCTTTTGTTTTGTTTTTCTTTCTTTTCTTGTTATTATATATATTGTTAATTATGGCTAAATCACATTCTCGTTCTAGGTCTCGTTCTCGCTCTCGTTCTAATCGTCGCAATTATAGAGGTGGGGCAGGTGAGGCTGAGGTTTCTAATAATGGTTATCCAGCTCAGGTTCAGGGTGCCGATGTTACTCCTGGTGCTCCTGATGCTGGTGCAACCTCCCCAATCAGCGCTTCCAATGTAGCCGCCGCAACTAAGATTGCCGAAGGACTTATCGGCAAATTGATGGGTGGACAGAATGGCGTGCAAAGTGGAGGCAGTTGCTCTACTTGTGGTGATGGTAGGAATGAACTTCCTGCTCCTATCACGGCGGGTGCTGCTGCCGGCGCTGCCGCTGGTGCCGCCGCCGGTCTTGCTGCCGGAGGCCCCGACGCATATCAATCTGCCAGCGGCCTTCAAGGCGCGGCTCTTCAAGGTGGTGGAAAGAGAAAGAACAAGAGCCAGAAGAAGTCGCAAAAGGGTGGTATGGTTGCCGGTATTCTCGGCGTTGTAGAGTCCGCACTTGTCCCTTTTGGTCTTCTTGTGGGTCAAAAGGCGCTCCAATCCCGTTATTCCAAGAAGCACGGAAAGGGAGGCAAGGTGTATTCTCCTTATGATGAATTTGTAGCAAAGCGTTTCACTAAGAAGAACCGCAATTAATAGAGAGATGAATTTCTAGTACAACATATTATTCAAATTGATTGATTGTTTATACAATACATCAATACATACATCAATACATACAATTTGAATAAAAGCATATTGAATGGTGCTTACATTTATTTAGATTTGGATTTGGATTTGGATTTAGACAAGGAATTAGGCCTAGATTTAGACCTAGATTTGGATTTGGACCTAGACAACGACACAGACGTAAAATAAACGGAATATTTCTTAAATTCTGGCTTTGAAAATACAAAGTTAGTTGGATATTTTTGTTTAAGTTTGAATATACCTTTTACAAAATGTTTGTTTTGAACCAAATATGCCAATTCATTATCGGACAATAAATCCAGCAATTGAAATTTATAGTCGTCGTCGTCATCATCGCCATCAACGCCATAAACTGTTTTTATGATTAGTTCCATTTCTTTATGCATTTCCTCTGGGCTGAATATGGCATTGAATAGATTAAGATTGAGGTCTTGTTTGTTGCTGGTTCGGTAAGCCATATAATATAACACGCCATATGCCTTGGTGTATGCGGCGGCATATTTATCTTGATGAATGGCTTCGGCGGTTACTTGTTTAAACCACGCTTTCAATTGCTTGTCTTGAAATAATAGCCTTACCTCTCCCGCCGACACTGGATGGTCGTGCGAATTTTTAAATTGCATATCATTTGGATGGTACTGATATTTGTCGGTTGGATTGTCCTGGTTTTGTATTATGTAGAATTTTCCTTTTTCGTTGTAATGACAAAACATGTTGTTTTTGTCGGCGGCAGTGCACCATTTGGTGTTTCTTCCATAAAATTTTGAACCGATTTCAGAGGTAGGTTGATACACGGTGTAATTTGGAGTGCGTAATACGACGACTGCGTCATCTTCTCCGTCTTCTCGTAATCTTTTTTGAGCAAGCGATGTTTTAGAACGTTTTGATTTCTTTTCTTCTATTTTCTCAAAAACCCCTTGTTTTATTTTATCGTGTATGAATCTCTCCAAATCAAAGAGAGACGGGAAATCTTTCATTGACAACTGTTTTCCGTCATTCATTCTGTATTGTTTCAGCACATTGAATTTGGTTGCGTAATTGTTTAGTTGCTCTATGTGCTGTATGCTGTTCATCGGCGCATACCCATTTTGTCGGTCTTCGTCTGTCATTAATGTAAGATTTCCAGTTAAATACAGTTGTACCACAAAATCTATTAAATCTTTGTTATTTGTTTGTTTTATGATTACTTCTACCAAGGGTGTAAAGTGGGTTTCAATGTCTTTGTCATCATAGGTTTCCGCGTCTTTTATGGTTGGAATCTCTACACCTGGAATAGCGCTTCGTAAATAAAAATCAGGATATACGTGTTCTTTGTAGTTTTTTTTTATGTTTCTATAAAAATAATTTTTAGCGGTTTCAATGCCGCCGCCCACCACACCCGTGTAACACCGTTTTCTTGTGTGTATTACATTACGGCGGCGACGTCCTTTTGAACGACACTGCGTTTTTTTCATACCATCAATCTTATATATTTTCGTTAGACAAAAATTGAATTTAAACACATACATATTTAAACATCAAACATCAACACCAACGCCCAAGACGCAAGGTAAATTAATTAAATAATGAAGGCTTCAATAAGACCAAGACCAAGACCAGGACCAGGACCAGGACCAGGACCAAGACCAGGAACAGGAACAAAAGCAACCACGACAACTACCGAGACAATAACCACGACATCAACACAAGAATGTTCATTAAAAACCATTACTAAATGTGATATATTTACACCCGACGACATTTCAATACAAATGGCATCAAAATTACACGATTTTGGAACACTATTGGAGCCGTGTGTTGGAACAGGAAATTTATTGAAATTTGTTGATTATGAAAAATATGATAAAATAGATGCGTACGATATCAAGTCGCATTATCTTGACGAAATAAACGACAATATAAAATTAACTAAATATAATTGCGACTTTCTCAAATCAACCACCATCCATGAATTGTATGACAATATTATTCTTAACCCGCCGTATATTAAAATCCAGGACTTGCCCGTAGAATATAGGGAATATATCAATACTAACTATGAATTACTTGACGGAGGAGCAATTGATATCTACTATGCGTTCATAATTAAATGCTTGGATTTGTTGAAACCAACCGGGCGAATGGTGAGCATTACGCCCAATTCGTATTTATACAATAAAACTGCGTATAAACTGAGAAAGTATTTATTTGAAAACCGACTAATAAAAGAAATTGTGGATTTCAAAGAAAAGAAGATATTCGCAAACGCATCGGTATATTGCTGTATAACCATATACGATAAAGAGCCGAAAACCCACGTAGTGTATAATGGCGAATCTATATCGTATGACGACATTCTACAAAATTATTCATTGTTCAATTTAAATTCCAACGATGATGACACATTGACGCTAAAAAAATTGTGTAAAATTAAGAATGGCATAGCCACGCTGAGAGATAGAATATATATTCACGAAGTTAGATTGTTTGACGAACCTTGCTGGAAACATATTACAAATGGCCCACACACAAAATACGCAATATATCCTTATGAAAATGGCGTCATCATTGGTGAAAATAGATTCAAGACGGAAAATCCGCTTACTTACCAGTATTTATTAGAAAACAAAGAAGAATTGTCTAAACGGGATAATGGTAATAAAAGTTATCCAGCGTGGTATGCGTATGGAAGAAGCCAATCTATCAAATACACAAATAAACGGTGCTTGTATATACCGTGTTTCCTTGAACCCAGCACTATACCATCAAACATATTTGAAAATAAAAACATACTGCATTACGGGTGTTTATGTTTGGAGCCGAATGATGAAAATGATATAGATGCCATCAAACGCACGCTGATTTCTAACATTGACTTTATAAAAAACAACAGTTCAAAACGTTCTGCTGGGTGGATAAATCTTACAAGTAGTGTGTTAAATAATATACCAATTCCATTGGTAGAGTAAATCGTCCATTGGTAGAATAAATCGTATTCATATCAAACTAATTTACTTACAATATCAAACATGCTTCGGTAAGGGGTGTTGCTATCAAACCCCAATATACTTGGCGGTTTATTAAATTTTTCATTTATTACATTATTATGGTCCACAATTATAATGTAGTTTATTATATCATATACAATATTTTGTGTGATTAGTATGTTGTAATTGGATATGTCTTGTATTGACACATCTTCAAAGTGTTTTATTTTTTGGTCCGATTTACATAAATAAGGCGTTTTATTCATAAATATATTTATTGGAATGATTATTATATTGGGATTTGCCCATTTTAGATGCTGTAATTCTCCTGTCAAATTTTCCCACGAATTATTTTTATTTTGCTTATAATTCGTTTTTATTATTTTTACAGGAAATATGATATAGGGTTCATTCTCTCTCAATACAACAATATCGCATTTTTTTCTACCGGATGAGTTTACTGATACTATATTACATTCTAATTCAACCCCATACTTCGGTGGTGTAAATATTTTTATTAGTTCATTTTTGATATATGTATGAAATAACATTACGTTTTTATTGCTTCGTGCGCCGTGGGTGATGTATGATTCATACACCTCATTCATTATATTTTTGAAATTCTCCATGCTGCTGTTTTCTTGTTCCATGTCTTTTATTCTTTTATTATGAAAAATAAATAAAATTTATGTATTAAATCAATTTTATACCCTGTTTATATTTGGTTGGTTATGGTTATACCTTGGTTATAACAGGATTTAAATTTAAACCACGTATATGCTATTATATATAGATATACGCGACACGACAATAAAATAGCAATGCCAGTAAAACCAACAACAACAACAAAACCCGCTGTACCTGCCGATAATATATTACAAAATGCGTCGGCTTCGGGGGGGTTTGAAGAAAAAATTCAACGGTGGGTCCATCTTGACAATCAATTGAAGGACCTCGGCGACAAGGTTCGCAACCTTCGCAATGAACGCAATGCCGTAAATGACGATATTTTAGAATTTGTGGATGCCAACAATTTAAATACAGCCACTATAAAATTAGGTGATGGAAAATTGAAGTTTGGCGAAGTCAAGCAAACCGCACCGCTAACCCTTACATTTTTGGAAAAGTGTTTGGGCGAATTGATTACAAACCAAACCCAAGTGGACCAAATTATGAATTATATTAAACAAAAACGGGAAGTAAAATCCGTTCCTGAAATTAAGCGTTATTATAATAAAACAGACACAACGGTTCCCGACGACGAGGAGTGAGTATAATTTTGTATCTTTTTTTACGAGCATATATTAGTAAGTAGTAATTAGGTAGCGAACACACAAAATCACAAAATCACAAAATCAATAATATAAGAAAAAGGAAAATAAGATAATGTTCGCAGAAAACGCAAATTCATTTTTCAATCCAATAACCGACTTGGTTTTTTCATTAAATAAAGAAGGCGGCATTGAAAGCGGCGGCTATAAAATTAATAATACATTGCTTCAAACCGGTGAGGCGTTGTTTGTTGGGGATAATTCGGATACATCCGATAAATCAAAACAGGTATCCGCGTTTAGCGAATTATTTGAGAATATGGCGGTTCCAGCCGGATTATTTATGATGCCTCCTCTTTTTAAACCAACGCCTTCTTCGTCGTCTTCTCATAAAGGCGGTAGTAAATTGATACTGGAAGATAGCGGTATTCGGTCTGGTATTATACCATCCGATTTATATGATAGACTGCTGGATTTAGTATCACCCGATAAACGTGTTGTGTATGACCATAAAACACGGCGCAAAAAAACATCATCACGCTCTCAATCGCAATCTTCTCATTCTTCTCAAAATCAAAAGAAAAAAACTCGTCGGCATAAATAAATGTCCGAGCAAATCAAATCAAAACAAAACAAAACAATTGAAGTTTATTTGTAATTGTAATACTTCAATTGTTTTTTTAAAATTAGTATTATTTCTACACCAGGCTCCATGCCGTGTTGTTAAATGGCGCAATAACAATGTCATTAATCTTGTCCCTAAATTCTTGCACCTTCTTTTCATATGCGGGGTCATTCAACGCACTGCCGGTAACAGGGGTGGCCGAACTCATAAATTTCGCAGACACGCCATTGACGTCGGGTTTCACGCCATAGCAATTCACGCCAAACTTTTCACCGGAATTTTCAAGAAAGCCGCCATTTACACCTGGGCGACCACACGCGTGCTCCTTTCCTGGTATTTTTTGTAGTTTGCGCCACGTGTCTTTTTGGGTAGGATACAGTATCATCTGGTTATCCGACCAACCATACGAACACCATTCGCCGCCGGTGTTGTACGCTTCTTCCACCTCATTGTATGTTGCTAAACGCGCGCCATACGCATCGCACACCGCCTTGGCTTCGGGGTAGTCATACACATTTGCAGGAATGTGGAATACTTGTTTGGGCATTCGTATTCCGGGTGTGTTTTCCACGCCTTGTTGGTTTTGTGTTATTTCAATTTGAGGATTGGGCGAAAAAATGTTCTTGACTTCGGCGGTTATGTTTTTATTGAAGAAGTATTGAAACCCATTTACGATAACAATCACAATGAAAATCGCCCATAAAAACGATTCCAACACCGACCCATCTTGTTGTCCGCCATTTTTTCCTAAAGATGTGAAAATAATGTAATACAAAAATATTACAAATAAAAAGATAATCAGCGCCTTTGGATTATTCACTGCGGAATGAAACTTATCTAATATTCCGAATTCAAGACCGCCAAGTTGGTCGTATGATATGGGGACGCCAGTGCTTGTTTGTGGTTGTTTCGCTGGACCGGCGGGAGAGGGTGGCTGCTGGGATGCTTGTGCCACAGCCGGTATAGCCGGAGGAGCCGTATCAAGGGGGACCGTCTTGGTATACGAAGAAGAAGTAGGAGGTGGTGGGTTCGGGGATGACATATTTATTTTTTTTAGTATTAACTAATACGATAGGTGTCTTGTCTAATATATAATTATATAATTACAAGACATAAAACAAACTAAATTTCTATTTTCGTTTTCTGTAAAATAGACAATATGGCGTGTTGCTGATAATTGTATTCCCGGTAATGTCTAATTCCTTTACAGTTGTGTCATTAAAATTATACCACTTTCCGTCAGCAGTGCGGATTGTTGCCGTATAATGCCCGCCGTAAATATTACCGTGATGATTACACACGCCGTAAAGGTCGTATACGTATCCGCTGGCTGCGTTGTAGCCTTGAATGTATTTCCCCAAATTTATACCTGATATCGGGATTTCAACTGGCACCTGGATTTTACGCATGGTTCCGGTTTCCGTATATACAAAGCGTTTTAGGTCTATGACCAACACATTCGGCATGTTCCAGAACAAAATGCGTTTTTCTACGTCTTGCTTTTTCCCCGTCTTTTCATTGAACCACGCATTGTCCCCGTCCAATGCTTCCGGCTTACAATAACATTCAAAGCAATCCAGCAGCGTGGGGCATTTTGTCGGCGTCTTTGAAACCGCGTCTTCAAATGGAATGGGAAGATTCACAATGAAAAAGGGTTCGGGTTTTAATGTAAGAATGTGCTGGTTGCCGATTTTTCCGATACTGCCGTTGCTTGGTTTCGCAGTGATTACCGACATTTGAATTCCGTAAAATATATTCAGCATTTCCGAGTAATCTTTTTCATACATATTTTTCATCATTTCGTAGCATTTTTTTGCCACCACGTCTTTTTCGCCGATGACGTTTCCGGTGACATTCATTGTAACGGGGCGAGACAGCGCATTATGAAACGACTCAATCATAAACATTAAAAACTCGGGGACGTCATTTTGATTCCACGACGCAAATAATTCCATCTTCTTAATTTTGGCGACGTGCTGCATGGAGCGTATAAATCCGCCAGGAGATACTGTGCAATTTTCGCTCCACATTAATTGCCGCAGTTTATCCCATTCATTGAGTAGAATGGTGTCCGGTTTTTGCTTTACACGCCGTTTATATGTTCCGGCTTCAAGAAATTCATTCAATTCATATGTATGCGACAACATTTGAATACACGAATTTGCGAAACACGTGTTTCCAAGATTGCTTAATCCCGTCAATCCAAGCCCCGCGTATTTATTGTATTGGGAAAATGGGTTCTGGATTTGGATTGCTGTTGCTGTTGCGGTTGTTGTTGCTTTCGCGGTTGCTGTTGCTGTTGTTATAGAAGATAATTCTTGTGGCATTTTCTTATTTCTTATTTCTTATGTGTAGTTGTTGTTGTGTTGTAATACATACTTAATTTATGTTTAAACAGAAAACATAACATAACATAACATAACATATGTCGTCTTCGTCTTCGTCATTTAATCAAACACCCAATTCATTGCGAAATGTTGGCGTGAATCAAATTACATATGACCCGGTTGATTTGTTGTATATGGAATTGGCCGATAGTTATATGAATTATATATCAAACACGTCGGCAATGTTTGCGAATTTTGAAAGAGGGTTGCGTAGAATTGGTTTGGCTCAGCGACTACAATCCGCAACCACGGTTGCGCCCCCGCCCCCCGTTGTTCCGGCTTATACAAACTATTATTTGAGACCATTAAACGAGTTGTTTTTTAATAGACAAGGTCAAGGGCAGGATGTCAGTGGAAATCATTCACACCGCGCTCAACATCCAGAAGGACATCCAACTCAACCAGAAGGACATCCAACTCAACCAGAAGGACATCAATCTCAACCAGAAGGACATCAACCTCAACCAAACCCAACTCTCTATACTTTACAAGACATACTTTCTTACCTAGGATGGGGGCAAATGCCAACCCCCACTCTTCCAACGGAAATTCAGATTAGAACCGCCACTAGAACTTGTTTGTATAGCGAATTACAAGAAAGGCCATACACCATTTGTCCCATTACACAAGAAACATTCACTGATTCACAACTGGTTACACAAATTAAACACTGTAAGCATACATTTATGCC
>JACCDQ010796747.1_pt1 | contig 45472 bp, 42 predicted proteins | sample 7446031 | NCBI WGS metagenome assembly JACCDQ01 (sample SAMN15323442, study PRJNA562643) | freshwater metagenome | isolation source: river surface water | place: USA:Blue River Watershed | collected 2017-08-17
GTCAAGGCGATCGCGAAGCGCTTCTTTGTTTTTTGCGATGGCCATATCTAAATCCTACGAACGTCAGCCGCGCGGGCTAACCAACCAGACGTGAGTGAAGCGCAAGAGCGCTCTGGTCGGTGAGTGAAGCAACCTGATCGACGATGACGCGTCGCTGAGCAACCTCGTCTGCCGCCTCGGTCCACGCCTGCGAGCAGTATGCGTCGAGGTGCTCACCGTTTGCAGCCAAAAGCGCGTCCGCCAGCTCGATGATCTGAGTGCGCTGGTTCTCATAGAACGAACGGCGGCTGACGTGAGACATCAGGAAGGCCGAAACGATGCCCTTTAGAACGGCAATTTCGGCTCGCACAGAAGCCGGCACCGAGAGCTGAGCGCCGAAACGAGCAAGCGACACGGCAGGCGATGTGTCGACGATTGCATCGGTGGTTCGGCTCACGAAACGACCGATGAGCGCGCTGGTCAGGTTCTTCAGCTGACCGGCTTCACGAGGAGTGCCGGTGTAATCGAGCAGCCAGTGCGGCTCGTTTCGCAGGTTGAACAGAGCCTCGCGCAGTTCATCGCTCGCGATGCTGAAACCGTTCCACTCACTGATCTTCTGCATCAGTTCGAATTCGAAATCCTTGTTGTTGAGCAAAGTCACATCGACATAGCCCGAAACGATTGCGTCCTCAAAGTCGTGCACCGAGTATGCGACGTCGTCGGCGAAGTCCATGACCTGAGCCTCGACGCTCTTGCGAAGAGCGGGAGCCCCCTGGCGCATCCATTCAAAAATTGGCAAGTCGTCGTCATAGACGCCGAACTTGACGCTGTGGTCTGCACCGGTTTCCGCGCTTGCCTGCGCCAGCGACCACGGGTACTTGCAGGCGGCATCGAGGCTCGCGCGAGTGAGATTGAGTCCGACCGAATGACCGGATGCGTCAATCACTTTCGGTTCAATGCGAGTCAACAGGCGCAGGGTCTGTGCGTTTCCTTCGAAGCCACCGATGTCTTTGGCCCAAACATTGAGGGCCTTCTCACCGTTGTGACCAAACGGTGGGTGACCGAGGTCGTGAGCCAGGCAGGCCATGTCTACGAGCTCAGGGTTGATGCCGAGTCCCAGTGCCATCTCGCGCCCAATCTGGGCGACCTCCAGCGAGTGTGTCAGACGCGTGCGAGCGAAGTCGCCGACGGTTGGGCTGAGCACCTGGGTCTTGGCACCTAGTCGACGAAGTGCAGACGAGTGGATCACACGCGCGTGGTCGCGCGCAAATTCGCTGCGCGACGAAGCTGACTTTCGAGATTCCGGAACGAAACGTTCACGGTCAAAGTCTGAATAGCCGACTTCAAAAATCGATCGGTCAAAACCAAGTGTCATTTGTTCCTCCTCTCCTATCCGCCCGAAACATCGAGCTCGGCTTCTTGCAGCAAGATTCGCTGCTTGCCCTCGAGAATCTGCGAGTCGAGCCAGTTCTCTGGCAACGAGCACGCCTTAGCGCCACCAAGTCGACCACGCGGCCCCTCGGCAAGTTCACCCGGGTATGCCGCATCGCGATCCAGTGTTCCGAGGATATCGTCCATGTGCGACAAAGATTCGACGCGGTGCAGAGCATCGCGGAATTCGCCACCAACTGGGTAGCCCTTGAAATACCAAGAAACATGCTTGCGGATGTCGCGGCAGCCGCGAGCCTCGACGTCATCGAAGAACTCGATGAGCAGCTCGGCGTGACGGCGGAACGCATCGGCAACCTGGCCCAGGGTCGGCTGAATCGGGTTGATTGCCGCGTCTGAGTTTGGGTCGCGCTGGTACTCGTCAAAGGCCTGCTGGAGGTCACCGAAGAGCCACGGGCGACCGAGGCAGCCACGACCGACAACGACACCGTCAACGCCGGTTTCACGCATCATTCGAATGGCATCGGCTGCTGACCAGATGTCGCCGTTGCCGAGCACCTGCACGTCAGGCAGCGCCTCGCGCAAGGTTGCGATTGAGCTCCAGTCGGCAGTGCCCGAGTAATAGTCGCTGGCGGTTCTACCGTGCAGCGCGACCGCGGTCACACCGGCATCACGAGCCGCCTTGCCGGCATCCAGATAAGTCAGGTGATCGGCGTCGATGCCCTTGCGCATTTTGACGGTGACCGGAATATCGCCGGCAGCGCTCACGGCACCCTGGACGATTGCGGCAAACAGGTCGCGCTTCCATGGAAGAGCAGCACCGCCACCTTTGCGAGTGACCTTCGGCACCGGGCAACCAAAGTTGAGATCGATGTGATCAGCGCGATTCTCATCCACCAGCATTTTGACTGCTTCAGAAACAGTCTTCGGGTCGACGCCATAGAGCTGAACCGAACGCACGTCTTCTGATTCGTGGTGCCCGATCAGGCGAAGCGATTCCTCGGTGCGCTCTACCAGCGCGCGCGAGGTGACCATCTCTGAGACGTAAAGACCGCCGCCGAATTCGCGACAGAGTCGGCGAAACGCGGTGTTGGTGATGCCCGCCATCGGCGCAAGAATCACCGGCGTATCAATCGCCAGTTTTCCGTATTGCAGTGCCGGTTTGGTCATCGAGTCAGCGGTCGCCTAGTCAGAAGCGGTATGCGTGCGCGCTAAACGAGGAGCTTGCCGGCGAGGTAGCCCGGCAGCTTGTCTAGCGAAACGCGCTCCTGCTGCATGGTGTCGCGCTCACGCACGGTCACGGCCTTGTCTTCGAGAGTGTCGAAATCGACGGTGACACAGAACGGAGTGCCGATTTCGTCCTGACGACGGTAGCGGCGACCAATTGCACCCGAGTCATCGAAGTCGATGTTCCAGTTCTTGCGCAGTTCGGCAGCAAGGTCTCGAGCAATCGGTGAAAGCTCTTCGTTGCGTGAAAGCGGAAGAACGGCTGCCTTGACCGGAGCTAGACGGTAATCGAGACGCAATACGGTGCGAACGTCGACGCCACCCTTGGTGTTTGGCGCTTCGTCTTCGTGGTACGCGTCAACGAGGAACGCCATCAACGAACGGGTCAAACCTGCGGCCGGCTCGATCACATACGGGGTCCAGCGCTCGCCCTTGGCCTGGTCGAAGTAGCTCAGGTCGGTGCCTGATTCCTTCGAGTGAGTGCTCAGGTCGAAGTCGGTGCGGTTTGCGATGCCCTCGAGCTCGCCGAACTCGCTGCCGGTGAAACCGAAGCGGTACTCGATGTCGGCGGTGCGCTTCGAGTAGTGGCTGAGCTTTTCCTTCGGGTGCTCATACACGCGCAGGTTGTCAGGGTTGATGCCCAGATCGATGTACCAGTTCATGCGCTGTTCGATCCAGTAGTCGTGCCACTCTTCATCGGTGCCAGGCTCAACGAAGAATTCCATCTCCATCTGCTCGAACTCACGGGTACGGAAGATGAAGTTGCCAGGAGTGATCTCGTTGCGGAACGACTTTCCGATCTGGCCAATGCCGAATGGAGGCTTCATGCGCGAAGCGTTGAGCACGTTAGCGAAGTTCACGAAGATGCCCTGAGCGGTCTCAGGCCGTAGGTAGTGCAAACCTTCTTCGGCAGCAACCGGGCCCAGGAAGGTCTGAAGCAGACCGTTGAACGCCTTTGGCTCGGTCCACTGCCCCTTGGTGCCACAGTCCTTACAGACGATCTCAGCCATCGACTCGGGAGCGCGGCCCTTCTTCTCTTCGAAGGCCTCCTCGAGGTGATCCTGACGCTGACGCTTGTGGCAGCTGAGGCACTCGACTAGCGGGTCACTGAACTCGCGAACGTGGCCCGAGGCCTCCCAGACGCGACGTGGCAAAATGACGGATGAGTCAAGACCAACGATGTCCTCGCGGCTGTTGACCATGGTCTTCCACCACTGGCGCTTGATGTTCTCTTTGAGTTCAACTCCGAGAGGTCCGTAGTCCCAGGCAGAGCGTGAACCGCCATAGATTTCGCCGGCCTGAAAAACAAAGCCACGACGTTTTGCGAGAGAAATTACCGAATCAAGACGGTTAGGGGTAGCCACTTAAACTCCAAAGGTTCTTGGCCTGACCGGATGCCAGACCAGTTGGCGCTGCACTAGGCAGACAGAAATTACAGTCTAGCCGTTTGGGCCCTAAATCGCCCTACTGCTTGGGCTTGTCTTGGGCTCCGCCAAAGCGACGATCGCGATTCGCGAAGTTGCCAATCGCCTGCCACAAATGCTGGCGGCCAAAGTCTGGCCAAAGCGTCGATGCGAATTCAAATTCGGCGTATGCGCTCTGCCAAAGCAAGAAGTTTGATGCGCGCTGCTCCCCCGAGCTGCGCAAGAAAAGGTCGACATCGGGCAACCAGTTGCTGCCGAGGTAACGCCCAACTGTCTTCTCGGTGATTGACCCCGGCTTGAGACTGCCGGCAGCCACGTCTTGAGCCATCGCGTTGATCGCATCCGTGATCTCGATGCGCGAACCATAGTTGACACACATGGTCAGGGTGAGCTTGGTGTTTTTAGCGGTTAGCTGTTCGGCCTCTTGAAGTTCGTCGATGACGCTGGCCCAGAGCTTTGGTCGACGCCCCGCCCAGCGGATGCGCACGCCCCACGCGTTGAGCTGATCGCGGCGACGACGAAGCACTTCGCGGTTGAAGCCCATCAAGAAGCGAACCTCATCGGGTGAGCGCTTCCAGTTTTCGGTGCTGAAGGCATACACGGTCAGATACTTGACTCCGGCTTCAAGCGCTCCGGCAACCACGTCAAGCAGGGCAGCCTCGCCTGCCTTGTGACCCTCGACGCGAGTTAGACCGCGCTGGTTAGCCCAACGACCGTTGCCGTCCATCACAATGGCGACATGGTTCGGCACCGAGCCGGCTTCGAACTTTGGGCAACTCTGATCTGCTCTTGAAATTGGCAGGAATCCGTCAACGGGCAGCCAAGCCGAGGCCGAATCGAAACTCGAATCAGGCTTTTGTTTGGTCATTCCCGCTCCACGTGCTGCAGTGATTTCAGTCCGCGCTCGATGTGCCACTGACTGTATGCGGCAACAATACCCGAAGCCGCTGCACGAGCGCGGTCGGTGGATGCGTCGGCAACCTCCCAGTCGCCCGCCAACAGAGCGCCGAGAAGTTCGTTGGTCGCTGGGTCAATTACCGCGGCACCGGCGGGCTTGCAGTCGTCGCAGGCGACACCACCGGCCTGAATCACGAACGCTCGGTGCGGACCAGGAGTCGAACAGCGTGCACATTCGACAAAATTCGGAGCCCAACCAGCGATAGACAGCGCTCGAAGCAGGTAGCTGTCGAGAATCAGACCGGGGGCATGCTCACGGTTCGACAGACTGCGCAGCGCGCCGACCAGGAGCAAATACTGCTGGGGCTGCGCATCTGCCGCCGAGGTTAGCTTTTCGGCTGTTTCGACCATGACCGAAGCCGCCGTGTAAGCGGCATAGTCGTCGATGATTTCACGACCGTATGCGCCAATCGATTCAACCTGCGTCACCGAATCGAGGGTTCGGCCCTCGTAACACTGGATGTCAACCACCATGAACGGTTCGAGCCTTGAGCCGAAGCGCGAGGTAGTCTTTCGGACCCCCTTGGCGACAGCACGAATCTGACCGTGATACCTCGAGAGTAGCGTGACGATGCGGTCGGCTTCACCCAGTTTGTGGGTGCGCAGCACAACGGCTTCGTCTCGGTAGGTAGGCACCTATCGATTATCTGTGTGAGTCAGACGTTATCCGCGGATGGCGCGGTTCACACCCGAAATGATTGCCTTGAGCGATGCGGTTGCGATGTCCCCATCGATTCCAACACCCCACAGGGTTCGACCGGCAACTTCGAGCTCAACGTATGCAGCCGCCTGTGCGTCGCCACCGGCACCGAGGGTGTGTTCGACGTAGTCGAGTACCTGCGCTTCAACGCCCTGCTTGCCAAGCACGTTCAAGAATGCCGAGACCGGACCATTGCCGGTGCCCGAAACTTCAACCTCACCCGTTCCGTCGCGCAGTACCACATCGAGGTTTACGACGCCATCCATGTCACTCGAGGTGCGCATGCGCTTGAGTTCGAAACGGCCCCACTTGAGCTCTGGCTTCTCAGCTGGTGCTGGCAGATATTCATCGGTGAAGACATCCCACAGCGCTTCGCTGGTGACCTCGCCGCCCGATGAGTCGGTGACGTTTTGCACCACGCGAGAAAATTCGATCTGAAGCTTGCGCGGCAAGTCCAGGTTGTGGTCGGTCTTCAAGAGGTATGCGACACCGCCCTTGCCCGACTGCGAGTTGACGCGGATGACGGCTTCGTATGAACGACCGACATCCTTCGGGTCGATCGGCAGATAAGGCACGGCCCAAACGAGGTCGTCGATGTCGACTCCCTGCTTGCTGGCATCCTCGGCCATGAGCTCGAAGCCCTTCTTGATCGCATCCTGGTGTGAACCTGAGAACGCGGTGTAGACCAGGTCGCCGCCGTATGGGCTGCGCTCGTGAACCGGCATCTGGTTGCAGTACTCGACGGTGCGCTTGATCTCATCCAGATTGCTGAAATCAACGTGCGGGTCGATGCCCTGGCTGAACAGGTTGAGACCGAGGGTGACCAGATCGACGTTTCCGGTGCGTTCACCATTGCCGAACAGACAGCCCTCAATGCGGTCGGCGCCGGCTAAGTAACCGAGTTCGGCTGCGGCAACTGCGGTTCCGCGGTCGTTGTGTGGGTGAAGCGAAATCAGGATGCTGTCGCGACTCTTGAGGTTCTGGTTCATCCACTCGATCGAGTCGGCATAGACGTTTGGAGTAGCCATCTCGACGGTTGCCGGCAGGTTGATGATCAGCTTGCGCTCTGGAGTCGGCTTGATGATGTCGATGACCGCGTTGCATACCTCAGCGGCGTACTCGAGTTCGGTGCCGGTGTAAGACTCTGGCGAGTACTCGTAGAAGAACTCGGTGCCTGGCACGGTCGCTTCCATCTCGAGACACTTGCGTGCACCGTGGGTTGCGATTTCGAGGATGCCCTGCTTGTCAGCCTTGAAGACAACTCGACGCTGCAGAACCGAGGTCGAGTTGTAGAAGTGCACGATGGCGCGCTTGGCGCCCTTGAGTGACTCATACGTACGCTCGATGAGGCTGTCACGAGCCTGGGTCAGAACCTGAATCGTGACGTCTTCTGGAATGTGTCCGTCCTCGATGAGCAGACGGACGAAGTCGAAGTCGGTCTGGCTCGCCGAAGGAAAGCCAACTTCGATCTCTTTGTAGCCCATCTTCACAAGCAACTGGAACATCTTCAGCTTGCGCTCCGGGCTCATCGGGTCGATGAGCGCCTGGTTGCCGTCACGCAGGTCAACCGCGCACCAGCGAGGTGCTTCGGTGATGACCTTGCTCGGCCAGGTGCGCACCGGAAGATCGACCTTGATCTGTTCGTGGAACGGTAGGTATTTGTGAATCGGCATACCCGAAGGCTTTTGGGTGTTTCTCATAAAAATCAGTTCTCTTTTCGCTGTGCAAAATCACCGTTACAAAGTCGGTGTTGCGGGGTTGGTTCAGCCGATAACAAGCTCCGCGACGAGGAAGGCCGGTTTAGGCCTCGTCGCGGCCGCTAAGAAGTAGCAGTGAGAACACGCTTTTAGGGTAGCGCTATGCGCGGCTAGAAACCAAGTTTTCCGAGCTGCTTTGGGTCGCGCTGCCAGTCTGGAGCGACCTTCACGCGAATGCTCAGGAACACCTTGTGGCCGATGAGCTTCTCGATTTCGTGTCGAGCTGACTGCCCAACCGCCTTCAAACGTGATCCCTGAGGGCCAATGATGATGCCCTTCTGGCTGTCGCGTTCTAGCCAAATGTTGGCGTGGATGTCGGTGAGTTCCTGATTCTCGCGCTTCGACATCTCGTCGATGGTTACGGCGATTGAGTGCGGCAGCTCGTCACGAACGCCCTCAAGAGCAGCCTCTCGGATGAATTCGCATACTCGGTCTTCAATCGATTCATCGGTGACGATGTCTTCCGGATACAGCTTCGGCGACTCGGGCATCAAGCTGATCAAGAGTTCGGTAAGCGATTCGAGCTGGTCTCGCCCGTTGGCTCCCTCGCCGAGTGCCGAAACCGGAATGATCGCGTCCCACTCGCGGAGCTTTTCGACTTCCATGAGCTGGTTGGTAAGAGTCTGACGATCGGCCAGCTCTGACTTGGTGACGATTGCGACCAGCTTCGCCCGACGGTAATCGTCGAGCTGAGTGTTGATGAACTGGTCGCCCGGACCGATCTTTTCGTTCGCCGGGAAGCACATACCGATCACATCTACATCGGCGAGGGTTGAGCCGACCAGGTCATTTAGGCGCTCACCCAGCAGGGTGCGCGGACGGTGCAAACCAGGAGTGTCGACGATTATCAGCTGTCCGTTATCGCGGTGCACGATGCCTCGGATAGCGCGACGAGTGGTCTGGGGCTTTGCACTTGTGATGGCGATCTTCTCGCCAACGAGGGCGTTGGTGAGCGTGGACTTGCCGACATTCGGACGCCCGACAAACGAGACGAATCCGGCGCGGTGTTCTGGTTGGGTCACTGCTCTTCAACTCCAAAAGCTGCTTGTGCGTCGGCCAAATCGGCTTGACGGCTAACGAGAACCGATACCAGACGCTTGCGGCGTCCTTCGATTCGTTCCGCGGTGAATTCGAGTCCGGAATAGGTCACCGAATCACCACGAGCCGGCAACCGGCCAAGTTCTTTGCTGAGGAGTCCGCCGACGCTGTCGACATCCTCGTCTTCTAGTTCGATTTCGAACAGCTCGCCCAGGTCGAAAAGCGGGTAGCGAGCGTTCACACGCCAACGGTTTTCATCGAGCTGCTCAACTTCGGCCGGGCCATTGTCATACTCATCGGTGATCTCACCAACCAGTTCTTCGATGACGTCTTCGAGAGTCACCAAACCCGCTACGCCACCGTATTCATCGACAACAATCGCGATGTGGCGGTTGGTGGTTTGCATCTGCTGGAGCAGGTCATCAACCGCCAGCGACTCTGGCACAAACAGAACCTGACGCATGATGTCGGTGACCGGCGTGGTCTTGAAGGTCGACTGCTTCTCGTGCATCGCTCGAGCGGTGTCTTTGAGGTAGAGCACTCCGACGATGTCGTCGATCGACTTACCGCGAACTGGAACACGCGAATAACCGCGCGCCAGCAGAACGGTCATCGCATCTGCGAGAGTCGAGGATGCGCTCACGGTCGCCATGTCTACGCGCGGGACCATGATCTCGCGAACGATGGTGTCGCCGAATTCTTCGACCGAATCAAGAAGTTCCTGCTCGAACTCTTCTGGCTCTTCTTCTTTCGGGAGCGACAGCGGAGTGAACAGCAGGTGCCAAGAATTAACCGCTGGCTTGAACCAGCGCAGCAAGGTCTGGCCAAAAGCCTTGTGGCCGAAGCGCTTCGCTAGCCACTGTGTGCCCAGCAGCAGACCGAACATCAGTACGACGGCAATCAGTGCGGTTAGACCCCAAGGAATGTCAATCGGGCTGAGCCCCTGGCCCACGACCACGCCGAACACGCCTGTGAGAATCAGACGCAAAAACCCGAGCGACTCAGCCTTGTGCGCTTCGTCTTCGTTTGAGGCCGCAGCCGCGCGCAACAGGGCCGCAATGGCAGCGCCAAAGGCGGCCAGAACAGCGGTCCAAATTGCGAGGATCAGCATGGTTGGCTTTTATCCGTTTGCTTCTGAGGCATAGAACGAGAGCAGAATGTCACCCTGGATGCCGAACATGATGGCGTGTTCGTCTGGTTCTGCGTGGTCATAGCCGAGCAGGTGCAGGATTCCGTGAGTGGTCAGCAACAGAATTTCGTTGATTGTTTCGTGACCTGCCGCTTCTGCCTGCACTTCTGCAACGGTTGGGCAAATCGCGATTGAACCGAGGTCAACAGGCGAAGGCAAACCTTCATCGCGAGCGTAGGCGAACTCGCCGCTTGGCCAGCTCATGACATCCGTTGGGCCAGGCTCATCCATGAATTCGATGTGGTAGGCCTCCATAGCTTCCTCATCAACGAACTGGATGCCCAGTTCGCTAAGCGGGTTTACCTGCATGAAGTCGAGAGCGAAGGAAGCAAGCTTGAGGACTCTCTCCTGATCGACCTCGAATTTGGTCTCGTTGTAAATCTCGGTGCTCATCGATTGCTCTGCTTTCGATTGTTGTATGCCGGTTTGCGTTCGGCATCTGACTTCTTGGCTGCGCCGCGATTCTGCTTGTCGGCGGTCAGCTCTTCTTCAAATTTGGCGTACGCGTCAACAATCTTGGCAACCAGGCTGTGGCGAACCACGTCTTCGCTGGTCAATCGAGCAAAGTGCATGTCGTCTACGCCCTCGAGGATCTCAAGCGCGGTGCGCAGACCCGATACGCCAGCCGGGAGGTCGACCTGAGTCACGTCACCCGTGACGATCATCTTGGAGTTGAATCCGAGACGAGTCAGGAACATCTTCATCTGCTCAGGAGTAGTGTTCTGTGCCTCATCCAGAATGATGAAGCTGTCGTTGAGAGTGCGGCCGCGCATGTATGCGAGCGGAGCAACCTCGATCGTTCCGGTCGCCATCAACTTCGGAATGTTTTCGACCTCGAGCATGTCGTGCAGCGCGTCAAAAAGCGGGCGAAGGTATGGGTCGATCTTGTCGGTGAGTGTGCCGGGCAAAAAGCCGAGACGCTCACCTGCTTCGACAGCAGGGCGAGTCAAAATGATGCGACTGACTTCCTTGCGCTGAAGTGCCTGAACGGCTTTTGCCATCGCGAGGTAGGTTTTTCCGGTACCAGCAGGGCCGATGCCAAAGACGATGGTGTGTTCATCAATCGCATCCACATAGTTCTTTTGACCGATGGTCTTTGGTCGGATGTTCTTGCCGCGGCTCGAAAGAATGCTCTGACTCATCACATCGGCCGGACGTGCATCCGCGGCAACCATCTTGGCGCTGCGCTTGAGGTCTTGAGGCGCTAGGTCGTGACCGCCCGCAATCAGTTCGATGAGGTCTTCGATGAGCGACTTCGCTCCGGCGACCTGAACCGCGTCACCTTTGAGCTGAATTTCATTGCCGCGGGCGTGTACCTCGACCTCGGGATACGCGAGTTCAAGTTCTTTGAGCAGTTTGTCGTTGGCGCCGAATAGGGCAACCATCGGAACGCCAAGAACCTCGATTGAAGCGGTACTTAGTTTGGCCGGCTTAGGCAAGCGCACTCGATTCGTCGGTCGCGCTAGCGGCACCGGTCTTCGGGGTTGAACTCATGACGTGACCGTGAGCGTGGAACACGGTCTGGCCCGCCTCGGCACCGGTGTTGAACTGAAGGCGGAACGAACCGGTTGAGTGCTCTGCCGCGAGGCGACTGCCCAGCTGAACGAGGTCGACCAGCTGATCCGGCGAATCGAACGCCAGAGCGGCAACATCGCTGTGGTGGTGCTTTGGCACGACCAGGATGTGAATCGGTTGGCGTGGATTGATGTCGTTGATTGCGATCGAGTGCTCGGACTCGCCTACCAACACAGACGGGATTTCGCCCGCCACAATCTTGCAAAAAATGCAGTTATCCAAAGATGTTTCCTCCACTGACAAGTGTAGGTCGCGCGCTAATTCCAGGCTCCAAGTTTCGCCTGCAGCGCCGAAATTGCGGCAACGCCAGCGGTCGAGGTGCGAAGGATTTCGGCTCCAAGTCGCACGCGCTTTGCACCGGCTTTCTCGAGCTCTGCCAGTTCGCTATCACTGATGCCACCTTCGGGGCCAACGACAATCGCGGTTAGCCCGGTTGCGAGCTCCAAACTGCCGAGACCAACGGATGCGGTCGGGTCAAGCACCAACACCTGAGCGAAGTCGGTGACTCGAGCACTGAGCTGCTTTGTCGTAACCGGGTTTTCGACGATTGGTTCGAACACGCGCAGCGATTGCTTTGCGGCTTCGGCCCCGATCGACTGCCATCGTTCGACACCTTTGGTGGCCTTGGCGGCATCCCATCGACTAATCGAACGCTCTGCCTGCCACGGAATGATTCCCCATGCGCCGAGTTCGGTTGCCGCCTGGATAGCGAGTTCGTCTCTGTCGCCCTTGGCTAGAGCCTGAACCAGCACGAAGCGCGACTCTGGAACTGCCTCAGTTTCGACCGAGTGCACCTTCACCGCGAGCGACTTGTCAGCAACGGATGCGACTTCACCGCGCACGCGCATACCCGAACCATCGGTCAGCTGAATCGCCTCGCCGACTCGCATGCGACGCACCGAAACGGCGTGCTTGCCTTCTGGGCCGTCGAGACTAACCAGCGAGCCGAGCTCAGGCTTGGCAGCTAGGTTTGCGCGAAAAAGTGGCTCGACCATTTAGCGTCGCTTGCCATATACGCCAGGCGTGTGCTTCATCAGCTTCGGGGCATCGGTCTTGCGCGACTTGGCCAGCGAACGGAATAGTTCCTTCTGCTTCGAGTCGAGCTTGGTCGGGGTTTCAACGTGCAGAGTGACGCGCAAGTCGCCGCGTCCGCCGCCCCGAACCTTCGCCATGCCCTTGCCCTTGATTGTGATGACATCGCCCGACTGAGCGCCAGCCTCGATGTCGAGCTTCAGCGGGCCATCGAATGACTCAATCTCGGCAAGACCTCCGAGCACAGCGTCGTGCATCGGCACACTGAGCACGCACGTGAGGTCATCACCGTTTCGACCGAAGTGGTCGTCTGCGCGAACCTGGACATCAACGTAAAGATCGCCTGCTGGACCGCCAGCGAAACCAACTTCGCCGTGACCGGCCATCTGAAGTCGCATGCCGTCTTCAACGCCTGCTGGAATCGTGACCTCTAGGTCACGTCGCGCGCGGACACGACCCTGACCGCGGCACTCAACGCAAGGGTGAGGAATGGTCTGGCCGAAGCCGCGGCAAGAACCACACGGCTGCGAGGTGACCACGTTGCCGAGCAGGCTGCGCACCTGGCGAGCGATGGTTCCGGTGCCTCGACAGACGTCACACAGAGCCGGGCTCGTACCCGGCTGGCAGCATGAACCCTGACAGGTGTTGCAGAGAACTGCGGTGTCGATCTTGAGCACCTTTGGTGCACCGAAAACGGCCTCACGAAGGGTCGATTCGACGCGGATGAGGGCATCCTGCCCGCGTTCTGCGCGAGAGCGCGGACCACGGCTTTGCGCGCCGCCGAAGAAGGTGTCGAAGATGTCGCCGAAACCGAAGTTGCCCATGCCACCGAACGGATCCTGGCCACCCATGTCGTAGTTGCGACGAGCATCTGCATCGCTGAGAACTTCATACGCGTGAGTGACCAGTTTGAAGCGCTCCTGAGCTTCTGGCGCTGGATTCACGTCCGGGTGCAGTTCACGAGCGAGCTTGCGGTAAGCCTTCTTGATCTGGTCTTCGGATGCGTCTCGAGAGACACCGAGTACTTCGTAGTGATCTGACAATTGATTCCTTTTCGGCCTAGTTGCCTAGAGTTTTCGAAAGATAGCTGGCAACCGCACGAACGGCCGCGATGTTTGAGCTGTAGTCCATGCGGGTCGGGCCAAGAACGCCAAGCTTTGCGATCTCTTGTCCCTGAGTCTCGTAGCCACTAACCATGATGGTGGTGTTGCTTAGCGGTTCGACCATGTTTTCGCGACCGATGCGAACGCCAACGCCGTGCTGTTCGGCCTGCATCTCGCCCATGAGTCGAAGAAGGATTACCTGCTCCTCGATGGCCTCGAGCACCGAGCCGATGTTGCCAGCGAAGTCCTGTTCGCGACGCACCAGGTTTGCCGCGCCGGCCATGATGATCTTCTCTTGACGGTTCGCATCAACCTCAGCCAGTAGCCCATCGACGATCAATCGAACGTTTTCTGATCGACTGCTGACGAATCCGGCGACGAATCCGTCGAGCTTGTCGGCAACCGAGGTCAGCGGCGCACCAATCAGGGTGGTTGCTAGGCGGCTGCGAAGGTCGGCGATGAAATCTGCATCGACAGGCTGGCCGAGATTGATCACGTGTTCTTGAACTCGCTCTGAGTCGGTGACAAGCACCAGCAAAACGCGCGATGGCGAAATCGGGATGAGCTCGACGGTCTGCACCTTTGCGCGACCGAGGGTTGGGTACTGCACCATCGCTACCTGATTGGTGAGTTGCGCTAGCAGACGTACGGTTCGACCGAGGGTTTCGTCGAGGTCGGTGCTGCCGGCCATGAAAGTTTCGATGGCTACGCGTTCGGCCTGGTTGAGCTTCTTGACCTCGTTGAGGCGGTCGACGAAGAGGCGGTAACCCTTATCGGTTGGCACGCGCCCACTCGAAGTGTGCGGAGCGGTGATTAGCTCTTCTTCTTCGAGAATTGCCATGTCATTGCGGATGGTCGCACTCGAAACGCCCAGCTGGTGACGCTCCAGCAGGGTCTTTGAACCGACCGGTTCGCGGGTTTCGATGTAGTCGTTGACGATTGCGCGAAGCACCTCGAGACTGCGATCTGAGATCATTCGGCACACCTCCGCAACGTGTTAGCACTCAAGCCATCTGAGTGCCAATATTACCGCGAGTTTGCGCGAATTCGGCTAGCCCAGAAGGTCGCGAACCAGCGCGTCAGCGAGCAGTCGTCCTCGCAGTGTCAACCGAATTTGTCCCTGAATCGCGGCCGCTGGTTCGATCAATTCATCGGCAATCGCCTGTGCGATAACTCGGTTCGCTTCAGGGTTGATGGCCTTGGCCTCCGAAATAGCGAGCCCGTCCACGGTGCGAATCTCGAGCAGGATGCGCTCCTCAGCGCGAGTCTGCTGGTCGAGGACCTCACGCGAGTGCGCTGGGCTGACTCCCCCGGCAATTTTCTGAACGTATGCCGACGGGTGCTTCACGTTCCACCAGCGCGTGCCGCCGATGTGCGAGTGGGCGCCAGGGCCATACCCCCACCAGTCCTGACTCTGCCAATAACTCAGGTTGTGCTTGCTGCGCTGCTGCGGCGATTTAGCCCAGTTGCTGACTTCATACCAAGCGAAGCTGGCAGCTCGAAGCATCTCGTCGGCGAGCTCATACTTGTCGGCCTGCAGGTCTTCATCGGGTTCGGCGAGCTCACCGCGAGCAATCTGGCGGGCAAGCTTGGTGCCCTCTTCGACAATCAGCGAGTATGCGCTCACGTGGTCGACGTCAAGCGCGATGGCGGACTCGAGCGATTCGCGCCACTGCTCTAGAGTCTCGCCCGGAGCTCCGTAAATCAGATCGACCGAAGTCGAAAGCCCGGCCCGCTTCGCAGCGGCAACCGCAGCTGGCACGTTCGCAGGCTTGTGCGTGCGCTCAAGGGTCGCTAGCACCTCTGGAACGGTCGATTGCATGCCGAACGAGACGCGCGTGAAACCACCGATAGCAAGTTCGGTCAGGTATGCGTCGTCGACATTGTCGGGATTCGCTTCGGTGGTAATCTCGGCCTCAGGTTCAAACCCGAAGGCTGCGCGCAGCGACTCCAAGACGCGAACCAGGTCGCTGGCAGGCAGTTGAGTCGGGGTGCCGCCACCGAAGAACACACTCTTTAGGTGTCGTGCAGGCAGGTTTGCGGCGGCCACAACCGACTTGGAAAACTCGATCTCGGCGATTAGCTGGTCGGCGAATGTGGCCTGGCTGACGGCCGAATCCCCCGAACCAAGTTCGGCCGCGGTGTAGGTGTTGAAGTCGCAGTAACCGCAGCGAACACGGCAAAAAGGAACGTGCACGTACGCGTGCCAAGAGCGGTTTTCCGCATCGATTGCAACATTGCCAGGCAGCGAGCCATCGGCAGGCATTGCCTCACCGAGGTCGATTGACTGGGCCACTTGCGTGCTCGGTAGGGTGCGACAGAGGGCTACTTGCCCTTCTTGTCGCCCTTCTTTTCTTCACCGGTCGACAGCGCCGCAATGAAGGCCTCTTGAGGAACCTCAACGCGACCAACCATCTTCATGCGCTTCTTACCCTCTTTTTGCTTCTCGAGGAGCTTGCGCTTTCGGCTGATGTCACCGCCGTAACACTTTGCTAGAACGTCCTTGCGCATTGCGCGAATCGATTCACGGGCGATGATGCGGGAGCCGACGGCGGCCTGAATTGGCACCTCGAACTGCTGGCGTGGAATCAACTCTCGGAGCTTGCCGGTGATCATCACGCCATAGGCGTACGCCTTGTCTTTGTGAACGATGGCGCTGAACGCGTCAACCTGCTCACCCTGAAGCAGAAGGTCTACCTTAACGAGGTCGCCTTCTTCGAGACCGGCCTCTTCGTAGTCGAGCGAGCCATAACCCTGGGTCTTGCTCTTGAGCTGGTCGAAGAAGTCGAAGACGATTTCGGCGAGTGGCAGGGTGTAACGAAGCTGAACGCGCTCTTCACCCAGGTACTGCATGTCGATCATCGAACCGCGGCGGCTCTGGCAAAGCTCCATGATGACGCCTACGTAGTCCTTTGGCGACAGGATGGTCGCCTTGACGATTGGCTCGAGGACCTTCTTGACCTTGCCGGTCGGAAACTCGCTCGGGTTGGTAACGGTGATTTCTTTGCCGTCTTCCATGGTGACCTCATAGACCACGCTAGGTGCGGTCGCAATCAGGTCAAGACCGAATTCGCGCTCGAGGCGCTCGGTGACGATTTCGAGGTGCAGCAGACCGAGGAAGCCACAACGGAAGCCGAAACCAAGCGCAACCGAGGTCTCTGGTTCGTATGCGAGTGCAGCATCGCTGAGCTTTAGCTTGTCGAGCGCTTCACGAAGCAGCGGGTAGTCACTGCCATCGATCGGATAAATACCCGAGAAGACCATTGGCAGCGGATCCTTGTAGCCCTTGAGTGGCTCGGACGCCGGCTTTGCGTTGTTGGTGATGGTGTCACCAACCTTCGACTGACGAACGTCCTTCACGCCGGTGATGAGGTAACCCACTTCACCAACACCAAGACCCTTGGTCGGTTCTGGCTCAGGCGAGCTGACACCGATTTCGAGCAGTTCGTGAACCGCCTTTGTCGACATCATCTGAATCTTCTCGCGAGGCTGAAGCTTGCCGTCAATCATTCGAACGTATGTGACCACGCCACGGTATGAGTCATACACCGAGTCGAAGATCATCGCGCGAGCGGGGGCGTTTGGGTCACCGATTGGGTTCGGAACGGTGCGAACGATCTTGTCGAGCAGCACATCCACGCCAACACCGGTCTTGCCCGAAACGCGCAGGCAGTCCTCCGGGTTTCCGCCAATTAGGTTGGCGAGCTCTTCGGCATACTTCTCAGGCTGCGCAGCCGGCAGGTCGATCTTGTTCAACACCGGAATGATCTCGAGGTCGTTCTCGAGAGCCAGGTAGAGGTTTGCGAGGGTCTGAGCCTCGATGCCCTGAGCTGCGTCAACCAGCAAAACGGCACCTTCACACGCGGCCAGCGAACGGCTGACCTCGTAAGTGAAGTCGACGTGTCCCGGGGTGTCGATCATGTTTAGGGCATAGGTCTTGCCGTCGAGTTCCCAAGGCATTCGCACAGCCTGCGACTTGATGGTGATGCCGCGCTCGCGCTCGATGTCCATGCGGTCAAGGTACTGCGCGCGCATCGAGCGGTCGTCGACGATACCGGTCAGCTGGAGCATGCGGTCGGCAAGAGTCGACTTGCCGTGGTCGATGTGCGCAATGATGCAGAAATTGCGAATCTGGCTCGGGTCGGTGCTGGCCGGCTCGAGTCTGGTCTTTGCGCGTGGCGACAAGGAATACCTCTTGGGTCTAAAGCTTTTGGAGGACGCGATGGCGCGAATGCGGCGTCCGTGGTTCTATTGTCGCACAGGCTGTTGGTTAGAGGCAGAGATTGCCGAATAGAAACCTAGGTTTTGCGGCAGTAAATACTTGCTCGCGACCGCCGCGGCTGATAGCATTTGAAGTCGATACAGAGGTGTGTCTCCCTCTAAGTCCCGAAAACCTGAAGTTTTTCAGTTCTCATGCGCGCCCCAAAGGCGGGCAAACCAAGAAAGTGAAACATGGCAAACATTAAGTCGCAGATCAAGCGAATCGGCACCAACCGTAAGGCTGCTGAGCGCAACAAGGCTGTCAAGAGCGAGCTAAAGACCGCAATCCGCGCTGCTCGTGAAGCAGTCGCTGCCGGAGACAAGGCTAAGGCTGCTGCTGCAGTAGCTCTAGCAGGCAAGAAGCTAGACAAGGCTGTTTCGAAGGGTGTACTCCACAAGAACCAGGCTGCGAACCGCAAGTCGGCAATCGCCAAGAAGGCATCAGCCCTCTAAATCAAAGGCTCCGTCATCCACGTGATGACAAAACCCCCATCGAGTTTCGGTGGGGGTTTCTTTTTGCCCTGATTGGGCGAGGTTGCTGCTCGAGGTGTTGGCCTGGCCAATCCACTAAGCCGCTGGGATGTGCCCTGGACGACCCGACAGGTAGCCGATGACAACCTGGATGAAACTCAGCACTGCGAGCATTATGAAAGGCAGCACGAACGAACCGGATGCGTCAGCGAGGATTCCAACCAGCAGCGTGCCAACACCCGCCACTAGGTAGCCCCAGCCTTGGCTAAGCGCCGAGAGCAGCGTGGTCTGCGTCTTGGTGCTTGCGCGTGATCCAATTAGCGATAGCGAAAGCGGGAAGGTGCTCGCTTGACCCATACCGATAAGGATTCCGGCGAAGGTTGCACGGGCGGCTAGGTCGGTTCCCGGGTTGGCAAGATCGAAAGACATCAGAGTGAATCCGATTGCTGGCAGCAGGCTGGCTCCGGCGGCCCACCAGGCCAGCGAGTTGAAGCGACCAATAAAACTCGAAAGCAGCAGGCCGAATGGAATACCGACAGCGGTCGTTAGACCGAGTGTTGCGCCAGCTGCGGCAGGGTCGAGCCCAGCCTTGATCAGCGCGTTTGGCAACCAGCCGAGAATCGCATAGAAGCCAAGCGATTGAAGACCAAAGAAACCAACTAGCAACCAGGTGATTGGTGACTTGTTTACGGCAGCCTTTTCGGCGGTATGTGTCGAGGCCTCATCCGCGTCTCCCAATTGCGGCTTCTCGGCTCGGTGCAGCTGAGTCGCCCAGAGCAGAACGGCGATGGCACTCGGGATGCCCCAGATCATCAAGGCGCCGATCCAACCGCCGGTTGCCTGGGACCACGGCACGGCCGTGCTGGCCGAAAAGCTCGCCGAAAGCGCAAGCAGTGTCGTGTAAATACCTGTGATCAAAGGGATGCGGTTCGGGTAATCCGTGCGCACGACCGTCGGCAGCAGCACGTTGGCAACCGCGATGGCGAGACCGACGCCGAGGGTGCCGACGAGAAGCGGAATCGCTCCGCCGAACAATCGGCCAACCGTTGAAACCAGGAGCACGATCAGAACGATGAACATCGCGTGATGCAGGCCGAAGCGGCGAACTAGTGCAGGACCAACAAACGCACCAAGACCGAAGCAAAATACCGGTGCCGAGGCGAGAATCGATGTCTCGGTTGGGTTCAGCGGCAGCGAATCGCTAATTTCGTGAAGCAGTGGGCCGACCGCAGCAACGGCAGGGCGCAGAACTATGGCGATGAAAACCAGTGCCAGAACACCGGCTAACCAGATGATGCGTGATGATTTGGTGGCCATTAGCGCGCTCCGGTCGTTGAAGTTGGCAATTCGCCCTTGTATGCGATCAGGGTGATAAGTCTCTCGAGGGCAAAGTCTGGGTCTTTTTCGCCACCCTTGGTTGCGAAGTCGGCAGCCGCGATCTCGAGCAGAACGTTGGCGATGCCTGTTTCGTTCCAGGCTGGCACCAGCTTGCGAATTTGGTCGGCCGCGTAGGGGTTCATTCCCAAGGCCTGAGCCGAGGCCGAGCGGTTGCCGTAGAGCTTGGCGATGGCGCGCATCTTGCTAGCAATCGCACCGATTAGCGGCGGAGCCTGAACGCCACTCGCGAGCGAGTGACGAAGAACAGCTATCGCCTGCGCTGGGGTTCCGGTGAACGCGAAGTCGGCAACCTTGAGTCCATTCGCCTCGATGCGGCCGCCGTAATAACGATCAACGGTTTCTTCGGTGATAGTTGGGTCTTCATCAAGCAAGATCTGCTCGCAAGCAGCGGCCAACTCCCCCAAGTTTTCGGCGAAGGCGTTGACGAGGTCGCGTACTGCGCCAGGTGAAATCGCGCGCTTGGCATGAGCGAACTCGGCCTGCACAAACGCTGTGCGCTGGTTGTCCCACTTGATTTCGGGGTTGGCAATCTCGGCGACTGAATCGTTGGCCTTGAGCGCATCGGTCAGCTTCTTTCCGCGCACGCTCGAACCATTGTGTCTGAAAATCACATACGTGTCTTCGGCCGGATTGGTGAGCAGATCGAGGCCATCGACGATGAGCGCATCGGTGCAGCGTTCCACGTTTCGAATGATGAGCAGTCGCGGCTCGGCAAACAGCGATGGGCTTGCCAGCCCAAGCAGTTCACCCGACTGATATGCGCTCGCGTCGAGATCATGCACCTCGAGAATCGGGTGCTTTTTGCGAAGCTGATCGCGAATCGAACGAATCGCCGTGTCGGCCGTGTAGTTCTCTGGGCCACTCACGAATACAAACGGTGCAGGTGACGCCTTGCGCCATTCCATAACACTCGCTTTAGCCACGGTGAAAGCCTACCCGCCACCTGCGACAGCAACCGTTAGCTCACCTGCTGCGCCTATTGACACGGCAATATCGCCCTCAAGGTCGGTTCTAAAGACTCGTGAACCGGCCAGCCTGAGCGATTCCAATGCTCGCTGCGTCGGGTGCCCGTATGAGTTCTCTCGACCGACTCCGATCAGAGCAACGGGTGCTCGCAGCGCCTCATACAGTTCGGGGTAAAAATCAGCCGAACCGTGGTGAGCCACCTTCAATACCAGGGGCTTGGAACGAGCTTCGGCCACCAGCCCGGCATCCTGCTCAGCGATTCGCATCTGTGCCTTTTCACCAAGATCAGCCAGCGTCAGAAAGTTGAGCCTCGAAGAACTCCAGAGCATGCCGATGCTGCCGTCGTTGGAATCCTCGGCCTCGACCGCTGTTCGACTGGGCGTCAGCACCCGCCAACTGTAATCACCAATGGTTCCGGTCATGCCGGTTTGAGCTAGAACGATAGCTGCACCCGAGGCCTGAGCCTCAGAGCGGATGAAGTCAGCAGTAGCGCGGGCATCTGGCCAGGGTGTCTCGAGAATGGTCAACACCCTGTGAGTCTTGAGAACACCCGCTAATCCCCCGACGTGATCCATGTCGAAGTGGGTTAGGACCAGCAGGTCGATTGAACTCACCCCGATGCGCTTGAGACAGTCTGAAACGGGCTGCGGGTCGCGTCCGACATCGACGACAGCCACATGACCTCGAGATTTCAAGACGAAAGAATCGCCCTGCCCGACATCGCAGGCGACGATGGTCCAATCGGAATTTGGCCAATCGATGGCTTGAATCGGTTTGACGAGGCTAAGCGATAGACCAGCGGCAGCTGATGCGGCGAGCGCAATCCACGCCCACCTGCGCAAATTGTTTGACAGCAACAACCATGTGGTACTTATCGATACGGCGAGCGCGATGACTATTCCGAGTGCGCCGCATGGCCAAGGCAATTGACTGCCTGGCATGGCTGCGAAGCTCTTGGCGACTATTGCAATCACCTGCGCGGGCAGAGAAGCAAGCCAACTCAGTGCGATAGTCACCGACGGTAGCCATGTGAATGCAACGGATAACAAGCCCACCACCGTTACCGGAGCAACCAACGGTTCGGCAAGTAGGTTGGCCAGCACCGTGTATGCGGGCACGAAACCGCTCAGGGCGATGATGACCGGCAGACATAGCACCTGAGCCGCCAACACCACACCGAGAGCCTGTGCAACTCCATTCGGCAGTTGCTTGCCAGCCAACTTCATTGTTTGCAGCCGCTTAGCTATCGGTTCGCTCAGCATTACCAAGCCGAGGGTTGCCAGCACAGATAGTAGGAACCCGTAATCGCAGGCCAGCCACGGGTCACAGATCAGCAGGATGACTATGGCGGCGCTGAGCGCATCCGTTGCTTGGATTCCCCTGCCGATGAATCGACCAAGCATTACGGCCACCAGCATCACTGCTGCACGAAGCACAGACGGTTGTTGACCGACTATCAGCACATAAACACCCAACGCAGCCAGTGAGACCATCAATCTGCCCGTGCGATTCAGTCGGGTTCTGCTGACAAGAAACCAGACAAGTCCTATCACTATCGCGCAGTTGGCTCCGGATACGGCATTCAGGTGGGTTAGCCCAGTCGTTTGCATCGCTTGTTTGAGTTCCGCGGGCAGCTTGCTGGTATCCCCTATGGCTAGGCCCATAACTAGTGCTTTGGCATCGGGGGTCACGCCACTCACCGACGAGCGGTAACCGCTGTGTAGGCTTGCGAGCCATGCGTTGGGTCCGGTCAGTGCCCTCATAGAGATCTCGGACAACTTGGCTTCGAATTGATCGCGCTGTTGCCCGGGCTTCAAGAACGCTGTGGCTCGAATGACCTGGCCTGCCAGCGGCAGGGGCCCTGCTACATCGGACGAGAACCTGATTTCCCCTCTCGGTTCACATGCCAAACCTGACAGCGCGCTCATTAGCGGGATTACCTTGGCCGGTTGTTTTAGACACCTGAGCGGCTGACCTTGAACCCGAAGCATACGAGCGTGCGCCCTGAAACCCGTGCCAGTCTCGATTGGCGCATCGAGAAGTTGCAGCTCAACCTGAGCCGTCGAGAAGTACGCCTTATCGCCAAGCTGCTCTATTGCGGCTCGGCCAATACCCTGCTGTAGAGCGTATGAGCCAACGCCTGCAAGCAACCCGATGAGCAAGAGACCAGCGACAGAGCGAGAGGTGTATCGCCAAGCAAGGCCGGCGACGACCAGAGCACCGAGAGCGACACCGACTGCCTGAGCCGTGCCAATCGAACTGAGCAGAACGACACCAAGCATCACCCAGATGAGCACCGCTAGCAGCGCCATCGGGTGTTCCACCAACGCATTACGAACGCTGAAGTTTTTCAAAGGGTCACCCGATCTTTCACTGCGGCGAACATTTTGTCGCCGAATCCCGCCACCTTCAGCAGGTCTTCCTTGGTCTTGAAGCCCCCGTTCGCCGTTCGCCAGTCGATGATCCGAGCCGCGAGTGCCGGCCCAACACGCGGCAAGGCTTCTAGCTCCGACTGGGTCGCCCTATTCAGGCTGATCTTCGAACCGCTCGAGCCAGTTGAAGCCCCTGAGATACCACCTGAAGCCCCTAGCGAGGCTGCCTGCGACCTGTTCAGCACGAACACCTGCTCGCCATCGGTCAGCACGCGCGCGAGGTTCACGCTGGCCTGATCCGCCTTAGGCGTGAATCCTCCAGCCAAAGCAATCAAAGAAACCAAACGGGATGCCGTAGGCAACAAATACAGTCCCGGCGTCTTCACCTCACCAACCACGTGCACGTAAATCTCTGGCAGTTGGATTGCACTGGGACTCGACGCCGATGGATTCACCGACGGCTTGATGACCTCACTGCCGATGGAAGAGGACAACGAGGTGCTGCCGATGGCCGTGAAAAGCCCGAGCAAACCCAGAAACAGCATCAACCACGGTCTGCGGGCCACGAAGGATCTAGCCGCAGCGAGATAACGCCGCCAAGCTGGTTCGTCACGGGCCGATTGCATGCCAGAAAAACTAAACCGCCTCGGGCAATCCGAGACGGTTCAGTCGATAGCTGTGAAGAACTGGCTACTTGGTGGCGATGTTGACCAGCTTCGGAGCGCGAACGATGACATTCGCAATCTGCTTGTCACCGATGGCGCGCTTGGTGTTTTCGCTTGCCAACGCGAGTTCGCGCAAGGCGTCCTCGGTGATGTCGAGAGCAACCTCGAGCTTGTCGCGCAGCTTGCCGTCAACCTGAATGATCGCGACGGTCGAACTCTCGACCAAAAGCGACGCGTCGGCATCCTGAAGGCCAGCAAGAGCCACTCCAGGCTGGTGACCGAGCATCGACCACATCTCTTCGGCCGTGTAAGGAGCGAAGAGCGATAGTGCCTTGGCGACTACCTCAGCACCCTCACGAACGGCTGGGTCGGCACCGCCGACAGCGCCGTCGATTGCCTTGCGAAGCGCGTTCACGAGCTCCATGATCTTTGCCACGCCGACGTTGAACTTGAAGCTCTCGATCGATGGAGCAAAATCGCGCAAGAAAGTGTGGGTTGCCTTGCGAAGTTCCTTATTGCCCGCGGTCGCATCCACGCCAGGTGCCGAGGTGACATCCTTGGCGATTCGCCAGGCACGAGCCAAGAACTTGGCCGAACCGGCAGGCGAAACGTCTGCCCAGTCGATGTCGTCCTCAGGTGGGCCGGCAAACGCCATGGTTAGGCGAATCGCGTCTACGCCGTGCTCATCCAGCTGATCGCTCAGGCGAACTAGGTTGCCTCGCGACTTTGACATGGCCGAACCGTTCATCAGAACCATGCCCTGGTTGAGCAGGCGGGTGAATGGCTCTTCGAAGTCAACGTAGCCGAGGTCGTGCAAGACCTTGGTGAAGAAACGTGCGTAAAGCAGGTGCAGAATCGCGTGGGTCACGCCACCGACATACTGATCGACCGGAGCCCATTCCTTGGCCGCTTCGACCGGGAATGCCTCGGTGGTCGAGTTCGGTGACAGGTAACGCAAGAAGTACCAAGACGAGTCAACGAACGTGTCCATGGTGTCGCTGTCGCGCTTGGCCGCAGCACCACACTTAGGGCAGCTGACATTGACCCAGTCGGATGCGCCACCCAGCGGTGACTTGCCCTTCGGCGATAGGTCGAGACCCTCGGCGCTTGGCAGCTCGATCGGCAGCTGGTCCTCAGGAACCGGAACCTCACCACAGTTGTCACAGTGGATGATCGGAATCGGGGTGCCCCAGTAACGCTGACGCGAGATGAGCCAGTCGCGCAGACGGAAGTTCTTGGCAGCCTTGCCCTTGCCGCGCGCGGCGAGAAGCTCGATGATCTTGGCGATCGCATCCGTCTTGGATAGGCCATTTAATTCACCCGAATTGACGAGTACGCCTTCACCGGTGGTTGGCTGACCGGTGACCGCTGGGTCGCCCTCACCGGTGTCGACAACCATGCGCACTGGCAGGTTCATCGCCTTGGCAAAGTCATAGTCGCGCTGGTCGTGCGCAGGCACGGCCATGATCGCTCCGTGACCGTAGTCGGCGAGCACATAGTCAGAAGCCCAGATCGGCAGACGCTCGTCGTTGACCGGGTTCACAGCATACGCACCAAGGAACACACCGGTCTTCGGGCGGTCGGTTGCCAAACGTTCGATGTCGTTCGACTGCTTGACCATTTCGAGGTATGCGTCGAACGCCGACTTGGTTTCTGAATCGGCCTTGTCTGCAAGCTCGGTGGCAAGAGCGCTGTCTGCGGCGACGACCATGAAAGTTGCGCCGAACAGGGTGTCAGGGCGGGTGGTGAACACGGTGATTGGTTCCTGGCGACCTTCGATGACGAACTCGACGTCGGCACCCTGCGAGCGACCAATCCAGTTGCGCTGCATCTGAAGAACCTTTGAAGGCCAGTTGCCCTCGAGAGTGTCTAGGTCGTCAAGCAAGCGGTCGGCATACTCGGTGACCTTGAAGTACCACTGGGTCAGGGCTTTCTTGGTCACGACGCTGTCGCAGCGTTCACATAGTCCCTGAACGACCTGCTCGTTGGCCAAAACGGTCTGGCAGCTCGGGCACCAGTTGACGTTTGAGTTCTTTCGGTAGGCCAAACCCTTGTTGTAGAACTGAAGGAACAGCCACTGATTCCAGCGGTAGTAAATCGGGTCGCTGGTGACCAAAACACGGTCCCAGTCGAAAGAACAGGCGTAACGACGCATTGATGAGCGCTGCTGAGCGATGTTGTCGTAGGTCCAACCCTTAGGGTCTAGACCGCGCTTGATTGCAGCGTTTTCGGCAGGGAGACCGAATGAGTCCCAACCGATCGGGTGCATGACGTTGAAGCCCTTTTGCACCCAGTAGCGCGAGATTACGTCACCGAGCGCATACGCCTCGGCGTGACCCATGTGCAGGTCACCCGAAGGGTATGGAAACATGTCCAGAACATACTTTTTTGGACGCTTGTCGTCTGGGTTGCCTGAGGCAAACGGACGCAACTCATCCCAAATCGGGAGCCACTTATCTTGAATGGCGTGAATGTCGTAGGAGATTTCCTCGGTCATTCTCACAAGGTTACCCGATTGGCGCGGTTTTCTGGGGCTGGAGCGGGCGGTATGAGAGTCGCGTTAGCAAGTTTTGCGCCGGCGCGGGCTCTCTTATTCGGCCCAGGGGTCGCGCGCTCAGAGTCACTTATTTGGCCCAGGGGTCGCGCGCACCGAGCGCACGCAATAGCGCCTTGGCTTTGATTCGGGTCTCTTCGAGTTCGGCCTGCGGGTCGCTGTCGCTCGTGATGCCGCCACCGATGCCGACGGTCACTCGCCCATCGGCAAAAACCATGGTGCGAATGGTCATGCCCCAGTCGGCCGAGCCGTCGCTGCCCTGCCAACCGATGATGCCCGAATAGATTCCCCGCTGCCCCGCTTCGAGGTCCTGAATGATCTCGATCGCGCGAAGCTTTGGAGCTCCGGTCATCGAACCGCCAGGGAACGAAGCCTCGAGAGCATCAATCGCGGTCTTGCCTGGCGACAGTTCGCCTCGAATCGTGCTGACCAGCTGGTGCACGGTCGCATAACTTTCGATGTCAAACAGCACCGGCACTGCAATCGAATCCGGTTCGCAGACGCGCGTCAGGTCATTGCGCATCAAGTCAACGATCATCAGGTTTTCGGCGCGTTCCTTGACGTTGTTCTGCAGTTCTTCGGCTGCGGCACGGTCGAGGTCTTCGACGATTCGGCCGAGCTCGTCACGCGCACGCGGACGAGTCCCCTTGATCGGCTTGGTCGTGACGATACCCTCGGCCGAAACCCCGAGAAACTGCTCCGGTGAAGAACTAGCAACCTCAACGAGTGAACCGTCAGCGCGAGCCAAACGCAAAAACGCTGCATACGGAGCCGGGCTCGCCTCACGCAGCTCGTTGAAGGTTGCAAAAGCGTCAGCACTTGACTCGACAGTCAACTCGTTGGTCAGGCAAAGCTGATAAACGTCACCTGCCGCGATGTGCTCCTGGGCACGCGAGATCAACGAGAGATATGCGCCGGGCGAATGCCTGAGACCAGCGGGTGCAAGGCCGTCAACCTTGGTGGCGGCATGCTTCTGCTGATGAGCGGCGAGGGTTCCGCCGACCAGAGCCAGCCGCAGCAACGCGGCATGATGCCAGTGGTCGAAATCGGCTCGGCTTGCAAAGTGACCGATAAACATCATGCGACGAGCATCATGGTCAAAAACCATCGCCCGATCGACCTGCATCAGAGCCGCCGAACCCTCAAACTCGAGCAGGCCGACCAATCCAGGTCGCCAATCAAACGGCAAGTTAGCGGCATGCTCGTCGGCTGGCTCAATCACGCGCAACTTTTCGAGGCGCGAGCGCATCCATTCGTATGCCGTCTCGGCCGATAACCAATGAGTCTGGGCGGCCCCACCGATGATGCTGAAGCGCTGGGTCGGGTGGTGTTCGCGGTCAAGCCAAAAAACATTTGGCTGCGTCAAGTGAAGTTGCGCGAATGTGTCGGCAGGAGTCACCCATCCGGCTAGCGCCGACGCATACAGTCGCATACGAATAGATTAGACGCACGATAGGTCAACGAATCGAGCGCAGACGGGAGGCCCGAAGTGGATTTTGGTACGTTCTATCAGTTCACCGATGGACGTCTCGTGCAGGTCGCTGAAAACGCCGAGGTTGAGCTCGAGGCCGCCGATTCGTGGCTGGTCGAAGACAATTCCGTGCGTAATCTGCAGCTGCATTTTGACCGCTTCGCGCGAGCCATTGCCAATAAGCCTGGCGCGCCAAGCGAGAGCGAACTGGATTCCTTCTTCGAAGCCGTAGTCGCTCAAATCCCGAAGACAGGCCGCTGGTTCCCGCGCATCGAATATCACGCGGAACAGAGCAATCCGCTGTTTTTAAAACTACGTGAGGCTCCTGAGAAGTTGCACGACGCGATTCTCTGGACCCTGAGCGAACCAGACCCTCGCCGCAATCCACACGTCAAAGGCCCAGATCTAAGCCTCGGTATGCAGTTGCGTCGAAAGGCTCAGGTGCACGGAGCCGACGAAGCCGCTCTGATTGATGCAAACGGCTTTCTAATTGAGGGCGCTCTCAGTTCGATCGTCTGGTGGCACGGCGACACTTTGATTGCACCGAATGACGAGACCAACTGGCTAGAAAGCGTCACTCGCATTGAGATCTTCGAGATCGCTCAGCAGCTGGGTCTTCAAACCCGAACAGCCAATGCAAAGCCAGAAGAGCTTGCATCAACCGAAGTCTGGCTGCTTAGCTCTCTTCAAGGCATCCGTCGAGTCTCGCGCTGGCTGACTCAGGATGGCGAGATTTTGCTGGCGGAACCGACCCCCGAATCGGCTAAGCGAATCGCTTCTTTTGAACTACGACTTCGGATGTTGTCAACTCAGTCAAGGTTTCGTCGTGACTAATCAAGATCACCGCAAGATCTTGATCTTTAGCCACAGACATCAACTCGATTAGGGTTTGGCGGCCGGTGTTTTCATCCAGGTTGGCGGTCGGTTCATCAAGAATCAGGACTTGAAACTCTGCGAGCAATGCGCGTGCCATGGCCAAACGAGCAGCCTCGCCACCCGAAATTAGCGACCCCTGCTCACCCACAAATGTGTCGAGCCCATTACGGGCTTCAAGCGTCTGCCAGAGGGAAACTCGTTGAAGCGCTCGAATTAGTTCCGCGTCGCTCGAAATTGGATTTGCCAGCAAGAGGTTCTGCCTCACTGTTCCTATGAACACCGCCGGTTGTTGCTCGATTAAACCTATGGTTTTGCGCACTCGCGAAATCGGTAAGTTCGCTGCTGGTTCACCATTGAGGAGGTACTCGCCGGAGCTTGCGTTCAAGAACCTGAGCAGGACGTTCGCGATTGTGCTCTTTCCTGACCCGGACTCGCCTCTAATAAAAAGGCGCTCTCCCCTGCCTAACTTGAAACTCAATGCCGCAAGGGCTTCTCGTTCGGCATTTGGGTAGCGAGCCGAAACTGCCTTCAATTCGAGTGAATCGAATTGGATCGGCTCGAACGAAACATCATCCTCACCAACAGTCGCCACAGGTTCGTCAGTCGGAATCTCGGCAGGAACTGCCTGACCCATAAAGTCCAATACTCGCCTAGCTGAGGATCGGTATTTATTCCAAGCCTGAGCGACGCTCTGTGACGGCGTCAAAACATCGAAAACCGCAAGTGGCAAGAGCGCGAATACGGCAAGCATTACACCTGGTTGACGCCCCTCATGAACCTCAAGTGCACCAAACCAGGCACTCGCGCAGGTCGCCAACACACCCGCCAGTGAGAAACTGCTTTGCACCAAACCAAGTGCAAATGAGCTCCTGCGCTGCTTTGCTCGAATTGAGCTGTCAATCTGCTTCAGCCTGAGAACATGAGAATTTGCCCAACCGTATGCGTTCAGCAGGTCAGCGTTTTCGATCAGCGCGAGACTGGACTCAGCCAATTGAGCCTTCGCTTCAACTATGGCGGCATCTGCTCGGCCGGCGACTGCCGAGCCAAGCCCTAAGCCAATCAGAAGAGCTGCAGTCACAGCAACCAACAGCGCCAGTCCAGACGCAGGCGCAAACAGCGCCAAGAACACCGATGCCGCGATCGAGACTCCGACGGACTGGGCAATCGGAGCAATAACTCGAAGCGAAAGATTCTGGGTCTCATCGACATCGGCGACCATGCGTTGAATCGCCTGCCCGCGATCAAGGGACGTCACTCCGGCAGGCGCTAACTCGATCCACTTTGCAAACAATCGTGGACGCAAGTCGGTGAGCATTCTGAATGCAGAGTCATGCAGCGAAATTCGTTCCGCATACCTAAAGGCGGAACGGCCAACCGCGAACGCTCGAACCCCGACAACCGCCACCGAGATGTAAACAACATTCGGTTGTTGACTTGCTCGAGAAATAAGCCAGGCTGAACTTGCTAGCAGGGCTACTCCAGACAAACCCTGAAGCGTTGCGATGAGCAAACCCAGAGCAAGACTTCGCGTTTGGGGCAAGCCGAGTTCAATCAGCGCCCTAAAATCTCGGCTAGCCATTTGACACCTCGAAAACAGAGTCTGCCGCGCTTACCAATTGGTCTTGGTGACTGACCGCGATGATCGTCACGCCCTCCGCTGCCATCGACTTCAAGTTCTCGATGATTGACATTGCGCGCTTCGAATCGATTGCCGAGAGGGGCTCATCCAACAGCATGGTCTTGAGACCGCTTGAAATGGCCCTGTAGAAGGCTCGAGCAAGCGCGACTCGTTGCCTTTGTCCGCCTGAGATTGCAGAGCCAGACGAACCGACCAAGGTTTCGAGACCAAGGTCATCGAGCTTCGAAAGCGACAACGCCTGTTGCAGCGCATCACTATCGAAATCACCATTTTCGGCCTTGGCCTGACCGACTATGTTCTCAAGCACTGAGCCGTTGAATAAGAAGTTCGCCTGAGGCATCCACGCGAGTGCTTCATCGCCGAGTACGTGTCTCAGTTGTTTAAGTTTGGTCGTCTTGCCAGAACCACTCTTGCCGACCAGGACAGTAAGTCGCCCAGGTTCGACATCGAGATCGATTGCCTGCTGCTCTTCGACGCGCGCTGAAGCCGATTCGGATTCCTGAATCAAATCCAGAACTGCTTTGCTTGCCGCTACTCCCTCAGAGGCGGCGTGGAAATTAGCGCCGACCATTCTCAAGGGCAGGTACGCCTCAGGCGCCAAAAGAAGCACAAACAAACCGGTCGCCAGAGCAAGACTGCCGTCTAGCAATCTGAAACCGATGGAAACTGCCATTAGCGCAACAGACAAAGAAGCGGCCAACTCGAGTGCAAAGCCGCTCAAGAACGAAACCGAGAGCACCTTCATGGTTCGCTTTCGGTATTCCTCACCGACGTTAGAAAGTATGCCAATCTGCGCCTTTTCTCGGCCAAAAACCTTGAGTGTGGTCAAACCACGCATGACCTCTAGAAAATGCTGGCTGAGGCGCGTTAGCGCATCCAGTTGCTTCTGTTGAACCGCGCGCGTCGCCCAACCAATCAGAACCATGAACAACGGAATCATGGGCAATGTGGCTGCAAGGATTACTCCAGAAAGTTGATCGGTTGACCAGATCACGAACCAGAAGACGGGCGTCACGATGACGGTAAAAACCAATTGGGGCAAATACTTTGAAAAGTATGCGTCGAGCGCATCCAAGCCTCGCGTTGCCAGGAGGTGTCTTGATGCCGAGGTGTCGGCCATGGTCTGTCCGACCGACGATTTTCTGGTGATTGCCTCAATGAACTTGACGCGGAGCTCACTGCGAGCAGCGCTGGCGGCTTGATTGGCCCATACCTCTTGAAGCCAAATCGCTGCGGCCTTGATCACCCCGGCTAGCGCCACCCAAACAAGTGCGTCAAAAACTTTTTCTGGGCTTACTTTCGAAACAAAAACTTCAGTGATGAACCTGGTCAGATTCCAGGCAATCACCAAAGTGGAAAACACCCCGAGCGCAGCTAGAGCGACCACGCCGGCTATAAACCAGCGGGCCGCCCTAGCCTCGCGTAGCAGTCGGGGATCAAGTGGTTTCACAGAAGAAACCTATCCCTTAGCCTGCTAGTGCGCGGTAGCCGGGATCGACTTTCGGCTGACGCGCTTGCGGAACACCCAGTAAGTCCAGCCCTGGTAGGTCAAGACGAGTGGGATCATGATGGCGGCGACCCAGGTCATCACTCCTAGGGTGTAGTCACTCGATCGAGCGTTTTCGATCGTGAGACTTGCTGACCCGCCATCGATGCTCGATGGCAACACGTTAGGGAACAAGGCTGCGAAAAGTGCGCCAACAGCGGTGATGATTGTGAATACAACCAGGGTGAAAGCCAATCCCTCACGCTTGAGCAGATTCAAGACCAATCCGGCAATCAGAGTCACTGCCGCAATGCCGGTTAGCACTAGTTGAAGAACAAAGAGCTCACCGCCGATGTGGGTCACCAGCGTCCAAACAAGGAACGAGGCCGCCAAGACCGTGCACACGATTCCGACCTTGGTAGCCAGTGCGCGGGCTCGATCCTTGATTTCGCCTTCAGTCTTCAATGTGATGAAGAGAAGTCCGTGAGTCCAGAACAATGTCAAAGTGACCAAACCACCAAGCAAACCGTATGGGTTGAGCAAGGTGAAAAGGTTGCCCGTGTAAACCGTGCTTGGGCCAACCTTCTCGAGCGGGACACCCTGAATGATGTTTGCAAATGCGACACCCCAGAGCAGCGCAGGCAACGCAGAACCGATGAAGATCATCCAGTCAAAGTTTGACTTCCAACGAGCTTCGTTTGCGCCGATGGTGTGACCCTTGCCGCGATATTCGAATGCGACACCACGAGCAATCAGGGCTAGCAGAATCAGGAGCAACGGAAGGTAGAAACCACTGAAGAGAGTCGCATACCACTCAGGGAACGCGGCAAACAGGCTTGCTCCAGCAACAAGCACCCAGGTCTCATTTAGATCCCAGACCGGACCGATGGTGTTGATCAGGACGCGACGGTCGACGTCATCTTTGCCCAGGAACGGGAGCGAGATTCCCACTCCGAAGTCAAAGCCATCGAGCACGAAGTACCCAATGAACAGGAAGCCGACGATTAGAAACCAAAGTTCGTTCAATTGCATTTTCTTTTCCTTTGCTTCTTAGTAGGCGACCGGTAGGAGTTCAGATTCTTCGTCGTGCTTGACCTCGTCCTGCGGGCCTGCCTTCACGGCTGCGAGCAGGAGTCGGAATTCGACCACGGCTAGAACCGCATAGATTGCGGTGAATGCGATGAGTGAGATCAGAACGTCCACTCCATTGATGCCCGGCGATACGGCATCGGCGGTTTTCATGAGACTGAAGACAATCCATGGCTGGCGACCCATCTCGGTGAACATCCAGCCGATTGAGATTGCGAGCAGCGGCAGAATCGAACCCCAGATTGCAACGTTCCAGGTCCACTTAGGAAGCTCGAGCTTGCCCTTGCGAGTTAGCCACAAGCCAACCAGTGCGATGAGTGCCGCAGCGACGCCTAGGCCAATCATCCAACGGAATGACCAGTAAGTGATCCACAGGGTCGGCATGTAGTCACCCGGGCCATAGAGCTTCGCATACTCGGCATTTAGGTCATTGAGACCTTCGACCTGTCCATCCCAGGTATGAGTCGACAGGAATGAAAGAAGGTTTGGAATACGGATAGAGAAGAGTTCGCTCTTTCCGTCTGGGGTACCCCAGGTGAAAATCGAGAACGATGCGTTCTTCGTGGTGTTGTAAAGAGCTTCAGCGGCTGCCATCTTCATAGGTTGGGTCTGCACCATGGCTAAGCCCAGACCATCACCCGAAAGCACGGTTCCAGCGCCACCGATCAGAGCAGTCCAGAGGCCAAAGCGAAGCGATGGATACATGCTCGAAACGTGCTGGTTTCGCTTGAGGTGATACGCAGCAACGGCAACCATGACGGCACCGGCAAACATGATGGATGCGGTGATCGTGTGCGGGAACTGGTTCAGTGCGACCTTGTTCGTTAGAACGGCACCGATGTCAGTGAGCTCGGCTCGGTGCTTCGCCTCGTTGAGCTTGAAGCCCACCGGGTTCTGCATGAACGAGTTCGCAGCAAGGATGAAGTAGGCAGAAAGCCAAACACCTAGGACAGTCATCCAGATGGTTGCTAGGTGAATCTTTTTCGGTAGGCGATTCCAACCAAAGATCCAAAGACCAATGAAGGTTGCTTCAAAGAAGAACGCAATCAGACCTTCCATCGCAAGCGGAGCACCGAAGATGTCTCCCACGAAGCGCGAGTAATCAGACCAGTTCATGCCGAACTGGAATTCCTGCACGATTCCTGTCACTACACCCATAGCGAAATTGATCAGGAAGATTTTTCCGAAGAGTTTCGTCATCTTCAGGAACTTCTCATCGTTGGTGCGAACCCAAGCGGTCTGCATGATTGCGACCAGTAAGACCATACCGATGGTCAAAGGGACAAACAGGAAGTGATAAACGGTGGTTAGTCCAAACTGCCAACGCGATAGGTCCAGTGCGCTGAGTTCGGTTAGCACTGCCGATGTGCCGTGCATTTCGATCCTCGATTCCGGAGAAAAGTGCTTCTCCAAAATCATTTGTATCCTAACGACTTTTCATTTTCTAGTAAGGCACACCTAAGTTTTAGAAGTTTTTTCTGGAAATTTATTGCAGCCGTTGGCGCTCGCGTTCATGCGAAGATTGACTTTGTGAACCAGCTTCTCGATTGGCTACTCAACACCGTTCAGAGTGTCGACCCATTGTTGCGTGCGGTTCTCGCTGGCATCGCAATTCTTGCCGAGACCAGCCTCTTTGTCGGGCTCATCATGCCTGGCGACACCGTTGTCTTGGTCGCCTCGACGGGTGTTCAGCCTGGCGACATCCCCGGTTTTCTAATCCTGCTCGGCTTCGTCCTGGTCGGTTCGTTGATCGGTGAGACCATCGGCTTTTTCATCGGACGCCTTTTTGGCGAACGCATCCGTGCCAGCAAACTGGGTCAGCGCATCGGCGAACGCAATTGGCAGATGGCTGATGCCTTCATCGACTCTCGCGGCGGCCTTGCGGTCGCCATCTCACGCTTCTTGCCGATTCTTCACTCGCTTGTTCCGGTGACCGCGGGCATGTCTCGCATGTCATACCGCAAGTTCATTTCGTGGACCTTTGCCGCCTGCTTCATCTGGGCGACGGCATACGTCGGCGTTGGCGCCTTGGCGCACAGCGCATACGACCAATTGGCTGGCAAGCTCAAGTGGGCCGGCGTGGTCTTTGTGGCCATCATCATCGTGTTCGCGATCATCGTCCACTTCGGCAAGAAGCGCCTCGAAGCCAAGGCTGCCGTGATGATTGCCGAGGCCGAGGCCGCTGCGCCAAAGAAGGATTCGGCGATTGAAGTCAGCGCCGAATTGCCGGTCGAGCCAGCCAAGCGGGATCAGCTCTAGTGTGCGGTCGCTTTGTTGTCGCCAAGACCGTAGGTGAAATCCTCACCATCTTCGAAGCAGACGAGATCATCGGCGAGCAGCCAGGCATCTCTTTCAATGTGGCACCGACCCAGCCGATCAGCATCATCGTCGACCGCTCGTTCGAGAAAGCCGAAGACGGTTCACCGCTCGGCGAACTGCACCGTGAGATTCACGCTGCTCGCTGGGGACTAATCCCTCGCTGGAGCAAAGATGGGCCTTCGTCTGGCGCTCCCCTGGTCAACGGTCGCATCGAAACCATTCTTGAGAAGCCTTCGTTCAAAGATTCGGTGGTTCGTCGCCGCTGTGTGATTCCGGCTTCGGGATATTACGAATGGCACGTGGATGCCGACGGCAATAAGCAGCCGTTCTACATCAATGCCGGCAGCGATGGCATGTTTGCTCTGGCCGGGCTGTATGAGTGGTGGCGCGACCCGTCAAAGGCCGAAAACGATCCGACCCGCTGGCTGCTCTCGGCAACCACGTTGACCAAGGATTCGGCACCCGAACTGGCGCACATTCACGACCGCAACCCGGTCTTGCTGACCCCCGACGCACTCGAGGCCTGGATTGACCCGCACATCGAGGGCGATCAGGACCTACTGGATGCGGTCGCCGCCGAATCCAACGTTGTTGCCGCCGAGGCCGAGTTCTTCAAGGTTGGCTCTGCCGTTGGGCAGGTTCGCAACAACTCGCCTGAGCTGATTCTGCCGCTCTAAATCAGGCTTCTCAAAAACTACGACTTGAAATGTCGGACCCCATTCATACACTTCTAGTGTTCGAACAAATGTTTGAATAACCCTTTACTTTAGGTTTAGGGTTTTGGTTTCGGGTAGCCGGTTTCGTCGGTCTCCCGCTTGCGCATGGGGTGCAGAGATGAGAGTCGATGAGACGGTATTCGTTTCAACCAATAAGGGTGGCGAACCGATCGGATTCAATTGGCGCGGCATCGCCTACCTCGTGAAGTCGCGGCCGTTGCGATGGTTCGCTCGACGCGAGTGGTGGGTCGAAGCCAGCCGTGTGCAACGCGGCGTCGGAGCGAGCCTGGTCGAAATCGAAATGTGGCGCCTGCAGGCCGGTCAGGCCAGCGAGCCGGGCGCTGGTTCAGAGCCAGCGCAGTTCGAGCTGACCCGCAGTCAAGAAGACAACGTCTGGCGTCTAGTGCGGGTCTGGCGATAGGCGCAGAAATGACCAGCTTCACCCACCTGCACGTTGCCTCGGCCTATTCGGGCCATTACGGCGTAACTCGTCCCGAGTTGCTCGCCGAGGCCGCGCGCGCCCAGGGGTCTAGCGCTTTGGCGGTGACCGATCGCGATGGACTCTACGGGGCCGTGAAACACATCGGGGCCTGCCTGCAACTCGGCATCTCACCCATCGTCGGCGTTGAGTTGCTGGTGGTCGACGAACAATCCTCGATGTCTAGCCGCGTCAGCCGAACCGAACGCGCACGCGTGGTGGTGATTGCTCACGGCAGCGCATCCTCATCAAAGGCCGACGCGAAACCCGGTTATGGCTGGTCAAAACTCTGCGCAATCGTCTCGGCAGCTCAGGCGGTTCGCGGCGGTTTCAAGAGCGCAGCGAGCAAACGAGAAAACCCGGTGGCGATTAGGGCATCCGAATTGGCGAACCTGCTAGAAGAAGGCGGTTGCACGGTTTTGCTAGGAAGCGACAGCGATCTGGGGCGTGCCGTGACCAACGGCGACCGCACGCTGGCCGAATCGGCGCTGCTGGCCTGGCAAAAGCTACTGCCAAAACCGGGTTCGCTCGCGGTCGAGCTCGTGAGCCATCTGACCGAACCAGGCACCGACAGATCAACGCTTCACGCTCGAAGAATGCTGCAACTGGCAGACGAGCTAAAGGTTCCGACGGTGCTGACCAACGCGGTTCGCTATCTATCGCCCGACGATGCCTTGACCGCGGATGTGCTCGACTCCGCTCGTTTTCTCGAACCGCTGGGCATGTTCCAGCCGCAGCCGAACGCGCAGGCCTGGCTGAAGCCACCGGCCGAGATGCAGCGTCTGGCACTCGAAATAACCGATGACCAATCGCGTGCCATAAAACTGCTCGAGACGACCGATAAGCTCGCCGATCGCTGCCGACTCGACCCGATTAAAGACTGCGACTGGGGCAAGCCCAAAACGCCCGAGAAAGCCTCGTTGGGCATCGAGGGGAATCCGTTCGAGGTTCTGTGGCAAAAGGCCCAGGAGGGCATTGAGTGGCGTTATGGGCGACTCGAAGGAGAACCGCTCGCTCGAGTTCAACATCGCCTGAGCCAAGAACTCATCACCATCAACAAACTCGGTTTTGCGACCTACTTTTTGACCGTCGCCGACGTGGCACAGATGATTCGCGATATGCGCATCCGAATCGCTGCTCGCGGGTCAGGAGCCGGTTCGCTCGTGAATTACCTGCTCGGCATTAGCGGCGTCGACCCGATCGAACACGACCTGCTGTTTGAACGTTTTCTGAGCACCGAACGCACCAGCCTGCCCGACATCGACATCGACGTGGAATCGGCCAGGCGGCACGACATCTATCGAGCGATCTTCAAACGCTACGGCAGCAACCGAGTCACCCTGCTGTCGATGCAGAGCACCTACCGCGGTCGCGGAGCCATGCGTGACTCTGGCCTAGCGCTCGGTCTCGACGATGAACAGATTGACGAGATTGCCAAGAACATGTGGCGCTTCAGTGCGAGCAGCTTCAGAGGTGCGCTCGAAACCAAACCCGAGCTCTCGAGGTTCGCCGAAGAAGTCGAACGTGACCGACGCATGAATCTGCTGGTCGACATCACCGAACGCCTTGACCGACTCCCCCGTCACATTTCGATGCATCCGTGCGGTGTCATCTTGGGTGACTCGAGCCTGCTCAACCTGACCCCCATCGAACCGAGCGGCATGGGATTGCCAATGAGTCAGTTCGACAAAGACGACATGGATCCGATGGGTTTTCTCAAGCTCGACGTTCTCGGCGTCCGAATGCAGAGCAGTATGGCGTATGCGGTCTCTGAGATAGAACGCATCCACGGAAAGAGCCTTGACCTCGATCGCATCCCCAAAGATGATGAAGCGACCTTTGAAGCAATCCGGACGACCAACACGCTCGGCATTTTCCAGATTGAGAGTCCGGGTCAGCGCGAACTCACCGGCAAACATCAGCCCACCGAATTCAACGACTTGACGATCCAGATTTCGCTGTTCCGCCCTGGCCCGATGAAGGGCAACATGATTGCGCCATATCTGGATGGCCGCCAGGGTTTTGCGACCCCGCACTACATTCACCCCGACCTGAAACCGATTCTTCAAGAGACATTTGGCGTGGTGATTTTTCACGAACACGTGCTGCGAATCTTCAATGTCATGACCGGTTGCACTCTGGCCAAGGCCGACGAACTGCGCAGGAACCTCGAAAAGCCGAGGGTCGCCCCGCTGGTGCAAAAGTTCTTCCGCGAGAAGGCGGCCGAACGTGGATATTCGAAGCTGGTCATCAACGAGGTTTGGTCGATTCTCGAAAGCTTCGGCAGTTTTGGTTTCTGCAAGGCGCACGGTGCCGCGTTCGCGCTCCCCACCTATCAGAGCGCGTGGCTCAAGACCCACTACCCGACCGAGTTCATGGCTGGACTATTCACGCATGACCCAGGTATGTATCCGCGGCGACTGCTGTTGGCCGAAGCACGAAGGCTCGGCGTGCGCGTGCTTCCGATTGATGTGAACAAGTCCACACGCGAGTATCGAGTCGAAATTGCTCCACCGCGCACGACCGATCCGAACGAACCCAAGATCGCGATTCGCATGGCACTGAACGAGATTCAGGGAGTCAGTGAGGCCGAGCTAGAACGCATTGTGGCCGAGCAGCCGTTCGAGACCATCACCGACTTCTATCAACGTGCCAAGCCCTCACGCAGAACCCTCGAACGACTCGCGCTCATCGGTGCGCTCGATGAGGTGGCTAAACAGACTGGCGAACACACGCGTGGCGACATCATGGCAAGAGTCAGGCAGCTGAACGCCATCAAGAACAAGCCGGTCATCGATGCCGCCCAGCCGATGCTCGACTTTGATGCGTTCAACGCGCTCGCGCTCGAATCAATGCCGACCGGCAATGAAGAAATGAGCGAAAACGAACGAGTTCAAAACGAACTGGCGTTCACCCGCATGGACATAACGCAGCATCAACTCGAGATGTATCGACCGATGCTCGACGAAATGGGTGTGGTCTATAGCGATGAGTTAGTCGGGCTACGAAACAAATCGGATGTGCTCGTCGCCGGCGTGCGAGTTGCGACCCAAACCCCGCCGATGCGATCGGGCAAGCGAGTGGTTTTCATCAGCCTCGATGACGGTCACGGTTGCAGCGACAGCACGTTCTTTGACGAGGCTCAAAAACGTTGCAGCCACATGCTGTTCAACACGAGGCTGATGGTGATTGCCGGAAAAACCCGAAGGACCGGCATCAAAGGCGTTTCGATCATGGCCGAAAACGCCTGGGACATCCGCGAATTATGGAAGCAGTGGTTGGTTAAGCGCGAGCAGCAAACCGAGTTCGAGCTGGCTGACGCCGGCTAGTTAGCAGCGAACCAGTCCGAGATCTCGCGCACATGCTCGTGGCTGATGGTGTGACCGCCGCTGTGCACGCGCACCTCAACCTCCGCACCAAGAGCGCGAAACTCCTCGACCATCGCAGTGGTCTTCGCAGCTGGCGAGTATGAGTCAATTGCGCCATTGCAGATCCAGACTTGCTTGCCGTGTAGGTCAGGGGCACCCGGGGTCTGCACAAAACTCTTGGTCGTGCCAAAAGCTATGGCACCGCGGAACAGCTCAGGATGCAAAAGCAGAAGTGCTCCTGACGCGTTGGCTCCGTTTGAGAAACCTGACACCCAGACATTGCCGAGATCGAAACCGTACTCCTCGGCAGCGGCCACAACGAACGCAGCAAGCTGAGCGGCAGCCGCGATGATTCCGGTCTCGTCGAAGGTGCCGTCTTCGTTGCGCATAAACCAGCGGATCATGCCGTCCCCGAGCGGCGGCATCGGTGCTCGCACCTGGCCCCGAGGTGACAGCAGATTGGCATTGGCGTCAAGCGCTTTGCCTAGGCTCAGCAGGTCAAACTCGTCGGCTCCGGTGCCGTGCAAAAGCAGGATCGTGCGGTTGCCGGAAACATCACCGCTCGCGCTGGCGCGCCAGACGTGCGGGAGTGCGCTGAGCGCATCCGTTGGATTGGCTTCAGTCACGATAAGCCCTAGGCGACCTGGAACGAACGCTTAGCAAGACCCATCCAATAGCCGTCGATGACGGTTTCGGCAGGCTGCTCAGGGTCGCTGACCGCACCGAGAGTCACGAACAGCGGAGTGAAGTGCTCAACGGTCGGGTGCGCATAAGGCATGCCTGGGGCAAGTTCACGATAGCGGATGAGGCTTTCGACATCGCCACGGTCGAGCGCTTCGCCTGCCCAAATGTCGAACTCTTTCGACCAACCAGGGGCAGCCGCTTCGAAACGCCAGTCGCGAATAAACGGGAGGCCGTGGGTCATAAAACCGGAACCAACGATGAGTACGCCCTGCTCACGTAGTGGACGCAAGCGGCGGCCGAGCTCGAGCAGGCTAACCGGGTCGTGAGTCGGCATGCTGAGCTGAACCACGGGGATATCGGCATCGGGGTACATGATCTTCATCGGCACCCATGCGCCGTGATCGAGGCCGCGCGACTGGTGGCGGTGCAGAGGCTCGTTGTCAGGCATTAGCTTGGCAACGAGGTCGCCCAACCAACCGGCGTCTGGAGTCTCGTACTTCATGTTGTAGTACTTCGGTGCAAAACCTCCGAAGTCATAAATCAACGGGGTCGCAGCATCGGTCGCCGAGATCGAAATCGGTGCGCTTTCCCAGTGGGCCGAAACGATGAGAATGCCCGTCGGCTTCTCGATGTTCGCCGACCAACCAGAGAGCTGGCTCATCCAGGTTGGGTCTTCAAATAGCGGTGGCGCTCCGTGCGATAGGTATAACGCCGGGAGCATTTGTTCGTTCATGAAAACAAGTAAAGCCCCACTTGACTAAATTGTCAAGAAGTCGCCACTACTCCGCTTTCGCGTCAAACTCGGCGAGGATTGCCTCGGTGTTCGATGAGCCCGAACGAGTCACGCCGCAGTCCATAAAGTCACACAGCTGGTCCAGAGTTCGTACCCCGCCAGATGACTTCACCTTGAGGCGATCACCCACGGTTGCCTTCATCAGACGAACGTTGTGGACCGTGGCGCCTTCGCTCGAGAAACCGGTCGACGTCTTTACGTAATCGGCACCAGCAGCCTCGGTGAGCCCACAAGCCTTCACGATCAATTCATCGTTCAGCAGGCTAGTTTCAAAAATCACCTTGATGGATGCGCTCGCGCCAATCTCACGTGCTGCCGCGTGAGTGGCCTCGACCACCGCGCGAATGTCGCTCTCAACCAGGGCATAGTCACCGGAGAGAAGAGCCGAAACGTTGATCACCATGTCGATTTCGGTCGCGCCATTGCGAACGGCCTCGGCAGCCTCAAACGCCTTGGTTGCTGAGGTGGTGGTGCCGTGCGGAAAACCGATAACCGTGCAAACCGGGACGTTGCTGCCAGCGAGGAGCTTTGCCGCGAGTGGCACATCCGTCGGGCGAATGCAATACGACGCAACGTCATACTTCAGCGCAATCGCAGCGCCGGCCTCGACATCCGAGGTCTTGAAATCTGGCTTCAGCACGCTGTGGTCGATGGTCTTTGCGATTTGTTCGCGAGTGTATCCGCGGTATGTCTTGCTCATACCTTCAGTCTAAGTTTGTTCTGTGCGAATAACCGTGCAGGTGAAACCTGGCAGCAAGAAAGGCCCTCTGGTCGAGGTTCAGAGCGATGGGTCGCTTGTCGTTTTCATCAAGGAACGCGCCGTCGACGGTGCCGCAAACGAGGGTCTAATCAAGGCCCTTGCCGATCACTTCGGCTGTCGCAAAACCGACATCGAGATCGAATCGGGTTTCACAAGTCGAATCAAGCGAGTACGAGTCAACGCTTAAACCAAAAACCCTCTCCGAGGAGAGGGTTTCTATCGTGGACCTGAGGGCTAGGCCCGAGCGCGGGCGAAGCTGTGCTGAGACGCGCTGGCCGCAGCCTGCACGAGTTACCAAGTCACGAAAAACCAAAAACCCTCTCCGAAGAGAGGGTTTTTATCGTGGACCTGAGGGGACTTGAACCCCTGACCCCCTGCATGCCATGCAGGTGCGCTACCAGCTGCGCCACAGGCCCGAATTGGGTGGTCGCCGAAGCAACTTCCCTAGTTTATACAGATTCAGGAGCCTCAGGCAACTCAAGCTTGATGACCGGCTGGTCCTTGTAAAGACGCTCGAGCGAGTAGTAGACGCGCTCCTCTTCGTGCATGATGTGCACGATTACCTCGCCGAAGTGCAACAGCACCCAACGACCAACAGCCTTGCCCTCACGAAGCAGAGTCTTGACGCCAGCCTCGGCCATCTTGACCTCAACCTCATCCGCAATTGCGTTCACCTGACGCTCGTTTCGCGCAGACGCCAAGATCAGCACATCGTTCAATGGAGTGAGCTCGGTCACATCCCAGGCGATGATGTTTTCGGCAAGCTTGTCAGCCGCAGCGTTAGCGGCGACGTTGGCGAGCTTGATGGCGTTAGCGGTTGCAGTCATGTTTCCCTTTGATTGGCGACTAGCCAAGGTTACTTCAAGATGCCCATAACCGAGGCGGCGACGAATAGTCCGCCGACGAGCACCAGCAAAATCGAAGTGGTCAGGATGAGCTTGAAGCGCATCGACTTGCGTGGCTTGGTGGTCGCGCCCGAGAGAGCGCCGCTCAGTATCGCCTCGAATTCATTGGCGACCTGGGCCGCTCGAGCCGCGGCTGCCGCTCGCGCCGAGTCATCGACTAGCGGTGCAGGTGCAGGTTCAACGACCTGCTCTTCAATCTCTTCTGCCGGCAACGTCACAACTGGGTTTGCGACAGTCAGCGGCTCTTCGCGCTCGGCGACAACCGCGTCAGGCTGTGGCACTTCGGCAACAGCAGGTTCCTCGACAGGCAAGGGTGGCAGCTGAATCTGCGAGGTGTGGATCGCTAGCACTCCCCCCGTCTTTTCGAGTTCACGCAGCTGACGACGGGTCAGTGATTCACCAGTTGGCTCGACCGGAACCTCGGCCTTTTCAACTCGCGGAACACCATCGAACGGCAGCTCGACCGGTTCGATCAGTCCTGCGCGCTCAGCTTCACGCATCTCGCGACGACTCTTGAATTGCGGTTGATCGTTCACTCGGCACCACCCTGATAAAGGTCATGTTTTGCGATGTATTGGACGATGCCATCAGGCACCAGGTACCAGAGCGGCTTGCCCTCGAGCGCACGTTCGCGCACGTCGGTTGACGAAATCGCCAAGGCCGGAATCTCGAGCACCTCGATCGCGCCCGCAGGTGCTTCAGGCAACTTCAGTTCGTGACCCGGACGCGTAACCGCGACAAACTTAGCCAAACCCCAAAGTTGGTCGGCGTCCTTCCAACCGAGGATCTGCGTGATCGCATCCGCGCCGGTGATGAAAAACAAGTCATCATCTGGATGCGTCGCACGCAAATCGCGCAACGTATCAACGGTGTATGTCGGTGAATCACGGTCGATGTCGACGCGGCTAACGGTAAAGCGTGGGTTCGAAGCCGTCGCAATCACGGTCATCAAATAACGGTGCTCGCTTTCGCTAACGGTCTGCTTCTGCCAAGGTTGCCCGGTCGGCACAAAGATAACTTCATCCAACTTGAATGCGGATGCGACCTCACTAGCCGCGACCAGGTGCCCGTTGTGAATTGGGTCAAAGGTGCCACCCATTACGCCGATGCGGCGTTTTGAGTGAGCTGCGGTCATGCGCTGAGAATCCCCTGTTTGACCTCGAGATAGTCGAGGCGGCAATGCGCCGATTAGTGGTGGGAGTTCGAGTTGCCCGACTTGTGGTCGTGGCGGTTTGCTACGTCACGGTATGACCAGGTGATCACGCCGAGCAAGATGAAGATGCCCATTGCGATTGCGCCAAACACGAACGATGGGAATGGGTAGGTGACGTGCGCTGCACCCTCGGCCAAGATACGTGACATTTGAACTCCTAAAGCTTGCTTCTAGATTAGCCTAAACGGTCTGCGAGCCGGCTGAACCCGCACGAACGTGCCCGGCACCGCGAACAATCCACTTTGTGCTGGTGAGCTCGGCAAGACCCATCGGACCACGAGCGTGAAGTTTCTGAGTCGAGATGCCGACTTCGGCACCGAAACCGAATTCGCCACCATCGGTGAAACGGGTTGAAGCGTTCACCATGACCGTTGAGGCATCCACTTCAGCCAGGAAGCGCTCGGCGTGCTCGACGTTTTCGGTGATGATTGCCTCGGTGTGCTTGGTCGAATACTGCTCGATGTGAGCGAGTGCTTCATCAAGGTCAGCAACAACCTTTACTGCTAGGTCTAGGTCGTGATACTCGGCAGCCCAGTCCTCTTCGGTCGCCGGCACAGTTGCGAAGTATGCCTTCTGAGCCGCCTCGTCGCCGTGAATGGTTACGCCACGCTCGCCAAGTGCGTCAAGCAAACTTGGCAGGATGCGCTCGGCAGCCGCCGCGTGCACCAGTACGGTCTCAACCGCGTTGCACACGCTCGGGCGCTGAATCTTGGCGTTGGTGACGATGTCTAGCGTCCAGTCGAGTCGAGCGGTTTCGTCAACAAAAATGTGCACCACACCATCGCCGGTCTGGATGGTTGGAACCTTGGCTTCTTGAACGACCTGCTGAATCAAACCAGCACCACCGCGCGGAATCAACACGTCGATGAGGCCAACAGCGCGCATCATTTCGAGTCCGCCATCGCGTCCGAATTCATCAACTGTCTGTATCGCATCGCGCTGCAACCCGGCCTGAGCTAACGCCTCCTGCAAGACGCTGACCAGCACGCCGTTGGTGTGCTGCGCAGCCGAACCACCGCGAAGCACGGCAGCGTTTCCGCTCTTGATTGCGAGCGTCGCTATGTCGATGGTCACGTTTGGGCGAGCCTCATAGATGCATCCGATAACACCAAGCGGCACACGAACCTGGGTTAGCTTGAGCCCGTTTGGCAGGCTCATACCGCGCAGCACGTCGCCGATCGGGTCAGGCAGATTCACAATCGAGAGCGCCGCATTCGCAATCTCTTGGATGCGCGCCTCGGTCAGACGCAAGCGGTCGACCATGCTCTCGCTTACACCGTTTTCGCCAGCGTTGGCAACGTCGATCGCGTTAGCTTCGAGAATTTCAGGAGTACGAGTGATGAGCAGAGCAGCGATCTGACGCAGGGCATCGTTCTTTTGACCGGTGGTCGCCTGAGCGAGTGACGCGGCCGATGCCTTTGCGAGTTTGATCTTGTCGATTGCGCTTGCCATGAGAAAACCTTACTTTCGGAATGCGACCAATGGTTCGACTATCGCGGCGTGACTAACGGGATGCGGCTTCGAAGAATGTGCCAACCGCTTCGCCCGAGAGTGCTGCCGAAACATTGTCGGTGCTGGTCAACAGAACGCTGACACCTGACGCGGTAGCGATGCGAGCA